>ULXL01006856.1_pt1 | contig 15419 bp, 16 predicted proteins | sample 1961241 | NCBI WGS metagenome assembly ULXL01 (sample SAMEA4835837, study PRJEB28245) | human gut metagenome | biome: gut microbiome; material: fecal sample | place: Denmark | collected 2008
ATCCCGGAGGTGGAACAGGTCACTGCCTGACCTGTCCCGCCTGGATGGTTCTCTTAAAAACACCATATAGATTTTTGTACGCCGCCGCCCGCCATCGAGCAGAATTTTACACCTAATTGGGGATAAAACAGCTTATGGCGGGCGGCGGCGTGGCTCTGATCGGCATTACTCTGGTGCCGCTGCTGTCCGGCCTGTTCTCTGCATGACAACCGGCGCCCGCCTCCTTGGAGGTGGGCGCAATCCTATTTTCAAGGAAGGAGAAAACACTATGAAGCACTTTCGGAGCGTCGTATCGCTCCTGCTGGTATTCGTGCTGTGCTTTGGAATGATTCCCTGCGCTTTTGCGGATGAAATCACCACACCGACAGCACCACAGTCTGGCGAGGGTTCTGCTTCTGAAGCTGTGCCCCCTAATACAGACCAAACGCCACCGCCCGAAGAATCCGCAGCCCCGCCGGAAGAATCCACAGAACCACCATCCGAGCAGGCAACAGAGCCTATGGAGGAAGAACCTACTGATGAGACAACATCTCCGGAAGAATTGGACGATTTAGATTCAGACGACCGTCTCCTGGGTGCCGAAGCCTACGCCTCTACGCAAAAAAGTATCATGCTGTTCGACTTTGCGGACAAAGGAATCCCTTATCAGGTGCCACGTTCCTGCTGGAATGGAGCGAGGATGGCGCTCTGTGGTGGCCGGTGACGTTCTCCGAAACCACGATCAAGGGCGGCTGCGCCAATGCCGATCTCGTAGATGGGATGCTCACCAGCGGCGAAGACGGGATTCTGGAATGGACGAATCTTCATCCCGGCCTGCAATACCGCCTGACAGAAGCGAACGCTCCGAATGGCTACAAGCTGCTGCCCGACATAGCTTTCTCCGGGGAATTGCCTGCGGATGGTCTGACCGTAGAGCTTACAGTGGTCAACGCCAGAATATTCACCATGCCGGAAACCGGTTCTGCCTCCGGCACGGTTCTGAAGGTGCTGAGTTTACTCACGGCTTTGGGCTGCCTGGGGCTGTTGCTTGCCAGAAAACGGAGACCATAATTTGAAATATTGTTATCATGCCAGGGATCAGCCCTGGATTTTTTATGCTCAAAAATTAAAACCAAAATCTAAAAATCACATCAACGAAAGGAAATGTTTTATTTTATGAAAACTATTACAAAGGTTCTTTCCCTGATTCTGGCTCTGACCCTGCTCCTGTCTTTCCCGGTGGCTGCCTCCGCCGCGGAGCTGGCCAATGTGCCCACTATCGATGAATCCAAGACTGGCTCTCTGACCATCTACAAATACGATCTGACCAATGCCGAAAAGGACGGCGTTTGGGACAGCTCTTATGTATCCACCGGTGTCTACGATGAAGCCGGGGTAAACAATGTTCTGGGTGGCAGCACTTCCTCCACTCTGGGCAACGGCGAGACCGGCTACGGGTACGCCATTAAGGGCGTGCAATTTACCTATGCCAAGGTGGCTGACATCTTCCAGTATGGAGAATCCGAAAGCGACAACCGTACCGACGCTCATGTAGAAGTGCTGTATGCCGTAGATAAGAACGAAGGTGCTGACTTCCTTGCGGCTCTGGGGCTGGCGGACGGCAAGAACCGCTACGAGAATGCGGACGCTCTGGATGAATCCAAGTATTTCTATCAGTCCGATGTGCTGATCTCCGCCCTGTCCTCCGGCCTGACTGCCAACGCCACTACCGTCAAGAATGCCATGGAGCGCTACGCCGCTGCCAATGGTACGGCCATGCCCCTGACGGATTCCTACGGTAAAAGCAAGGTCGAGAATCTTCCCTTGGGTCTGTATCTGGTTGCGGAAACCAAGGTTCCTGAAATGGTAGTGTCTACTACCAATCCTTTTCTGGTATCCGTTCCCATGACCTCCGTCAACGGCACCAACGCCAACGATGGTGGCACCCGCTGGATTTACGACATTACCCTGTACCCCAAGAATCTGACCGGCATTCCTTCTCTGGAAAAGACGCTGCGGGAGGCAAAGGCTGACACTGGCAAGACGGACGATTACGCCCACACCGGCACCGCCTCCGCTGGTGACACCATTGACTACCAGATCATTTCCACCCTGCCCAGCATTACCTCCGAGACAACCTACTTGTCCTGCTACACCTTCGTTGACACTCTGTCTGCCGGTCTGACCTACACCAAGGGGGATGTAACCTTAGAAATCTTCTCCGATACTGCCTGCAAGAATGCGGTAACTACCTGGAAGGAAGCAGACGGCTATTTCACCGTTTCCTATAACGATACCAAGGACGGCAAGACCGCTATGACTGTGGAAATGACCGCCAAGGGTCTGGCAGAAATCAATAAGTCCAAGACTGTCTACGCCGATGCCGGCATGGTCAACTCCGGCTTCTCCGACTGCACCATGCGCCTGACCTACACCGCCAAGGTGGACAGCGACAATTCCCTGGTGGTAGGCGACAAGGGTAACGACAACAAAGTTGTCCTGACCTGGAAGCGTACCAGTGAGACTTTCTATGATACTCTGGTAGACGATGCCCACGTTTATACCTACGGTATCGACCTTACCAAGCTGTTTTCTGACGGCAAGGGCGATTTCTCCAAGGTGGAATTTCTGGTACAGAACAAGACGGACAACTACTATGTCCAGGCGAAGCTGAACCAGGACGAGGGCATCTATTATGTAACCGGGCATACCGCCAACAAGGAAGATGCTACTCACTTTGTCCCCGTGAAAACCGGTGATACCAAGGGCCGTATCCTCATTAAGGGGTTGGAGGACGATACCTACACCATGACCGAAGTCCGCACCGATAACGGCTATGTGCCGCTGAAACAGGATATTGAGGTCGTGATCTCCCAGAAAGAAAGCTCCGAAAACTGCACCATCTACGCCTCCGATGCTCTGGGCCTGATCCAGAACGATCCCCGGTATGCAAAGGTCATTCAGAGTGACGCGGATCTGAAGAACATTCCCCAGAAGCATCTGGAACACAAGCTGCTGACCGCTTCCGCTACTGTCAGCGGCAAGAATGTGAACATGACAGAGGACAACGGCAGCGCCAACGCCGAAGCGCCTCTGACCGTGGTCAATACGCGCGGCTTTGATCTGCCCAAGACTGGCGACAACGGCACTATGATGTTCACCATCGTGGGTATTCTGCTCATGGTCGGCGCAACGGTTGTACTGTACGCGGTGTCCAACAAGAAGTCCGCATAAACGGAAAAGGCCGGAGGGGCCTTCCCCCTCCGGCTGTGTAAAGCTTATAAGAGTTCTTTTGTCTTTCTCGCCAGATACAGCGGAAGATTTGTAATGGCTCCGTCTTTACGATACCCTCTGCGGGAGAATCGCAAAGCGTGTCTGGGCTGATTCTGCGCGATATAGCGCTTGAACGAAGGTGCGGATTTGTCCTCACCACCCTTTGCTTCTACGGGAATGATTTCTGTACCGTATTGTAGCACAAAGTCAATCTCGCTGTTCTTATCAGCATAATACCGAGGTTCCACTTCAAACTGCCCCCGGAGCTGCTGTAAGACGTAATTCTCTGTCAACGGACCCTTGAACTGGTAATCTGTTTTCAGCAGGATTGCGCTGTTATCAATACCGGCCATGTATTTTAGAAGCCCCGTATCGAAAAGGAATAGCTTGAACTGATCCAGCTTGTCGAAGGCGGTCAGCGGATGCTCCATCTTCCCAACATTGTAAACCCGGTTCAGCATCCCGGCAGAAACCAGCCATTCAATGGCTTCCTCAAAATCTCTGGCACGAGCTCCCTCTCGCACAGCGCCATAGATAAATTTTTCATTCGGCTTTGCCAGTTGGGACACAATGCTGCGGAACACCATCAGGATGCGTCCGCTGTTGACTTTGCCGTTGTGCTTTGAGAAGTCGTTTTCATATACCTCTATGAGTTCACGCTGGATTTCCCGAATCTTTGCCGGATCTTTGTACTTAACCCAGGAAGAAACACACTCCGGCATCCCTCCGATAATGAGATAATTATTAAAGGCATCCAGCAGCCGATTGTGGAAGATTTCCTCTATTTCCTGTTCTTTCTGAATGCTTTCATAATAGGTGTAGAGGATGGGGTCCGTTGCATCCAGAAATTCATCAAAGGTCAGAGGGTAAATATCCAGAAGATTGACCATTCCAACAGGATAGGATTTCGGTGTTGCCAGAAGTGTTCCCAGCAAGCTTCCTGCCGCAATCACATGGTAATCGTTCGCCTTTTCTTTGAAGTATTTCAGGGTATTCAGTGCCGGAGGGCATTCCTGAATTTCATCAAAAATGATAAGTGTTTTCTCTGGCAGGATTTTTTTACCGGCAATCAAAGACAACAGTTCAACGATTCGCTGAGGATTCTTATTGACCTCGAAAATGGATTTCAGTTCATCTTCCTCGTCAAAGTTGAAGTATACAAAGCTATCGTATGCTGTCCGGCCAAACTCCTTCATCAGCCAGGTTTTCCCTACCTGTCTGGCTCCTTTCAGGACCATTGGCTTCCGATCTTCACTGGACTTCCACTGCATAAGGAATTCAAGTGCGTTTCGTTTCATGCGATTCACCTTCTTCCTCGGTTTTCAATGCTAGATTAACACGTTTTTCTTAAAAATTCAATAGATGTTTTGCACATTTTTCTTTTCTTTTTTTCGGCAGAAAAACACATTTTTTCTAAAATAAAATTTCTTGTTGTAGTAGTCAAGAAAAGTAGACACAAAGGAGTAGAAAAAAGTTGTATCACGTCGAAAAAAGTCACTTGAAAAAGTTGATACTTTTCTGGTAAAGTCCCTTGAAAAAGTTTCTCCCTTGTGATTGCTGTGTGTAAACTGACAGCTGATTGGAGGTATACACAATGCTGAAGCTGAGGGAATGGAAGAACACTTCCGGCCACAAGCCGCTGATCGTTAAGGGATGCAGACAGTGTGGCAAAACATTTTCTGTGCTGGATTTCGCAAAAAAGAACTACAAGCACGTTGTCTATCTGAATTTCTTTGAAAATCCGGATTACGCTTCCGTTTTTGCGGGTTCATTGGAAATTGATAACATTGTGATGCTGCTTTCCGCACTGCTGGGCAAGGATGCTGTTTTTAAGGCAGGAGAAACGGTTTTGGTTCTGGATGAAATTCAGGATTGTCCCGAGGCAAGGACCGCGCTGAAATTCTTTCGAATCGACGGTCGGTACGATGTGATCGGCACCGGCTCCCTGCTGGGCGTAAAAGGCTACGGCGAGGAGCCAAAGTCGGTCCCCGTGGGTTCGGAAACTGTGATCGATATGTACCCTTTGGATTTTGAGGAATTCCTGTGGGCCAATGGCATTTCGGAGCCGGTAGTTGCAATGCTGCAAAAGGCACTGGACGCTGAAACGCCGGTGCCGGAAGCGCTCCACAGCCGGATGAAGCAGCTCCTGTTGCAATACGCCGTCGTTGGCGGGATGCCCGATGCGGTGCAGACATTTGTGGACAGCAAGCAGATGGATGAGGTCCTCCGTATCCAGCGTGACATCGTGCGCTCCTATGAGGATGACATGGTAAAGTATGCGGAAAAGCAGGATAAGTCCCGCATCAAGGAATGTTTTCAGTCCATTCCCCGTCAGCTCGCCAAGGAGAACAAGAAATTCCAGTATTCCGTTGTCCGGAAAGGCTCCACAGCCGCCAAATATGCCGGAAGCCTGCAATGGATCGAGGACGCGGGGATCATTGCCCGCTGCTATAACCTTTCCATCACCGAACTTCCTCTGGATGGCAATGCCGAGGAGGACACATTCAAGGTGTATATGCGGGATATGGGACTATTTGTCAGTATGCTGGAGGACGGCACCCAATACGACATTCTTCAAGGCAATCTCTATGGCTACAAGGGCGCTATCTTTGAGAACCTGATCGCGGATATTTTTTCCAAAATGGGACGGAAGCTCTACTATTTCCACAAGGATTCCGGCCTGGAAGTGGACTTTGTGATTCGCTATAAAGGCGAGTGTACACTTGTAGAGGTAAAGGCGGCAACCGGTAATATCAAGAGTACAAAGACGATTCTGAACCATCCGGAGAAGTACCATGTAAGCAGCGCAATCAAGCTGGGAGATTATAATGTCGGACGCATGGGCCAGGTTTTGACACTCCCGCTGTATATGGCATTCTTGCTGAGAACACTGTAAAAAATTACACAACCAGATGATACAAGGCAGCAGGCTTTTTCGTCCTGCTGCCTTGTTTTATCCTCAATAACAGAAATCTCAGGGTATTATTCCGCCAAGTGTCGGAATAAATTGCCGCCAATCATCGGATTTCAGCGAGAAAGACACGCAAAAATAAAAGATGGAGGATGTATTGAAAAAGAAAATTATAACGGTCTGTGCCGCAGTGCTGTTTCTCACAGCTCTGGGGCTGACACTGTACCCACTTATTTCAAATTATGTCAACCAGAAATACGCCTCTGAAATTCAGACGGCGTATCAGGTGCTAATCCAGCAGACAGATGAATCCGTTTTGCAGGAAGCGAGGCAGCGGGCTACCGCCTACAATTTAGCCATTACTCCCGGCACAGCGGATGCTTACGGCGAGGAAGCACTGCTGTCCGCCGCCGAGAATTACGACAATCAGCTGGACATTGCCGGAAACGGGATTATGGGCTATGTGGAAATCCCCAAAATTCAGGTAAATTTGCCTATCTACCACGGCACGGACGCGGAGGTGCTGGATCGTGGCGTGGGGCATCTGCTGGGCAGCTCCCTACCGGCAGGCGGCAAAAACACCCACACCATTCTCTCCGGCCACAGCGGCATGGCAAGTCAAAAGATGTTTACCGACCTGGAACAGCTGGTTCCGGGGGATGTTTTCTATCTGAATGTTCTGGGTGAAACGATGGCATATCACGTAACGGAAATCAACACCGTTCTGCCCTATGAAACAGACCTCTTAGGTATCGTCCCCGGGGAGGACCTGTGTACCCTCGTCACCTGCACTCCCTATGGGATCAACACCCACCGGCTCCTGGTACGCGGCTCCCGGATTCCTTACGAGGAAGCGGCGGTAATGGAAGAAGAAACTGCCAGTGTGGAACCGGCTGCATCCACATGGGAAGCCAAGTATCTGCAAGGGTTGTTGGTCGGGGGTGGTGCCGCTGGAATTGCCGGGTTGCTTATGCTTGCTGCCACACGAATTTGGAAGAAGCACCCCCGGCACCGCAACGGAGGCCGCTATGCGAAACGGTAAACTGCGGGGGCTGCTCATTACGGTTATGCTGCTGGTCTTCCTCGCTGGGTTAGCCTCCATTCTGTACCCCTATATCTGGGGTGCCGCCGTGGACAGCTCTATTGCCAGCACCGCAAAAGACTTTCTTGAACGGGAGGAACCGGAACTGCCCGCTACCACCGTCATTATCGATTCTATCAAGCCGGAGAAAGTCAAGCCCTATCCAGAGCTTTGGGAAGATATGGTGCGGTACAACCAGAACATTGCGGCCCAAGGACAGTCTGGATTATCCTGCGCCTACGATTATCAGAAAGCCAGTTTTCAGCTTGCGGACTACGGCCTTCCGGATGAAATCTTCGGCGTCCTGAGTATTCCTGCTATTGATCTGGAAATGCCCATCTACCTGGGAGCCACGGAACAGCACATGGCAGACGGGGCCGCCCACTTAAGCCAGACGAGCCTGCCCATTGGCGGCATGGATACCAACAGCGTCATTGCAGGCCACCGGGGCTACAGCGGAGCCAGCTACTTCCGCTATCTGGACAAGCTCCATGTTGGGGATACGGTGTCCGTGACCAATCTCTGGGAAACGCTGAACTACCGGGTCTGTGAAATTCGGATCATCGACCCCAGTGATGTGGAGGAAATCCTGATTCAGCCTGGGCGGGAGCTTCTGACACTGCTCACCTGTCACCCCTATGCCTCCGGGGGGCGGCAGCGATATGTGGTCTACTGTGAGCGCTCCGAACTGACCACGTTTCCCACATCTTAATCGATTGGAGGGTACTCTATGGATTTTATCTGGGAAAGCATTACGGATTGGCTGAAAGAGATCCTCATCAGCGGCATTGTCAGCAATCTGTCCGGTATGTTTGATTCCACCAATGAACAGGTGGGCAAACCTCACTAGAAGTATATGTTCCGGTCTTAGCGCTATATTCACCGATCTCAATTACATAATACCCGGTATCCCCATACGGGAATTTCGTAGAATCAATCGCAACGGAGGATTTGAAGGATGTGCGTACCCCAGCCTCGCCATTGTAACTGATCGTCATGGAATACGAAGCCGATCCCATAACATCTAAAGGTAGAAGATTAAGTCTATAGTCTGTCCGATCATTGATCTCAATGTCGAACATACTACCATTCCAGTCACCCTGGTTATTAGATACAACTCTGTCATCTGCCCATATTGTAAGGCTGTTCATATATGCCTTATATACGGTCACTGTGGCAATATCTGTTTTTACAGAATATTCTTTCCCATCTACCGTATTGGTTACAATGCAGTAGTATCCACTGGAACCGATGGTATCGAGAGGTGCTGCGTACATCTCCATCGTTGAAAAGTCATCTTCCAGCTTTTCGTCCGTAGGATTGCCGACCTTATACCACTGGTAAGATAGCACGCCGTTGGCTACTGTTGCCTCTACTTCAAGGACAGCGAATTCATCCGGTGACTTTTCTGTGGCAACAGATTGGGGCTGTGCTGCAATTTTCGGATAATTGTCCTCTGCCATTACCCACAGCGTGTATTCTTTGGTTACAGCAGGCTGCCCTTCAATTGCGGGAATCTCCAATTTAATAGGAATGACCACATAGTTCTGTGTCCCTTCCAACGTAGATTCATAATCTCCAAGCTTCACCGCAGAACCGGATACAAAGGCCGTCGTGGAGCTGCCCAGATATACCTTGGCGCTCTCGCTGTTTGCCGTTACCGTCAGCTTGATCTCGTCCGCCGTCACCGCACTGGTAGTCTTTAACTTCCCGGTGCTGTTGGCCTCGCTCATGTCTACGGCAATCTCGGCTTCATCCGCCGTCACCGCAATGCCGGTCAGACTCAGCTTTTTGGTAACTTTGAACTTGTAAACCTCGCTGGCGAGATAACTCTTGCTGGCACTGTCGTATTCGCCTACCTCTACGGTAAGGTAGCCAGTGTCACCAACGGGGAATTTGCTGATGTCCAGTTCTACATCCCGCTCTAAGCGGGCCTGTTTCTCGGCCTGCGCGGTAGCGTTTCGTTCCGTGCTCGCAGCCTGAATCGCTTCCACTTTCTCAGCCCGAATCTGGTCAAAAACGCGAACCTGCTCCTTCATCGTCTGGCGATAGATGCGGCAGCCTCTATCACTGACCTTGTGCGTCGGATAGGGCAGCCCAGCGGCACTCAGTACCTTCGACCATGTGCCGAAGCGCTCGTAAATCATAGCGCCCCCGAATATCTCTCTCGGGTAGGGCGTGTGTCCCAGCTCCTGAGCGCATTGCCGGACGTAGACGATCAACTGCCCGTCCGTATCGTCCCGGTGCGCAGTCACAAACTCAGCGTTTTTTTGCCGCATGGCAGCGTCTGTCATGGCTTCCAGCTTCTGCTGTTTCCACTTCTGCGGGTCAAAATAATGGGGCTTATCCTTTTTGCTCACACCGTATCCCTCCATCGTCAAGGCGCAGTGCCTCCGTTTGGGTGGGATCTTGCGGTGTATCTCGCGTCCAAAGATCAGCCTTGGTTTTGTAGGTCTCCTGGCTTCGTCAGCTTTGCGCCTTCTCGCTTTCGCAATGGCATGAATGCAAAGCCTATATCAACTTTCACAGTAGCGCGTCTGCGCCGGATTCTCACCGGCTTCCCTTGTTCAGCCCGCTCCTCACGGGCCACAAAACCTATTTAATTTCCGGCAAAAGAAAAAGCCACACAGGCAGACTTCTGCCAGTGTGACCGATTGTTCTCACATCCTGCCTTCCTTCATCCCATCTCAGAGATGCGCTCCGGGTTCCCACACGGTCGGTATTCTGGCTCCGCGCATCTCAGAGGCCACCGCCTCCCGCGCCTGTATCCAGCCTTCTCAGGTTTCCCCAATGACCGGATCGTTCCGCTAAGGATACAGACATCTGCGCTTACAGCTACGGGTATAGCCCGGATTTCCACCGGTTCCCTAATCTCCGCGTCCGGATCACTCGGGCAATCCAAAACGCGGGACACCGTGCAGCATTTAATTGTTAATAAGCAAATTCCTGTGCCATGCTGTGTACAATGGACGACATGGCAGAAAATACAAATTGTTTCGTCAAGTATACCATTTGCTGATAAAATGCCAAATTTCCGCTACAAAAAGGCGAGCTTTTCCAACATGCCTGACCACAATTCTGACGGCAAATGCGCTTTTACGCAATGCCAGACAGAACGCTTGCCGTTTCCAATGCGCTGCGTTTGGAATCCATAGAGGGGTGGACGTACATTTGCAGCGTGACCTGTACATTGGCATGGCCTAGAATTTCGGACAAGGATTTGATGTCCATACCGCAGTCAATGCAGCGTGTCGCAAAAGAATGACGCAAAATATGGAAATTTCTGTGGGAGATACCCAGCTCTTTCAGAAATTTTTGAAAACGATATTGCATTGTCCTTGGTTCCATCGGCTTGTCACTGCCGGTAAACAGGTAGTCATTTTCACCTGCCCGGAAGGAACGCAGCACGGAAAGCATTTTCGCCGTCAGAGGAATTGTCCGCTGGGAGTTGTCCGTTTTTGGCGTTTGAATGACCAGTTCCGTGCGTCCACCGTAGTTGATTCGATAGGCCGTGCGCCGGATATGCAGCAGGCCGCTGGTGAAATCAACATCAGACCAGCGAAGGGCGCAGACCTCGCCCAATCGGATACCCGTTTCCAGACATAGCAGAAAAGCTGCGTTGCTTGGCGTTGGCGCACGGAGTACAGCAGCGCTGATTCTGCGGCTTTCCCATTCACAAAGAACCTCCATTGGCTGCTGTTTGGTTAGCGGCGCACGAAATTCCTCCGCCCCGGCATACTGAAATTTACGCCTTGCCAGCTTCAGCGCAGATTTTACAAGCACACAAATATCATTTACGGTTTTCGCGGATAGGCCACCCTTGCCGTCCAGACGCCCAAATTTCAGCTTTTTCTCCACGAAAGCATTTAGAATATCCTCCGTCAAATCGCATACCCGGTGCAACCCCAATTCTGGCTGAATGTGCTGTTCGATCAATGCCCGGTATCGCTCCCGGCTGGTTGGTTTGAGCTGGCTGTTTCCCGCCAACCAGACGGTAAAAAGCTCTTTGACCGTCATAGTGCAACCTCGTAATAACCGCTTTCGGTTTTCCTCCTGGCAATGCGCCAGCTTTTGCCGCACGGAATGGTAGGACGTACCATACACGGAACGGTAAATTGCACGTCCATCCGGTTTCCTGCCCACAATATAGCGCCCCTCCCAGCGTCCATCCCGGCGTTTGTATATATTCTCTCCCCGTCGAGGCATAAATGGTTCCTCCCATACCATGTTTTTGACGGCAAAAACGAGACAGTGTAAAAGACTCGTTGTGCTTTTGCATAAAAGGTTATCGGTGTATTTGTTGATATGTACAGTTGCCTGCTGATTCTCCACTGCAATTCACAAGCTCACACAATTCTCGTTGACATTTGCCGCAACTATGATAATGTCTCCCTCTGTGCCTTCCTCGCAGACAACAGCTAAAGCGGAAAGCAGCCCGTAAAATTCACTCAGCAACTCACGGTTCCGGTTGACGGCTTTTACCATCCGGAAAAGGGCGGCGGCGATGGCCGGGAAAAAGCCGTCGTTTTCGGTTTCGTCGATTGTGCGCAGCTGCTTTTCAAGCTGTGTAAACAGCGCGTCCGCAGTCTTTGGCAGGCGCTTGTAGTTGGTTTGGCTCAAAAACTGCGCATAAGCGGCTTCGGTGGTTTTCTTTGTAAGCATTTTTATAATCCTTTCTTGACTTTTGGAGGGGCTGGGGATTACAATAGGCTCAGCCCCTCCGGTTTTGTAGAATCGTGTGGGCTAGGCTCTTTGCATCGTGCTTTGGCCGGCGGTGATGCAAGGGGCTTTTCTTATGCAAGGGTAAACCTCCGGGCGGTGGTCTGCCGGGTGAATGCCTGAGCGACCTCCGGCATTGCCTTTTTCAAGGCCGTGGTGTCGATTCTGACAGTGGTGACGGGCTTCCATGTGATCTTGTACTCCCCGGCATAGGCCGTCTCAGAATCGCCCATGTGCGCCTTGATAGCGTCTTTGATTGTCTCCGCTTCTGCCTGGGCTTCCTCGATCAGCCGCTGCAGCTCTCTAAGCTCCTGGCACTTCATTTTCAATTCGTTGATGCTCATGGTTTTCTCCTTTCGTGGTGGCGGATGGTTGTTAAAATCGTTTCTGAGCCGTTTCCCCCGCGTGTAGCTGGTGGGTTTTCGGACAAACTACATTGGGTGGGGTGTTTATACCTCCGGGGCTAGTTTGCGGATTTCTCCCGAATAGGCGAATGGATGTTTTGCGCCATGCGGGCTTTTTGCGCTGCCTTACGCTCTTCTGTCCACTCCTGTTTCTGGATAAATGGGCTGTGTCCCTCCCGATAGGGGTACAGGGCGCATCCGGTGCAGGTGCATAACTTGACCTCGTTGGAGTTGCCGCAGCAACAGTCAAGGCACTTGGCACGGATGGCCTTGATCGGGGTCAGTCGTTTTTCTTCCATTGGTTTACCTCCTAAGATTTTGTTTGCCGTCTTTCCGTGCTGCCTCCGCCTCTTTGTGGTTGGTATAGGACTTACAACAAGCGGTGTTGAAATTGGGCTGTCCTGTTCTTCATGGCATGATTATACTACTTATTAAGTAGACTGTCTATTGACAAAATCGCTAATTATTAAGTAGGTTTATTGGTTATTTTTATACTTGATAAGTATATCTGTTGTGTGGTATAATGTGAACAGTGGAGAAGAGGCATTTTTATAAAACGCCTAACCACATGGTAGAAAGGGGTGAACCAATGCCAGTATCTGATGCACAGAGGAAAAGCGCCCAGAAATGGGATGCCGCAAATCTTGACCGCATTTCCGTTGCGCTACCAAAAGGTAAGAAAGACGAAATCAAGGCTGCTGCTGCTATCCACGGCGAAACAATGAATCAGTATGTTAAAACTGCCATAGATCAGCGGCTGGAGCATGACAGACCCGCCACCGACCCCACAGAATAGCAAAAGCCAGCAACTTCGCGGGTGCTGGCTTCGTTCGTTTTGCGGGCTGACACTGGTAGTGAGGATTCCTGACTGTCCAATTTTGGACACACCGCCAATTTTGGCGATATCTCGGACGCAGTCAACTCTGACATGACACCCTGTTTCAGGGTGCCGTGAAACGCGACGGGGTCTATATTCCGGGAGTATTGCGGGGCGGCATTTTGCTGCCGATTGTGCGCCAATACGCATTTTCCTGAATTTTGGTTCATTTTGGTGTTGACTTTTTGAATTAAAGTTCATATAATAACAGTGCGGAGAAGTCCGCAAGCGTAATAGAGATATTACCGCCGCTGTCGACTTGTAGAGCGCAAGTCAATAAAAAAGAATGCTCGCTGAGTTGATCTCCACATAGAGCGTGTGGAGGGTAAACAAAAGAATGCTCACAGAGAAGAACGGTCACGCTCGCGCGTGGCCGTTTTCTTCGGCTATGAGGTGTCGAATAATGCTGAATGTCATTTTCCTAACCGAAAAATTTTATCGGCGCTATAAAGATTGTCCTGAAATTGAACAGAAAACAAGCCGCCCTTATATCCGGGTTGGTGTCCTAATTGATGGCGTTCTGTGGGCAATCCCCATGCGCTCCAATATTAACCATGAGCATATGATCTGGACAGATAAGGCCAATAAATGCGGCATTGACTTCACAAAGGCTGTTGTGATTGACAACCCAGCCGAATATATTTCTTCGATTAAACCGCACATCCGCCCGAATGAATTTGAAGTATTGAAAAGCATAAACAGCTATACCATAGAGCAGAAAATGCGGCAATACATCAAGAAATACAAAAAAGCGAAGCAGCACATAAACATTTCCAGAAACAGGAATATTGTGAAGTTCTCCACCCTGCAATACTTTGAAGATTACATATAAGCACACCACGCCCCCGGTTATCAGGCCGGGGGCGTTGCTCTATGTGGTTACGGTGATTCCTGCCCTTTCCAGCATTGCCCGCTTTTCCTCCGGGGACATGGAAGCAACACGGGCGGCAACTCTCCGGGTCATTGCTTCTGTCTCGTTCTCGAAGGCCTGTCCGTTCCGCCGCTTGCGTTCGTATTCTTCCCGGCGCTCCTGTTTCAGTATGTATTGCTCCTGTATGGAGCTGCCGGACAATCTGAACGCTCCTAACCCTGTACCGTGGTACATGTCAAAGTCAAGAAAGCGGTGCAGGGTTCTGGACTTGCGCAGTTCCCGGATTCCCTTGTTTTCCATTTGCCGCGTTCGCTCCGGGCTTTTGCCCATGACCTCCCCGACAGCAGATAGCGTCATATCGTCCCAATACCGCAGTTGGGCATTACCCGGGGGAAGCTCGCTTATAGCGCCGTCTATGGCCTTATGGAGCTGCTCGCGGTATACAGATTCTTCCACGTTCTCTATTGCATCTGCCGCCCTGCTGTCTGGGACAAGTTCGCCCAGAGTGCCGCCGTCCGGCTCGTCAGGCTGTACAGGCCGGTCAAGGCTTGTGGCGGTGTTCAACGGCTCACACCTGCCGCCTTTCGTGCGGTAGCCGGTAGCCTCCGCAAATGCAGTTTTCAGATGGAACATGAACCATGTGGAAAAAGCGCCGCGCTCCGGGCTGTAGGTCTCCACCGCCGCCACCATAGCCAGATAGCCGGTCTGGTACAGGTCGTCAAATTCCACGCCCCGGGGGTTGCCGCTGAGCTTCAGGGCGGTCATGATTTGCATAGCTTTTCGTTTCACAAGGCCGTTTACCTGTTCCCACAGCTCCAGCGTGCGCCCCTGGTCACCTTGCTGGATGGCAATGGCTAATTCTTCGTTTGACAATGCTCACCCTCCCAGCCGGGGGCATTTGCAGCCCCCGGCACAATCCGCAGAAAATCCTTTATCTGCGACCCGCCGCAGTCCTTCGCGCCGGGATTCTGTTTTGCTGTGGAAAAACGCATAGGGTCAGTGCTTCGCCCCTCTGAGCTTGTCCACGGAGAGAATGCCGCCGTGCGGCGGTTCTCTGTTGGAGCTGCCGCTTAGAAACTCTCGACGAAATCACCGGAAAGCTGCTCCCACCATTCGCCCATGCTGAGCGTTACGCCGGGAGAATCGCGCCGCTGACCGTTGCCGCCGCGCCCGCTGCAATAGTTGGCAACGCCGATAATCTCATCCCACGCCCTCAAGGTTGTTCCCATGCCTCTAGAGCAGTCTCGCGCAAGGCAGAATAATGCAAGCAGATACTGCTTCATGTTGCGGATTTCGGTGGTATT
>ULXL01065687.1_pt1 | contig 15270 bp, 10 predicted proteins | sample 1961241 | NCBI WGS metagenome assembly ULXL01 (sample SAMEA4835837, study PRJEB28245) | human gut metagenome | biome: gut microbiome; material: fecal sample | place: Denmark | collected 2008
GATGATTTTGGCTTAAAAATCGGTCTTGAGGGCGAAAAAGAATTCAAGAAGGCACTGTCCGAAATCAATCAGTCCTTCAAGGTTCTCGGCTCGGAAATGAAGGTCGTACAGTCGCAGTTCGACAAAAACGACAGTTCCGTAGAAGCACTCACGGCAAGAAACCAGGTGCTGAATAAGGAAATCGAGGCACAAAAACAGAAAATCGAAACGCTCCGACAGGCTCTTACCAATGCCTCCGAGTCCTTCGGTGAAAATGACCGCAGAACGCAGGCATGGCAGATTCAACTTAATAATGCTACGGCGGCGCTCAATGATATGGAGCGTGAACTCGACCGTAACAATACGGCTCTTGATGAGGCGGAGCGTGAAATGGACGATGCCGCCGACGCTGCGGATGATCTGGAAGAAGAAATCGATGATGCCGGGGATTCCGCTGAAAAGAACAAAGGCAAGTTTGAAAGCCTCGGTTCTGTCCTAAAAGGTGTCGGTGTGGCAATGGGAGCGGTGGTCACGGCTGCCGCTGCCGCCGCAGTGTCACTGGGTAAAGCCGTGGTGGAGGCCTACAGTGAATACGAACAGCTTGTTGGTGGTATCGACACCCTGTTTGTAGAGTCCTCCGGCAAACTCCAGGATTACGCCAATAACGCTTATAAAACGGCGGGTATGTCGGCAAATGACTATATGTCCACGGTCACTTCTTTTTCCGCATCCCTTATTTCTTCCCTTGGTGGTGACACCGAGGCGGCAGTAAAGTATGCGGATATGGCCATCACTGATATGGCGGATAATGCCAATAAGATGGGTTCGGACATTGCCACAATCCAGACGGCATACCAGGGTTTTGCCAAGCAAAACTATACGATGTTGGACAACTTGAAACTTGGCTACGGAGGCACCAAGACGGAAATGGAGCGTCTGCTTGCTGATGCACAAGCTATTTCCGGCATTGAATATGACATCAGTTCCTATGCGGATGTGGTGGAGGCTATCCACGTCATTCAGGAAAGCATGGGAGTGGCAGGAGCAACGGCAGCAGAAGCCGAGCATACCATTGAGGGTTCTATGAACGCCATGAAGGCTGCCATCGATAACCTTATTGTAGGTTTCGGTGATGCGGATGCCGACATTGAGATGCTATGCAACAATGTGGTGGATGCCTTCCAGGATGTGATGACAAACATCACTCCGGTAATTGAAAACATTATCTCGGCACTGCCAACGGCTCTGAATGCACTGCTCTCGACCGTGGGAGAAATTCTTCCTACGCTGTTGGACACGGTGGTTGACCTGTTCTCCCAGGTGCTGAACACCATACTGACCATGCTGCCGGAACTTATCCCCGTGGTGATTGAAGCGTTAATGACCATCGTGAACACGCTGATAGAAAATCTGCCACTGCTCATCGATGCCGCCATTCAGATAGTGATGTCTTTGGTACAGGGCATCGGAGAGGCTCTGCCTACGCTGATTCCAACGGCGGTGCAAGCGGTTATTACCATTGTTCAGAGTCTTATTGACAGCCTGCCGATGATTTTGGATGCAGCGTTGCAGTTGATTATGGGATTGGCACAGGGTCTGCTTGATGCGATTCCGGTGCTGATTGAGGCACTGCCTTCCATTATTCTTGCCATCGTGGAATTTGTCATCGGTGCGATTCCGCAGATTATTGATGCAGGCATTCAGCTTTTGACTTCTTTAGTATCTGCGTTGCCGGAAATCATCGTGGCAATTGTGGAGGCAATACCACAGATTATTGACGGAATCATCACGGCGGTGCTTGGTTCGATTCCACAGATTATCCAGGCGGGCATTGACCTGTTGGTAGCACTGATTGAGGCATTGCCGGAAATCATCACAACCATTGTGGCGGCTATCCCGGAAATCATCTCCGGCATCGTCAATGCGGTCATCAACAACATTCCGCAGATTGTGCAGGCGGGTATCAGCTTGCTGACATCATTGATAAAGAACCTGCCGACCATTATTGCAACAATCGTAAAGGCTGTGCCTCAGATTATTACGGGAATTGTGAATGCCTTGAGCAAAGGCGTTTCCCAAATGGCGCAGGTCGGCGTCAACCTTGTCAAAGGTTTGTGGCAGGGCATCCAGTCCCTTGCATCCTGGCTTTGGAACAAGGTGTCCGGTTGGATTTCTTCCATCTGGGACGGCATCTGCGATTTCTTCGGTATCCATTCGCCTTCGGATGAGATGGCTTGGATTGGCGAGATGTTGGTGGAAGGCTTGGCAGGCGCTATCAATACCAGTGGTAAAGATGCGGTTGCAGCCGCTGAAGGTATGAGTGCTGACATCAATGATGTGATGCAGAGCCTTGCGGATGATATGTCCACGGCACTGCCTACGGACTTCAATGTAAATGGTACGGTCAACCGAAATGACACGGTTTCCGGTATGGGAACGGGTTACGGTGCGCTGATTACCATTCAGCAGATGATTGTCCGAAGCGAAGAGGATATCCGCAAGATTTCCCAGGAACTTTACAACTTGATTCAGAGTGGCTCCCGTGCACAGGGTCACTTCACTACGGCATAAAGGAGGGTTTTGACCTATGGGGTTTATTTTTAACGATATTACATCGGCAAGCATGGGCATCAAAGCCCGTCTAACATCTTGGCAGGTGTGTGGTAAACTTCGAAACTTTACCACCACCGTGCCTGGTAAATACGGTGTGGCAGATTGCGGTGCAGACTTTGATTACCGTGAAATTAAGGTGCAGTGCAACGTCTATCCGAAACACAGCTTTACGGCATTGGTGTCTGCCTTGGATGATGTGGCTGCATGGCTTGACCCAGTGCAGGGATTGCGTCAGCTTGTGCTTGATGATGTGCCGGACAGATATTTTATGGCGCGTCTGAATGATGCGGTGGACTGTGAAAGGCTTATCCGTTCGGCGGGCAGTTTTGAACTGAAGTTTTTCTGTCCTGACCCGTTCGGATATGCCATCACGGACGAAACTTTCTCCATTACGGAGGAAGGTGTTCACGCTATTACAAGAAGTATTGGAAACATTGAGTCCTTGCCTGTGTATCGCATCAAGGGTGTGATAACAGCAGGAGCAAGCAATTATATCAGCATTACCACAAACGGCTCGGAACTGAAAATCGTAAATGCCACACTTTCCGAGGGAGAAATCCTCATCGTGGATACCGATAAAATGACCGCCTATGTGGTGGATGAAAACGGAGAAACGCTCCGTAACGGCCTGTCGTATTTGCAGGAACTGAACTTTCCGACACTGGCTGTCGGAGATAACACGGTCACTGTGGAAGTAAGCAATGCCACGCTTACCGAATTACAAATTCAAGCCAAGAGCAGATGGAGGTGACGGTATGTCTTTGAAAACAATTCTGAATAAACAGACAGATTTCACGGGTGAGTTCCCGGAAGAGTATGCCGCCTCCGGCCTGTGGCGTTTCAACGAGTCTGAACCGGATGAGGATACGGCTCTTGCCGATTCTTCTGGTCGTGGGCGCAATTTTGCTGTTGTGAACTGGTCTGGTACTACGGCAAACTTAAGTACAAGTCCAAAAGGTCGCCAGATCCGTTTCAACATCAACAGTCCGACCACAGAGAAAACCCACCTGCAGGTTACCAATGACGGCAGCATTTTTGCCAATCTCGGAGAGCGTATCATCGTGGGCGGATGGATGTGTCCTACCACTTATTCCGTGGGTAATACATTCTGTCCGATTTTCAATACCCGTTACGGTCCCGGACAGCCGATTTTCTATCTGTCCCTGTATTCCGGCAAGCCGAGAATTATGCTTTACAACTCTTCGGGCAGCCTTATTCTGGACAAGACTGTGACACCATCGTTCTCCCTTGTGAACGGCGGCTGGTATTTTATCGCAGGTGTGATTGAACCAAATAATAAGCAGTTTACCTATGTCATTGGCGACCGTTCTTCCGGCACCTGCTTCAAGTCTGAGGTGCTGACATTTACGGGAACGCTGAATGCGGAATGTACCGCAGACCTCATCATCGGTATGCACGCCGACACCTATTACTATGCAGGCGGCTTTGATGAGTGGTTCCTGGATTGTGATTCTTCGCTGACGGCAGATGATTTGGTGGATTATTTCAATGCAACGATTCTCTGCAACGGTGCGTCCAATTCCGCTGACGTGGATGCCCTGACCGTAGCCGACTGCGTAACGCTGAAAGCTACCGATGGCGTGTACCCGGAAAGCGGTATTCTTTATACCAAAGCTATGGAGTGTAATCTGTCCGGCACGGGAAGAGTGTCTTATACCAGTGAATATATCGCAGGCACAACAGCGGTGGCATCGGTGGAAACCTCCACCAGTGATGACCTTGTGGATTGGAGTGATTGGGTTTCTGTCGGTACAGACGGAAAGCTGCAATCTCCGAACCGAAACTATATCCGTTTCAAGGTAACGCTGACCACCTCGGATACTTCCAAGACACCGAAACTTGTGGATATCCGACTTTATGATATTCCGAAAGCGCCCTATGAAAAAATCGGTTATGCCCGCCCTGTTGTTCTGGATGATAATGGAGCGTGGGAGGCCATTTTGGAGAATGCCTATGACATCATCGTTACGGGCGAAATCAATGGTGAGGACACGCTGACCTTTTCCATTCCGTTCCGTGACGGCAAGCGTAAATATCTTGAAAACGAGAAGAAAATCCAGATCGTTGATGATATTTATAAAATTCGCACCATCACGGATGTAAAGGATACCACTGGAAATACGGTCACACAGGTGTATGCTGAGGCAGAATTTTATGATTTGACCTTTTCCGTCCGTAAGGAAGAAAAGAAGTTTGATGCGGAAACGGCGGAGGCTGCTATGGCGTATGCCCTTGCCGATACGGAGTGGAGCGTGGGAACGGTCAATGTTACCTCAAAGCGTACATGGACTTCCACGGAGAAAAATGCTCTTTCCATTCTTCGCAGCGTTGCCAATCTACACGGCGGCGACCTTGTTTTCGATTGTCCGAACCGACTGGTGCATCTGCTTACGGTCAACGGCAAAGACAGCGGTGCCCTGTTTGCCTATAAGAAAAACATGAAAAGCATCGAGCGAGTGGTGGACACACGTTCCCTTGTAACGAGACTTTATGCGGTCGGTGCCAACGGCATGACCTTTGCTGACATCAATAATGGGAAAGCGTATCTTGAGGATTTCACCTATTCCAAAGAAGTGCGCATTACCACCCTGGATTGTTCTTCTTTTACCAATCCGTATCAGATGAAGGAATACACGGCCATGCGCCTTGCGGAATACTGTAAGCCCGCGGTGTCCTATGTGCTGAATGCTATGGACTTGTCTGTTCTGACGGGTTATGAGCATGAGGCTTGGAATTTGGGAGATTATGTCCGTGTGGAAGATAAGGACTTGGGGTTATCGGTTACTACCCGTATCGTGCGCCGAGAGTATAATCTGCAGGAGCCTTGGAATACGGTTCTGGAACTTTCCACTACGCTGAAGAACCTGGGCAGTTCGGTCAGTTCCATTGATACCATTGCCGATGCTTTGGAAGGCACAGGAATGGTATCCAACAATGATATCAGAGAACTTGTGCCGTTCAATCATCTGCGAAATTCCCGTGCAGATGACGGTCTTGCCTATTGGGTCAGTTCCGGTTTTGAGGCGGATGGAGAAAACGGTGCATCCGGCACGGCATCTTTCAAGGCAGAGGGTGTTGCCGGAATGACAAAAAGCCTGTATCAGACCGTTTATCCTTCCAACCGCAGCAGTTATACACTGTCGGCTCAGATTGCATCGGAGGATCTGGAAAAACTGTCCGATGATGCACAGGTGGGCATTGAAGTGGTTATTGAATATGAGGACGGCAGCACCGAAACCCGATTCATTGACCTTTACTGATGGAGGTGCGATATGGCTTATTTTTCTAAAACATCGGAGAAGATAACGCCTGAAAATTACTTCTCCAAAGTGAAATCCATTACCGTGCGTGTGTGCATTACCAACTGCACAGGCACTTTATATATTACAGACCTTTTGCTGCAGCCGGGTTCGGTTGCCACGGGATGGGTAGGTCATCCCTGCGAAATCAAGTGGGTGCTTGATGGCTAATCCGGTATTCATCCGTTTGGCAGAGGGCATCAACAAAAAGCAGGATATGCGTGTTGTGAGCGTTACCGTGAAACCTACCATCACGGACTGCTCCGGCACGATTTGGTTTACCGACCTGCAGCTACAGGAAGGACCTGCATTGACAGGCTATGTACCACACACGGAGAGCCGACTTGCGGGAGGCTCGAAGGTATGGTTCAACGGCGTGGTGCGTTCTGCGGAAACTGTGATTGTCTGCAACCTTGGAGAAACCTCCGGTGGCTTGGATATTCATATCTATCCGAAATCCGATATGGCGGCAGGCTCGGTGCAGCTATCCCAAGGTGTAGGCGGTCAGAGGGTTGTATTTCCTAACAAACTGTCTGCGGAGGATGATTTGGCTCTCCTTGCTTCCGTGAGGGAATGCACGAAGAACGGTGTCACAGAGCCGAAAGAGGGATTTTATCAATACAGTGCAGCTTGGGATTCCAAGCACAAGGTCACCTTGGAGGACGGCAAGTCAGCCAGGGTGCTTTTTGAATTACAGGAAATGACGGATGGAGGTGTGTCGTTCTGATGGATAAACTCAAAGGCAAACGCATTATGGTGTGGACATTCATGGGCAATTCCAGAATGTATGAAGCTTTGCGTGATTACGGTGACCGTATCGACACCATCGGTCTGTTTTCTTTCAAAGTGGATGCCACGGGAACGATTACGGAGAGTGGTGTTCCCATCAGCAATATGCTGACCTACATCGACAAATGGCCGCACATCCGATGGCTGCTTACCGTTGCCAACGATGGTGCAAATTCCATCTTTAAGGCTCTGCGAGATAATACGGACGGCGCACAGGACACATTCTGCTCGGAACTTGTCCGTATTATGGAGAAGTACCCGTGGTGCAATGGTGTGGATATCGACTTGGAAAAAGGCGATGGATATTCCACCCACGCTGAATCCACGGCAATGTTCAAGCACATTTATGAAACTGTAAAAGCCTACGATTCCACAAAGGAGATGAACATCTGCCTGCCGGGTATGACTTCGGTCAACGGCTCGGTCGGTGGAGAAAACTGGTGCGTATACGGCGACCTCGACCAGTATTGCGATACGGCATCCATCATGAGTTATGGTATGGCATGGGCGGGTTCTGCTCCCGGTCCTGTTTCTCCGAGGAGCTGGCTTGAGGGTATTTATGATTATGCTACAAAGGTAATGAACCCAGACAAGGTATTCCTCGGTATGCCTGCCTACGGTTGGAACTGGCAGATTTATGACACGCCGGAGAACCTGGGTAAATATTACCGAGGCACATCCCACACTTATTATGCTGCGAAATACTGGATGCAGGGTGTTTACAATTTTACCGATGATGCACCTCCGCAGCCGTTTATTCCGATAGTTTCTTATTGGGATGATTACGATATGGGGCCGTGGGCGTTGCCTCATGTGTACGATTATATGGAAGGCAGAGATGCGACGGATTATTCCTATCCGCTGATGACCGAAACATATAACCGAAGAAGGTATCTGACCGCCTATGCCAAGCAGCAAAAAACGGAGTTTGGGGAAATCATCATTGACCACGATGCCGAGCCGGACAGCTACGAAGGTGTGGTTTCGGTATCGGAAACACTGGTCACCTTGAGTGACGAGGGTTCTGCCACCTACAATTTTACGATTGATGAGGCAGGAACTTACGATGTGGCGGTTCGTCTGTGTTTCCCGTTCTGGGATAAAAACAGCATCTACGCATCACTGGATGGTGACACCGTGCATTTTTCGGAAAGCCGTCTGTGGTGGCCGTATTGGAGAACTACCTTCTGGGCGACACTTGCCAAGGGAGTGAGTCTTTCTGCGGGAGAACATACGCTGACCATTTCTGTCGGTGTAAACGGTGTGCAATTTTATGGTTTCCGTGTCTGCACCGATTTTTCTGAAGAACCTACGGCGGGAGAAGCGGAATACACCCTTGCTCCACGAAAGTTCAAGGACGTGAACGGAGATATGGTGGGTCCTGCGACGGGGTTCAAGCTGACACTTGAGATGCTACGCAGAAAGCCTGACTCGGCTCTTGTTTGGTATGAGGACTTCCGTGATGAAGAAAAAATACCGGAAAGCTACTGGACGGTTCTCTCTGGTGAATGGGATGTGTGGCAAGACCCGGATAGCACGGCAAACCGGCCCTATTCACAGCTTGAGGGTTACGGTCAGCTTGCGTGGAATTACGGCAGCTTTTCAGACATCCATCTGAGGGCGCAGATTATCTTCCCGGAGAACGGCGGTGGCAGGGCAGGAATTTTTCTTGGCTCACTGTTCTGCTGTTTAAATTATGATACGCAGCGTATCGAACTGTATGAGGGTTCTACACTGAAAGGCAGTTATGCCACAGACTTTTCCAAGACATCGAAAGCAGACCTGCGTACCAATCCGAATGTTTACACCATTGAAATGCGTAAGCGTGGAAACAAGGTGCGTGTTTATTCCTCTGCATCCAATACACTCCGTTTTACGGCAACGGTCGGCAGTGGCAACGGTTATGCAGGTATCCGCTCCGATAACCAAATCAACTGCCAATTGCTCCGTCTGGGTGATGCCTGGACGTATGAGCCGTATGAGAGGTTTGATGTGGTAATGCCAGACGGTACGGAGACTTCCTTTGGCAGGATTGAGCGTAGCAACTGCACATGGGATGAGGAGTTCCAGGTGTTCACGCTGACTTCTGATGTGGAAGAATACAATACCCGCAGTGAGGATATTTCGTTGGACTACGAATTTTACCACTCACACATCATGCCACTTGAGTGCGGGAATGATTACACGGCAAAAATTATCCCAAGGGACATCAACATTTGGATTTCACGATTGTTCCTTGGGGACTCGGACGGCTTTTCTATTCTGTATTACCAGGATGTGGACAGCCTGATCTATTGGGCGAACCAGGCAGCATACCGATGGAAACTGCGAGGGATGTGTATGTGGTCCCTTGGGCAGGAGGATATGCGAGTCTGGGAGTGGCTGCCCAAGCAAACTGAATAACGGCTTTAAGGGTATCTGCCATATGGTGGGTGCCCTTTTTGCATACAAAAATTTATGAAAGTGAGGATTTTACTATGAAGGATTTATGGAACACCATTCAAATCATCTTTGCTGCCATTGGCGGTTGGCTCGGCTGGTTTCTTGGCGGGTTTGATGGTCTGCTCTATGCACTGATTATTTTCGTGGTTGTGGATTATATCACGGGAGTCATGTGTGCCGTTGTGGACAAGAACCTTTCCAGTTCGGTTGGGTTTAAGGGCATTTGTCGAAAAGTGTTGATTTTTGCGATGGTAGGAATCGCACACGTCCTTGATGCCAATGTCATCGGTGACGGCAGCGTACTGAGAACGGCGGTCATTTTCTTCTATCTCTCCAATGAGGGCGTGAGCCTTTTAGAAAACGCATCCCACCTTGGTTTGCCGATTCCGGAGAAGATGAAGGAAATCTTGGAGCAGCTCCATGACCGCGACAATAAGGAAAGCGAGGGCAAATAACATGAATTTACGCAAACTTATTCTTACGGAAAACGCCTGCTACAAGGCAGGCAGAAAAATCACGGTCAAAGGCATCATGGTTCATTCCACAGGTGCTAATAACCCGAACCTCAAGCGTTATGTGGGTCCCGATGATGGTCTGCTTGGCAAGAACCAGTACGGCAATCATTGGAATACCTACCATCCCGGCGGCAGAGAGGTCTGCGTCCACGCATTCATCGGCAAGCTGGCTGACGGCACTATCGCCACATACCAAACTTTGCCGTGGAATCATCGCGGATGGCACGCCGGAGGCAGTGCAAACAACACTCATATCGGATTTGAAATCTGCGAGGACGGTCTTATGGATTATGCCTACTTCAAGAAGGTGTACCGTGAGGCCGTTGAACTTTGCGCCTACCTCTGCAAGGAATACGGCTTGACCGAGCAGAACATCATCTGCCATTCCGAGGGTTACAAACAGGGTGTTGCATCCAACCACGGAGATGTGATGCACTGGTTTCCGAAGCACGGCAAGAGCATGGATACCTTCCGTGCAGAGGTTAAGGCTCTGCTTGCTGCTGATGCCAAAGAGGATACCACAACCGCAATTTCTAATGAGGAAACTATCTGGAATTTCCTCTATGGTAAGATTGGCAATGCATACGGAACTGCAGGTCTGATGGGCAATCTATATGCGGAATCCGGTCTGAAACCTACCAACCTGCAGAACACCTACGAAAAGAAACTGGGTATTTCCGATGCCGAGTACACTGTGGCAGTGGATAACGGCACCTATGACAATTTCGTGAAGGATTCTGCCGGATACGGTCTGGCACAGTGGACATACTGGTCTCGCAAGCAGGCTCTCTTGGAGTTTGCAAAGGCAAGTGGAAAGTCCATCGGTGACCTTTCTATGCAGCTTGATTTCATTTGGAAAGAACTCAGTGAAAGCTACAAAGCAGTACTGTCCACACTCAAATCTGCGACTTCCGTAACGGTGGCATCCACAGCGGTGCTGACAAAATATGAGAAACCTGCCGACCAGGGTGAAAGCGTACAGACAAAACGAGCGTCCTACGGGCAGACATATTTCGACAAATACGCTGTCGAGAAGTATCCTGAAAAGCTGACTTCCGGCTATTACCGTGTGCGTAAGACCTGGGCGGACAGCAAATCCCAGGTGGGAGCATACCGCATTCTTTCCAATGCAAAGGCTGCTGCTGATAAGAACCCCGGCACTTATGTATTCTCCAACGAGGGAGTTGCCATCTACCCTGTGGCTACGGAGGAAACCTACCGTATCCATACTGTGGTAAAGGGTGATACCCTTTGGGATATTGCCGTGCAGTATCTCGGCAAAGGCAGCCGCTACACGGAAATCAAGGCCCTCAACGGTCTGACATCCAATGTGATTTACAGCGGTTGGAAACTGAAAATTCCGAACTAATATGATGCCCATCGAGGAGATTTTCTCTTCGGTGGGCTTTCTTTTTTTGCAACAAGCGGAACAAGAGCAACGGTGTGCCCTATATATTCCTACGCGGGTACAGGGGTTATTTCCTATTATTATAAGTGGTTTTTGATATATAGAGAATGTTGTTACAGATGTTCCTGTTACCGATGGACACGCATAAATTTTATCGGGATGAAATATATTTTCAAAAAATCCTCAAGTTTTGCCTCTTGCCGTGGCTAACAAGTAGGAGGTGTTTTGAAAATGACCGATGAGCAGAAAAAACAGATTGTATCCCTTCGTAGCAGAGGGGTCAGTTATACAGATATTGCTTCTAATCTTCAACTGTCCAGGGATACCGTGAAAAGCCATTGCAGGCGTCATGGTGTCAGCACAATGGAATGTACCGAAAAGTCCACATCAGATTGCTGTGAATTTTGCGGTAAGGAATTGATGCAGACGGAAGGTAAAAAGAAGAAACGCTTTTGCAGCCGTGAGTGCTGTCTGAACTGGTGGCACAATCATCCGGAAAGCATTAACAAAAAAGCCGTGTACAGTTTCAAGTGTGCCTGTTGTGGTAAGGAGTTCACTTCCTATGGTAATGCCAAGCGTAAATACTGCTCCCACGAGTGCTACATAACAGACCGTTTCAAGAAGGGAGGCCGTCATGAGTAAGGAAGAACTTCAGACCGAAAAAATGTATCAGATATCCATCGCCATAGCAAAATCCATGCTCTCACAGGGCGTAATTTCCGAAGAAAGCTATTGTGTATTACGGGATAAATTGCTGGAGAAATACCGCCCAATTCTGGGCACTTTATTATCGGGAAACCCGTTGACTTTTTAGGCTTTTAGAGTGATATATGTATGCTGACCAAGGGTGTAAAACCCCAGGTTAATACAATTTTAGGAGGCAGCAAAATGGCAAAAATCAAGAAAATAGAGCCTGCCGTTGCTACCTTGGAGCGAAGAAAACGGGTTGCTGCGTATGCCAGAGTGTCCAAGGATACGGAAAGGCTTCTGCATTCCGTATCGGCACAGGTCAGCTACTACAATAAGTTGATACAGGGAAATCCCGAATGGGAATTTGCCGGGGTGTACGCAGACAGCGGACTTAGCGGAACAGGAACACAATGGCGAGATGAATTTCAGAGACTTCTTGCAGATTGTGAGGCAGGCAAAATCGATATCGTCCTTACCAAGAGCATTTCACGATTTGCGAGAAATACACTGGACTTGCTTGAGACCGTGCGACACTTAAAGGAATTAGGTGTTGAGGTCAGATTTGAAAAGGAACACATCAATTCCTTTTCCGGGGACGGCGAGTTGATGCTTTCCATCCTCGCTTCTTTCGCACAGGAAGAAAGCCGCAGCATTTCGGAAAATGTGAAATGGGGTGTCAGAAAGCGTTTCCAGTCCGGGGAGATTGGTGCAGCCAATAAGCACATTCTCGGATACCGTTACGATGATGACCTTGAGCAGTACGTCATCATCCCGGAGGAGGCTGAAATCGTAAAGCTGATGTTTCAACGCTACCTTGAGGGCGTACCGCTGCAAGGCATCTGCGATGAACTGAACGGCAAAGGCTACCGCACCATCAACGGGAAACTGTTCCAGGAGGCTTCGCTGAACAATCTCATCCACAATGAGATTTATGCCGGAGATCTGGTGCGACAGAAGTGCTATATGATAGACCCCATCAAGAAAACCAAGGTGCGTAACAATGGCGAGTTGCCACAATATTATATGGCAGACTGCCATGAGGCTATTCTCGACAGGGAAACCTACGCAAGGGTTCAGCAGGAATTTAAACGCAGAACGGCAATGCTGAACCCCACATACTGCTTTACAAAGAAAATACGCTGTGCTGTCTGCGGACAGCCTTTTACAAGGAAGAAAAGCAAACAGCGTGGTAAAACATATGTCCATTGGATTTGCCGTTCCAAAAAAGAATCGGGACAGACCTGCAGTACCCGCAATTTTGCCGATGATGAATTAAAAAGCATCTGCGCCGAGGTTCTTGGCACTGACAGTTTTGATGAGGAATTATTTGAAATCCAAGTCAAAGAAATGTTGGTGCAGGAAAACGGCAGCGTTGAGTTCCATTTGGTTGGCGGAGAGACCCGCATTTGGCAGGATTTGAAAATAAAACAGTCCTACCACGAATTCACGGTCACGGACTGCTTTCAGGGAAAGGTTTTTTGCGGGAAGTGCGGTCACCCATACCACAGGGTTATTTCGGCAAACAAGTGGACGTACTGGTATTGCATCGGCAAAAAGTACGGTTACAAGGGTGTCGAGTGCGATGCACAAAATTACGCAGACTTCCAACTGCGTAGGATTTCTGCATTTATCCTCGGGCAGACCGAATTTGACGAGAAAGCCTTTGAACAGCAGATAGAAAAAATCACAGTGCTTGAGGACGGTAGCCTTGAGTACAAGTTTTACGAAGGGAGAACGGAAATATGGCAAAAAAAAATGTAACAACAATACCTGCAACCATCAGCCGATTTACGGCTGCACCAATAAATACACGAACCAAACGCAGGGTTGCAGGCTACGCTCGTGTATCCACCGATATGGAAGACCAGCAGACCAGTTACGCAGCACAGTGCGATTATTACACCAATTATATTCAGAGCCGAGAGGATTGGGAATTTGTGGGACTGTATTCTGACGAAGGAATAAGTGCAACGTCCACCAAGTACCGTGACGGCTTTAAGCAGATGGTCGAGGATGCACTTGCCGGGAAGATTGACCTTATCGTGACCAAGTCGGTCAGCAGATTTGCCCGTAATACTGTCGACAGCCTTTCCACCATCCGAAAGCTGAAGGAACATGGTACGGAATGCTACTTTGAAAAAGAAAACATCTGGACATTCGACAGCAAGGGCGAACTGCTCATTACCATTATGTCCAGCCTTGCACAGGAAGAAAGCCGCAGCATTTCCGAGAACTGCACCTGGGGCGTGAGAAAACGCTTTGCAGACGGTAAGGTTTCCGTACCCTTTGGCAGATTCCTCGGATATGACCGTGGCGAGGACGGCAACCTTGTGATTAACGAAGAACAGGCAAAGGTCGTCCGACAGATTTACGGAATGTTCCTGCAGGGCAAGTCACCGTATGTCATTGCAAAGGAACTGACTGCGGCAGGTATTCCCACACCCGGCGGTAAAAAGGTCTGGGGCAAGGCAGTGGTTCAGAGCATACTTACAAACGAGAAGTACAAGGGCGATGCACTCCTGCAGAAGGTTTACACCACAGATTTTCTTTCCCATAAAAAGAAAATCAATGAAGGCGAAGTGCCACAGTATTATGTGGAAGGCAACCATCCGGCAATTATTGACCCTGCCATTTTTGATAAGGTGCAGTTGCTGATGAAAGCACGATGCCCCGGCAAGAACAGAAACAGTTCGGTCAGCATTTTCTCAAGCAAAATCAAATGCGGTCACTGCGGTTCATGGTATGGCTCGAAGGTATGGCACTCCAACGATAAATACCGCAGGGTTATATGGCGCTGCAACCACAAATACAGCGACGATGAAAAATGTGCCACTCCGCACCTGGATGAGGAAACCATCAAGGAGTTGTTCATTCGAGCGGTCAACCTTTATACGGTTGAAAAGGACACCATCATTATGTGCATGGAAGTCCTTCTTGCAGAGATGCAGGACACCTCGGAGGCTTCCTTTGAAAAAGCCAATCTGCAAAATGAACTGGTGGCGATTGCCGATATGGTGGAGCGTTGCATCGAGGACAATGCCCGCTTTGTAAGAAACCAGGATGAATACGAAAAGAAGTATAGCGAACTGGTCGACCGCTACGAAAATGTAAAGGCTCGGATTGCTGCCCTCGATGAGGAGATTACAAGTGCACTTGCAGAAAAGGAAACCACGGCAATATACATCGAAAAATTACGCAGCCTGCCGGATACGGTTACGGAATTCGATGAGAACCTCTGGCAAGGACTCCTGCAATACATGACGGTCTACGGCAAGGATGACTACGGTTTTACTTTTGCGGACGGAACAGAAATCAGATTATAAGCACACACCCTGCATTGGCATGAACGCTGATGCGGGGTGTTTCTCTGTCTGCGGAAAATGCACCCACCCTTGTGTAATCCTCAAAAAGTGTAGGGAAAAATCAAAAAGTATGGGGCAAATTCAGATTGTATCAAAGACGGCTATTACATAGACGATGGCTGGTCGGGGACGAACTTTGAACGCCCGGATTT
>ULXL01009610.1_pt1 | contig 15257 bp, 20 predicted proteins | sample 1961241 | NCBI WGS metagenome assembly ULXL01 (sample SAMEA4835837, study PRJEB28245) | human gut metagenome | biome: gut microbiome; material: fecal sample | place: Denmark | collected 2008
CGCCGCCACAATGATAGTATACTTCACATTGTTGATCGCCGTGAGCAGTAGCCACAGGAGCAGGGCTACAAAGCAGGCTGCCGCTATCCGCAAGAGCATATACTGGGTCAAAAACTGTCCCACCGTACAGGGCAGCGGCAGCTTGCCCAGCACCACCACCGATTGCGCGGCCCGCCCCAAATCCTCCAGCCCGCCATACAGGGAGAAGCCAAGAAGCAGGTTAGTCCCATAGAGAAGCATCACGCTTACCGCCGATATGCCGAATAGGATACCCGCGCGCCGGAGCGCCAGCCGCAGGCGGCCATGGGGAGAAGCGTGTACCACGCTCCACAATCCCTTCTTTCGTTCCTCCAAAAAGGAAATGCAGATCAGGGCCAAGACCGCCAGAAGGAGATAGTCGGTTATGGCAAAGCTCATAAAAGCGTCCACCGCGCCGTCCGCGCCGAGTTCCAGTGATACGCCTTCCAGCCCGCCAAATTCCTCCGCCGTTTTGATGATATTGCGGCTGGAAAAGCTGTTCGGGTCATTAAAAATGGATAAAGACAGCATACTCTCTTTGTTTGCCTGTATGGAGGCCAGATAGTCGCCATAGCCGCTCAAATAGGAGATTTGCCGCAAAAGGTTGTCCGCCGCCACATAGTCGAGGCGCGCCTGATCCAGATTGACCGCGCCGTTTTCAAGCTGTCGTATCAGCTCCGGCTGTTCCTCGCGGTATTTTTGCAAGGCTTCCTGTCCGAACATACCGCCGTCCGTTTCCAAAAGCTCGGCAGCCTCGAAGATATTATTTAACCGGGTTCTTTCCCGCTCCAAGGTTTCCGCCGCTTCGGGCAAAGGCATGGCCTTGTATTTTGCCAGCCATTTTTGATAAACCGCATAGCTCTCCGCGCCATCAGCCTTTGCCTGACCGCCTTCAAACGCCCCGCCGAATCCAACGGATATGGTGCCGGTGGACGGGCCGGACAGGTCAAGGCCAAAGTCCCGCTCCGTCTGCGCGTTATAGAATAAAATCCCATTGATTAGGAAAATCAGCAGGAGGCCCAACACCAAGCGGCGGTTGCTGAATATGCGTTTTAACTCTTTCATGCCGCGCCTCCTATTCTCCGAGATAGTAGAGGTAAACATCCTCCAACGTCAGATGATCCTCCACGAATTGACCCTCGGCGGGGAGGGTGTCGCCGATTACCCGCACCCAAGTTTCGCCCCGCCGCTGGAACACATTGCCCACCTTGTACCGCTCCTGCATATTCTCTAAATCCTCCGGCGCGCAGGGCAGCTCCTTCACCTTATCCGCGACGCTCTCCACCAAATCGTAGGGCGCGCCCATGCCGACCATGCAGCCCTTTTTCATCATCAGGATTTGGTCGGAAATGGATTCGATGTCGCTTACAACATGCGTCGCCAGCAGGATGATCCGGTCGCGGGAGAAGGCGGAAATAAAGTTGCGGATGCGGATGCGCTCCTTCGGATCAAGGCCAGCGGTAGGCTCGTCCAGTATCACCACCTTCGGGTCGCCCAAAAGCGCCTGCGCCAGAAGGACGCGCTGCTTCATGCCGCCCGAATAGCCGCCCAGCTTTTTGTGCCGTACATGGGAAAGACTGGTTATATCCAGCAGCTTGTCGATCTCCGCCGCCGCTTGGCGCTTGGGAAGCCCTTTCAAATCCGCCATGTAATAGAGAAAGGTCTGCGCCGTCATATGTTCATAGAACCCCTGCTGCTGGGGCATATACCCCAGCAGCCCGCGAAACTTCTGGCCCAGCGTGAGAATGTCCGTGCCATTCCAGAGGATTTCGCCGCCGTCCCGTTTCAGGTTGTCGGTGAGTAGGTTCATCATGGTGCTTTTACCCGCGCCGTTTGCGCCCAAGATGCCGTAGATGCCCGGCTCGAAGGTGATGGAGAGGTCATTGAGGGCGGCCTGTTTTCCGTATTGCTTTTTAAGGTTTTTGATTTCTAATTTCATGTTCCACTCCTCCCTTAACCGTAATATCCAGTCCAGTCGAGCAGCGAGATCGCGCCCGTGTCAAGGTCGATATAGGCGAGGCGCTCTTTGTTTGATGACTCCTGTGCGTTAGGTGCTACATCAGATACTTTCGTATCCCCATAGACAAACATGAACAGCTTGCCCTCGCTGGCCCACAGCATTTGAATGTTGCTGACGGATTTTAGGTGTTTCTCCAAGTCTTTCAGCGAAAACTCTTTGAGCAGGTTGCCGTCATAGTCATACATAAAGATGGTATCTGCTTTGGTCTTATCCCTGTCAAACAGGCTTTCCAGATAATCCGGGTAGTCGTTGACGATAAAGATGTTATCGTCATTGAAAATAGCAAAGCCGGATTCGGGAATTTTCTCGCCGACAGCCGCCACGCGCTCATTTTTACCGCCGTTTAGATCATTACGCCACAGGTCGTTGCCGGGGAGATAGAAATAGAGGCTGCCGTCCTTGATATACCAGCCGCAGGGATATGTCCCTGTACGAATAAGCGAAACACCCGTGGTTTCCCATTTGCCGACCTCGGAAGCGTCGGGGATTTGCCACACCTGCTTAAATTCTTTTGAGGTTGTGTCGTAGCAAAACAGGGTGTCCTTTTGCGTTCCATCCTTTTGATTAATATTTCCCATAAAGTAGATTTTGTCGCCCTCGGCGCTAAACTTCCAGTAGATTCCGTCACCGTTATCGACCGTACCAGACTCTTTGTTTTTTACTTCTCCATAGAGCTTTGTAGCTTTGCTTACATCCGAGCCTAACGGAGCCATATACACCGCGCCAGCGTAATTGAAGTACACAACGCCTCTGTGAACGATTGCCTCGCAGGGTTTCCAATCGCTTTGTTTTTGCTGCTGTAAGGCTTGTACGTCCTTGCGGCTTGTTCCGTCCGTATTCATGGAGAAAAGGGTCATAAGCCCAGAAGCGCCATTGTCGTTGTCGGAATTGTCAAAAAACACTTTGCCGTCGCTGTAATTTAGAGAGCTGGTATTCACCCAAGCATTGCAGGTGGGATCAGCATGTTTGCAATCCGGCTTTCCGCATAGCACCGTTGTTTTAACGGATTCCTTGTCAATGTAGTAAAGCAGACCGTTATACTGGAAATACCAGCCTGTTTCCGTTTCGCACATGGGGCCGAGCTTAAACCAATCCGCCGTTTTCATGTGCTGCTGGAAATCCGTGGAGAGCGCCGAGCCATTGCCGCCAGATTGTGCCGGGGGTAACTTGCCACCGCCAGTTCCATTGTCGCCGCAGGCCGCCAAGCTGAACAGCATAGCGCCCGCCAGTAAAGTCACAAGTAGTTTTTTCATGTTTGATTTGCCTCCTTAAAATAAAATAATCGTGCAACCGGGGCTTCCGGCTACACGATTAGCTTAATGGGCAATTCTAAATTGTTTCTAAAACGGGGGAAGATTTTATACAGGAAAGGGCTATTCTTTTGCCGTCCCAAATTGAGCGGTTATCTTTGCTCCGCCACCGGCTGCGTTCTCCAATCGGAGTTCGCCGCCATGCTTTTCACATAGCGTCCGGCAGATGTGCAGTCCAAGGCCAAAGTGATACTCTTGCTTTTCGTTTTGACCGCTGTAATAGGGATGGGAAGCCTTTAATAAATCCCGATCTGAAAAGCCTTTGCCGTCGTCCGTCACGGTTATGGAAAAGCTGCTGATCCCACAGGTACAGCGGATGGCAACCGAGGATTTAGCGAAGCGGGTGGCGTTGCTCAGTAAATTCTCATAAACCTGTACCACAGCGGATGTGTCGAGATATAGAGTTTTGCTCGTAATGGGGGCCTCAAACGCGCAGGACAGACCGCACCCTTTACAGAGGATTTCCGCCGATTCGCGCAGATGCGCCAAGAAATCCCCAGCGGCAACCGCTTCTTTCTGGATGGATAAGTCCTCCAGCTTCTGCACGGTATTCATGCTGTGCACAAACTGTTCCAGACGCGAAACATGGGAGAACATGGTTTTGACCGTATCGTAGACCTCCTCGGGCGGCAGCTTTCCCTCGGGCAGATATTTGAGCAGCATATCGGTGTAGCCTTTCAAAACGGCAATCGGGGTTCTCAGGTCGTGGGTATAGGCGTCGTTGAGCTGCTTACGCTCGTCGATCATATGGAGCATTTTCTGATTGTTCTCGTCCAGCGCATTTCTCATCTTTTCAAAAGCCACGCACAGCTTTGCCATTTCATCCGAGCCGGGATAGTCCAGCGTAAAATCAAGCTCCTGCTCCGCAATGCGTTCGGAGGCATTATTCAAAAGGGATAAAGGTCTTTTGAGTTTAGTAAAATAGAAAAACAGTCCCCCCGCCGCAATGCAGACAGAGTACCAGAAAAAAGATGCATACTTTTGAATGAATTTATATGCGTGATATGATCTCATGTCTTCCTTTGAATAGTCCTCATAATGGAAATCGACATTCCATCGAATGGTCACATCGTCCGTCTCTGACCCTTCGGCAATTTCTCCAGTAATATACCGGTTTTGAATGATGCTGATATTTTCAGAGGCCATTTTAGATGTGTAATTAGAAGCAAATGTAGCAATCAGCAGAGCCGCCACCATGATTATAAACAGCGCCAGCCATAGGGGGATACTCTGATACCATTTCTTTATTTTGTCCATTTGTACCCGCACCCCCAAACCGTCTGAATATAGGGCTTGCAGCCTGCCTCCGCAAACTTGGCGCGGATTTTGCTGACATGCTCCATAATAACGCCCATATCCGCCTCGCTGTCGATGTCCCATATACGCTCATAAATCCGATCCTTGCTGAATAGCTGGCCGGGATAGGAGGAAAGAAGCTCAATGATTTCAAATTCCCGATTCTGAAAGGGAATTTGTTGGCCTTTGAAATATACCGCCTGTGCCGAGTAATCAATTATCAAATCGTCATCAAACTTTGTGCGGACGATATTTCCGGCCCGCCGCTCCTCTCGCCTGAGATGGGCTTCCACCCGCGCGCCCAGCTCGTCCATAGAGAAAGGCTTGACAATGTAATCGTCGCCGCCCACCGCAAAGCCCTTCAATTTGTCCTTGTCCTCAATGCGGGCGGTTAGAAACAGGATGGGGCAGGAAACGAAGTCCCGAATCCGGCTGCAAACCTCAATCCCGTCAATATCAGGCATATTGATGTCTAACAGAATGAGGTCGGGTTGCTTTCCGGCCTTTTCAATCGCTTGCAGGCCATTCTCCGCGACCATCACATAATAGCCGCCCAGCTCAAAATATCGCTTTAACATAGCAACCATGTCCTGCTCGTCGTCTACAATCAAAAGTTTCTTTTCCATGATGCAAACCTCTTTTGCACTCAGTTTAGAGGGCATTTCTAAATTATTTCTAAACTCGTCGCTTTTTTCTCAAATCAGCGGGCTTTTCCGCGTCCTTGGGGATGGCCCAAGCGTGGCCGAACCGGAGCGCGCCCTCAATGCGATTTTCCTCGCAGAGCTTTTGAATCCGCCGCTCCGAAATCCCCCATTTTTCCGCTGCTTGCTGTACCGATATATAGTCAAACATACGGCCCCTCCTTTTTGTTGGGTTTAGTCACATTATATGCGTAGAAACGAATAAAAGAAAGTCAGCGTCTATTAAACTTCCATGAATAAAAAAGAGGGAAATTTCTTTGAAAAAAGGCTTGCTTTTCCACCCGTGGTGCGTAAGCTGTGAGCCACAGGCAAGAAGCCAGTACAAAAAACGAAAGGCAGGAATAGAGTATGAAGACAGGAAAAATCACGGCGAAGCTGAGGGACGCGGTTCCGGTTTGCCTCATGGTAGAGGACGCGGAGGTCATGCGGTACAAAAACATTGAGCTGCCGGACGCGCTCAAAGAAATCGAAATGAAGGACTTCCACTTTAACGTATACATGGACGGAAAAATCACCTTTGAAATCCACTATGAGCAGGGCGCGCTACCGGATGTATTCCCGGAGTCACGCGCCAGGAAGGCCAGAACCGCGAAGGCGGAGGCGCAGGCCGAGGAAGCGGCACAGGAGCCGACCGGGGAACCTGCCGAGGACGAGGAGACGAATGAAAGCGAGCCTGCCGCAAGCGGCGACGCGCCCGCCGAGGAACCCGAAGCGCCCGGCACCATGGAAATAGCCTTCAACCTTTCCGGTATCCGCCGCAAGGAGCTGGTGACGGCGGTGGGCGGCCTCACCGGCGCGAAGCCGGAGTACAAGGCGGCTCCCAGCTTCGCCTATGAAATCGGCGGCTACACCGTAGACAAGAACGGCACCTTACCGGAGAGAGCAACCCGGCGCTGATCGCCGCGCTGGCGGAGCAGGGCTTCGCAGCAGCCGAATAAACCAACCACCCAGCCCGCTTCGGCGGGGCTTTTTCATGCCTCCCGCCGTGAAAATATAGATATGTTTTAAGGCTTTTAGAGCTTGCTTTTTCACCCGTGGTGCGTAAGCTGTGACTCACAGAAAACGAACAGGAGGCCACCGTCATGGCGAATTATCACATTGAAATCCAGCGGAGCAACGTAACCCTCGCGCAGTTCCTCCGGTATGTCCGGCAGCAATGTGAGAATACGGGCATTGACTTTTATATCGAGCGTGAGGACTTTGAGAATCCGCACGCCGAGTATTCCACAAGCTATTCCGTAAGAGACGGAAAAAAGAAATGCCACTTTGCTGAGTATCGGACGGTCACGCGCTATCGCCGCAAAATCGCCAGCTATCAGACCTCCGAAGGTTTTACACGATACTACCATACCGACGAGCTGGAGGAATACGAGGAAACCGAATTACACCGCTGGGACAGCGAAGAAAGCGCGGAAAACGCGCCCTGCAAGGCCGAAACCTTCAAGTAATTTGCCTGTGACTACCAGACATACATCCTCAACTTTGACGGTTCCTGCTACAACGAAATCTGCGAGTTTACCTTTGACGACGAGCGCCGGGGCTATGGCTACTACTACCAAGCGAACCGGGACGCGGAATGAGGCAGCCAGCCCCCGCTTCGGCGGGGGTTCCTCTTTTTTACTAAAGGGCTTGCTTTCCACCGCGTTGTATGTAATCTATGACACAGGCTGGGAATATCGGCGAATACAACGGCCATGCGCCGGGAAAGAGGTAACGTATGCACATGGAACACCTACTGGAAATCTTGGAGAAGACTCCCTTAGAGGAAGGGCGCAGCGCGGCGATTCTCGCGGCAGACCTCTACAAGGAAATCGCGCCGTACTTGGAGAAAGGCATTGCGACCGAGCAGGAGGAGTTGGACTTCTGCGGCATGGTGGACGTGGCGTTGGACGAAGGCGGCTTGACGGATCAGAACGCGCGCGCCGAGGCAACCAATCAAATCTACAACGCAGCCGGTTTCCCGCATCTCTGGAAAGGGTAAGGCTTTCCGCGTAGGCCCCGCTTCGGCGGGGCTTTTCGCTGCCCGGATACCTCGAAAAAAAAGATATGTTTTAAGCAATTTAGAGCTTGCTTTTCCACCCGTGGTGCGTAAGCTGTGACTCACAGAAATGAAACATATCTTTAAGGAGGACGCGATCATGCTGCAAATATCCGCAATCGTAAAGAAAACCGAGGAGCTGTTCGACCTATTCAACCAGCATTTTTACGACGGGGAGTTGGCCCGCCCGGCCATCACCGTATCCCCGGACGGCGGACGCGGAGCCTATGGCTGGTGCAGCGTGCAGGAGCTATGGAAAACCGAGCGGGAAATGTACCGCGAGATCAACATATACGCGGAGTATCTCGACCGGCCCATGACGGAGGTTTGCGCCACCATGCTCCACGAAATGGCCCATCTCTACAACCTGCTCCATGAGGTGGAGGATACCAGCAACAACGGGTACTATCATAACATGAAGTTCAAGGCCACCGCCGAGGCGCACGGACTGCGTATTGAAAAGCACCAGAAGTATGGCTGGACGATCACGACGCTGGCCCCGGAGGCGGAGGCATGGGTCAAGGAAACCCTCGGCGACAAGGCAATCAACGCCAGCCGCCTCCCGGAAGGCGGCACGGACAAAGGCAGGGGTAAGAAATCCAAGAACCGCAGCATCAAATATGTCTGCCCGGAGTGCGGGGCCATCATCCGGGCGACAAAGGAGGTCAACGTGGTATGCGGGGACTGTGACGTACCTTTCGAGCGGGAGTGAGCATAAAACTTTTACGCGGGAACGAAGGTTCCCGCGTGATTGTATAATGAAATCGAAAGTGCCGAGCACACTTTTTGGCGGGGACTAACTCGGCGCTTTTTACGATTATAAGGGGGTTCGGAAATCAAGGCAAAAGGCTGCTATGCGCCACCACTCGGAGGCTGGGCGGGAAATCCGGCCCGATATAGAAAAGCGCCTGAAACAGAAAAAGCCCGGAAAGCCCACAGATAGCGGTTTTTCCGGGCATAAACGAAAAATAGCCTCCCGAAATGGGAAGCTATTTTTCTATCAAAGTTTGTTCCTTGATTTGGTACGAATGTTCATAACGACAGTCTCGGAAACCCGCATGAAATCAAGGTTTTTCGGTGGCAGACAAATATATTTCAGCAACTGAACTATCCAAATGAGCGCCAACATGGTTTTGGCGCTCGTTTTTTGTAAAAGCTGTTTTGCATATTTGAAGTGTTTTTCACCCTCATATATAATGAAATAACAAAGGAGGCGTGGCAAATGAGAAAACAAAAATATTATGTGTATCTGGAGCGCGAGGAAACCGGCATTGTCGTTCAGAGCCTTAACCGGCTGCGCAATGCCATGCTCTGGGAAAACCGGGATACCGATTGTGTGGACGCGCTGCTTATCAAAGTGATGAGCGCACCTGTGAAGAAACTGTAAAATTACATATTGCCCCGTCCGAAATGAGCCGCTTTTTCTGCAAAGAATAGGCGGCCTTTTTCATGTCCTCCTACCGATACATAGCCGATTGCTCTCTTGAGTGATCGGCTAAATTCTTGAAGAAGGAGGAAACCGAAATGCCGGAACAGAAAAGCCGCACGAAGAATGGGCACGTCATCGCACTTGCAAATCAGAAGGGCGGCACAGGCAAAACCACCACGACGGTGAATCTCGGAATCGGCCTTGCCCGTCTCGGGAAAAAGGTCTTGCTGATTGACGCAGACCCGCAGGGCGATTTAACCACCTGTCTGGGCTGGCAGGATCAGGACAACCTGCAAACCACCCTCGCCACCGTCATGGAAAAGGTCATCCGCGACGAGCCATATTCGGTAGAGGATGGAATCCTGCACCACAGCGAGGGCGTAGACCTGCTTCCGTCGAACATTGAGCTATCCGCAATGGAAATGACTTTGGTGAATGCCAATGAACAATCCGTGCGCGGGGATCGAGAATTTCCCCTGCGCGCCTATGTGAAAGAGGCAAAGAAGCACTATGACGTGGTGCTGATCGACTGTATGCCGTCCCTCGGCATGATTACCATCAACGCATTGGCGGCGGCAGACAGCGTTATTATTCCCGTGCAGGCCCACTATCTCCCCGCAAAGGGCATGACCCAGCTTATGCGTACCATCACGAAGGTGAAGAAGCAAATCAATCCGCCCTTAAAGGTGGACGGCGTACTGCTGACCCTTGTGGACGGGCGCACCAATCTGGCAAAGGCGACGGCGGACACCCTGCGGCAGAACTATGGGAGCGTACTGAAAATCTATCGTTCCGAAATCCCCGTTGCCGTCAAAGCCGCTGAAATCAGCGCCGCAGGCAAGAGTATCTATGCCTACGACAAAAACAGCAAGGTGGCGCTGGCTTACGCCGAGTTTTCAAAGGAGGTAGCTGCGGATGGCGAAATCAAGCGCAATAAATCTCAATCTGCCCTCAGTAGATGACCTCTTTTCCACACAGGAAAGCCGGGACGAGGCAAAGCTGGAACGGGTTATCCATCTAAAGCCCTCTGAAATCAGCGATTTTCCAAACCATCCGTTCAAGGTGCGGATGGACGAAGCCATGCTGGAAATGGCCGAGAGTGTGAAGCAGTACGGCGTTTTAGTCCCCGCACTCGTCAGGCCGAAGCCGGACGGCGGGTATGAAATGGTTGCCGGACACCGCAGAAAATGTGCTGCGGAACTGGCGGAACTTCCCGAAATCCCCTGTATCGTCCGTAATCTCACCGACGATGAAGCCACAATCATCATGGTGGACAGTAACTTGCAGCGCGAAAAAGTGCTGCCATCGGAAAAGGCTTTTGCCTATAAGATGAAGCTGGAAGCTATGCGGCGGCAGCAAGGAGAACGGACAGAGGTTTGACGGCAAGACTTCAAGAGAAGTTTTAGCGGCAGATTCCCCGGACAGCAATACTCAAATCCAGAGATATATCCGCTTGACCGAGCTAATCCCCGAACTGCTGGATTTGGTGGATAATTCCGTCCTGAAGGAAAAGGACGTGTTGCAAATCGCCCTCCGTCCGGCAGTAGAGCTATCCTACCTGAAAAAAGAGGAACAGGCAGACCTATTCAAGATTATCGGGGAAGCGGATTGTACCCCGTCCCATGCACAGGCAATCAAAATGCGCCAGCTTTCCGAAAGCAAAAAAGAGGAAGAACGTCTGGATAAGGATGTTTTTGTTTCCATTATGCAGGAGGAAAAGCCCAATCAGGTTGAGCAATTCAAGATTCCCAAAGAACGAATCCGTAAATATTTTGCACTGGGGACGCCCGCGCAGAAAATCGAGGACACCATCGTAAAGGCGCTGGAGCTTTACCGCAAACGCCAGAGGGATATGGCAAGATAAATTCACTCAAAAGGGACAAATGCGCTCTTTTTTAAGAAGCAGCGATTTCGTTGTTCCCCCTCTCCACACCTCTCCCCCTCGTTTACCAGCAATACCAGCTAAAAAAGAAGTGTTTGGAGCAGCGGTTGTGCTGTACGCAGCAGCCGCACCTTTGCCCTTTTTTCCGGGGCAGGCTATAATGGCCTTGCAGCGGAAAGGAGCGCGACCATGAAAAAGTATTTTGCAACAGCCGCCGCCCTTGCTTTGTTCATAGCCCTTGCAGGGTGCGCGGAAAACAACAAACCGTATGACGATACGGAAAGCCTATCCCGGCCGCAAAGCAGCGTAAGCAGTATGGAGGAAGTCAGCACCGGCATGTATGAGATGACCGATATTCTCTATGGCGGTGTGCTGGTGAAGGAATCCAAAGCGCCGGAGGGCTTCCTGCTGGACGAAAACGCCTACTATGTGGAAATTACCGAAAACGGCAAGACCTACGAGGTGGAAAACGAGGCCGGAAAAGGCTTTGTAAACAGGGCGCAGACCGGCTCCCTGCGGATTGAAAAGACCTCCAGCGACAAAAAGGTGGAGGGCTTCACCTTCCGCGTTCAGGGCGCGAATGGGTATGATAAGACCTTTGTGACCGACGCGAAAGGAGAAATCCATGTGGAGGGGCTGCGCGTAGGCGATTACACCGTTTCAGAGGTGTCCGACAAGGCCAGCGCCAATTATGTGCTGTCCGCCGACAAGACGGTAACGATTCTTGCGGATAAGACCACCGTGGCGAAAATGCACAATGAACTGCGCGACACGCCGAAAACCGGCGACGACAGCAACCCGTGGCTCTGGATTGCCCTGATGGGCGCTTCCGCCGCGGGTGCTGCCGTGCTGGGGATTCTCGGCTTCAAAAACCGCAGAAAGGAGAAAAGTGAGTAATGGACATTAAAACAATCGTTGCCATCGGACTGGTCGTATTCATCATCGGCGCGCTGATTTTCCTGAAAATCAGAAAGAAGAGAAAGTAATAGAAAAAGGGGCGGTGTAAATCACCGCCCCAATACATAGGAAGTTTTTTATGGGCTTTCAATGCTTATAGTATTCCTCTAAAGCATCCATCATATCAGCTTTGGCATCTGCTTCATAGTCCGTATAAATAACATTGTCATCATTAACGTCAATTTCAATATTGTATTGAACATTTAGCTTTGTTGATTCAATAAATGCACTATTCTCTGGGTCATCATGGTCGAATGTAACGGAGAACTCGATTTCCACTTCTGCTGATCCATTTTCAAAGGATATGTCATTATATGCCACAAACATATATTGACCTTCCTCTTTATCCCAATAAGAACGGGATTCATCAAGCACAGTGGCATTGCCTGATAGATTAAGTGTTGCGTATGTCCGTAGCAATACGGATGTTTCAGAAATTTTTAAAGGAATAACATCGTCACTTATGCTTTGCACCTTTATTGACGTGATTTCCACATCATCATCTACTACTTCAAAATTGTTCAATTCATAACACTCGCACTCTGCATGAAAAAGGACTTCTTTTTCAAGATCACATTTTATGGCAGCAAAAATCGGCATAATGTTTTCACTGCTATGCAGAATCTTCATCCCTTGAGGTATTGAGTCAGCAAGGGAAATTCGAGGGACATCAGCCAATGCCTTTTCCCAATCTTGATCATCACTAATTACAAGAACTGATGACGCCAAATGAGATGAAAGATATTGCTTTACCGCTGAGATAACAAAAGCATCTGGAAATTCAGATTTTTTGTTTCCGTTTTCTGAAAATGGAGGCTGATTAGAAAAATACTGTTCAAATATGCTTTCGGGTTTTGGGTATGGCAGAATAAGCGCTCTTTGATAGAACTTCTCAAAAGCATTCAATATTTTGCTATCCAATCCTAACGATTCAATTTTTGTGATGGTTTCGTCAACGGATATATCAATAAGAGGTAAAACATTTTTATATTTTGTAATTGCCTTCTTCAGGTTTAACAGTTTCTCGAGCAACACCGAGCTGCTAATATGTTTCTTTATTTCTTCATGTAGAATAGGGTGAGATAAAAGGTCAATCTCTCGTTCTTCCAACAGATTAAACAAAGACGGAAGAATAGCACTGCTTAATCCAATAAAATCACATTGCTCTGCTACAAAAGCTGAAGTATCTATAATTACAGCATCAATCATATTGTACATACTGATTTTCTCCTTTTTCAAGGCAGCTACAATGACATAGCTGCTATATACACTTACATTTTACTACTTATCTATGAATAAATCCACTTATCTTTTCTCAACGAGCCGTCCTTCTTACATATCAGAAAATATGTAGGAGGACTCAACATGAGAGAACGATTTGAACAGCGGCTATTCCGCATTTTCGCGCAGGCGGGCTATTCCCCGGTGCAGCTATTGACGATTACGCCGGAGGAGATGGTCGAAGTACCGGGTGTCACCGTGCCGAATATCCGCGCGGTGCTGTGCGTTCAAAACAAGGTGCTGGCCGAGGGCAACACCGTCCGCAGGGGGCGGCTGGTGGAGGCGCTTTTGAAAGAGACCCGGGAAAGGAAACAATCGGATGAATGATGAAACTGAAAAACGAATGGCGGGAAGCTATGAAATCACCCATGCCGTGCAAATTGGCGGCAGAGAGGTGGTTTTGGGCGTGGATAATGCAAGCGCCGAGCCATATTTCTGCGCTTTTTACACCGCCAATGAACTGCTCTACGAATACAGCGAGTGTATGGTGGGCGACAACTACGCGGAAATGATGGAGCTGTTTGGACGGCGGATTCAGGAACAGGCCGGAAAGGTGCTTGCCGAACAGGAGAAAACCACCGTCCCCCTCGAGCCATTTACTGCGTCCGACTGTTTCCCCAATGACTACGCCGAGAGCATTGAAGGGAAAATCGTGGCGGTGAAAGCCGGGGCGATTGCCCCCGAATATCGGACAGCCGACCACCAGCTTGTGTATGTCACCGGCGGCAACGGCTCCCGCGCAAACGCCCGCGGGAACGCCTGTTTTTGTATCAACCTCCACTCCGGCAGGCATACCCGGTGGGAACGATACGACATTCAGGGCGAGGTCAGGCCGGAGCGCCTGCCGGAATGGGCGAAAGAGCGCCTTGCAGCCGTTTTGCAGGAACAGGCCAAAAAAGAACACCAAAGACAGGACAAGGAGGCGCGGTAAATGGAGATACGAGAAAACGCCGGATATATCATTACCGAGAGTATCAAGGTCAAAAATACCGAGTTTGTTTTAGGCGAATAGCCGGAAACAGGGATGTTCGTAACTTGGCAATGCAAAAACGGGACGGATTACTATTGGGGCCACTATGTCGACAACCGCTATGCCGCGCTGAAAGACCTCTGTGAACGTGCGGCAAGGGAGATTGATTACCTGTCCTCTATTCAGGCAATCCCACCGATTGGAAAACCCCAGAAAAGCAAGGAGCGTGAACGATGATGAATCTGGATATTACCCGCATGAAGCCGGGGGAACGGATGTATGCGTACAGCCAGAGTGTGCAGTTTGAGGGGCAAACCGGCTGTATCGGCCATCTGCGCGGCGATTTCGGCAGCGGTCAGGAGTTCTACACCACATGGGACGACCACCAGGCGCAGTACAAGACAGATGAGTTCAAAGCGGAGTTTGACAAGGTTGTCAATGCGCTGCGGGCCGAGGGAGGCTGCGGGCTGTTTGTCAGCCGGGACAGCATGGCGGCTTTTTGCCGGGAACACCCGGAATCGGCTTTTGAGGGAAATTACTGTACCGAATACGGCTTCAAGCTGAAAACCGTATGGCACACCTATATGCTCCGCTGTAATCCCAACAAGGGCGACTACAATTTCTATCTGTACGCCTATGTTTCCCGTTTGCTGGAACGCCACATGGAGAAAGCAAAAACGGGATTCGCTTTATCGACCCGAGCTACAAAGAAAAATTCTGTATCCCGGACGGCGACAAAATCCAGATTACCTTGTCGGACGGTGAAAAGCAGCTGCGGACTTGCCGGTTTATCGATGAGACTCATTTGGAGGTGGACAATTATCTCTACCACATCTGCGAGTTTGCCGAGCGCATGGAGAGAAACGGAAACACCGTCATTCCTATGCGTTCCTCTCTGCCGGGGAAGTGTTTCAGCGTCCTGCCCTCAACCGGCGAACTGATTATTCTTGCGCATGGTGAGACGGGCTACACCCACTCCGGCATGGGCATTGAGGGAAAAACGATCCAAGAGGCGGCGGATATAGCCAATGATACCATCGGCGTAACCAAAGCGGAGGAGGCCGCCATGCTTGCAGGCTCCCTGTTCGGCTGGGAAATCCCTGCCGCTGATCCGAGAAACTACAACGAGGACGGCGCTCCCATAAAACCCGCTAAAAAGCAAAGTAAGGATTACGAACGATGAGGAGGTGTGAAAATGGCGCGGAAATATGAGATGATAACCGAGCTGTACCGGCAATCTTTACAGGAGATTACCTCCCGGCCTGAAAGCTGGACGGCGTTTCTGCGCTCCGCCTGCCGCAATTACCGGCTTCCCTTTGACGAACAGGTGCTTGTCCATGCGCAGCGCCCGGACG
>ULXL01081778.1_pt1 | contig 15244 bp, 12 predicted proteins | sample 1961241 | NCBI WGS metagenome assembly ULXL01 (sample SAMEA4835837, study PRJEB28245) | human gut metagenome | biome: gut microbiome; material: fecal sample | place: Denmark | collected 2008
CACTATAATTCTAAATCATATTAATAACAAAGTCAATATATAAACTTTTCTTTGACCCATTAATTGACAAATGAATAATTAAGTATTAGAATATTTTAAATAATAAATATATAAGAAGGCGATATTATGCTAACGCTTGACAGAGTCTATAAAGCGTCAAGAGTATTAAAGGATGTTGTTCGGGAAACGGATATGATTCTCGCTTCCAATATCAGAAAGGGAACGAATATCTATCTCAAAACGGAAAATCTTCAGGTAACGGGCTCGTTTAAGATTAGGGGCTCATATTTCAAAATAAGTCAGCTTTCCGAGGAGGAAAAGAAAAAGGGTGTTATTGCCTGCTCGGCAGGAAATCATGCGCAGGGCGTTGCACTTGCCGCAACAAGAAGCGGAATTAAAAGCATTATCTGCCTGCCTGACGGCGCACCCATTTCAAAGGTTGAAGCAACAAAGCGTTACGGCGCAGAGGTTTGTATGGTTAAGGGCGTTTATGATGACGCTTATAAAAAAGCCATTGAGCTTCGTGATGAAAACGGCTATTGCTTTATTCATCCGTTTGATGATCCCGATGTTATAGCAGGGCAGGGAACAATCGGGCTTGAAATTATGGAGCAGCTTCCGAATGTTGATGCGGTTGTTGTTCCTATCGGCGGCGGCGGTCTTATTTCGGGCGTTGCCTTCACGATAAAGCAGATTAATCCAAACTGCAAGGTGTATGGTGTTCAGGCGCAGGGTGCTCCGAGTATGGAGAATTCAATAAATGACGGGCAGATTGAAACGCTTGCAAGGGTGCAGACTATTGCAGACGGAATTGCAGTTAAAACTCCCGGAAATCTTACATACGATTTGGTTAAGGAGTATGTTGACGGAATCGTAACCGTTTCCGATGATGAAATCGCACTTGCAATTTTAACGCTTCTTGAACAGCAAAAGCTTATTTCAGAGGGCGCAGGCGCAGTTCCCGTTGCCGCAGTTCTTGCAGGAAAAATTCCCGATATAGACGGCAAAAATATCTGCTGCCTTGTTTCCGGCGGCAATGTTGATGTAACCGTTCTTTCAAGAGTTATTGAAAGAGGTCTTAAAATGAGCGGCAGAACGGCGAATATAACAATCGCTCTTTCCGATAAGCCGGGCCAGCTTTCAGAGGTTTCAAGCATAATTGCGCAAACGGGAGCTAATGTAACAAGCATTAATTATGACAGCACAGATCTTGATATGAATATAACAGATTGCTATCTTCGTATAGATGTTGAAACAAGAGATTTCGCTCATATAGTTGCTATAAAATCAGCTTTGCGTGAAGCAGGCTTTGAGGTTTGCGATAAATAATTTTATGAAAGGTAGATGCATTATGGAATATGTTGCAACAAAAAATGCTCCGGGCGCAATAGGCCCATACAGTCAGGCGGTTAAGGCAGGCGGCTTGCTTTTCACAAGCGGTCAGATTGCCATAAATCCAAAAACAAACACCGTTGAGGCAAAAACAATTGCCGAGCAGGCAACGCAGGTTTGCGAAAATCTTAAAGCAGTCTGCGAAGCGGCAGGAACAGGTCTTGATAAGGCAGTTAAAACAGTTTGCTTCCTTGCCGATATTGCAGATTTTGCAGAATTCAATGAGGTTTACGGAAGGTATTTCACATCAAAGCCCGCAAGAAGCTGCGTTGCAGTTAAGGATTTGCCGAAGGGCGTTCTCTGCGAGGTTGAGGTTATTGCAGAGCTTTAATTATTTAAGCATTAAAAAGGCACCGTAAAAGCGTATGCTTCTGCGGTGCCTTTTGCTTTGTATATTTTATTAAATCAGTCGGCTGAAATGCTTGAAATCGGAACAAACACTCCGTCTGCCTCGCCGCTTACCGTAACGGTAACATTGTCGCCGTTTTCAATAAGGAGTGCTTCCATACAGTCGGAAACGGCAATATAGTAATATGTTGAGTTAATCTCAAAATAGTAATATGTGTTGCCGTTGTTAACGGAGGATTTGATTGAGGAAACGGTTCCCGAAACGGTGTTTCCGCTCGATGCCGAGCTGCTTGGCGCTTCGTTGCTTTGAGAAGGATTAGTATTGTCGGGCTTATCCTCTTCGCCGCCAACAAGGTATTCGTCAACATCAACATCATTGTCAACAACGCCCTTATCTTTAAGAGCCTCAATGTAGTTTTCAACTGCCGCATTAAGTGCCTTTTCGTCGCTCTTTTCATTGTCAAGCAAGCCGGTGCCAACTATCGTTTTGTCAGCCAGGCTAACAAGCGCATAGCCCTTAACGGTGTTACTGTCGCCGTAAAGGCTCATAAAGTAGGTTGGCTGTCCTTCAATATTAAGCAAAATCGGGAAGGTTGCTCTATACATATAGTTTTGAACCGCATCTTCCGCAGAGGATTGAGCCGCAGCTTCAATTGCACCGCCGTTTTGATAATATCTTGTTTCCTTCGTTCTTTGGTTGCAAAGAATAAATCCGAAGTTAGAGGAATCTGCCTCTGACGAGGTTACACCTGTGTAAACCCAAACATCGTCTGCCATTGCAACATAGCCGTAGCCCTGTGAGGTAAGGTTAACATCGTTTTGGAAAATAAGCGAGTTCCAAAAGCCGTTTTTGAGCCTTCCGTAATAATTGTATTGCTGAATAACAAGATCTTCCGAGAACACAACATCAATCCACGCAAGCTCGCTGTTGCTTCTAACATCGTCTGTTGAATAATATTGGCTTTCGCCCGTTAATGCGTCTGTTAAAATAACACCCTTAACATCCGTTCCGCCGAAAAGGCCTATTGTTTTGTTAAGCACGGGGGTAATCCAATAAGGTCTGCCGTCGTCGGTTATCTCAAAATTAGGCGTGTCAAGCAGCTCGGTTGGGTATTGAAAACGCAAATGGCGGATAAGCTTTTCGTTGAAAAGCTCCGTTGGGCTGTATTTTATTCCGCTTCCGAATTGCTCATTGCAGTTAACAACAGTAACCTTTTGAGAAATAAGGTCAATAATCATATAGGCGGGCAAGCCCTCCTTCGTGTTGTTAAACCATTTAAACACATCTGCATATTCAAGATATGCAACTCTGACGGGGCGGTTGTTGTAGTTAATCATAGTTGTTGTGTTTGAAACAACATATTGGCTCTTGTATTCCGCAAGTGAACCAAGCTGCTGGTCGGCAAGAGTAAGCGCTCTTGATTCGTCAATTCTCGGAACGGTGTCTATGCCGATTTCGTCAAAGTCTGTTTCAAAATCACTGTTTGTAACGGGCATAAGCTCGCTGTAAGAGCTTGCTCTGAAAATTGTTGCGCCGCAAAGCCAGCCGATTGCCATAATAACGAGTATTGCAATAACTATAATAATCGGCACAAGCGATTTTTTCTTTATATATTCTTTTCTTTCAATCCTTTTGTTTGCCTTGCAAAGAAGCGCAAAGAACGCCATAAACAAAGCGATAAGCAGTATCACAAAGGAATAAAACTGACTGTCGTGAAAATTCAGCGCCGGAAGCATCATATAATATGCAATTCCTCCGCCGATAGCTGTTAAAATTGCACTTAAAAGCAGCCTGAGCCAAACCTTCGGAGGAGCGGCAACAACCTCAACCTCTTTTGATTTGCCCCAGTTGAATTTTGATTTGAAGTCGCTAATAACCTCATCGGCATCAAAATCCATATTAGGCATTTTTTCGCTCATAATTAATCTCCTGTTCAAACAATATAGTATTTTAATAATATCATAATCAATCGCATTATTCAACTTAAAAATATTTACCGAATTGTTAATAAAAATCGAGTTAAAGCATTTGTGTATTCTCCCAAAGCTGCTATAAAGAATTTGCACCTGCCCTCTCAACTAACGGAGAAAGCAGGTGCAACTGTAACAGGGTAAAATATTTATTTTGATGTTTTTAATAATTTTTTATGAAAAGAATAAAAATCATTGTTCTTAACTGCTATATTCACAAATGGTTTTTCTTGTTTGTAAAATGCTTCCCGGAGAAACGGAAAATTCATCAAGTCCCCATTCAATCAGGCTCGGTATAAGCCTTGTGTCAGCGGCAGCCTCGCCGCACATACCAACCGGAATACCTGCCTTTTTAGCGTTTTTAATCGTCATTTCTATTGCTCTCATAACAGATGGCTGGAATGTGTCATAAAGCCTGCTGACATTTGCATTGCCTCGGTCAACAGCCATTGTGTATCCTGTTAAATCGTTTGTGCCGATTGAGAAGAAAGCAACCTCTTTTGCAAGCAAATCGGATATAAGCACCGCAGAAGGCGTTTCAATCATAACGCCTAATTCAACGCTTTTAAATTCTGTTTGTGAATTTTTTAATTCCTTTTCGCATTCGCAAATCAGCTCTTTTGCGTCATAAACCTCCTCCAAGCAGGTAACAAGGGGAAGCATAATTTTTATGTTTCCGTAAACGGCCGCTCTTAAAATTGCTTTGATTTGCTTTTTGAAAAGCTCGGGGTTGTCAAGGCAGTATCTTATAGCTCGGTGGCCTAGGAACGGATTATCCTCTTTTTCTATATGAAGATAAGGAATGTCCTTGTCGCCGCCTATATCAAGAGTTCTGATGATAACCTCTTTGCCGTTCATTGCTCTTGCAACGGTGGCGTAAGCCTCAAACTGCTCTTCCTCGGTTGGCTCGCTTGCTCTGTCCATAAACAAAAATTCAGTGCGGAAAAGTCCAATTCCTTCGCCGCTGTTTTGCAACACATTCTGCACATCCTCGGGCTTGCCTATATTTGCATATACTGCCTTTTTAATTCCCTTTGCCGTAACCGTTTCTCTGCCGATATATGCTTTGAGGCTTTCCTTTTCGTTTAAGAAATCTTTTTGCCTTGAAATGTAATCGTTAATTTCCGAGTCGGAAGGATTTGTGATTACCTTTCCCTTAAATCCGTCTGCAATAATCTGCATGCCGTCTTTTATTATCTCGGTGGCGTTAACAACCGAAAGCACTGCCGGAATTCCCATTGCCCTTGCAAGTATTGCGCTGTGGCTTGTAACACCGCCAACCTCCGTAATAATTGCAGAAACATTATTCTTGTTAATTTGACTTGTCATAGACGGAGTGAAATCCTTTGCAACAAGAATGGAGTTTTCTGGAACAGATGATATGTCTATGCTCTTCACGCCTAAAAGAGCTTTAAGCAGGCTGTCTCTTATATCCTTAACATCAGAGGCACGCTGGTTGGTAAGCTCATCATCAACAGAGGAAAACATATCAATAAACATATTGCAAACAGTATCAACTGCTTTTTCGGCAACACTTCCCGAATCAATATTATCCTGCATTTGAGAAATCATAAAAGGGTCGCTGAGCATAACAATATGTCCTTCAAGAATTTCCGCTTCTTTTTCGCCCACGGTTTCCTTTATATCGGAAGCAAGCCTCCTCGTTTCCTCAATGAAGCTGTCAACTGCATTTTGCAGACGAGCCTTTTCGCTTTCTGCATCGGTATATTTTACATTGCTGTAATCTGTGCTTATATCGCCTATTATTACAGCCCTTCCTATGCCATAGCCCTGACTTACGCCAATACCTTTAAGCATATCTGTTCCCTCCCGTTTTTTAAATGGGACACGGCCTTTACCGTGCCCCATTTGAATTTTATTCACCGAAGCCCGATTCAATCATATCAATTGCTTCGCTTAACATTGCCTTTTCATCAGGACCGTCGCATTCTACGGTAATTTCGGTGCCGTATTTAATGCAGGATGCCATAATGTTCATTATGCTTTTGCCGTTGATTTTTTTGTTGTTAACAATGATGTTGATGTTTGAAGTGTATTTTGCCATTGCCGTAACAAAAACATTTGCCGGTCGCATATGAAATCCCATTTCATTTGTGATTTTAGTTGTTTGTGAAACCATAATTTTTTCTCCTCGTATAAATTAAGCGTTCTCTTTTTTTGTTTTTTTAAGAATTGCAAGCATAAGCGCACCTGCAACAGAACCTGCAACCAATGCAACGATATATCCTAACGGCTTTTCAACAACTGCGAATGTGAATATTCCTCCGTGCGGAGCAGGGCAGGCGCATCCAAACAGTGATGAAACCGCACCTGCAACGGCAGAGCCTACCATGCAGGAAGGAATAACTCTGAGCGGGTCTGCTGCAGCGTAGGGGATTGCTCCCTCTGTGATGAAGCAAAGTCCCATAAGGTAGTTTACAGGGCCGTTTTTAAGCTCCTCCGTGGTCCACTTTTTCTTGTTGAATGTTGTGGAAAGAGCAATTGCAATAGGAGGAACCATACCGCCGATCATAACTGCCGCCATAATCCAAGTGTTGCCGTCTGCAATAGCAGCTGTGCCAAACACATAAGCCGCCTTGTTGAACGGTCCGCCCATATCGGTTGCCATCATTGCGGCAAGAACTATTGAAAGGAGAAGCTTGCTTGCTTCGCCAAGAGAGGAAAGGCCGTTTGCAAGACCTGAATTGAGAATACCGATAAACGGGTTGATTGCCAGCATAACTATGCCTATAAGCAGTGTTCCCAAAAGAGGATAGATGAATACAGGCTTAATTCCGTCCATAGATTTCGGAAGCCAATTGAATGCTTTTTTAAGAAGATTTACAAGCAAGCCTGCAACAAAGCCGGCAAGCAATGCGCCTAAAAATCCCGAAACTGCGGTGTCATCACCTGTGGGAGACGACAGCGTTGCGCCCGTTGTGGCAAGATAACCGCCAACGATACCGGGTAATAAGCCGGGTCTGTCTGCTATTGATTGTGAAATATATCCTGCAAGTATAGGAAGCATAAATGCAAATGCTGCTTTACCGATCCAGAAAACAACTGCTGCAATGGGGTTTGTGAAGCCGAAGTTGCCGCCAACATTTGCATTGCCTGCAACCGTATCAATTAAGAAGCCGAGGGCGATAAGCACGCCGCCGCCGACAACGAACGGAAGCATGTGCGAAACGCCGTTCATCAAATGCTTGTAAAGCTTTCTGCCGAAGCCTTCCTTTTCCTCTTCATAGTCCTGCTCATCCGAGCCCTCTGAATGATATACGGGAGCCTTGCCGTCAATTATCCTTTGAATAAGCTCCTCCGGCTTATTAATGCCGTTTGAAACCGAGGTTTTTACAACAGGCTTTCCGTTAAATCTTGCCATCTCAACATTTTTGTCTGCGGCAATGATTATACCGTCGCATTCTTCAATTTCCTTTTTAGTAAGAATGTTTTTTGCACCGCCGGAGCCGTTTGTTTCCGCTTTAAGCGGATAGCCAAGCTTTTCGCCTGCTTTTTCAAGTGCCTCGGCAGCCATATAGGTGTGAGCAATACCGGTGGGGCAGGCTGTTACTGCAAGAATTCTGAAGCCCTCCTTAACCTCTTTTGCCTCTGCCTTAGGCTCGCTTGGGTATTTTTCGCTTTCCTTCTTATCAATAACGGATAAAAATTCATCTGCGGTTTTTGCGTTTCTTAAAGCCGAACAAAATTCAGGCTCCATAAGCATAACCATAAGTCTTGAAAGTATTTCAAGATGAAGGTCGCCGTCAAGGGGGGCTGCTATCATAAACAGAATGTCAGAGGGCTTGCCGTCGGGAGCATTGTAGTCAACGCCTGCGGGAACGGTAATTGCCGAAAGACCTGCCGATTTAACGCTGTCTGATTTTGCGTGAGGAACCGCAATTCCTTCGCCGATAGCGGTGGAGCCTTGGCTTTCTCTTTCAAGAATGGCCTTTTTATATTCGTTAACATCTGCTAAATTTCCTGCTTTTTCGTGCAGTGAAATCATTTTGTCAATTGCATCTGCCTTTGAATTAACAGAGGTGTTAAGCTCAATTGCATCAGCCTTTAATAAGTCAATAATTCTCATAAAATTTTCTCCCTATTTTAAATTATCGTTTTGAAGCATTTTTTCGATTTCTTCCCTTGCTGCAAGGCTTGTTGAAAATGCAGTTGCATTACCGCAGGCGGAGCCTAATTTTAATGCGTAGGCATAGTCCTTTGTTTTGGAGTAGCCGGCGATAAATCCTGCCACCATTGAATCACCGCAGCCAACAGAGCTTATGATTTTTCCGGGCACATTACCCATAGTGTGAATGTTGCCGTTTTCATCAAGTAATGCGGCGCCGTCCTTTCCTCTTGAAACAAGAACGTTTCTTGCTCCCATATCCTGCAGCATTTTGCCGTATTTCTTGATGTCGTCAAGGGTTTTTATTTCCGTTGAAAAAATTTCTCCAAGCTCGTGATGATTCGGCTTAATCATAAACGGCTTATACTTTAAAACATTTTTAAGCAGGTTGCCTGTTGCGTCAACAACAAAATTTATCCCCTTGCCGCTTAATTTATCAAGTATTTTTTCATAAATGTTATCCGGCAGGGTTTTTGGTATTGAGCCTGCAAGCACAAGGCAATCGCCCTCCTTCAGCTTTTCAAGCTTTTCAAAAAGAGCCTTGATATCATCCTTCGAAATTTCAGGTCCGCAGGCATTAATATCAATTTCTCTGTCGGATTTAATTTTTACATTTATTCTTGTGTAACCGCTTTTTAGATACACAAAATCACTTTCAATATTGTCTGCATTTAGCATATCCTCAAGCTGATGCCCCGAAAAGCCTGCCAAAAAGCCCAAAGCCTTGTTTTTTACCCCTAATCGAGTAAGAATTACGGAAACATTAATACCCTTTCCTCCGTAAAAAAGCTGTTCCTTTTCGGTGCGATTAATATCGCTTGATTGTAATTCGCTGACATACATAAGATAGTCAAGTGCAGGGTTGAATGTAACAGTGTAAATCATCAAACCACCTCTTTTACAACTGTTCGTTTTGCAATTTTATTATTGTTGCATTTGTCGGTAACAATACATGCAGAATCAATAGAAGCAAAGGTTACCGCACTAACCTTGTCGAATTTCGAAGAATCGGCAAGTATATATGAAATAAAGCTTCTTTCAATGGCAACCGCTTTAAGCATTGCTTCCTCTGTGTCGGGTGTTGTAAAGCCCTGCTTTTCGCTTATGCCGTTTGTTCCGATAAACGCCTTGGTAAAGGAATATTTTTGCAAATTTGTTGCAGCCACAAGACCGATGATAGCCTCTGTTGATTGTTTAAGCTGGCCGCCTAAAACTATTGTTTTGCAGCCGTTTTTTGCCAGCTGCTTTGCGTGGTCAACTCCGTTTGTAACAAAGGTTGCCTTTGAGCCCTTAAGATGAGCCGTCATCAGCAGGGTAGAGGTTCCTGCGTCAATGAACACAAAATCATCGTCCTGTATTTGACTTGCGGCATACTCGGCAATTTTAATTTTTTCCTCCGTATGCTTCGTCAGCTTTTCCTCAATATTATCCTCAAATCTAACAAATTCCTGATTAAGTGCAGTTGCGCCTCCGTGCACCTTGTTGAGCTTGCCCTCGCTTGCAAGAGATGTTAAATCGCGTCTGATTGTTGACTCGCTTGCGGAAAGTATCTCTGTCAGCCTTGATACTGTTACCGAGCCCTGCTCGTTCAGGATGGATAATATTTTTGATTGTCTGTCTTGGGTAAGCATATGCATCTGCTCCTAAAACCTCAAATTCGCAAATTTTACGGATTGCTCTGTTTCCTTTGCAATGTCATTATACCAAAATAATTCAAAAACAGTCAATAACAGTCAGCGAAATTCGTTGTTATGCAGTAAAAATACTGTTAAGCTTTGTGCGTTATGTATATGAATTGGGCACGATATGACCGATAATGAATGAAATGCTTGAAACTATCAAGAAAATCAGTCAAATAAATAATGGAAAATAAGAAGTCCTGCTCCTGATATTGTTGATTATATGAAAAAATTTTTATATATAAATGCAGTTAAAATTCGGTATATAGATAGTTATTTTTAAGTTGTAACGGATAAAAGTATATGATAATATATTTCCGTAAAAACCGTTTATTATAAAGGTGAAGATATGAAAATAGATAGGCAGATTTTAATTCAGGGCAAAATTTTAAGAGCAATAAGTCCTCTCGGAAGCGAAAAGGTGCAGCAGGCTGAATGAAGCAGGCGTTAAGGCGGATTTGAATATATACAACGGCGGTTATCACGCATTCGATATGATGGCACCCTATGCAAAAATCAGTAAGGATGCCTATTCGTTTTTATTAAAAAAGCTTAACGAGTATAAAAATGATTTAATATAATTTCAGAAAACAAATATGAATTTATCTGAATAAAAAGATAAAAGCTTAAAAGCATTTCTCAAGCAAAAAAGCTATGATATATGTTCGGGGCTAACCTGCAATAAAATAAAAGCACCCTTTGCCAAAAAAAGGCGAAGGGTGCTTAAGCTTTTTATGAGGCGGTATAAGCCGTGCTGAAATCCAAAAATCGAATTTAATATGTTTTTTAATGCTCCTTGCAGGATAAGTTGCTTACGGAAAGCTTTAAAACCCTTGTCATATTTAAAGCCCTTTCGTCAAATTCCCATTGTGCCTTATTTGTGTAGTGAGCCATGATTCTTTGTAATCCGTAAATTTTCTCATCTTTGCCCGAAGCCTCACTTATTGCTCCTGTTCCCATAATGCTTTGATAAAGAAATGAAAAATCACATCCCGAATTTCCCTCTGCCAATTGGTGCTTCGTATCCATTTCAAAGGCCACCGCCGATTGCTTGGGGAGTAAATCTATCTTCCTGCCTTCATTTGCGCAATGAAAATAAAGGAATATTTGACCGTCAATGATGTCATAACCGAAATTCATGGGAATAATATAGGCTTCATTATTATCAACAAGTCCTAATCGGCAGCAATCACAATCAGCTATTATCTCCTTAATTTTAGAAAAATCGTTAACTTCTCTGTCTTTTCTTCTCATATCAATCATCTCCGTTTTGTAATTATTTTAAAATAATAAGTAATAAAATGTCAATACATTATAATCATAAAACGATGCCTGTTTTTTACCGCATAAGGTGTTGGCTACAAAGATTATTTTAAATATATTCAAGGTTATAAATATCAATAACACCCCTGTACCTTTTGATACAGAGGCGCAGTGTTATTAAAGGCTATTCAGTTCTTCGTATATTTTGTTGAAAATCAGTTGGCTTGGATAATATCAATAATCAAGGAAATTGTTTCTCCTCTCAAAAACTGCCGTACGGTAGTGCGTCAGTTTTTGTAATGGTTTGCATCTTTTTTCATAATATTGAGGAAAACAATACAAAAAATCAGTTTGTTCGCTTGAATTGTTTTTGTCGGATTTTAGCACATTATTTTCAATATGTTACTTTTATTAAATGTTAAAAAGCTGATTCCCATTAAATTGAGAATCAGCTTTTAGGAAAAATACTATAAAATTATTATTAATAATTCGGGAGTAAATGAAAGATTATTCCTCTGCTGTTTGTATTTTTTTGTTACTCGATAAGACCGCTTTCTTTTAGAAGAATTTCAATATCCGTACCTTCAACCTTTTTAAGCAGAATTTTTACGAACTCCTTTTCCATAAGTGAAAGCTTAACATCGGTAATCGGTTTCTTATCAATAGCGTAGTAGCAGGCACGGAGAAGCTCACGAACATCATATTTACTGCCCCAAACCTCAGGAACACCGCGGTCAACATCAAGGAGAGTATAAACAGATTCCATACCGGTACGCATTGAATATTCTATCGTGAATATTGTGTCACGGGGAGTTTCTGCAAACTGACCGAGGAAAGCAAAGTTTACAGCGCCGTCAGGTACAACCTTTGGACGGTCCTCGTTCTTTCTCGGCTGGAAAAAGGCGTTAATGAATGGCATAAAGCAGGTTGTGGTGTTGCAGGCATTTTTTGCAAGGTCATCAATTTCTGCATCAGGAATACCGATATGATACAGCCACTCACGGCATACCTCTTCGCCTGTGCAGTCACGCATTGCCTTTTTAACATAATTACCTTCCTTGTTTGTGCTCAAAGCATAAAGCCAAATTAAAACAGTGTTTTTATCCTGTGACTTAAACTGAGGCTGACGGTTGATTGTCCACGACAGATACCAGTTATCCACACTGTCTTTAACAGTAACAATACCACCTGTGGTAACCTTTCCCTCGCGAGGATCCCTCTTGCAAATGTTGATTATGTGTTGAATAATTTCTTCGTTAGATGTTGCAACAGTAGCACTCATCCAGTTTGTTTCTTCAATATTGGTGCAGAAATTATCGGGATTACCGAACTCACTGTGCTCAGCCTGCTTTGCAATGTTTTTCCATAAATCCCATGACTCGCCTGTACCGTTTTTAACTTTTGTAAGGTCGGGAGCGTGTGTTTGGTCGCCGTAGCAGGAAGTGTCGGTGCAACAACCGTTTGTAATAAATACAAGGTCATCCTCAACTAAATCTATTGTTTGCTCCTTGCCGTCTTTAATAAACACAATCTGCCTTGCAATCTTTTTGTCGCCTACGGTGTCGATAATAACATTTTTTACATCCATACCGTACTCGATTGAAACGCCGTGGTTTTCAAGGTATTTTACCAGTGGCATAATCAGGCTTTCATACTGATTATACTTTGTGAAGCGAAGAGCGCTGAAATCAGGAAGTCCATCAATATGATGAACATAACGGCACAGATAACGTTTCATCTCAAGCGCACTTGACCAACGCTGAAATGCAAACATAGTCTGCCAGTAAAGCCAGAAATTTGTTGACCAGAATGAATCCGGCAGAACCTCCGAAATTTTCTTACCTTCAAGAGCCTTTTCAGGTGTAATAAACAACTGCGAAAGAGCCATTGCAGATTCTTTATCAAGTCCGAATTTTTTATCTGTATGAGCGTCTTCTCCGCGGTTTACAGAGGCTCTGCACAGAGAATAGTTTGGATCGTGCTTGTTGAGCCAATAGTACTCGTCAAGAACGGAAACCTCGGGATTATCCAAAGAAGGAACATCTCTGAACATATCCCACATAACTTCAAAATGGTTATCCATTTCTCTGCCGCCGCGCATATAAAAGCCTTTTGTAACATCCTTTCGTCCGTCACAGCTTCCGCCGGCAAGCTCTAACTTTTCAAGAAGGTGGATATGCTCACCCTTCATCTGACCGTCACGCACCAGATAAAATGCTGCTGTAAGACCGGCAAGACCGGTGCCGATAATATATGCGGATTTTTTGTCAACATCCTTTGGCTTTTCGGGATGTGCAAAGGATTCATAAGTTCCTGCTGAATAATACATAAAATTCATCTCCAAATTTTTATTTTGTAATTTCATTATATTATTTTTTCGCAGGTTAACAATAAACAGAAAAATGCCCGTGATAAAAAATTTATCACGGGCAAAAAGATGTTAATATTTTTATCAAATATCATTTTTTGATAAAGGTTTATCTATTCTGAATCTTTCAAGTGCATCTGTAAAGGTGTCCTGTATAACCAAAGCAAGCTTGCTGATAAGCTGTTCGGGGTTTTCTCTCATATCATTTTTAATCCAGTCAAGCATCAAGCCGACAAAAGCATAGGAATATACCGATGCAATAAATTCCTTGTCTTCCTGACGAACGGTCATATCAGCGGATTGTTCTTCCACAACTTTCAGCAAAAGATTATCAATAAGAGGTTTGAGATACCTTTCAACCTGTTCACGATCAACACAGCGGTAGACATTCATAATGAGCGGCTTATTTTCACGCACTGTATAGAAAATCTGAAGCATACCCTCCTGCCAGGTATCGTGCGTTTTGTTTTCTTTTATTACTTTATCGGCTTCCTGAAGGCAAGTCCACTCAGCAAGGTCATATATATCTTTAAAATGATAATAAAAGGTCATTCGGTTAATACCGCAATCATCTGTAATATCATTGATAGTTATTTTGTTTAACGGTTTCTTTAATAGTAGATTTTTTAAAGATTGAGCTAAAGCCTTTTTTGTTATTTGAGACATAAAAAACCCCCGTTTCATTCACAAAATAATATTTACCAATTACAATATAGCATATTTTTAAAATTTTATCAATGGAATTCATTTTCTGACAGACATAAAAAGACAGCTGACAAGAACCATCAGCTGCCTTTTATGTTATATAAATTTATGAATTAAGCAATTTCTCTGTTTGTCTCTGCTGCTCTGAGAAGGGCGTCCTTATAATTCTTTTGGTCTGTGAAGATTTCATTCTTATAAGGATTCTTCTTTTGTTCAACAGAACGCTTGATAATAGCAGCGAGTATGCAAACATTAGCAACAAGTGCAATTATTGAAATAACTGCCTGTGCCTTTGGATTAGCGGCACCTACTGTTTCAGGATTGATGCCCTGAACCATCATTGAGGTTGTGTAGCCCTCAGGATATACAGAGGAAAGCACTGAGAATTTGCTGTCGTCCAGAAATAGTGGGAATACCTGTGCATACATACACCAAAGAGCAAGGGTGTTGGCACGGTTTTGAATCCAGCCGCCTCTGTTCCAAAATGCGTTTGCAAAGGTTGGAGCAAGAAGAAGGGCAAGACCGCAGTACCAAGTGTGCGACGGAAGATTATTATAGGTATATTCAAAGTTCCACAAATCGTATGCAAGAATATAGCACCAAGTCATATCCGGCCAAAGCATATCATGCTTGTTCTTTGAGGTATATATACCCCACCAGCCTGTCATACAGAAAATGTTGATGATACCGGCAATACCGTTAAGCCAGTTCCACCAGCCGCCGTAAATCCAAACATTTTCACTGGACAGCCACCAGCCGCCTGTAAATCCGCCTTTAATAGCCGACTCAAAGTCAGATGCCACGGCAATAAGGATATTGATTGCAACAATGGCAAAGGGAAATACCTTAAACCATTCCTTCTTGCCTATGCCCCATTTGTACTTAAGCATCATAAAGCCGATACAGCCTGCTGTTGCCGCATAAAGCTTGGCATAATGGAACCAACCGTTCATATAAATATGAGTCTGGTTATTCAGTGCCCATTCTGCTCCTGCTTTTGCACCTATGGCAATAGCAATAAAGTAAACCGTCAACGCCGCCGGAAGAACAAAGAAACAGAAAATTCCGCCTGCCTTTGAACGGCGTGCAATCTCGTTAAAAATAACAAGACCTGCGAAAACCAAAATCCAGCCAAGAAGCTGATAGAATGAGTTATCGCCATAAATATGGAATAACATTTTATCCCCTCCTCTAAAATAATTTATCATCAAAGCACTACTGCACTTCAATTTCCTTAATCATAATTTCATTACCGTTAAGCAGATAGGTGTTGTCCCCCGAACATTTGGGACAGGTTTTACCGTATCAAATTTGTACTCGTAAGTGTTCTCTTTTTCCATCAGAATTCTCCTAGGGTAACGGTAATAATCCGAACCACGGTTTATCGTGGCA
>ULXL01052507.1_pt1 | contig 15120 bp, 12 predicted proteins | sample 1961241 | NCBI WGS metagenome assembly ULXL01 (sample SAMEA4835837, study PRJEB28245) | human gut metagenome | biome: gut microbiome; material: fecal sample | place: Denmark | collected 2008
GCCATTTCTATGGTTCCCAAGACCCTTCCTGTGCAGCAGCCCAAGGAGGACAAAGTAGTGGAAGCCCTGCGTGGCCTGATCCAAAGCAAGGCCCAAGCTGAAAGCATTGCTTCTCAGCTGCCCGATGCTCTGAGCGTGGCCGTGGAAAAGTCCTCACGGCTGATGGCAGAGGATCTGTGCCGTGAAGCGGGCTTCATGCTCCCCCAGAGCGGTATCACCAAGGCGTTCCTGGAAAGTATCAAAGTATATCCCGACATCCCCGCGGATGTTGTGGAAGCTCTGTTACATACCATTCAATTCAATGAAAAAACGGAGGAAAAGAAAATGGAAAAGTGGAAATGCTCTGTCTGCGGTTATATTCACGAGGGTCCCATGACCCCTGATTTCAAATGCCCTGTCTGCAAGCAGCCTGCCGACAAGTTTGTGAAGATCGAAGAGGCCGCCCCTGCCAAGAACCCCTATGCCGGTACCAAGACCGAGAAGAACCTGTGGGAAGCCTTCGCCGGTGAGAGCCAGGCCCGGAACAAGTACACCTACTTCGCCTCCGTCGCCAAGAAGGCCGGCTATGAGCAGATCGCTGCGCTGTTCCTGCACACCGCTGAAAATGAGAAGGAACACGCCAAGCTGTGGTTCAAGGCTCTGGGTGAGCTGGGCGATACCGCCGAGAACCTGCTCCATGCTGCCGAGGGCGAGAACGCCGAGTGGACCGATATGTATGACCGCATGGCCCGTGAGGCCGACGAGGAAGGCTTCCATGAGCTGGCCGAGCAGTTCCGTGGTGTGGCTGCCATCGAGAAGGCCCATGAGGAGCGCTACCGCAAGCTGCTGAGCAACGTGGAGGCCATGGCCGTCTTTGAGAAGAGCGGCGTTACCATGTGGGAGTGCCGTAACTGCGGCCACATTGTCGTCGGCACCAAGGCCCCCGAGGTCTGCCCTGTCTGCAAGCATCCTCAGGCCTTCTTCGAGGTGCGTGCGGAAAACTATTAAGGGGGAGTTATTGATGAGCGCAAAGTTTTACATCTGCCGCCACTGCGGCAATCTGGTAGGCGTGATCCATGACTCCGGCGTGCCCATGATGTGCTGCGGCCAGAAAATGGAGGCTCTGGTGCCCAACACTGTGGAAGCCAGCGGCGAGAAGCATCTGCCTGTGGTCACGGTGGAAGACGGTGCCATCAATGTCAATGTGGGCGCCGTGAACCACCCCATGGCTCCCGAACACTTCATTGAGTGGGTCTATGTTCAGACGGAGAACGGCGGTCAGCGTAAGGCTCTGAAGCCCGGCGATGACCCCAATGTCACCTTCTCCCTGGGAGATGACAAGGCAGTGGCTGTTTACGCATACTGCAACCTCCACGGTTTGTGGATGACCGAAGTGTAAAATAAATGGTTGCCGCCTGCCGAGGATACTTGGCAGGCGGCTTTTTTACAGGAGGATGCCTATAAGCCAGGATAACGCCGGCTTTTTCATATATACAGTCTATCGGCAGAGAAAAACGCAGAGATGGTCAACAAGGGCAGATACGCAAAGTATAAGTTGAATATCAAATGATCCGTGTTAAAACGTATTAACAGCACTCGTGCAGCAGGTCGAGTGCTGTTTTCCTGTTCTTGGAAATCAATAATCCGCCTTCCGTTGTGGCGGACAAGCGAAATTCATTGACTATTTCAATTAGGTATGTTAGTATGTAAACATACATACTAAATGGACGTGAGGAGGTGACTGCGGATGGCCAGAGAGCGAAAAGAGAAGTCCGAATTTGGCGCATATCTTGCGCAAGCAATCAGCGATGCAAAGATGGTGCAATCGGACTTCTATACTGCCGTCGGGATCAAAAAGCCCTATTTCTACGACATTCTGACTGGCAAAACCAATCCCCCGCCAAGAGTAACCCTTGAAAAAATGCTCGATGTCCTTGAGGAAAAGCTTCCCGCCGATGACCATCGTCGCAGCACTTTCTTTAACCTGGCCGCCAAATGCAGACAGGAGATTCCCGTGGATATCAACGATCTGATCAAAGATCATCCTGAACAATGGGACAACATCCGCAGAGAGCTGACAAAAATGCTCAGCGCACAAAGATAGGAGCGTACATTATGGCTGCAATTCATGATTTGATTAACCAGATACAGGATCCTGCGCTCCGCGCAAAGATTGAACAGGAAGTTGATAAGCTGACCAAGCAGAAGAAATTCGGTCTTGTGTTTGAGGAGCATCTTCCGGAATGTACCCCTCTGTACGATATCCCTGTCAGAAAGGGGCTAAAGGTCTCCGTCCGTGACGGAAAGGCCAATGAAACATATACTGTTCTGAAAGTGACCGACGGCAGAGCTGTTTGTCTCCCAAAAGACGGGGCAGAGGCTGTTGAGTTCGATGTGGCCGACCTTGTCACGACGGCGGAATTGGGTGATCCCATCTATCCTTACCTCCAGCCCTTGGGAGAGGTGTGCAATGCTCCGGACAGCGATTTATGGCACACTCTGATCGAAGCTGATAACTACCACGCCCTGCAGCTACTGGAATACCTGTATGCGGGCAAGGTGGATTGCATCTATATCGACCCTCCCTACAATACCGGCGCTAAAGACTGGAAGTATAACAACGATTATGTGGATGGTACAGACGAATACCGCCACAGCAAATGGCTGTCGTTTATGCAGAAACGATTGGAGATCGCAAAGCGTTTGCTGAATCCGAATGATTCTGTACTGATCGTTACCATTGATGAAAAGGAATATTTGCATCTGGGTTGCCTTCTGGAAGAAATGTTCCCGGCAGCAGGCATTCAGATGGTTACCTCTGTAATAAATCAAAGTGGAGTAGCGAGAACTGGACAGTTCTATAGGGCTGAAGAATATCTGTTTTATGTTTTTATTGGGGATGCTTCTATAACGCCAACTGGCAACGATATGCTGAACGTTCCTGAAAATGATGAAGGGAAGAAAATTGACATTTGGAGACGATTGCTTCGTAGTGGCACAAATGCTCGCCGTCAGGATGGCGTTAAACAGTTTTACCCATTTTGGATTGATCCCGAAAAGAAATGTATTCATTCAGTTGGTGATTATATTCCATTGGATTGTAGCCGCGACACCATTATGCCTCCCGAACCCGGATTAGTGGCTTGCTGGCCTATTCATAGCGATGACACTGAAGGGTGCTGGCAAATCAGCGCCGACACCGCAAGAAATGGACTGTCTGAAGGAACTGTGCGCATTGGCGCTTATAACCGGCGCAAAGATCGATGGTCTGTTTCCTATTTGCGTAAAGCCGAAAAAGAACGCATTGCGAGAGGTGAAATCGAAGTAACGGGCAAAGACGAGAACGGCGCTCTCATTTTGCAATTTTCAAAGACTGTTGGGCGAATAAAAAATCCTGTAACCGTATGGAATCAACGATCACATAACGCTGGCGCCGGTGGGTCAAATGTGCTTCGGGCACTCATACCGGGGCATGCTTTTGCCTTTCCAAAATCGGTGTATGCCGTACTTGATACAATTCGATTCGTTGTGGCTAAAAAACCCAACGCCCTTGTCGTTGATTTCTTTGCCGGATCTGGCACCACCCTCCATGCAGTCAATCTCCTTAACGCAGAAGACGGAGGCAACCGCCGCTGCATTATGGTCACGAACAACGAGATTAGCGCGGACGAACGAAAGAGTTTTGAGGCACGCGGCATCAAACAGGGTGATCCCGAATGGGAAAGCCGCGGCATTGCCCGTTACGTTACTTGGCCGCGTACCGTGTGCAGCATCGAAGGTCATGACATCAACGGAAAGCCGCTGAAAGGCAGCTACATCGGCAGCGACATTCCCATGGCAGAAGGCTTCAAAGCCAACGCGGCCTTCTTCAAACTGGGCTTCCTTGATAAGACCAAGGTGTCGCTCGGCATGCAGTTCAAGGAGCTGCTGTCCACGCTTTGGATGAAGGCCGGTGCATACGGACAGTGTCCCACAATTGACGGCGATAGTACCCCGACAATGCTGATTCTGCCCAAAAACAGATTTGCGGTTCTGACAGAGGAGTCGGCATTCCCGGAATTTGAGGCCGCGGTTCACAATTGCCCCGAGATCGAAACGGTGTACATCGTCACAGACTACGAGACCGCCTATCGCACCATGGCCAAGAGCTTTGAAGGCAAAGAAACCTATCAGCTTTACCGCGATTATCTTGATAATTTCCGCATCAACACAGGGAGGAACTGAATATGAAAGTAGAATTATTCCCGTTCCAGAAACGGGCAGTTGCCGATCTGCGAATGAAGGCGGCAGTTGCACTGAATACATATCGTAATTTCCACATTCCGCAGGTGATCTCTCTGCAGGCGCCCACTGGCGCAGGCAAGACTATCATCATGGCAGCATTCATCGAAGACGTTCTGTTTGGCACGGATCAGTTTACCGAGCAGCCGGAAGCAATTTTCGTTTGGCTCTCAGATTCCCCGGCTTTGAACGAGCAGTCCAAGCAGAAAATCGACCTCAAAGCTGACAAGATCCGATTCAATCAATGTGTCACTATCGAGGAAGATTCCTTTGATCAGGAGATGCTGGATGACGGTCACATCTATTTTCTGAATACGCAAAAGCTGAGCGTGTCTGGTAAGCTCGGAAAGCATTACGACAAACGCCAGCATACGATTTGGGAAACGTTGGAGAATACCGCACGAGAGAAATCTGACCGTTTGTATTTCATCATCGATGAAGCCCATCGCGGTATGCAGGGAAAAGCTGCAGGTACTGCCACCTCCATCATGCAGCGTTTTCTGAAAGGCAGTCCTGCGCACAAGCTGTCTCCCATGCCGGTCGTCATTGGCATCAGCGCGACAGCCGCCCGGTTTAACAAACTGGTTGGCGACACGACATCTACGCTGCAGAAGTGCACCATAACAGCAAATGAAGTTCGCGCTTCCGGCCTTCTGAAGGATCGTATTGTTATCACCTACCCCGATGATCCGGAAAAGAACAACGAGATGGCTGTGCTGCAGGCAGCAACGGACGAGTGGAAGACCAAATGTGAGCACTGGTATCAGTATTCCTACGAGCAGCATTATGCACAGGTGAACCCGGTTTTTGTAATTCAGGTCAAAGCCGGTACAGGAAAAAAGATCTCTGATACAAATCTGGAGGATGTTCTGGCCAAGATTGAAGAACGGCTTGGCACGCTGTTCAAGGAACACGAGGTGGTGCATACCTTTGGCTCCACGGGCACTCTGAACATCAATCGTTTGCCGGTACACCATGTAGAGGCATCTGATATCACTGACGACAAGCGGATCAAGATTGTATTTTTCAAGGAAAACCTTTCGACCGGTTGGGATTGCCCTCGCGCCGAAACAATGATGTCTTTCCGTGTCGCAGAGGATGCAACGTATATCGCACAGCTGCTTGGCCGTATGGTTCGCACTCCTCTCCAGTGTCACATCAATGTGGACGATTATCTGAATGATGTGCGTCTGTTCCTACCGTATTTTAATATAAATACCGTGAAAGGCGTTGTTGAAGAACTACAGAACACCGAAGGCGGCGAGATCCCTACTGTGATCGATGGCGAATCACTGGAGCAGCCGGTATATGTTCCGTGGTCTGTTCACCCCGCAAAACGAAAGGGCGGCACTCCAATTGAGGGACAAATATCCATCGGCGAGCTTCCGGGGGTGCAAGAGCCGTCCGCTCCTCAGCAATCGGCGAATCAGGAACCGACGCAATCTGCTCAGCTGCCTGTGCGTGAAGTGCATCCGCAGGAAGAGCCTACCCCAGCCATTCCTGTCAAGCCACCCGTACAGATTCCACAGATGCCAACGGAAGAACCCGGTATTCAGACAACGATACCCGGTGTATATCTTGATAGAGAGGCTGTCACCAAGTTTATCAACGAGCAGGGCTTTTTGACATATCTGGTGCGTTCTGTTAAGATCAACAGCTACCTGAAATCTGCTCTCAGCTTGTCGGCATTGCTGACGCAGACAAATATATACCCGCAGGCAAACGATCAGATCCGAGAAGATGTCGCCGGGATGATTCGTGCATATGTTGACGGACTCCGCAGCAAAGGAAAATACGAAGAACTCGCGTCCAAGGTGCTCTCCTTCAAACTCTCTGTCCGTATATTTGATGTATTCGGCGAGGCTCTGGATAACGGAGTGGTTCATGATTTCTTTACGGCCTCCGAAGGCGATCTCGACAGACAGCTTCGTGCCGCAGATGCAAAGCTCGGTAATTACGGTTTCCAGAATGTATATGGCCGCAAATATTTTGATCCCGATGATCCGAATTCCTTCAAGATCGACTGCATTCTTTTCGCTGCTGACGATGACTGTATCGGCAAGCTGAATCAGTATGCTGAGCGCAAGTTCCATGAGCTGAATGACAAGTACAGGAAGTATATCGTAAATAAATCTGAAAAGATTAAGAAGCAGTACAGCGATATTATTGCCGATGGCGATATTGTCAGTAAACACAACTTCGCTCTTCCTGAAACAATCAGTGTTAAACTCGATGCCGACGGTAAGGAGTATGACAATCATTTGTTTGCAGATGATAGCGGTATATCCACGATTAAACTCAATAATTGGGAGGAAGGCGTTTTAGAGGAGGAAGCAAATCGAACAGATTTTGTCTGTTGGATTCGAAATCCCTCCCGCGAAAAGTGGTCGCTTTGTATTCCGTATGAAATAAACGGAGAGACAAAGGGCATGTATCCAGATTTCTTGATTGTCAGAAGTGATCCGCAGCTGGATTACATCGTTGATATTCTCGAACCCCACGCAGACAACTACAAGGATAATCTGCCGAAGGCAAAAGGATTGGCCGCATACGCAAGAGATGAACAGCGCATTGGTCGTGTGCAGTTGATTCGAATGGGCAAGGATGCTGCGGGAAAATCTCGATTCAAGAGACTTGATCTTTCTCTGGGGCACATACGCGATAAGGTGTTGCATGCCGTGACAAACGATGAACTGGATCACATTTTTGACACAGAAGGCTTTTTTGCTTAAACGTTCCATTGGCTGCAAGCAACTATCTGGTGCTCGTATGTCCGCGTGATATAAACTTTCTTTTCTTACAATGTAAGCATAAAATGAGAATATAGGCACAGCAACTACACATGTGAGGTGATCGTATGCCGCAATGCAGCGACTTTCTTGTAGTACTCCCAGAAACCATAATACGCATCCCGCAGGACAGCCATCTTGCATGGCTGCGGATGTTCTATGCCCTGCCACGGGAGCTGGTGGAGAAGCGACCGGCATACCTGGAGATGCCGCGGAACATCCGTCGGGTACTGGGCAGCGAAAAGTACCGGGCAATGCTGCAAAGCGACAGCTTTCTGGAGTTGGTATGGGACTGCTACGCCTGGGCGGTCTGGCAGTTCTTTCAAATCCCGCACAAGGACGGCACCTATCACGACATCCCCGGTGACTGGCAGAATTACTCCGGCGACTTTCCTATCTGGCGGATGTCATACCTGATCCTTCCGTATTTCCGAAACAAGATTGAGGCATCTGAAGGTGGAAGCTTTCAGGAGCTCTTTCTGGAACCCATCGAACACGATGTTGCATGGATGACATTCCAGCAGTTCAGCATTTTTGTCGAAGATCTTACGAAAATAATCGTTGAGGAACAGAACTGGCAGCCGGTCATTGATGAGATCTGGAAGAACCGACAGCCGGAGGACTACACAGGAAAAAACATCCAGAAACGGGACTTCATGCGTTCCTGGACGCACAGCCGTACCATCCCAACGCTGTCTCTGGAGGAAATTAAGGAGAACGGTACTTCCATCAGCGGAGAAGCCCTTTACGAAATCGCCGACCCCAGTGCCGAATTTGAAACCCGCGTGCTGGACAAGATGAAGATGGAAGATTTCAAAAATCGGTTGGATGAAACAGACCGAAAAATTCTGGAGCTTCGTGCCGCCGGGCATTCACAGAAAGAGATTGTGGAAAAGGTGGGGTTTAAAGTCCCCAGCGCCGTGTCCAAGCGGATTGAGAAACTCGCAACGCGGTTTGAGGATTTTGTCAGCAAGGAGTACGGCGAGTTTCTGGACAAGCATATAGAATAGAAACTGCGCTGTTTTCCTGTGTACGTACGTACCGAAAAAATAATTTTCAACAATTTTCTGATCCCAGGAACAAAACGTCCTCTCTCATGCCCATATATTATGAGAGAAGAAAACGAGTGAGACTTGGCAAATAGGCCGGGTTTCACTCGTTTTTCATTAGGGAGGTACGATTATGAAAAAAGAAAACAAAATTTTGGAAGCGGCTGCCGAAAAAAGAAAGCGGGGCAGACCTTCAATTGACATTGGAGTGACTTCATGCCTGGGCGGCACACGCCGCACGCAAGTCAACGCAAAGTACATATTCGAGGCGGTCAGTTTAATTTCGGATGCCGCTTCCGAAATTCCGGACAACCACCTTTTGTGGTACTCCGATGACAAAACGCAGCGTGCTGCCGGAAAGCACGGCATACTGGAACAGATCGGGCGTATGTGGCTGCAGGATAATATGTCATATGACTCCTGTGTCCTCGTTGCGAATTACGCCACAAGTGCATTAAAAGAAGGCTACACATCCCGAGAGATTGAATATGCGATCCGAAGAATCCGTAAAACGGCAAATCTTGCGGAGAAGAATCCCGATGATGATTGGTATTATCAGTCGGAGGTGAAAGCAGTTCGTGAATTGCAGAAAATGGCCGGTGAGCTGTGAATTTCGGAAGCCGCTTCCGAAATTCACAGCAGGCGCTACATAGCGCCAAAATCTTCTTTCGCTTGGCAGGTGATTACATAGCTCAGCGCTTCTGCACTGGGTGAAATTTTACGAAGGAGTGATACGATGTCACAGATTGACACCATCAAGGCAAAGGTCTCGCCTGCCGATGCCGGAAGACACTACGGGCTGAAAATCAGCCGAAGCGGAATGGTGCATTGCCCGTTCCATAATGACAAAAACCCCAGCATGAAACTCTATGACGACCACTTTTATTGCTTCGCCTGCGGCGCACACGGAGACGTGATCGACCTGACGGCAAAGCTGTTGGGCCTGAACTTCACGGAGGCGGTCGGGCGTCTCGCCGCCGACTTTGGAATTGGCCCCAACAATGATCCACCAATGGGGTCTTTACCCCAAAGACCGTACTTGTCTCAGTTCCGGCGGGATGAGTTGCTGTGCGTTTCCACGCTGACGGAATACGAGCGCGTACTCCGCCGGTGGAAGCGAGAATACGCGCCTAAGACACCGGATACCCCCATTGACGATAGGTATGTGGAAGCCTGTCAGATGCTCGACACCATCGAGTACCTGGCAGATTTTTTATGCGCCGCTACGCTGGAGGAGCGTGTAAAGACCGTAGACGATCTCATGCAAAACGGTCTGATCGACAGGCTGCGGCAGAGGCTGGAGGAGGTGAACAGTGTTGGACGAGCTGCGTGATTGCCCAATCTGGTGGAACGGAAAGGATGTTGTGGAAGTAGCGTTCTGTGAGGAATTCATGGACTGCCACCGGCTCACCTATGATGGCAACGCCTTCTTTACACCGGAGGGGCGCATGACGGATGAGCTTCCCCTGCGGCGTGCCATCTACAATGAGCTGAAGGACTATGCGGTCAAGAACATCCCGCATTCCATCAACAACATTGTGGAGCTTTTGAAATTCTACGACACCGGCATTGACCTCGCGCCCCAGCAGGACAGAATCCATCTGGCCAATGGTACGCTGTTTACGGACGGCACTTTTGCCCAAGGCAAGCAAGAGGTCGTCCGCAATCGCCTGCCGATCCGATATATCCCAGACGCACCGCAGCCGGAGAACTGGCTGCGGTTTTTGCGCGATCTGCTTTATGAAGAGGACATCCCGACTCTGCAGGAGTATCTCGGATATTGCCTGATCCCCAGCACAAAGGGTCAGCGCATGATGGTCATCAAGGGCAAAGGCGGCGAAGGCAAAAGTCAGATCGGGGTGGTGCTGAATTCCATCTTCGGCAGCAACATGAAAGACGGGAGTATCGGCAAAATCTCCGAAAACCGGTTTGCCCGCGCTGATCTGGAGCACATCCTTTTCTGTGTGGATGACGATATGAAAATGGAGGCGCTGAAGCAGACCAACTATGTGAAATCCATCGTGACCGCGCAGGGCAAGATGGACCTGGAGCGCAAATGCAAGCAGAGCTATCAGGGATGGATGTTCTGCCGTCTGCTGGCTTTCTCCAACGGCGATCTGCAGGCGCTCTATGACCGCTCCAATGGGTTCTATCGACGTCAGCTCATTTTGACAACAAGGGAAAAGCCGTCGGAACGCCTGGACGACCCCAACATTGCAGACCGCATGAAGACCGAAGCCGAGGGCATCTTCCTCTGGATGTTTGCGGGTCTGCAAAGGCTGATTGCGAACCGGTTTCAATTTACGGAGAGCCTGCGTACAAGAAACAATCGCGAGTACGTCAAGCGGGATTCTGCAAATCTGATCGACTTCATGGAGGACGAGGGCTATGTGCGGCTCAAGGCGGACTACGGTACATCCTCCAAGGATATCTATGAAGCCTATGTTATGTGGTGCGAAGAGAATGCGCTGACGCCGCTCAAGCAACGCTCTGTCAGCGACTTTCTGGTGGAGAACGAAAAGAAATACAATCTTGAACACACCAATACCATCACCAATTCCGCAGGACGTCGCGTCTGGGGCTTTCTTGGGATTGAGCTTCTGGTAAAGCCCTATCGAAACGATAGTTTGCGGTAAAGCCTCGGTACGTACGTACACAGCGAAACGACCATATTCAGCATTATACAGGAGGTACCAATGAACAAGGAAATCGAAAAACTCAAAGAAGAAAAACGCCGCAATGAGGCGAAGATAAAATATGTGAGCCACGAAATCAAGGCGCTGGAAGCGGAAGAGAAATCCCTTCTCCGCAAGCAGCGCAACCACCGCATTTTTACCCGCGGCGGGATGCTGGAGGCGTTTCTGCAGGAACCGCTGCTGCTGACAGACGATCAGGTTTGCTCGCTTCTGAAAGTCATCTTTCACAGGCCGGAGGTTGACCAGATTTTGAAGCAGATGATTGAAGACAGCAGACGGAAGCTTTGCGAGGAGGAGACCCGATGAAAGAGGGCGCAATTATACACCGTAACGGTGCCATCGCGCTCTGCGAGGCAAAAGGGTGTCAATTCAGACGACACCCTTTACTTGGATTTGCCATGCAAATCACAGGGGCAAGCCCCTGCATCAGCAAGCTGACTACCCCGAAAGAAGGTGAACCACATTTCCTGCCCGCATTTTTCAATATCCATCCGACAGCGAAGCAAGAGGCAATCCGCCGTTGCCGGAGCCGCCTATCAAAGCGGCGAAAAGCTGTTTTCGGAATATGACGGAAAGACGAAAAACTATTGTTACAAAGCGCCGGAGGTCATAGCAAAAGGAATCCTGCTTCCGCCGAACGCCCCGCCTGCGTACGCAGACCGGCAGACACTCTGGAACGCCGTAGAAAAGGTTGAAGGACAATGGAACGCCCAGCTTGCCCGTGGCATCATCATGGCGCTTCCAAGAGAGCTGCCGAAATCCGAATATGAGCCGCTGATCCGCGATTACTGCCGGGAGCAATTCGTCTCCAAGGGCATGATCGCGGATTTTGTCATTCACGACAAAGGCGACGGCAATCCCCACGCCCATATTTTGCTGACCATGCGTGCCATGGATGAAAACGGGAAGTGGCTGCCAAAGGCACACAAGGTTTACGACCTTGATGAAAACGGCGAGCGCATTCGGCTCCCCTCCGGCGAATGGAAAAGCCACAAGGAGAACACGGTGGACTGGAACGACCGAAAGTATGCCGAAATCTGGCGCACTGAATGGGCTAACACGGTGAACCGTTATTTTGAGAAAAATGCGATTCCGGAACGGTTTGACCTCCGCTCCTATACACGACAGGGCAAAGACGAGCTGCCGACTGTCCACCTCGGCCCCGCGGTGGCGCATATGGAGCAGAAAGGGATTGCAACGGAGATCGGCAACTACAACCGGCAGATCAAGTCACACAATGCGAAGCTGGGAGAACTGCGAAGGATGCTCACCTCGTTGAAAGCGTGGGTCGCGGCAATTTCCGAAAAGCTATCTGCTTTGTTTGAAAGAGAGACGAAAAAACCGTCGCTTCTCAATATTGTGGATACCTATTTTGAGATGCGAAAGGATGCGCGGTACGACTGGGGCAGGTACGCACAGCAGAAAGGCGCAGTTGTTGATCTGAAGCAGTATGCCAGGATTTACAACTGGATGCAGGCTTCGGGCATCACAACACTGGAGGACTTCCATGCAATGCTGGAGGCGCAGCAGCCGGTGGTTGATAAGATCAAGGCCAACGAAAAACGGATCAAGCGTCTGGAAACCGGCATCGGATATATCGACATCAGCTCCCGCCTGAAACCGATTGCAGACAAATCCAAAAGAGGATTCAAAACAACCAGAGAGAAATATGCCTTGGAGCACAGAGAGGAACTGGAACAGTTCAACAAGGCGGCTCGGTATCTGAAGGCAAATGGGCTTAGCCCCGATGACCGGCAAAATCTTTTGGCAGAAGTGAAGATGCTCAAAACAGAGAGTCAGAAACTCCAAGCAAAAATGAGGTATGCCAATATCGACCCGGAAATGATTCGGCAAATACGATACTGTGTTGACACTGTTCTCCACGAGGCGGAGATCCCGGAGAAAAAAGAAAGTGTGCTCGCAAAACTGAAGACGGCGCAGGCAACCACGCAGACACATCGCAGGAAACAGAAAGACCTGTCGCTTCCAGACAAATAAGACATCGTCATCGTAAAAAGCAGATGATAGAAAGAGAGACGAATATGAATGATTGTTGATTAGCTGATAAGCTGGAAAGGGCTTCCACGTTGAAAAACTACAGAGATGAACTGGTGCAGGATCAGAACTTTATTCGCTGTTCCTTCATGATTGCGGAACTGCTTATCAAGTATAGAAATCAAGACGCAAAAGCCACCGAGAATCATGAGGAGTCCAAAACGGACTCCTTTACATATCATTTGCTGTTTATACTTGCAATTCAAGTTATCATCGTTTATACTTTTAATAAAGATGATTACTACTGACAAAAGATAAGGAGGTGCCGATCATGGACAATGCCTATATTTATACCCGCGTTTCCACGCTGATACAGGTGGACGGTTTCTCACTTGATGCGCAGGAAGAAGAAATCAGAGCTTTTGCCAAACAGCGGAACATCAACATTGTGGGCAAGTACTCCGACGAGGGCAAATCCGGCAAGAACGCAGAGCACAGACCGGCGTTCAATCAGATGATGGAAGATATCCGCAGCAAGAAAGACAACGTGAAATACGTGCTGGTGTTCAAACTTTCCCGATTTGCCAGAAACACCAGCGATACGGCAAAGTACCTCCAAGAGCTTGCAAGCTACGGCGTCGGCCTTTTGGGCGTAAAGGACGGCATCGACACTTCCACCGTGACAGGCAAAATGATTGCCAACATCATGGGCGCGGTTGCAGAAGTCGAATTGGAAAACATCCATGAGCAGACGCTTGCGGGCAGACAGCAGAAAGCGCGAAGCGGTCTTTGGAACGGAGCGCAGGCTCCATTCGGGTATTCTCTTGATAACAAGAAACTTGTGATTGAGCCGTCGGAAGCGGAGATCGTCAGGGAGATCTTCAGACTATATACCGAGGAAGGGCAAAGTCTCCAGTATATTACGCGCAAACTGAATGATGAGAATGTAACACGGAATCTGCGCGGAAACACCAAATTCTCAGGCTTCACGGACAGGACGATCAGAAGTGTTCTGAAAAATCCAGTCTATGAGGGCAAGATCGCCTACGGCCGCCGTCATACCGTGAAGGTCGAAGGAACAAACAACGAAACTAAGGTTGTAAAGCAGGAGGACGAAAGCAAGATCATTCTGGTCAACGGTTTACATGATGCGATCATTTCGGAGGAAGTATTTGCAAAAGCACAGAGCCTTCTTTCCAAACGCACAGCTCATCGGAAAACCCGCAGCGACAGCACCAATGTATATCCGCTGACCGGTCTGATCAAATGCCCGGACTGTGGCAAAAACATCTTTGGATATACCGCTCCTCCAAGACCAAGAAAGAATGGAAAGGAAGGATTTTACCCACGGTATATCTCCTACCGCTGCATCTCCGGACGGGACCGCAACGGAATTACCTGTTCTCTGGCAAACAAGTATTACAGCGGCACCAAGCTGGAAAAAGAGGTGCGGGATGTGATCTCCGCCATGGTAACGATCCCGGAATTCGTAGAACTCATTTCAAAAAAGGTGGATCGGGAGACAGATATTGCGCTGCTCAAAAAGAAACGAGAGAGTATAGAAGCTGAGCGCAATAAATACGGAAGCAATCTCGTACAAACCGAAAAGAGACTATCGGAATTGGACGTGGATGACAAGCACTATGAGAAAAGGGTTGACAGTCTGAACCGTGTGTTAGATGATATATATGACAAACTGGATGACGCACAGACAAGACTGGACGAAGTCAATGCTGAGATTGCCATGGTAGAAAAATCGGCCATGACAAAAGAGTCCATTTTTGAAATGCTGGAGGGTTTCAGCAAATACTACGATGTCATGGCTCCGGAGGACAAGAAAGAGCTTCTGCGGGCAATGATTTCCTCCATTGAAATCTACAAGGGCAAACACGCCGACGGCCACCTGATCAAAACCATCCACTTTACGTTCCCGGTGACCTATGACGGAGAAAGTGGAGTGTTGTTTATCAGCAGTATGGGAGGGGAAGTTGAGACGGTATGCCTCTTGTCACGGGAAACAGACCCACATAGCATTTCATGAGCTCCGTTATAGGGATAGCATGCTTATAAGTTTTCAAAAAAACGGATCTCCGTGAGTCTTCTGGCCCACGGGGATCCGTTTTTCATACTCTATGCTCAGGCACGCTTCCACTTCACGCCGCCGGGAACGTCGGTGATTTCCACTCCCTGGGCCTTCAGCTCATCCCGGATGCGGTCCGCCTCGGCGAAGTTTTTCGCCTTCTTGGCATCGGCCCGGGCCCGGATCAGGGCTTCCACCTGGGGATCCTCCCGGCCGTCCTCGCTGACGACGGTGAAGCCGCCTGCGGCGGG
>ULXL01016432.1_pt1 | contig 14979 bp, 8 predicted proteins | sample 1961241 | NCBI WGS metagenome assembly ULXL01 (sample SAMEA4835837, study PRJEB28245) | human gut metagenome | biome: gut microbiome; material: fecal sample | place: Denmark | collected 2008
CCGTGACCTTACCGTCGCCGTTGATGTCCCCCTTCAGGTGTATTTTCACATTCTGCGTCACCGCTTCTCCGCTCACCGTCACGGTATACTCCCGGGTGACATGATTTTTCTTCATCACCCGCATGGTATAGGTACCGGAAGCGATCCCGGAAATCGTGTAGGAGGCGGTATATTGATTCCCCTCCTTCGTTCCGCTGGGGACGATGGTCTCATACGCAGGCTCTGAGTGTCCCTGCTGAATGAGCTGAATGGTCACCTTATCGGCAGCGGAATTAAAGCTCTTCACCGTGCCGCTGACGGAGCCGCGGGCGTTGGGGTCAGTCACCTTATAGGATTCATACACCTGCCAGACATGCCCGTCTGTATTGTCTTCATATTCCATCCATGCGTTTACGCTCTTACCGTTCACCTTGAAATCTTTCCAATTTTTCGGGTATACATAACCCTTTTCTTCGCCGCCCTCAAATCCGATACGAAGATCGAGGAAATACGATTTTCCAACCTCAAATTTGTCAAATTTCCTCATTGGTTTTTGATCGGGTCCCAGCCATTGCATCGACAGCACCTTCATATTATACGGCAGGCTTGTCGGTTTTTCATAGTCGGCAAAGGCAGCGGGGCAGTCCCCCGCCTTAGGCTCCTGTACGCGGATATCGGTCCCGTATTTCACTCCCTCGCTGTTCGGCTCCAACAGTTGAGAGACCCGGTATTTCCGTCCTATCGGTGAATAGTCGTACCAATCGCCCTTATAGACTGTGCTGTATGTTTCCGCAGAGTCGAATATCCCGTTGGCTCTGTAGCCTGCGGGCAGGATCACCTTTACCGAAGCATTCTCGGGGAGATAATACCCAACCCCCGGCTTTACGTCGAAGTAGACATAACACGTATCGCCTTCACGCAATTGACCGGCCTCTACGCCGTAGGAGTTGCCATAGCCGGGATCGTATACCACCGTATCCTGGAAAGAATACTTTTTCGGTTCATTCGATACGATCTCCGTAAACCCGGCGTCAATGCCGAGACGGAAATTCTTGAGCGTACCGCGCACATCCGTCAGCTTCCGCTTTGCCACAAGGTTGACAGTGAGGTATTTGTCATATTTGGTGAATGACCTCCTTGTAACCTTTGTATGCTGCACATTCAGAGTAACTCCGTTGTCTGCCGTCGCAGTCGAATCGGTAAACTCGTATCCGTGCCGTGGTCTTACCCAGAAGTACATAATATACGCATCCTCATCGGCCAGATATCTCCACTCGGAGGGGATACCAGTTGAATATGAGTCGTCGGTATAGCATTTCGCCAATGTAGCCGGATGCAGGGAAATCTTGTGGGTGGCGTTGGTTGCTTCGGTAAATTCGCCCCCCGCCTGCAGAAGCTGAACATTATTTATGTATTGTTTGCCGCTGACCGATTCGTTCATCTGCACATCAAATTCGATGTGTGTCTGATAAAGGACACTCGCTTCTGTCATCGGTCTAACATAGTTACTATCTATCGACGGCCTGCAGGCCCAGTAGAACTCTACACTGTGTTTTCCGGTGCGGTCCACATAAAAATCATACGTATACGCATAGGGGTCTTCTTCATAGCCCTCTTGCTGACCCGGCTTGCACAGGAGGCCGTAGAAATAGAACCTGACTCTGCCTGCATCCCTCAGCTTTTGCATCCACTGGGGCATATACACAATATCCGCAGACATCTCATAGCCCAGGCCGGCCTTCAGGCCCCGCACCGTCTGCCCCCCCTTCACCTCCTGGGAGTTGAGGTTGAAGCGTATCTGCGGCATGTAGTCTCTGCGATCCAGGGTGAGAGTATAGCCGCTGTTGGTTCTTCCGGCTATATACCATTCCCTGCCGATCTTACCGATGTTCCTGTAATTCTTAAACACCTTCGCCGGGTCGGTTTCGCCGTTGTTGCCGAATAAGATCCATCCGCCGGAGCCCCGCTGCACATAGACATTCAGGCTCTTTGCGTTGACGAGCTTGAAGTTGTTCATATGGCAGCTCCAAGCGGCGGCGTTGGTCCGGGGATTTTTGATAGAAAGGGAAACATCTCTGGTGGTGTCGATGGTGAGTGTGATCGTCTGAATCAGGGAACTCACGTCTCTGTGGCTGTTGCCGCAGACGATACTCAGCGCAGCATCCTCCAGAACCGATGTGTATTTCGCCACGATGGCATAGTCGGGGCTGGTTTTCCTGGGGGCGCTGGTCGTAACGATACTCAGCTTCCCGTTTCCGCACAGCTCAAAGGTGCCGCAGCCGTTCAAGCTTCCCTCCGACTGCGCCAGATCGATCACCGCGCCGGTTGCACCGTTTTGGGGACAGTAGGCGGTCTTGTTCTTATACCGGGTGCTGTGGTTGAAGGTGACATTGACGCCGTCGGTCACCATCAGCTTCAGATCAACGCCGGGGGCATATAGGGCGGATAGCTTCAGATCGTCGAACAGAACCAGCGTCAGAGACCGACCCTCAAGCCCCGAAAGATCCAGGAAATCATTCTCAAAACGCGTCCAATACATAAGAATGCCGTTATCGTATGACACGACCCGCTGAAGGCCTGTTTCGCTCTTATAGCCTTCGCGTAAGTTCGTGTTATACCGGCAGTCCTCCGGGTCTATAATGACCGAACGTCTCTCCACCTTGCCGTTTTTATAGAAAAAATAGACGTGACCGTAGATTATCTCCGTTCCCTCGACCAAATTGGTCAGCGTGGGATACGCCGACGAAGAGGCCTGCGCTGCGCCCCGATTGGCGCCGGTCGTCTCCTCGCCGCCGCTTTCAGCGCCCACCGACAGCACAGAAAGCGGCAGCAAGCCCACCAGCATGATCAGCGCCAGCAAAAAGCTGAGCCATCGATTTCGTTTACTTGTTTTCATCTCATTTCCTCCTTTACAAAGTCCAGATGGTTTTTGAAGCCGAGCACCTTAGTGGATTGCTGTATAACATTACCTTTCCAAAGAAAACCAACTGCTTGATTTTCTTTGGAAAAGCGAAAGGGCGGAGGCGGATGGCTTCCGTCCCGCCCTTTGCTTCAATCCTTTAGTACGGTTTTCCGGTTAGGTGGTTTATCTGCTCCTTCTGCGGGAATACAGGGCTGCTCCCATCAGAGCCGCACCGGATACGATCACCATCGCGATGCTGAAAGCGATCATGCTGCCGTCGCCGGTCTTGGGAGACTCGGGCTTCTGCGGTGCAGGAGGCGTCACCGGCTTCTTGGCGCTATAGCTGTTGGTGAAGCCGATTTCCTCCATGGGATCGTTGTATTCCAGCTCGCCCTTCTCGTCGAACTTGAAGAAGGCCCAGCCCCGAACGCTGTCATAGCTGTCGACAAACAGAGGCATGGCGTAAAAGATGCTCTCATCGTAAGTCCAGCCCGCAGCATTGCCCTTGACCTGGTGGATAACGAAGCCCTCGGACAGATTGCCGGCCTGATCCTCACTGATGGTGAAAATGAACTTACCCTCATAGGTTTTTTCGCCGTTGGTCTCCACGGTATCCTGCACCAGCGTATAGACGGTGGGGGCGCCGAATCTGTCAATAGCGAACTTGAAGGTTTCCTGGCCGGGATCCATTTCGCCGGTCTTCTTCACGGTGAGCTTGAAGGGGACCTCAACGCGAATGCTGCCGTTCTCCCGCTGCGGCTCAAGCACACGGCCGCAGCCGGTGCACTTCACAGCGTAATCGTAGGTCGCTCCGCCCTCATGATCGGGCGTATGGGGCTGCACCGCATCATAGGCATCGTGATACTGGCACTTGTGGGCGTGACCGGTCTCCCCGCAATCGACCCACTCACTGCCGTAAACATGAGCGCCCTGCTTGCCGTTATAGAACTTATCCGCAGCGGCGGCATCATCCTTGGCGCTGTGGGTTGCGTCATTGGCGCAGGTGTACCAATAGGTGTCAAACTCGCGGCAATCTGCAGCGGTGGATCTTCTGTGAGCTTCATCGCTGTTTTGCACGGTGTAGCTATGACCCGTCTTGGGAAGCACCACACTGCTGTGGTCGGTAATTTCCGTGGCGGCGGCAGCATCCTCGAAGAGCTTGCCGCAGGTGCACCGGTAGTACTCCTTGTTGCCGTCAGTGGTGCAGGTAGCGTCCACCTTGTCCACCTTGGTCAGATGGTTGGCATGGACATGGCCCGTTGCAGCCTGCATCACAAATCCGCATTCTGTGCAGGTCTGCGGTGTGGTTTCCGTTGCGGCAGGGCCTGCCGTGTGAGGCATTACGGTATCATGGTGCGCCGCGTTGCGGCTGCAGACATGGGCGTGGCCGTCGGCCTCCTTGTATCCCCACTCGGAAGTGTTGAAATCATGATCGTCGTTGGTAGCCCTGTACGGGATCCCGGTAAGGGGATTATCGCTCATGTCAAACAGCTTGCCGCAGAGATCGCACTTCTTATAAGCGTCCCAGCCCTTCTCGGTGCAGTTCGAGTCCTTCTCCGGGAAGAGGGTGAAGGAGTCGTGACCGCAGTTTACCGTCACCTTGCAGGTGGCCGTTTTTGTTCCTGCCGTTGCGGTAATGATCGCTTCACCGGGGGCTACGGCGGTCACCTTGCCCGTGGCGGGATCGACGGTAGCAACAGCGGGCTTGTCAGAAGACCATACCACCGTGTCGGTAGAATCGGCCGGCGTGACCGTCGCTTTCAGGCTGTCATCCACTGCACCGGCAACCAGTGTCAATTCACTCTTGTTAAGAGTGATACCCGTTGCCGGCTTCGGGGCGGCAGTGACCGTGATGGTCGCAGGGATGCAAGTGGGATTTTTGGTTTCGTAGTTCTCAGTAGAACCGCCGTCCGCTTCAATTTCAAGCAGAGTTACCTCATAATTTCCTGCAGCAGTATCGTTATCCACTGTGCACTGAAATTTCATCACTGCGATCTTATCTGTCCCGGTGAAATCCTCTGCGCCAAATGCGCTCAAGAGCTTATAGGGATCCTGGGTCCAGGCAACTTCGTCCCGGCCAAGTTTCTCCTGGATACCCTCCGTAAGAGCACCGCTATCCACAACGTATGTTAAGCCGGACGGGATGCCAAGTTTACCCTGGAAACAAGTCATCGTACCTGTTTGCTGTATATAAACGGTAAACGTGACAGTATCCCCGGGGCCTGCTGTTGTTTTGTCAGCTTCGACCGTGAAGGTAAATGTCGATGTCGCAGGCTCTGCTGATACCGGTGCCGCAGTTGCAAACATCGCAAAAATCATGACAAAACTGAGCAGTAGGGATGTGATTCGCTTGTTCATGACCAAGCTCCTCCTTTGAAAAATAGATTTGCGGGACATTTCTTACGCACCGCTTCCGAAGTCTCGCTTAGTTCCGAAGAGCGGCGGTGCAGATTGCTCTGCATTTTTATTCTTAAACCGCAGCTCCCACCCTATATGGCGTATAAGGCAGGCGCATTGGCATTAAGACAAGCCGGTTGGGCTACCACAGAAGGGACTTTCCCTTATTGTGAAGATTCAGCTTGTTAACATCACTGATCGTCACTTTGCCGTCGCCGTTGATGTCTGCACAGGCGAGTTCATACCCAAGCAATATCTTTTTTCCCTTTGCGTGAAGGTTTGCTTGATTGATATCACCGATACTGATTCTGCCGTCGCCGTTGATATCGCCCATCAGATGTATCTTCGCATCCTGCGTCAACGCATCCGTTCCCACTGTAATTGTGTACTCCCGGGTGACATGATTCTTCTTCGACACCTGCATGGTATAGGTGCCGGGAGCAACCTCGGGAATGTCGTAGGTGGTGGTGTATTGTCCGGAGCTGTCTTTTGTTCCCCCCGGCACCGATACGGTGTACTTGGGCTCTGCGCTGCCATCGGCAAACAGGGAAACGGTCACATCGCTGCCATCGCGGAAGCTCACCGCCTGACCGTGTACACCCGAAGCAACGGGAACGGAGTATCCTACGGTAAGAGTTGTTCTGTCCCCGTCCTGCGCGCTTATATACGCTTTTGCCCCGTTCACATAAGCATCCAGCTCCTCGTCGTCAGCTATGTAATAGCCCTCTTCGCACTGTAAAATCACGTTTACGTGATATCTTCTGCCTGCGATAAAGGTCATATCAGCCTGAATCCGCTCCCCCGTAGCGGAAGCATACCATGTATAGTTTACAACCGAAACGCCGCCCGGCAGTCCCGTAACCAGATTATTGTTATATATCGGTCTTTCGCCCGCCCACGGAAGTGGCACGCCCAAAGACAGATAGTCATAATTAATCACATCCGGTTCCGGTACCAAATCTATTACGTATGCCTGGGCGGATGCATCATACGGCACTTCAAGATAATTTTCTGCAATGTTGAGATCACTGTACATCCGCAGCTTGACATTCGTGTTGAGATAATAGTGAAATGTGTAATCATACCGCCACGGACCGTTGTGGAATGTCATTCCCTGTTTGCCCGTGCCCACCAGCTTGATCCGATAGGTATAGTCGGGATCGATCACCTCATTGGGGCTGGTGCTGTAAACAACTCCGTTCTTGATTCGCTGGATCTCCTTTATCTCAAAATCAAAGTAACTGTCCTTCGGTCTGATGTTCACTCCACCGACCATGCTTCCCGCCCGCAGTCCGGTAACGGTACCCCAGGCGTTTTGAATCAGCTCGGAGGGATGGGAGGCCAGGGACACCCCCAGGGACCTTTCATCACTGGCGACACGAACATCTATACTGTCGCATTCCCGGTTGAGGCCCCGGATCTTGACCTTCGGCGGGTTGTTCTTATCGAATTTATACCCCTCATAGCCGTCCTTGAGGTACACACGGATGAAGCGATAATACTGATCCCCCAAGATCGCGGGAACACTGCCATTTCCGGTCAGGTCCCAGATATCCTCATGTTCCCAGTAGCCCTGCCTATCCTCGATGGTATAGGGCGCACTCTCATCCACAGTGAAGGCACCGCTGGTGTAATCCCCCTGCACCAGAGGCTGGCTGATATCCAGATAGACGGTGTCGATGGCCTTCGTCCGATCCACCCACTGCGCCACCTTGGCACCTTTGTAGCCGTGCATAACCGGCTTCCTTTCCCCGTTTGCCGTCAGCATAAGGGTATACTGCAGCTCCATGGTGGTCAGTGTATCCACATTGGATTCATTGATGGTGTAACTCAACGAAAACGGCTTATCCTCGTTGTCCGAGAACTCGTAATGATGAGTATCCTGCCCTTTTATATCCTCGACGACCAGCCGTACATAGCTGGATCCATACCCGGCTCCGTAGGGATAGCTGTATCCGACCGCACGCAGCATGGGGGAAATCGGACACATAACAAACGTCACCTTGTGCTCATTCTCTGCGGTGGTATCCACCTGAGGTGCGCTGAAGCCTCGCTCGCCGCAGGCCATGGGCTCGCCATCCAGCAGAACCTCCTTCACGCCGTAGGCGTTGGAGATCACCTTGGCTATGCTGCCCTGAATACCCAGCGACGTACCCTGGAAAGCCATGGTCGGCCCGCCGTTTTCAACCGACTGGCGCATATTGCCCCGCACATACCAGTTTCCGTCGTGCACATCGGTAAAGACCGCGCCGTTTTCACTGATAAGGTGCGGTATTAGATCATCCATCATACTCAGTGCATCATCGAAAGTCGCGCCCGGAATATCGTTATAAAGTAACCGGTAATCCCAGTTTCTGTCATAAAAACTTTGCATCCTCCCGCTTATCGCCAGACGGCACGGGTCCAGCTTATCGGTGCTGCGCATGAAATACGCATCGTTGATCTGCATGGGCAGATGATCGAAATTGCTGGCATAGACATCGCCGACCAATATCAGAGCGATGGACTGCCGGAAAAAGCCGCCGTTGACCACCAGCTCATACTTTCCCCGGTTCTCCGGTGTGGGGGCGCTGTGCAGAACCACCCGGTCGAAGGTGCCGCCGTTGATGGTGACGCTGCCGCCTGCTTCTCCCCGAATGGCCTGCAGGCGACGGGAAAAATACCGCTCCTCCCTCTCGCCCCCGGGACTGGTCACCTGCGTCAGCACCTCACCGCCGTTAAAGACCGCCGTACCGGATACACCGATGGCGCACTTCAGATACTGATCATCTTTAGAGGGACACAGCATCTTGACCGTGCCGCTCTCCATCACCAGCGTGCCTTCACTCACATTGATAAACTCATAGTAGAATTCCTGATTAAACTCGCCGATCAGGGCGCCGCCCCCCACGCTGTCGCGGATGGTCAGCCGGGCATCCTTATCACATATATTGATCAGATACCCCTGCGCAACCTCCGAATAGTATTTCGCATACGCATTGACGGTGTGTCCGTTCAGATCCAGCACCTTGTCCATGGCCATCGACATGAAGATGATGTTGTCCTGATGCAGACCGGTGTGTCCGTTCAGAGACTTTGTTTCGATGTCCTTAACCACCTTCACCACCGAGCAATTTGTCGTGTAGTCCAGCGCTTTTTTTAGCTCCGCCCAGGTAGAAACCTCCACCGTGCCATCTGCTGCATCGGCCGTCACCGGGAAGAAGGGCACTGCTGATACGAGCATCATCACTGCCAGCAGAAGGCTAAGCCATTTTCTTTTTTTCACTGTGCTTCACCTCACCTTTCTTATGTCGTCCTTACATCGCGTAAATCTGATCCATCAGGTATTCAGCGGTCATCGACCCGTAGAAAAACTGGTCGATGATACCATTTTTCTTGGCCTCCCGGATGTCCTTTGCCGCCTGTTTTTCGGTGTTGGAATCCACGATGAGGGCAATTTTGCAATCCGGGCACACCGTCTTTACTTCATCCCGCAGCTTCATCCTCTCGCAAAGCAGCCACGGGGTATAGGCGGTAACCTCCATTAAAAGGACAAACGGTTTGAACACTCGGCACAGTTCGATGGTATCTCGTGGAGACTCCGCACGAACCACAGCAATGTCATAGTCCGAATTCTTGAAAGCAGTCGCTATGGAATCGGCAAACAGAAAATTCTGCATATCGACCACGATTTTCTTCATCGAACCATCCCTCCTTTTTCGTGATACATAGGACGGAGCTGCTCCGCCCTACTTTATGACTTTATTGTAGCAAGGATCGCCGGCTCTGTCTGTCCTCAAAAGTGAGGACAAATGCCCCTTTAATTGTAAACAAATTGTGAACAAGCGCCCGTTTTTCGCAAAAAAATACCCGACCTTTTGAAAGTCGGGTAATTTTTCGTGTCGAAAAGGGTTTTTCGGCACGCTGTCTTGTTCACTTTTTCACCGGTTTTCTTCCTGCTCCTCGATCCAGCAGCCGGGCACGACCATCCGTTTGCCCACGGCTGCGATCATCAGGCGGTTGCGGTTTGTGTAGCCGGTTTTTTCCAGCATACGGTTAATATAGGTCCGCACCGAGGACTCGCCCACATTCAGCTTTACGGCGATCTCGGCATTGGTTTTTCCCTCACAGAGCAGGCGCAGGGTCTCTATCTCCCGGTCGGACAGCTCGCAGGAGAGCGTATTGCCGAGCCGGACACTGGGCACGCCGTCCGGCCAGAAGTGCTTTCCGGAAAGGGTTCCCTCGATCACACCCACAAGGTCGCCGGAAGGGGAGTCCTTATACCAGAAGCTGTCTGCCCCGATCTTTCTGGCCCGATCAAGAAACCGTCCCTCCAGCATAGAGGTCACCATAACGATTTTTATCTGCGGGTAGATCTTCTTAATGGATTCGGCTGCGGCCAGTCCGTCCGAGTCGCTTTCGGTGCATATGTCCATGAGAATCAGATCAATAGGCCCCTCATTGCAGCGCTGAAGAGCCGCGTCAGCCCGGAACAGCGTGCCCGCCACTTGGCAGTCCGCGCATTTTTCCACGCAGGCGCACAGATAGGTTCTCGCCAGTGCCTGATCCTCCACGATCAGTATTTTTCTCATAGTCACAGGTTATTCACCCCCGAATTCCCGGATTTTGGTATCTCGATTGCCAGAGAAAACCTCGGCAGGCTCTGCACCGTCATCTTCCCTCCCGAATTTTCGATCCGGTGGCGCAGGTTGGTAAGTCCGCCGCCCTCGGTGATCTCCTTTTCCGGCGGCTTGCCGTTATTGCGTATCACCACCGTATAGCTGCTCTCGTTTTCCCAAATATTTGCGGAAATCTCCGTGGCCTTGGCATACTGAATGGCGTTGTTCAGGCAGACCTGCATAGCCGTGTACAGCAGCTCCGCCTCCCCGTCCGTGGGCTCCTGACCTCTTATCCTCACGGTCACACCGCTGGCCTTGGCGCTGTCCAGCAGCTTTTTCCTGGCCGGCAGGCAGATCGTATCCCGGAAGGCAATGACCTTCTCCCATTCATGGCATACAACGCCCGGATCCATACCGTCAAATTCCCCTGTTATGTACTGCTTCGTCAGTGTAATGCAGGCGGCAAGGCCGTCGTGCATGGCGGATTTCGCGTCCAGCAGCTCTTTCTCCCGGGCCAGAGCCCCGGCATTATCGGAAAGCTGCTTCAGCTTTTCCGCGTCCTCCTGCAGCTTCTTACTGTCTGCGGTAAGCTGTACCAAGGCGCGCTGCAGGTCGGTAACATCGGCGGCGGTAAGCTGTATATACCTCGTCCCGTACCGGTCGGTGACCTCCGTTTTTTCAAATCTCCACACGGTTTTGTCCGGAAACCGATAGGTGTTGTCTATATCCGGGATCCGCACAATGCCCCCTCCCGGGGCAGACAGCGCCTCCTGGACCTCGCCCAGATACTGCATATCGCTGTCAAGCAGAAATCGGCTCAGCTGATACATCTGCCGGTTGCACAGGACGATGCTGCCCGTCCGGTCAAAAAAGCACACGCCTGTGGGAAGCCGGTCAAAGCTTTCCTTGATGGCATTAAAGCCCAGGTGTTTAATTCTAAGCACCGCTCCCGCCTCCTATCCTTGTGCGCACAAGCCACAAGCCGTCCTCCTGCTGAACCGTCACATCCGGAGAAGCCAAAAAGGACAGCTCGGCAGCACACTCCACCGACAGATCCATCTCGCCGTCGGACACGGAAATAAACAGGGAATACAGCCCGCCTATCGCCGCTTCCGTCACGACCTTCAAAAGGTCAAGCAGCCGCGCCACCTCTGTTGCGCGCATAGGCCCGGTCGTGTGGTAGACCACGCTGCATTCCGTGCCGCAAACGTTTATCACCCGCACCGCCTCGTCTATGGTCAGCCGAAGCTCCTGCTGCGGCAGAAGCTCATATTCCTGGCTGAGAAAGTACAGGTTGGCGCTGCGCTTAATGTAAGTACCCAGCAGCAGGATCCTTTTCAGTGCGCTTTGTATTTCCTCGGGTGCGGCCCCCTGGCATTGCCGCAGCAGCTGCCCGACTCTGGTGATCTGATCTCCGTACCTTGCCTCCATCTCGTCGTAAATACGGTTTTTTTCCGTCAGCTCAAGCAGCTTTTTCTGTATGATATAAGCCTCCCGTAATTTCTCTTTGTTGCTGTTGATTTTGGTCTTGTTTTCGCTCAGTCTTGCGCGCAGCTCCGTCAGCGGCCGCACATTATCCTGCCATACGGCATAGCCGCCGCTGATGGGCGCCGAGGAAATGCGTATTCCGTTGGGCCGGATGAGCGGAACGCCCTCCATCGGGCAAACCATCCCCTCCCCTGCGGCCCGGGAACGGAGAACGATATTCCCGCTGCGATCCGCAATGCACGCCGCCAGCGTTGTCGCCTCGAACAGCTCCACATAGCCCGTATTGGACGGTATCATCCGGTAGCGTATACAGCTTTCATAAATTGCCGCATATAAAAGGCAAAATGTCACATTCATATCCCCGAGCCACCGGCGTATGGCCGGCAGACCGGACAGATACAAAAGCCCATACAAAACCGTTATACAGGCTATCACAAACGGCCTGATCCTTTTTTTGCTGCCGCTGGGGACGCGGCTTTTCTTCAAAAGGAGGGCAAGGGAAAAAGTCATGCACGCAACCATCCAGCCCATGCTGCAAAAGTAAAAAATGCCGTGGGAATAGCCATAATTGTCCGGCACGTCCGGCACACCGCTGCTGAATGCAAACACCTGCTGGTGCAGGTCGTTGGTAATCACCAGCAAAAACAGTATGCCCGGCACGGCGACCAGAAAGCCGGCCTTTTCGGTCAGACGGTATTCCTCTGATTTCCCCAGAGACAGCGCAATATACACTCCCAGCAGCGGTATAAACAGCATGGGCAAATAATAGAGATACCAAATGTACCGTGCCACTGTCAGGTCGGTGACAAACTCATATTTCAGCGTGCGCAAAATAAGCCATACCAGCATCAGCGCCGCGGTCAGACGCAGGCAGTGCAGTGCCTGCTTCTGTATAATGCGCCGGTCAATGGAATAGCCCCACAGGGAAAACAGCAGCAAATACAGCGCCGCGCGGATATAGTTCATCCAAACGCCGCCGATGTCGAGCATGGCCAGCATCCGGCAGGAATAGGCCGCCGCAATGATTGTAAAAACCAGGATCATGGGGATCAGCTGTTTCGTATTCCGTTTCATAGGGGAAATCTCTCGCTTTCTCCTGCAATCAAGGAATATTTCTTGGCAATTGTATTTGTTTCTCGGCAAGACGATTCCGAATGTGCATTTATCAACAGGATTTGCTCCGAAAATAGGAACAGTCGGTCTTGGCTGTTTAGAGTATACTATCATTTCTCTTGCAAAAACGCAATGCTATATAAAGCGATGGATTTCAATTTTTGCTTTTTTGTTGCTTTCCGACAAATTGCAAAAGCAGCTTCCAGGTTTCCAATAGTCTCGCATGGTTGAATTCCGGAAAAGAAGTGCCATCCTGAACTGCACCCCATTTCAGCATCAGCGCCTCCTTCCTTGGAATAACAAAAAAGACCGATGGGCAGCTTATACCCCATCGGTCTTAGTGCGCCAGTCGCCAGGCGGCGATTCAATTGAGTATGACTCCTTTCTGCTTGCGTTCGCTGTTAACTGCCGAAAAACTCCGGATCCGGGAGTTCGCAGCATTTTTGTCCGTCACATCTGCGCAGAATGTGGTCCTGTTTTCGTGGTCAATGAAAAGTTGGACAAGCACCGGAAACCCGCTTGAAATCAAGCTTTTCCCGTGTTGTCCCAATTATAACACACTCACATGCCCTGGACAATGCCCCCGGTGGCCTCCAGCAGCCGGGGGTCCGTGACCTTCAGCAGCAGGTCCCGGCCGTCCCGGTTTGCGGGGCACAGCCGCACGATTTCCACGGTGTATTCCTGGGTATCATCTCCGGAGATGGTGGACAAAATAACAGCGGGGCCGGTGGTCACCTCGCTGCGCCGGGCCACTGGCAGTGCCGCGCCGGATACAAAGCCGCCTTCTGCCACAGTGCCGAAAATGCCGCCGCTGGTATTGGCGGACACGGTGCCCACATCGTGCTGCACGGTGAAGTCGCCCTTCAGCTGTCCCGGGTCGCCCTTCTGTCCCTTTTTCACGGCCTTCACGGTGGTCTCCATAATGGAACCGCTGGACAGCGGCATCAGCTGGGCCGTGTCCGTATCGGTGATGCCGTGGCCCAGAGCGCCATAGGCGCCGGTGTCCGGGTCATAGAAGGTCAGAGTCCCCACGCCCGCCATAGAGTCCCGTGTCCAGGCGCCCAGACGCCAGGAGCCATCCTCCGCCTGCACCGGCACGGCGGTAACGGTAAGGCTTTTGCCGTCCCGGCGCAGGCCCACGGCTGCAGGCGTTCCGCCGGCGGCCTGCAGCAGGGCCTGCAAGTCCTCGGCGGACGTGATCCTTTCGCCGTTGCAGCTGACGATCAGGTCCCCCTCCTGTATGCCGCAGTCGCGGGCCGGGCACGGACCGTCGCTGGAGGTAGACACCACCAGCACGCCATCGGCAAACAGCTTGATGCCCACCGCCTTCCCCACAGGGATCAAGGTGCGCTGGTCGGCCCATACCGTCTGGCAGCACAGGGCCCCGGTGAGCAGCACGGCCAGCAGCCATGCGGCCGGCCTGCGTATGCGTCGCTTTTTTTGCGTTTCATACATGCGATCACCCCTGTTTTTGAATTTTGTCGCCGGCGACAGAGTTACTTTGCGCGAATCGTCCGACTTTCATGTCCGCTAAATATAGGATGCATTTCCGCCGCAGGCAAAAAAAGCGCCGCAGACAGCAGTCTGCGGCGCAAAGCCGGAAAAAATTTCAAATTTTATCGGATCTCATAGCGCTTGGGGTCCCTGGGCAGACACAGCTCCGGCACCAGGCCCACTACGAACACGCCGCCGGAAACAGCGGAAGCGAAGCCATTACAGCGTCACCTGGCATCCGGGGCCGAAGAAATACAGCACCCGCTCCGCCACCGGTGCTTCCAGCACCCGGCTCAGGGCCTGACTGTAGGCCGTCAGCTGGGGGCGATACAGCTCCGCCCGCTGGGCGGCCTCCTGGGGCAGGATGCGGTCCGTTTTGAAGTCCACAATAACCAAGCCCTGTTCCGTCCGGAAGGCGCAGTCCACCACGCCCTGGAGCATCAGCTCATCCTCCGGCTCCGCCTCCGGATCATACAGCGACGCCGGCAGCAGCAGGGAGAACCGGTACTCCCGGTACACCTCCCCCGCCCGGCGGATGCGCTCCGCCAGGGGCGAGGCCAGGAACCGGCGCACCTGCTCCAGCTCCAGGGACGCCGCCTGCTCCGGCGTCAGCAGATGCCGGGCCAGCAGGGCCTGCACCTGCTGCTCCGGCTCTGGGCCGCTCAGGTCCAGATACTGCATCAGCAGATGCATGGCCGTACCCCGCTGGGCTGCGGACAAAGGCCGCTCCCCTATCAGAAAGCGCGGCGTTTCCACCTGCACCTGACGCACCCGGCGGACGGTACCCTGGGCGATCTCCTCATCCAGCTCCCGGCCCTTCAGCTGGGTGGCCGTGACCTTGGTGGGAATGCGGCAGGCTGCCGGGTGGGGATAGTCCAGCTCCTGGACCTCCACAGGGCCGCTTTCGCGCGCCTCCTCCGGCGTGCTGTCCCGCTCCCGGAGAGCCGGCGCCACGGGATTTTCCCACACCTGCACCTGCCATCCGCCTCCGGTGCCTGTCAGGGTCTG
>ULXL01012139.1_pt1 | contig 14858 bp, 10 predicted proteins | sample 1961241 | NCBI WGS metagenome assembly ULXL01 (sample SAMEA4835837, study PRJEB28245) | human gut metagenome | biome: gut microbiome; material: fecal sample | place: Denmark | collected 2008
GCGTCAGCTTCTGCGGAGTCACCCTTGGGATACCACCCTTGAATCATTGGACCTCTAACACTAGACCGTAATCCGGCTGGTGGACAGTGCCAGGTGGGCAGTTTGACTGGGGCGGTCGCCTCCCAAAATGTAACGGAGGCGTTCTAAGGTTCCCTCAGGATGGTTGGAAATCATCCAAAGAGCGTAAAGGTAGAAGGGAGCTTAACTGCGAGACAGACATGTCGAGCAGATACGAAAGTAGGACTTAGTGACCCGGCGGTAGAGTATGGAATTGCCGTCGATTAACGGATAAAAGTTACCTCGGGGATAACAGGCTGATCTCCCCCAAGAGTTCACATCGACGGGGAGGTTTGGCACCTCGATGTCGGCTCGTCACATCCTGGGGCTGTAGTCGGTCCCAAGGGTTCGGCTGTTCGCCGATTAAAGTGGCACGCGAGCTGGGTTCAGAACGTCGTGAGACAGTTCGGTCCCTATCCATCGTGGGCGTAGGATATTTGAGAGGCTCTGCTCCTAGTACGAGAGGACCGGAGTGGACGCACCTATGGTGCATCTGTTGTCACGCCAGTGGCATAGCAGGGTAGCGATGTGCGGATTGGATAAACGCTGAAAGCATCTAAGCGTGAAACCAGCCTCGAGATAAGATATCCCTTTGTTTATCAAGTAAGACCCCTAGTAGACCACTAGGTTGATAGGTCGGGTGTGTAAGCGCAGTAATGCGTTGAGCTGACCGATACTAATAGGTCGAGGGCTTCAATCAAAAAAATACAAAATTTGCCTAATCCTAATTTAATCAGCAAAAACTCTCAATGTTATGCAGTTGTGAATGTACGAAGCGCAAAAGCGCAACGACCTTCATCCATTACCGGTGTCAATGACGCTGAGGTCCCACCTGTTCTCATACCGAACACAGAAGTTAAGCTCAGTTGTGCAGAAAGTACTTGGCTGGACACGGCCTGGAAGGATATGTAGATGCCGGTTTCCAAAAGAAAAACACACTCGTTTGAGTGTGTTTTTTCTTTTCTACAACGGATACTTGGTGTCTGCACGGTCAGATTGCCGTGTCCGGCCAACAAGAACTTGCAAATTGCCGACAAAACGATAAGCGCAACGTTGCTTTTATTTGTGCGTGTTGAATATGCGTGACAAAGGGAAAAGGCGGTGCGTTTATTTTTTTGCCTAAAATGATTTGAAATGGTAAATCTAATTTCGGTCGGGAATTTGCAAAAAGGAGCACTCGACCGAAAGCGAAGGCATCAGAAAAAGGTTTTGGAAAATATTCGGTTTTTTACGGCATTTTGGGGAATGCGCAGTTGCGTGGTGAATTGTATTTGATTTTCTGATGACAAGCAAAATGGCGAAGTGTGACGCGGACACGGCCTGGGAGGATATGTAGATGCCGGTTTCCAAAAGAAAAACACACTCAAACGAGTGTGTTTTTTCTTTTCTACAACGGCTACTTGGTGTCTGAACGGTCAGATTGCCGTGTCCAGCCAACAAGAAATTGCAAATTGTTACGTTGAGCATAAGCATATTGAAAACTCTATTTGGCGATTATGATATGTCGATGATAAAGATCGAGCCGGATGAGAAAACAGACTTTTAGATTTTTTAATCATGACAATGTGGTTAGATTTTAGTATATCTTGCAATCTTAGGACTGTGATGATATAATACCTATAATAAGTTATAAATTTGATTGAATTATGGATAGAATTGATTACAAACCAAAATATAAAGATATTGCCGCGACATTCAAGTATGGAAAGAATATCGGCTCGTTCCTAATAGTTATGCTCACGCTACTGTTGCTTGTTTGCGTAGCACTAGTTGCCATGGGGATTGCATTCATCGTGATTGATGAAGTTGATAGTGAATATTTAGCACTATTGGTTGGCATAATAATCGTTGGATTGTGTGGTATAGGCTTTTGTGCCTATGTGTATTACCTTGTTTACAAGCGTTACAAAGAAATAAACAAATGGATAGAAGATGCGGTTTTTGTGGATGGCAGATGTTGGTTTGATAGCGATTCATTTGATTATTCCGGCAGTGCAAGTGTCTATTTTAAGTTTGAATATGATGGGAAATACATATTAAAAAAAGGAATACGTAGAAAAAATTATAAGAAAAATCAAAATTATTATTGTGTACCCGGTGATTTGTTGAGTTCTTTTGTAATGTCTGCAATATTAACTTATTATGAAAAGGATGCTTATTCAAGCGAAATGGAAAAATACAGCGGTAAACACATTTTGCTTTTGTATAGTCCAAAGTATGACCAACTTATGATACCGAATCTTGAAAGAAAAAACGATTCTAAAAAGATTTGAAAAATAGTCATATTTTAATGAAGAATTTTGACATCAAAAGAAAACGATTTGGCAGCGAATAATCGTGTGCTAAATGTGCAATCGGAAGATTTTGTCTATGGCGAAAAATGAAACAATAAAAGAAAACGATATTGTGGCAACACTATCTTTTGGCGAAAATTACAGCACATTTAAACTTGTGCTTATGTGGATCTGCATTGCAATTTGTATTATTGGTTCTATCGCCATAATGGTTGTGTCTCATACAGAAAATAGTTCTGATGATTTCATAGTTTCGTTTATTCCTATTGCCTTGCTTATCGTCCCAATAACATTTCTAATTTGCGGGTATAGTCGCAGAAAGAAAATTAAACTGTGGCTTGAAGATGCAGTTTTGTTGAACGCACGGTGTGAATGCGTTCAGGACTTTTTGGGCAACGGTGGAGAAAAAATTTTGATAGCTTTTGTCTATGATAACGAACATTTAACTCGAATGAGCAAATTTAGATATCTACGCTCGTCTTCTTTTACGCTAAACGGATATTTTAATCCATACAGCAAGCTTATCGGTCGAGATATAAAAATTTTTTACAGTCCCAAGTACGACGAAGTAATGATTCCAAAACAATGACTTGATTGAAAAAAGAGCTGACATATTGTCAGCTCTTTTTTGTAAATAATATGCCCCGCTTTTTATTGTTTTGATGCAATATCAGGCGAGAAAGGCGGTGAAATATGATAAAATCGAGCGGGGATGAGAAAACGGACTTTTTGTTTTTTTAATCATGACAATGTGGGACGGAACGTTTGCTTTTGTTGTTTTTTAAGCGTATAATCTCTATCAACGTCGCTTGAAAGAGCGGCGATTTGTAAATCACCAAAGATTTTGTCATTCGGAGATTTTTGAGTGGCAAGCGAGAGAGAATGCGCATGTCGAAAGCGCAAGCGAAAATTGAAAACGAAGCGGAGTTTTTCGGGACGGAGAGCATTTGGAGAATACTGCTCAAAATATCGTCGCCCGTGATGCTATCGCAACTTGTGATGTCCATGTATAATATCGTGGACAGTCTTTTCGTTGGCAAATATTCGGGTGCGGGGTTGACCGCGCTTTCGGTGATATATCCGCTTCAACTCATAATAACCGCACTTGCTGTGGGCACAGGCGTCGGAGAGTCAACACGTATATGTCACGCATGTACGCAAAAGGCGACGTGAAGAAAGCAAACGCCACGGCGGGCACGGGAACGATGCTTGCAGTGATTATGTGGGCAGTGTTTGCGGCAATAAGCGCAGGCATTATGCGCCCGTATATCAACGCAATGGCAAACGCTCCCGAAGCAATTGAATATGCATATCAATACGGCATGGTGGTGTGTGTAGGCTCGCTTGGCACGTTTCTTGAAGGCGTATGGTCAAAGGTGCATCAATCGCACGGAAACATGCGTGTACCGATGATTGCGCAGCTTGCGGGTGCAGGCACGAACATATTGCTTGATTGGATATTTATTTTCGGCATGGGCGCATTGAAGCCAATGGGGGTTCTCGGTGCGGCTATTGCGACGATTATCGGACAGTTTATATCCGCAATCATCGTTGGCATTAAGGGCAGCAAAAAATGGCAAAAACCGAGAGAATTTGCGGATTGCTCGAAGCAAATCTACAAACTCGGCTTGCCGTCCATATTCATGCAGTTGATGTTTACGGTGTACATAGTGGTACTCAACGGAATTCTCACCAAATTCAGCGACGAAGCGGTGCAGGTGCTTGGGCTTTACTACAAACTGCAAACGTTTTTCTTCATTCCGTTGTTCGGCTTGCAGACGTGTATCGTGCCGGTGCTGAGTTTCAATTACGCACGCAAGAATTATAGCCGTGACATACGCATAATGAACGATACGCTTATAATTTCCGCCGTCTTCATGCTTTTGGGCGTGTTGTGCTTCGAGTTCTTCCCGAAAACGTTTATCGGCATATTCACGAAAGACGCAAAAACGCTTGAAATAGGCGCGACGGCGTTCAGAATAATCGGTTCGAGTTTCATACCTGCCGTGTTCTCGCTCACTTTCCCCGTGTTCTTCCAAGCCATAGGCAAATCGGTGCAGAGCATAATTTTGTCCGTGATACGTCAATTCTGCGGTCTTATGCCGCTGTTTTACGCGTTTTCGTTTATCGGACTCGATTACACCTGGATAGCTTTTCCCGTCGCAGAAACGATTACGACGATAATAGGTTTTGCAATGTATATCGCACAACTTAAAGAGTGGAAGAGAGAGCAAACGCTCGAAGGCGACGTTGCGCCTTATTACGATGAACGTTTGCAAGATTTGTCGCAAACGGAAGAGAATGCTCAAAACGAGTGACGGCAAAGTTGCCTTACAAAAGTATTTTTTGTGACAAATTTTACCGCTTATGCGAAAAATCAATCAAAATGTATGAAATTGTTGTACAACTGTATTGTTAAATATAAATTGTTGACTTTTTAAGCCGTGTTTAATATAATAGACGTATACAAAAACTCTTAGGAGGAGATAAACAATGAGCAAAAAAGTTATGGCAATCGTAGCAGTTATCGCACTTGTCGCAATTCTTGGCGTCTGCCTCGTTGCATGTAATGCGCAAAGCATTTCCAATAAGCTTGAAAAAGCAGGTTATACTTGCACTTCTTACGAAGCAGGCAAAGATGACGACGGCGCAAGCATCGAATGGAAAGTCGTTGCAAAGAAGACAGGCCTCAATGCAGACGGCGTCACCGTCACGAAGTTCTCCAACTCCGACGATGCAAAGAAATATGAAGCCAACGTCCCGACCGGTTCTGCTTTGGGAGTCAAGATGGTTGTTAAGAGAGTCGGCACCGTTTGCTACTACGGCACCGAACAAGGCGTCAAAGATGCTATGTAATTGAAATCAATCAATAAAAGAAGCACTCGCAAGAGTGCTTTTTTTATTGCCCGATTAGGATAGACATATCGAAAAATCGATTCGTTACGGCAAACCGGTTGCTCATATTCATGTGAATATAGGTTGAATCTGGATGCCTTTCATTGCGTTTTCGATTGTCGGAATGATAAGCGAAGTGTCGGCAATGAGAGAGTTCACTTTGCTTTTCGGTGCGTCTTGTCCGAACGGCACGAAAAAGACGTGGCGAGTGTTCAGAAGTGTGCCGATATTGCGCGCGTTTGCGCCGAGCGCGTCGTTTGATGAAACCGAAAGCACAACGGGACGGTTGTTTCTTAGCGTTGCCTTTACTGCCATCGTTACGGGAGTATCGGTTATGCCGTGCGCGATTTTTGCGAGCGTATTGCCGGTGCAGGGGGCAACGAGCATAAGTTCGAGATCGGATTTAGCGATAGGTTCGGCTTCGACTATGGTTTTTAAAGGGCGTTTGCCCGTTTTTTCGATTATTGCGTTTTCAAAATCCGCTTGCTTGAAAAATCTCGTATCGAGCGAAGATACGTTGTAGGAAAACACCGGTGTTAGGTCGTATCCTGTGGCAACGAGTTGGTCTACGGCTTTCAGTATATTTGCGAACGTGCAGAAAGAGCCTGTTATACAAAGTCCGATTTTCATAGTCTGTTCTCCATAATATAGTCATACATCGCTTTTGCCGCGCTCACGGGGCAAGCCTTGGCAGGCAGAGCGGGATATATTTGCGCGTCGATGCCGAGATAGCGCGCGTATTCAAGGTTGATTGCAGGCGTTGAGGCAAGGTCGATATAGACGCAATCCTTTTTCATGCTCATAAGTTGTTTGTCGCTTACGATAGCGGACGGAACTGTGTTTATCACTGCGTCGTACGGCGAAAAATCGAAGTCGCGCATGGGAAGAATACGTTTTGCGAACGCGTGCGCGGGGCGGAGCGACGAAGTTGTGGCAACGTCGGTCGTCACGTCGAGTTTGCATAAAATCTTCGTCACCGCCGCCCCCGTGCGTCCGAAACCGAGCACGAAAACGTAGGATTCCGCAACGGATTTTTTGAGACGTTCTATGAGAATCGCAAGCGCACCTTCGGCGGTGAGCCGAGAGTTTATTGCCTGAAATTTTTCGTCTGCGGAATATGATTTGAGTGTTATATCTCGGCTGTTTGCAAGCATTTTGGCTTCTTCTAGAATTCGCCCGCAATACACGGTCGCGCCGTCGTCAACGTCGGTGAGCGTTTTGGCTTCAACGAGTACGTTCGGTGCAAAAACGTGCGTCGGCATAGGAAAAAGCGTTCCGTCGAGCATCGATTTGAGATAGAACGTTCTCTCGTCCGTTTCGTGTACCACGGCTTTGAATTCGTATTTTTGTTTTACGCTCGTTTTTTTAGTTTCCATACGGTATGCTATGCTTTTTTTTGAAAATGAGTTAATGCACGCAAAAAGAAAAATCGTTCATAGTATGCACAAAAGGGGGATATATGGAAAGATACTTTTTGGGCAACAATTCGGGCAATGGATTTTGGAACGAATACGACGGCGAACTTAAAAGAGCGGACAAGGTAGCATTGATAAAGGGCGGCAGCGGAACGGGCAAATCGACGATGATGAAAAAGATTGCAGCATTTGCGCAGAAGCAGGGACACGATATAGAAATCTGGCATTGTTCGGGAGATCCAAAAAGTCTCGACGGTGTGTATATAAAAGATATAAACAGAGCGGTTGTGGACGCCACCGCGCCGCACGCAAGCGGAGCGGATATTCCCGTCGTAAAAGACAGAATTTTCGATGTTGCAAACAACCTTGACAAAAGCAAACTAGACGGTATGCGAGATGAGATAGAAAAATTGATAAAATGCAAAAAGACGCATTTTATGCGTGTATATCAACACTTAAAGTCCGCATTGTGTCATTATAACAATCAAATTGAGATTGAAAAACAAGGCGTTGACGAGAAAAAAATAAGGCGGATTGCAAGCGAATATTGTGAGAAACTGTTTTTGACGGACGGCGGAGAATCGAGGGTGAGAACGCTGTTTTCAAGGGCTATAAGCCCGTCGGGAGAAAACGAGTTTTTTGACCATTTGAAAGACAAATGTGTGTATAAGGTCAAGGGCGGTGCGTATGCCGTGAGAGTGTTTTTCGACGAGATATACGGGCTTGCAAAAGGCACGTTTTTTCGAGTGCCGTTGTCTCCCGAAGCGTTTGAAGGCGCGGTGTGCGGAGACGTCGCAATCGTGGATTTCGAACGAGCAGGAGGCGCGGACGGAGAAATAATAGACCTTGAAAGATACGAGAGTTTCAACCGCTCCGACGTTCTCGACGAGAAAAACAACGCGGTGATTCAGACCGCACTTGCCGTTGAAAGGCTTAACAGGGCAAGAGAGTCGCATATGGGGCTTGAAGATATTTTCGTGGAAGCAATGAATTTTGACGGAAACGAGAAAACGCTCGAAGATATAAAGGCGTTTCTGTTTGAATAAAAAAAAGCAGAGAAAAGAATATGCCTGCCGCGCGACGTTTTGACGTAATCCTTCGATTTTGCTTGGCGTATGTGCGCGTAAAGGTTGACACGCGGGCGGCTATTTGGTATAAGTAAGGTATGAGCGAAAAAAGCGTCGCAAAAGACGAAAAACAACAGAATAAAAAGAAAAACGCAGTGCCTTTTTCAAGAGCGTACAGTCGTTTCTTTTTGGGACTTTGCAGATTTATACGCCCGTTCTTGCACGGCAAATGCACGCAGTCGGCGGCATTTAAGAAGCAAAAGAAGAAAGGAGCGATGCTCGTGATATGCAATCACTTGTCGGCGTACGATTTCATTCATTTTTCGTCGGCGATGTACGGTGCGCCGCTCAATTTCGTCGTGGCGGAGAATATGATGTATTCCGTGCCGATTTTCGCAAAATTGCTGTCCGGCTATCACGCGATAACCAAAAAACAATATTTTGCGGATATACATTGCATAATGAACATCAAAAAATACCTTGATGCAGGCATTTCGGTGCTTATTTGTCCCGAAGGCAAAGTGGCGGCGGACGGAGTTACGGGCGCAATCGTGTCGTCCATTGCAAGACTCGTGCAGTGGCTTGGCTATCCCGTCGGAGTGGTGAAGATGAAAGGCGCAAGTCTTGCTCGTCCGAAGTGGGCGTACAATCTACGATTTATCCGAAGGGGAAAAGTGTACACCGACTGCGATATGCTCCTTAGTGCAGAAGAGACGAAATCGCTGAAAAAAGAAGAGATTCTTGAAAAAATCACCGCCGCGCTTGCGCACAACGAGCATAAATGGCAGGTTGAAAACGGCATAAAATTCGTCGGAAAACGCTATGCCGAAGGGCTTGAAAGGTTGCTTTATTATTGCCCCAAATGCGGCGCGGAGTTTGAAAATCGCACTCACGAAGACCGTATGGTATGCTCTCATTGCGGAAACGAAATCAAGTATACTTTCGACGGAAAACTCGAACCGATAGGGGACAGCGTAAGCCTTGAAAGGATAGATTTGTGGTACGCAAAACAGCGCGAACTCGTGAAAGACGAAGTGGCAAAAGGCGGCTTTACGATGAGCGACAAGGTCAATCTTTTCGTCGAAAACGAGAAGAACAACGGCTATCGTTTTGTTGCCGAAGGCGTGCTGAAACTCGATGAAAATTCGCTTTCTTTCGACACCGACTGGACGCAAAGACCAAAAGACGTGAAGAGCAAATACGGCGTGAATTGCATGACGTACGAAGTGAACGAAAAGGCAGGTTTCGAACCTGTCGAAGACGAATTCAGGCACGTCGAATTTCCCGTCAAACGCTGTGACACCGTGGCAAATCTGCCGGGTACGGCAATAGATATGTACGACGATAAGCACGTTTACCGCTTTATGTTTGCGGAGCGTTCCGCATCAACGAAATACGTGCTTGCGATAGAACAAATGTTCAAAAACGGCAAAAATTGAAAAAATTTCCTGACTTGATTTTTTGAGAAAAACCGCATTCTAACGCGGTTTTTTCTTATATGGCGACCCGCAGTTAGGATTTGATGTTGACAATTTTGTTGCAATAATGTAGTATTATATTTGTATTCTTATATTTATGTGCGCTCGTGCGCATACATAAGGTGGAAAAGATGAGAAAGAAAGTCAGTTTGATTTTGGTTTTGATTTTGGGCGTCGTCATGTTGGCGACACTCGTTGCGTGCAACGGCTCGCAGAATATAGGCAAGTTGCCCGACGTCATCAACCCCGACAAAATCGTTGACAACGACAACAACGCGAATTTCGATACCTATCTCAAATTTTATTTTCCGAACGGAGTCACAAGTATATTCAACGGAATGTACGCAGACGAGTTCGACGCGTCCGAAGTGAAATATTCGATAGTTTACACCAACGAATCGCTGACGACCGAAGTTGCGGGCGGACATCTGACGGATGCAATGATCACCAAGGTCACGGACGGCAGTGTCAATGCCGACACCGGCGAGTTGAGAAACTTGCTCACCGTTTGGGGCGGCGCGCCTATCTCGTGGAAGGCAGGTCACTTTATGGTTCATGCGACGGCAAGCCTTGACAACGGCAAAACCGCAAGCGGTTCTTTTGCTCTCCACCTTAAAGACCGCTATGTCGCAACTCCTACCGTGTCGTTGACTTTCAATCTTCAAGTCGGCGAAAACAAAGCGCAGGCTTATTTCGGAAAAACGAGCGAAGACGGCTCGAAGGTTTCCGTTTCCGTTGACAAAGGACTTACTTTTGCAGACTGGGACGCATTCACCAATGCGTTCAGGATGTCTCTCGACGGCAAAGCACTCGACCAAGTGACCGTCGGCAACAAAACTCTTTCTCGCACTCAAGGTTTCCCCTTCACGATAGACGAAACGTATAACAACAAGACTTTTGCAACCGTATGGACAAACAACGTCATCGACGTCAAGTTTACGCTCGACGTTCCGAGCGACGCAACGGTGATTCAAGGTCTCGAAGACCCGCGTCCGAATTTTGCGGAACATCAATCGGTGACTCGCAACTTCGGCAGAATCGTCGCGCCGAGCGTTGACGCAATCAACGTCTTCAACGGCTACTATTTCGCCGGTTGGTATAAGGATGTCAACGGCGACGGCAAATGGAACGAAAACGACACGCTTTGGAGTTTCTCTCAAATCGTGGGCAGTGAAGACATAAAACTCGTTGCACGCTGGACGAAACGCTCGTATTCATACACGCTTTACACGATGGGCGGAGAGTTTGTCTCCACCGTCAAAAACTCTGTGGTTACGATTGACGGAAACCAAGTCGAAATAGACAGCGACGAAAAAGCAAAAGAAGCGGGACTTACCGTCGTCGGCGCAACGGCTCGCTATGGCACGGAAGACAAAAAACTCAACAGAATAGTTTTCTCGGGACTTGCATACGGTCACGACTTTAACGAATACGTGGCTAAAATCGAAGTCGCCGCAAGAAAAGACGACAACGTGCCCGCAAAGACCGTTTATCTCAAACTCGACGAAGTCAGAGCAAATCTCGTCAAAGGAAGCACGGACTACGTCGTGGACGGTGGAACGTACAGAGATTATCAATGCACCGTGCCTGCAAATATGACGAACGTAGTTGCGGACGCACAAGGCAAAATCGACGATGTGGCGTACATCAAATGGGTGTTCAACGAGACGCAGGACGAAGAACTCAAAGCGGACAGACTCAGCAGATATTACGTAAACGTCGTGTTTAAGGACGGACTTTCCGTGAATGCGGACGGCAGCGTGCGTATCGACAAGATTGCCGACGAGTCTCTCAACGAACTTATAATCCCCGCAACTCTCACGATAAACGGCGTGACTCGTCCCGTCAGTGAAATCGGAGCAAAGGCGTGCATGAACCTTAAAGCACTCTCGACGCTCAATCTCAAAGACGCGACGAATCTCGTGACAATCGGCGAGCGGGCGTTTGCGCATTGCCCGTATCTTTCCACGATAATTCCGCCGACGAACGAAAACATTTCTTCCGTCGGCAAGAACGTGTTTTACAGAACGAGTTTTGAAAACAACTATTTCAAAAACAACGGCGGAAAAGAATTCATCGTCGTGGGTAAAGTCGTGTACAAATACGTCGGAGATCCGAACAAAACCGAAATCGACCTTTCAAAAGACGAATATTACACCGCCGAAAACTGCACTGCAAGTGCGGAAGATATTGCGAAATTCAATTTGCAGATAAAGAACGCAAACACTTTTGCTACGGGGGCTTTTGCAAACTGCACGGCACTTGAAACAATCACGCTCGGCGACAATATCAAGACAATCCACAACTATGCGTTTGAAAATCTTGCGGCACTCGACAATCTGATTGTCAGCGCAACGAGCACGATTCAGAATATCGGCGAAGACGCGTTCAGCGGTTGCGACAACTTCCTTAGCGCGGAAAGCAAGGCGTACGATGCCACGACGAAAGCTATCATCATCGGCAGCGTGTATTATCGTTTCATTGACGAAACCGCAACGAGTGCGACTATCGACGGAAGCAGAACTCCGTACATCGCGCCCGAAGCGTTCAGAAATCGCGGCAATGTCGAGAACGTGAGCATTATGCACAAGGACAAAATCCTTGCGGTCGGCAAAAACGCTTTCTACAACACGACGTGGATTCAAAGAAACGGCAGCGACTGCGTCAACGACGGATTTACGGTCGTCAACGGTATTTTCACTGAATATTATATCAACAAATACGACGCGGACAAGGTGAATCTCACCATTCCGTCGGACGTCACCAAGATCGGAGAATGGGCGTTCAACACCTACGCTCAATACGTCAAGACGGTACAAATCAAGGCAAATGTCGGCAGAATCTACGATTACGCATTTGCAGGCGCAACGTCGCTTACGAGCCTTATCTTCACGGAAGCGACGGTTGACGGTGCAAACAATCTCGTCACGGGCTTGCCTGCAATCTCGAAACACGCATTTGCCGATAAGAGCGGCAAACTAATTGACGGAGTGAAGTTCTATTTCAAGGAAGATGTCATTCAATTCTTCCAAAGAATAACCGACGGCACGATAACCACCGAAGACGCAATTACGAACGAGTGGTACATATTCTACAAACTCAACGTCGAAAACTTCGTTGCGGAAGACATCTCAAACGTGTGGATAAACACGAAACTCATTTCCGACAAACTCTTGCGCACGGTCGCAGGCGGCAATCCGCTTACGCTAGCATACGGCGAAACCATTGACAACGCACTCGTGATTTTGGGCAATACCGGCGTCGTGAGATACGAAACTCTCGATTACGCCAAAAACGAAGTGCAACTCGTTCTCGTGCAACAAGGAGACGAACAATTCGGTTATCTCTACGAAGAAGGCGTTGAAAAATACGTCGTCACGTTCTCATACGACGGAAAGACCAAAGGTTGCGAAATCAACGGCGGAGACGAGCATCTGTTCGTCATCACCGTCACAGACGCAATCAACGATTCGTCAATGAATTCGTTCTATACGTCAAACGTTGACAAGTATCCGTCCAACGAAACCGTTATCGACGCAACGGGCAAGACTTCAGAGAATTCGGCGTTCTGGTTCGAAGGTTTCGAAGGTCAGGTTGCAGACGCTCCGTATCCCACGTTCTATACGTCCAACGCAGGCGTCGACGTGTACTTCTGCTATCGTGACGTTGACGGCGAAACGCACAGAATTCACGTTTCGCAAAGCCAAATTGCAGAGTTCAATACGCTTAGGCCGACGATAGAAGCCGATGCGACGTTCACGGTCAACTTCCACGACATCGGTGTTTACAAATTCAAAATCAAATACGCGGTGCAAGAATCCAAGTTTATGGCAATCGAGCAAACGAGCGCGGTTTCCATTCCGCTCAACGGCAATCCCACGACCTATTTTGCAAACTTCACGGTCAATCTTATCGGACAGGACGGCATAAAGGTCGAAAAAGTCTTGCGCACGAGCAACTTCGATATTATCGCGGTTGACGGCATATCCACGACGGTTGTCAACACCGCAAAACTCGGCATGCATACTTTGCACATCAGATACAGCAAGGCTGACGCGGTCGAACCCATCGTTCAGACAATTGTATACTCCGTCATTCTCGAAGCGGACGCAAACATCTTCGATTACGAAATCATCGACGAGAGAGAAATGACCGCAAGAATCGTCAAATGCTCCGCAAAGACGGCCGACACAATCGTTCTTCCCGCCACCGCGACAATAAACGGTGAAGTGTACAAGATTACGCAAGTCGGCGATATGTCCGCAACAAGCGGCGTGTTTGAAAACTTCACGTCTCTCAAAGCGGTGTATTTGTCCGCAAATATCGAACACATCAATGCAAGAACGTTTGCAGGTTGCTCGCTTCTTGAAAACGTATACACGGTCAAGAGAAACGATACGGCATTTGCTCCGCTCACCGAAGCCAACTTTGAAATTCTCTCCACAAGAGAAGGCGATGGCGTGGTAATTCACGAAGTCAAGGTCGCAAATCTCGACGGTATAGAAATCGGCAAAGTGCTTGCAATCGGTTCGCAATACGTCATCGACGGCGAAAACGGAAAAGTCATTTACGACGTCGTTCAAATCAAAGACGGTCTCGTGATTGACAGCGTCGACGTGGAATTGTTCCTGCCCGACACGATTTACAATCTCTTCACGATTTATCACAAGAGCGAAGTTGAAGGCGAAGCGCACGGCACGGCAATCGAGCCGATCATCTATGCAAGCGACCGTGGCATAATGCTCTCGACCGAACAATACGTAAGCGAAAGCGTTACGTATATCGGCGCAAGTGCGTTTGAAAACTGCATAAGCCTTAAAACCATCGATTTGACGCACGCAACGGGCTTGACCTACGTCGGCGTGAACGCATTTGCAGGAAGCGGTCTCGAAAGCATCGATTTGAGCAAAAACACCGCTCTTGCAGAACTCAACAACAGCGCGTTTGAAGGCTGCACGCAACTTGTAAGCGTCACGGTATGTTCCTCATTGAAGACAATCGGCGCAAACTGCTTCAAGAACGACAAAGCACTCGAGTCCTTCGTTTTCAGCGATTCAAACGGACTTGTCACCGTCGGCCAAGACGCTTTCTACGGATGTGACTCGTTGACCGTCGCACCTAGTAAGGCGTAACGTTGCAACACGATAATTGAAACAAAAACTATAGTTCAGATGAAAAAGGCGAGAGCAAACGCTCTCGCCTTTTCAAATTCTGTTTTATAAGTTTAGATTTTATAAGTTTTTACGACACGCCATACGGTAATTGATTGGTCATTTGCGTTGCCGTTGCGGTGAGTGCTTTTCGTATAAAGCGATCCGACGATAAATGTCGATAATTCGAACTATACGAAATCGCGGAGTAGGTCGTTCAATCGTTTCGCGTTTTTTGATGTCATCTCGGTGAGTGGCAGGCGCATGCGCGGTAAGCAGAATCCGAGCGAGTGCATTGCCGTTTTCACGGGTATGGGATTGACTTCGCAAAACAATGCGGATATGAGCGGCAATATTGCAAGTTGCATTTGTCTTGCTTTGTCAAAGTCGCCGTCAAGCGCACAGCGCGTCATATTCGAGACGTATGCCGGGCATACGTTGCTTGCAACGCTTATAACACCCGAGCCGCCCATTGCAATCGTAGGGACGGTGAGAGCGTCGT
>ULXL01079370.1_pt1 | contig 14804 bp, 10 predicted proteins | sample 1961241 | NCBI WGS metagenome assembly ULXL01 (sample SAMEA4835837, study PRJEB28245) | human gut metagenome | biome: gut microbiome; material: fecal sample | place: Denmark | collected 2008
GCTCGACGTCATCGTTTTTGGCCGCAACGCGGGTCAGCACGCCGCCGAGAAGGCGAAGTCCGTATCCGTCGGCACGCTGACGCTGGACCACGTGGCCGCGTTTGAGGCCGAAAAGCAGCAGGCCGGTGTGGCGGATCACCGCCTTTCTCCGCAGCTGCTGCCGGACTACGCCAGAAAAATCCATCCCGCAGAAAAATAAGGAGAAATAGAGGAGAACAGAGATGAGTGCAACCATCAATGCCGCGAATTTTCTGATGCTTTCCGTATTCGGAATCGCGGCAGTCGGGTATCTGCTCGGGCGCATCACCATCAAGGGCATCAGCCTCGGCACGGCAGGCGTTTTCGTGATCGCGCTGATTTACGGCGCGTTCTCCGGAACGCACTTCAATTCCAAATTTGTCATTGAAGAGATCAACTACGCCTCGCAGGCGCTGAAGATCATCGAAAATCTGGGCCTTGTGTTCTTCGTGACCTCGGTCGGCTTTATCGCGGGCCCGAACTTCTTCAAGAACATGAAGCACAACTTCAAGTCCTATGTGCTGCTCGGCGTCGTGATCATTCTTTCCGGCGGTATTACGGCAGTTTTGTGTCTGCTCGTCGGCCGTGTGATTGAAGCCGGGCAGCCGGGCTACGACCCGAACCAGCTTACGGCTATGATCTCCGGCCTGCTCGCGGGCAGTCTGACCTCGACTCCGGCATTCTCGGCAACCAAAGAGGCTGTTGCAGCCCAGTATCAGGACGCGGTCACGGTCGGCTACGGCATTGCGTATCTGTTCGGCGTCATCGGCGTTGTGCTGTTCGTGCAGCTGATGCCGCGCGTCGTCCACGCGGATCTGGACGAGGAGCGCCGGAAGATCACGCACGTAGAGACCGGCGACGTCGCCAAATTCAAGGGAAAGCTGCTGGAATTTGACGATTTCGGCTTCACACCCTTCGCCGTCGCCGCCGTGTTTGGCATTCTGCTTGGCTCGGTGAAGTTCTTCAACTTCTTCTCGCTCACCACAACGGGCGGCGCGCTGCTCGTCTCGCTGGTGTTCGGCCACTTCGGCCACATCGGCCGCGCCGATCTCATGCCGAGCAAGAAGGTGCTCGAAACGTTCCGGGAGCTTGGCCTCATGGTCTTCCTCATCGGCGCAGGCGTTTCCGGCGGCATGAGCTTCGTGCGGTATTTCAAGCCCATCTATTTCGTCTACGGCATTTTCATGACGCTTCTGCCGATGGTCGTGGGCTATATCGTGGCAAAGCACGTGCTGAAGATGAACCTGCTGAACATTCTCGGTTCCATCACCGGCGGCATGACCTCCACGCCCGCCCTCGGCACGCTCATCCATGTCGCAGGCACGAGCAACGTCGCCTCCGCCTACGCCGCGACCTACCCCATCGCCCTGATCGCCGTCGTTCTCGTCTCGCAGCTGCTTGTACGGCTGTTTTGACGCGTCGGTGCATGACAGAAAAAACGCCCGCCGGTTTTTGCTGCCCCCTGACAGGGGTAACAATGGCGGGGTACCCGGCTGGTGCTTCAGGCACCAGTCGGGTTTTATAATTGGCGTATAGCTGGGAATGGTTCAGGATACCTTCGGGATCTCTTTGTGCTGTTCGGGTTCGGCCGTTTGTCTGTTGATAATGTACAATACGTTGCGCAAATTGAAAACCGCATAAAAGAAGACATAGCTTGCAGGCTCTGGTAGAATGAAGTCACGACACACCATTCTGAAAGGAGACAGCAAACTATGTCCGAGAAAATTGTACAGCTGAACGATAAAGTTATAAAGGGGCAAAGCAAGGAATTGGTCTGTGGCAGCGTAGAAGAGACGCTGAACGAACTACTGGAAAAAGAGGCGGAGTCCCTGACGCAGGCAGCCCGCTACGAGCGCAGCGAGGCCCGTCAGGGCTACCGCAGCGGTCACTATGACAGCAACCTCACCACGACCTCCGGCGATGTCACGCTACACGTACCCCGGTTCAAGGGCGTACCTTTCGAGACTGCCATCATTGAGCGGTATCGCCGCCGAGAAAGCAACGTGTCGTCAAAGCCGCGCATAAACATCGAACTCCGACGTGCCACCATGTGCGGGAACACGCCGAAGAGCTTTTCCTGCAGGTCGTGCTTGTGAATACCATCATGATAATAGAGTCCCGCCTGTGCGCCCCAGCAGATGTGAAACGTGGAATAGACGTGCGTCTTCGTTTCGATCTTCGCCGGTATCAGGGTTCAAAACCAGAATCTGCAGCGGTCGGATGTCCTGTGTCACGGTGCGCGTCTCCTCCTTCACGGAGATGTTTTCGCCGGCAATCCGTTCGGTATTTTGATCGGTATCGGGGTTCCTCCTCATTTTTTCACAGTCAGACAAAGAAAGGCGGTCATGGGCAACGCACCCATGACCGCCTTTGGAAATTTGTTCGAGCAGCTCTCAGAACAAATCAAAGACGGTCTTGCACATCATCATAACCATACCGATATTCATGCTGCGCACCGTCCTTTCGTCTGAATTCCTTGGGGATATTGTAACGTATTCTGCAGGACTTGTCAGGAAAAGCGCTTACAGGAGCCGATACGTCCAGCCCATATCATCGGCAACCGTCCCGGTTTGCATGCCGTAGAGCGTATCATAGAGCTTCTGCGCCACAGGACCGACCGTCCCATCCGCGACCTGAACATCCGTGCCCATCACATTTAGCCAGCCGATCGGCGAGATGACCGCTGCGGTGCCGCTGGCGAAGATCTCCTGCAGGCTGCCGTCCTTCGACGCGGCAACGACCTCGTCGATCGAGAGCTTCCGCTCCGAGACCTTCACGCCCCACTTTTTCAGCAGCTGGATGACAGAATCGCGCGTGATGCCGGGCAGGATCGTGCCGGAATCGAGCGGCGCGGTGATAACTTCGTCCGCGATGCGGAAGAAGGCGTTCGACGTGCCGATCTCCTCGACATACTTATGCTCCGCCGCGTCGAGCCACAGCACATCCTTGCAGTTATATTTCATCGCGTCCTGACTGGCGCGCATGCCGCCGCCGTAGTTGCCGCCGACCTTGGCATAGCCCGTGCCACCGTGCGCCGCGCGGATGTATTTGTCCTGCACATAGATGCGCGTCGTGGCCAGGCCACCGTCGTTTGCCGCGTAGTAGGAGCCCGTCGGGCTGAGGATGATCATAAATTTGTAGTGCTTGGCCGGCAGAACCGAGAACGAGACCTCATCGCCGAAGATGAACGGCCGGATATACATCGCAGTGCCCGGCGCGGAGGGAATCCAGTCGCGATCCGCCTCAATCACAGCCTTGACCGCCGCGAGGAACAGGTCTCCCGGCAGCTCCGGGATGCACATGCGCTCATTCGTGCGGGCCATACGCTTGATGTTCATGTCCGGCCGGAAAATCTGGACGCCGCCGTCCGGCGTGCGGTAGGCCTTCATGCCCTCAAACATCATCTGTGCGTAGTGCAGCACGCAGGACGCCGGCTCGATGAGGAACGGCTCGTGCGGCACAACGCGCCCGTCGTGCCAGCCCTGTCCTTCGTCATAGTCCATGACGAACATGTGGTCGGTGAAGTATTTCGCAAAGCCCAGCTTCGTCTCGTCGGCAGGACGGGGCTTGGGGTGCGTAGTCCTTATCACAGGGAAGTTGTATTCCATTTTTCATTCCTCCTGATGTTCATAGTACATATAAAAGCTGTTTGTAGGGGTGGAGCATCGATCAGACCCGATAGAGCTCCGCCCTCCGGTCGCGAAAGACATTGATGGAGCTCCGGATTCCATCCAGCATCTCCAGTTCACAATCCGCGGCCAAAATCTGCTCGTCCTGCCCGCCGGCGGCGAGCAGCTCCCCCCACGGATCAATGATTGCGGACGCGCCGCCGTAATGTGTCTCGCCCGCGTCGCCGCAGGAATTGCAGCAGATGACGAACGCCTGATTCTCAATCGCCCGCGCGACCGTCAGCGCCCGCAGATGTCCGATGCGCGCCGCTGGCCACTGGCTCACGACGAAGAGCATGTCCATCCCCTGCACGGCGAGTGTCCGCGTCAGCTCCGGGAAGCGGATGTCATAGCAGATCACAAGGCCGCAGTCGTGTCCGTCGAGCCGGAAGCGGCAGAGATGATCGCCGGGCGTGAAATACGCATGCTCGCCCATCGGCGTAAACAGGTGCGTCTTATCATACTCTGCGACGCAGTTCCCCGCGCGGTCAAAGACGCACGCCGTGTTATAGACCTTTCCGCCGCGCACATTCGCGACGCTGCCCGCCACAAGATTCACGCCAAGCTCCGCAGCCAGCCCGCCGAGTTCGCGTTTCACCCGCGCGCAGTCCCGCTCGGCCAGCTCGGAAAGACGCTCTTTCGGGAAAAACCCGGTGCTCCATGTTTCCGGCAGGACAACCACGTCCGGTCCGCTCGCCATCGCTTCGCGGATGAGCCGCTTCGCTTTCGCGAAGTTCTCCTCCGGCTGCGCGAAGAGCATGTCCATCTGGATGCAGGCGGTCTTCATCCGGCGAACTCCTTCCCAGCCTGAAGCGCCTGCATGTTGAGGTCGAAAAGGTCGGCCTTGCGCGCCGGGATGACCTTGTGCAGCGCGTCCGCGAGGCTCTCCTCCCGGACACACCCGGTCTTCGCGATCAGCGCGCCGAGCAGGATCATGTTGGCAAGCGTCGGCATTCCCATGTCCATTGCCATCTTCGTGGCCGGGACGTAATAAGCCTCCACATCCGTGCGCGTAACCTTGCGGGCGATGAGCGTGGAGTCGAGGAAAATTTTCCCGCCCGGCTGCACAGCGTTTTCATATTTATCGAGCGAAGGGTTGTTCATAACCATGAGCACGTTCGGCGTGTTTACGATCGGCGAGCCGACCGGGGCGTCCGACAGAATGACGTTGCAGTTCGCCGTGCCGCCGCGCATCTCCGGGCCATAGGACGGCAGCCAGCTGAGCTCCCGCCCTTCGATGAGGCCCGCGTAGGCCAGAACCTTTCCGGAGAACAGCAATCCCTGTCCGCCGAAGCCCGCAATCACGATTTGATGATCTGCCATCTCTCAGCCCTCCTTGTCTCGGTAGACACCCAGCGGATAGTACGGGATCATCTTCTCGTCGATCCACTCCAGCGCCTTCTGCGGCGTCAGGCCCCAGTTCGTCGGACAGGCCGACAGCACCTCGATCAGTGAGAAGCCCTTGCCCTCCACCTGATAACGGAACGCCTTTTCGATCGCTTTTTTTGCGTTTTTCACGTTTTTCACATTGTTCACGGTCACGCGCTCGAGATACGCCGGGGCCTCCAGCGTCGCGAGCATCTCGCAGATCCGGATCGGCCAGCCGCAGGTGTTGACGTCGCGTCCATAGGGCGACGTCTGTGTGATCTGGCCGGGCAGAGAGGTCGGGGCCATCTGGCCGCCCGTCATGCCATAAATCGCGTTGTTGACAAAGATGACCGTGATATTTTCGCCGCGCGCCGCGGCGGAGACGGTCTCGCAGAGGCCGATGGACGCGAGGTCGCCGTCGCCCTGATAGGTGAAGACGATGTTGTCCGGCAGCGACCGCTTCACACCCGTCGCGACTGCGGGCGCACGTCCGTGCGACGCCTCGACCATGTCACAGGTAAAGTAGTCATAGGCCAGCACGGAACAGCCGACCGGCGCAATGCCGATCGTCCGGCCCTCGATGCCGAGCGTGTCGATCGCCTCGGCAACGAGCCGATGGATGATGCCATGCGTGCAGCCGGGGCAGTAGTGGAATACGGCGTCGGTCAGCGCCTTCGGTTTTTCAAATACAACAGCCATCAGTCGTTCCCTCCTTCGTTTGCCTTGCGGATCACGTCCAGCACCTCATCCGGCGACGGGATCATGCCGCCCACGCGGAAGCAAAGGTCGACCGGCTTTTTGCACGCTACCGCCAGCTGCACATCCTCGCGCATCTGGCCCATGTTGAGCTCCACGCAAACGAACCGCTTCACCTGATCAGCGGCCTTGCGCAGCGGTGCCTTCGGGAACGGCCAGAGCGTGATCGGCCGGATCATGCCGGCCTTGATGCCCTGCTTGCGCGCTTCGACGATCGCGTTGCGCGACACGCGCGCGGTAATACCGCAGGACACGATGCAGACCTCGGCGTCCTCCATCATGAACGCTTCCCACATACACTCATTCTTCTCGATCTCGGCGTATCGCTCGAAGCGCTCGATGTTCAGCCGCTCGAGCTCTGCCGGGCTGAGGTAGAGGGAGTTGACAACGTGATGCTTCCGCTGGCACTTCGTTCCAGTGACGGCCCAATCCTTTTCAGTTGTGTCCGGGTCACGCGGCTCCGGCAGCTGCACGGGCTCCATCATCTGACCCATCGTGCCGTCAGCCAGCAGCATTGCCGGCATCCGGTATTTTTCCGCAAGGTCAAACGCCTTTCCGGTCAGGTCGGCCATCTCCTGAACCGACGCCGGAGCCAGTACCAGCACATGGAAGTCGCCGTGGCCGGGTCCGCGCGTCGCGAGGAAGTAGTCGGACTGCGATGGCTGAATGCCGCCGAGGCCGGGCCCGCCGCGCTGCACATTGACAATGACTGCGGGCAGATCTGCGCCCGCCAGGTACGAAATGCCCTCGCACTTGAGCGCGATACCGGGGCTGGAGGACGAGGTCATCGCCCGCTTGCCCGTCGCGGCCACGCCGTAAACCATGTTGATGGCCGCGATCTCGCTCTCGGCCTGCAAAAACGTCCCGCCGATCTTCGGCATTTTCTTCGCCATATAGGCCGCGATCTCGGTCTGCGGCGTGATGGGATAGCCCAGATAGTGGCGGCACCCGGCGAGGATCGCGGCCTCCGCGATGGCCTCGTTGCCCTTCATCAATACTTTTTCCTGCATCTTCCTGCCCTCCTTACTTTTCTACCGTAATGACACAGTCGGGACACATCGTCGCGCAGAACGCACAGCCGACGCACTTGTCCGGCTCCGTCAGCTCCACGGGCGCATGTCCCTTTTGATTCAGCCGCGTCTTCGACAGCGCCAGCAGCCCCTTCGGACAGGCGTTCACACACAGGCCGCAGCCCTTGCAGAGTTCTTCCTGAAATATCAGTTTTGCCATCTTGTGCCTCCATTTATCGTAATTGGTAATATAGCTTCTGGATCTCCATCGGGAACAGGTTTGGAATGCTCCCGCGCAGCGCGTCGCAGAGCCGTGCAGCGCAGCAGGTCATCTTGAGCGGCAGCCCTGCCCGCGCGGCGACCGCTTCCGCATAGGGCATACTTGACAGCACATCCGCCGCCGCCGTCGCCTGCCCGAGATTCGTATTGTTGACGACTGCCGTGAACGGCAGCCCACAGGCGGCCTCGATTTCCCGCAGCACAAGGATCGTATCCGCTACCGTCCTTGTCAGCGGCCGGGCCCGGTTGATGACGAACAGCATCTCATAATCACCCTCCGCCCGGATCTCCGGAACATAGCGCCCCAGTGCCAGCGCTCCGCGGTCGTCTCCGCCGATGTCCAGCACGCCGCATTCTCCCCGCTCCGCAATCAGCGCGTAGGTCTCCTTCGGCATGGCCGGAACATCGAGATTCGAATTTGCAAACGGTGAGACGATCAGTCCGATCCCCTCTTTTTTCAGATCTTCTTCTGAATCCTTCGTCCGGAAATAGGGATTTACAATGTCAAGATCGGCCACAGTCACGGCTTCGCCTTTTCGCCGGAGCCACCGCGCATAATTCAGCGCGATATTCGTCTTTCCACTGCCGTAATGTCCGGCAAAAAGCGTTAGGCGTTTGTGTGTCATGGCCGACTCCTCCTTCAGAGCTTGCTTCTGATGATTTTTCCGCTTGTGGTCTTTGGAAGCGCTTCGCGGAATTCCACAATACGGGGATATTTGTACGGCGCAGTATGCGTCTTGACATAGGTCTGAATTTCTTTTTTCAGCGCGTCCGTGCCCTCGGTGCCCTTGACCAGTACGATGCTGGCCTTGACGACCTGCCCGCGGATCTCATCCGGGGCGGCAGACACACCGCATTCGAGCACATACGGCAGCTCCATGATGACATTTTCGATTTCAAACGGTCCGATGCGGTAGCCAGACGATTTAATGACGTCATCCGCACGGCCGACATACCAGTAGAAGCCGTCCTCGTCACGCCAGGCGAGGTCGCCCGTGTGGTAGAAGCCATCGTGCCACGTTTTTGCCGTGACCTCCGGGCTGTTGTAGTATTCGTAGGCAAGTCCGCAGGGAATGCCGTTTTGAATGTTGATGCAGATCTCCCCCGTGTCGCCGGCCTCCGCTTCATGCCCGCTGCTGTCCAGCAGATGCACATCGTAGAGTGGGACAGGCTTGCCCATAGAGCCGATCTTATGGCTGTCGCCAGCCAGATTGCCGATGATGAGCGTCGATTCAGACTGCCCAAAGCCCTCCATGATGCGCATGCCAGTCGCCTTTTCAAATTGGCGGAAGACCTCAGGATTGAGCGCTTCACCGGCGATAGACGCATGCTGAATAGAAGAAAGATCAAATCGGGACAGGTCCTGCTTGATCAGCATGCGGTACATCGTGGGCGGCGCACAGAATGTCGTGATCTGATACTTCGCAAACATCGGCAGAATTTTTTCTGCATCAAAGCGGTCGAAATCATAAACAAACACAGCCGCCTCACACAGCCACTGGCCGTAGAGCTTTCCCCAGAGGCTCTTGGCCCAGCCGGTGTCGGAGATGGTCAGGTGCAGCCCGTCCGGGTTGACCTGATGCCAGTATTTTGCAGTGATAAAATGTCCAAGCGGATATTTATAGTTGTGTGCTGCAATTTTCGGGTATCCGGACGTACCGGAGGTAAAGAACATGAGCATTGGCTCGTCGCCGCAGGGCGCGTCGTCCCTGCGCGTATAGCGGCGGGAAAACAGGCCGTATTCCGCATTGAAATCGTGCCAGCCTTCCCGGCTGCCGCCAACCATGATCTTTGTCAACTTCATCCCGGTGTCGGCCTCTGCAATGTCGACATGGTACGCAGTATCGCCGTCTGCCGTGCAGAGAACTGCACTGACGCCCGCTGCCTGGAAGCGGTAAGAGAAATCATGCTCCACAAGCTGATTGGTAGCCGGAATCGCAATGGCGCCGATCTTGTGCAGACCCAGAATGGCAAACCAGAACTGGTAATGCCGCTTGAGCACGAGCATCACGCGGTCGCCGCGTCGGATGCCGAGCGAGGTAAAGTAATTGGCGGCCTGGCTGGAAGCATCTTTCATGTCCTTGAATGTGAACCGCCGCTCCGTTCCATCCAGAGCCACATGCAGCATGGCGAGCTTTTCAGGCTTTTCACGGCCCAGCGCATCCACAATGTCAAATGCGAAATTGAAGGATTGCTCATTTTTGAAAGCGATGGACTGCAGTTTCCCGTTTGCATCCTCGGGCGCATCGACGAAGCGGGTGTAAATGCGCGCCTCCGGATCCGGACTCTGCGCCGTCTCGATCATGGCAGCGCGGTCGCCGCCGGCCTCCGGGAGGCTCGGCTCCTGTGGGCGGAGCACGATCGCATAGAACAGGCAATCCTGACCGTCCGCAGCAACCATGCCGTGCGGAATGGAGCTGTCATAGTAGATGCAGTCGCCTTCATGCAGAAGCTCGGTATGTCCGCCGACCTGAACTTTCATACTGCCGCGAATGACAAGATCACATTCCTGCCCGACGTGGCTGGTCAGCTCAATGTCCGAATAGAATGCTTCATCAGAGTATTTGTTTTCAACGAACAGCGGGTCTGCAATGCGGTTCTGAAAGCCGGAGGCCATGTTGTAATAGATCATCTCATGGGCCTGCTCGATCTTCTGTCCATTACCCGCGCGTGTCAGCGTATAGGATCGAAGCTTTGGGCTGCTGCCCTCGATGAGATCTGTAACGTCAACGCCAAAAGCCAGCGCGCAGCGGTAGAGAAAAGCGAAGTTGAGGTCGCTCTGCCCGGCCTCACAGCGAAGATATTCTTCTTCGCTCGTGCCTGTTTTCAGCGCCATCGTCTGCGCCGAAAAGCCGGAGATCTCGCGCAGCTCTCGGATGCGTCCCGCCATTTCCTGAATTTTGAAGTCCAGCCCTGTGAGTGTTTTTTTCATGGTGTTACCTCCGTGGATGCAAAAAGCCCGTCTCAAAGAAATGATTCTTTGAGACGGGCTGCATACAGCATACCCGCGGTACCACTCAAATTGCACCTGCCTCACGGCAGATACCACTCATCGACTTCCAGCAAAGTCTAAGCACTGACGCAGCTGACGCGGGAGAGGTCTACTTGCCACTACGGGCGTTCTTCTCTCCGGCTCGGGAGCTACAAATTCTGCGCGTCTGTTACCGGTTCACACCATCCACCGGCTCTCTGAAACAGGACTTGCGCGGAACCCTCTCCGTCGTAGCCTTTATTGTTGTTAAGAATCATAACGAAAAAGTATGCAATTGTCAAGAAAAATTTTCGGTGGTTTTCTGTTGTCATCATCCCTGTCTGCCGGAGCTGCATATTGGGGCAAACCAGCGCAACCCAGAGAACACATATTGAGCGTATGCCGGTCCGGTTCAATCGCCGCATCGTCGAAAGATCCCGGTCATCAGAGCTTGCTTCGGATGATCTTGCCGCTGATGGTCTTCGGGAGCTCTTCTTTGAACTCCACAATTCTCGGATACTTATACGGCGCGGTATGCTGCTTGACGTAGTTCTGGATTTCCTTCTTCAGCTCCTCCGTGCCCTCGGTGCCCTTGACGAGCACGATGCTGGCCTTGACGACCTGCCCGCGCACCTCGTCCGGCGCAGCGGACACGCCGCACTCGAGCACATATGGCAGCTCCATGATGACGTTTTCGATCTCGAACGGCCCGATGCGGTAGCCGGAGGACTTGATGACGTCGTCCGCGCGGCCAACGTACCAGTAGAAGCCGTCCTCATCGCGCCACGCGAGGTCGCCGGTGTGGTAGAGTCCGTCGTGCCAGACGGCCTCAGTGCGCTCCTTGTCCTGATAATAGCCGAGGAACAGCCCGCAGAAGTGCTCTCGTCCCGCGGTATGGATGACGATCTCGCCCGTGTCGCCGTCGGCAGTCGGGGTGCCGTCCTGATTGACAAGGTCGATGCCGTAGCCGGGGATGGGCTTGCCCATCGAGCCGGGCTTGAGCGGCTGGCCGACGAGGTTCGCAATGCCGAGCGTCATCTCCGTCTGGCCGAAGCCCTCGGCGATCTGCAGCCCCGTCGCCTTTTCAAACTGATAATAGACCTCCGGGTTCAGCGCCTCGCCCGCGGTCGTTGCGTGCTGGATGGAACTGAGGTCGAAGCGGGACAGATCCTGTTTGATCAGCATCCGGTACATCGTGGGCGGCGCGCAGAACGTCGTGATGTTGTATTTGGCGAACATCGGCAGGATCTTCTCGGCGTCGAACCGATCAAAGTCGTAGACGAACACCGCACCCTCGCACAGCCACTGGCCATACAGCTTGCCCCAGAGCGCCTTGCCCCAGCCGGTCTCGGAGATCGTGAAGTGCAGTCCGCCGGGCTGCACCCAGTGCCAGTACCGGGCCGTAACGTAATGGCCCAGCGCATATTTGTAGCTGTGAACGGCGATCTTCGGATAGCCGGTCGTGCCGGACGTGAAGAACATGAGCATCGGATCGTCGCCGCAGGACGCGTCGTCCTTGCGCGTGTAGCGCCGGGAGAACAGGCCGTATTCCGCGTCAAAGTCGTGCCAGCCCTCGCGCTTGCCGCCGACGAGAACCTTCGTCAGATGCGCACCCGCGTCGGCCTCCGCGATGTCGACCTGATGTGCCGTGTCGCCGTCCGCCGTACAGACAATCGCGCTCACGCCCGCCGCCTTGAAGCGATAGGCGAAATCATGCTCCATCAGCTGGTTCGTCGCCGGGATGGCGATCGCGCCCAGCTTATGCAGGCCGAGGATCGCAAACCAGAACTGATAGTGCCGCTTGAGCACCAGCATCACGCGGTCGCCGCGCTTCACGCCGAGTGACGTGAAATAGTTCGCCGCCTGACTCGAAGCGTCCTTCATGTCCTTGAACGTGAACCGCCGCTCAGTCCCGTCGTTTGCGACATGCACCATCGCGAGCTTGTCCGGCTCACGCCGCGCGAGGCCGTCCACAATGTCGAATGCAAAGTTGAACTTGTCCTCGTTGCGGAACTCCAGCCGCTCCAGCGAGCCGTCTTCCTTTTCCACCCCGTGGACAAACTGGTCGCAGAGCAGCTGCTGCTCCGGCGTCTCCTCCAACGCCCGTGTCCGCACGGACAGGTCCTGCTCCTTTTCGCTGCTCGCCATGATCATTGCGAGGAATACACAGTCCTGCCCATCCACGGCGATCATGCCGTGCGGCGTGGAGCTCTTGTAGAAGATGCTGTCGCCCTCGTGGAGGACTTCCTCGTGCTCGCCGACACGCACACGGAGCGTCCCCTTCACGACGAGGTCAAATTCCTGTCCGTCATGCGTCGTGGTGTGGATCGGCTGGCTCTGCAGCTCCTTGGAATACTGATAGGTGACCCAATACGGCGTCGCCAGCTTCTGCCGGAACATTGCCGCCATATTCTGAATGGTGATGCCGTCCTCGCTGGCCGTCACCGGACCCATGCCCCGGCGCGTCACCGTGTAGCTCGAGAGCTTGGCGCTCTGGCCTTCGAGCAGATCCGTCAGCTCCACGCCGAACGCCAGCGCGCACTTGTGCATGAACGTAAACGGGAAATCGACCGTGCCCTGCTCATAGCTGTGATACTGCTCGACGCTGACCTCGGTCTTCTCGGCCATCTCCGCTTCGCTGTAGCCGACGATCTCGCGCATCTCGCGGATTCGCTCTGCGATCTCCATCAGCGGGTTGGCAGCCGGCTTCTTGGTTTGCATCATCATAGTGGGTTCCTCCTGTGTTAAACTGTGTAAGTTACTTCGAACGAAAAAACTCGCCTCAAGGATTCCTAAGAATCTTTGAGGCGAGTTTGTGAATCACAATACCCGTGGTACCACTCAAATTGCAGCTCTGAGAACTGCCGCTTCAGGCTCTGACAAGCCCTATCCCGTAACGTGGGCGGACGAGAGGCGTCTACTTGCGAATGGTGTTCGGGCCTCCAGCTCGGAAGTGATAGGTCACAGGAGTTCGTGCTGCCGGTTTGCACCAACCACCGGCTCTCTGAAAGCAGTCCGTCCGACCGTCTTCGTCACAGCTTTTATTGATTTGAACTTGCCCCAAATTTAACACAGTCTTTGCAGGCTGTCAAGTATAAATTTTACTAATACCGGCTATCGGTTCTTACCGCTTCATCTGCTCGGCGGTCTGCGCCGTGTCGATCCCGGCCGCGCCCTCCAGGCCGAAGCGCTCCGTCGCCTCCTCGCGCATCTTGTATTTCAGGATTTTTCCGGCTGCGTTCATCGGGAATGCGTCGACAAAATCGATGTATTTCGGCACCTTGTGCCGTGCCATGCTGGCCTTGATATAGTCCAGCATCTCCTCCACGGTCACGCTGCCGGGCTCCTTGAGGATGATGCAGGCCATGGCCTCCTCGCCGTATTTCTTGTCCGGCACGCCGATGACCTGTACGTCCTTGACGGCCGGGTGGGTGTAGATGAATTCCTCAATCTCCTTGGGGTAGATGTTCTCGCCGCCGCGGATGATCATGTCCTTCAGCCGCCCGGTGATGCGGTAGCAGCCGTTTTCGTCCCGGCAGGCCAGATCGCCGGAGTGCAGCCAGCCCTCCTTGTCAACGGTGGCGGCCGTGGCCTCGGGCATCTTGTAGTAGCCTTTCATGGTGTTGTAGCCGCGCGAGCAGAACTCGCCGTTGACGCCGTCCGGCACTTCCTCGCCGGTCTCGGGGTCGATGATCTTGCACTCGATGTGCGGGAAAGCGTAGCCGACCGTGTTGCACCGCAGATCGAGCGGGTCGCCGCAGGCGCTCATGGTGCTGCCGGGGGCGGATTCGGTCTGGCCGTAGACGCTGACGATGTCGGTCATGTGCATCTCGTCCGGCTGGGCGGCCCGGCGCATCAGCTCCGGCGGGCAGCCGGAACCGGCCATGATGCCGGTGCGCATGTAGGAAAAATCGGTCTTTTTGTAGTCCGGATGGTTGAACATGGCGATGAACATCGTCGGCACACCGTTGAAGCAGGTGATGCGCTCCTGATTGATGCAGGCGAGCGAGACCTTGGCCGAGAAATACGGCATCGGGCAGAGCGTCGCGCCGTGCGTCATGCAGGAGGTCATGGAGAGCACCATGCCGAAGCAGTGGAACATCGGCACCTGGATCATCATCCGGTCGGCCGTGGACAGATCCATCCGGTCGCCGATGCATTTGCCGTCGTTGACGACGTTGTAGTGCGTCAGCATGACGCCCTTCGGGAAGCCCGTTGTGCCGGAAGTGTACTGCATATTGCACACGTCGTCCGGCCGCACGCCCGCGGCCATGCGCAAAATCTGCTCGCGCGGGACCATATTGGCCCGATCCATCGCCTCGTCGAAGGTCAGGCAGCCCGGCATCCGGAAGCCGACGGTGATGACGTTGCGCAGGAACGGCAGCTTGCGGCAGTGCAGGGCGGAGCCGGGCTTTGCGTCGGCCAGCTCCGGGCAGAGGGTCTGGATGATCTCACGGTAGTTCGAGTCCAGACAGTGGTCGATCATGACGAGCGTGTGCGTGTCGGACTGCCGCAGCAGATATTCCGCCTCGTGGATCTTATACGCCGTGTTGACCGTGACGAGCACGGCGCCGATTTTCGTCGCGGCCCAGAAGGTGATGAACCACGCGGGCACGTTCGTGGCCCAGATGGCGACCTTGCTGCCCCGGCGCACGCCGAGCGAGACGAGCGCGCGGGCAAAATCGTCCACGTCGTCGCGGAACTGCGCGTAGGTCCGCGTGTAGTCGAGCGTCG
>ULXL01036827.1_pt1 | contig 14715 bp, 14 predicted proteins | sample 1961241 | NCBI WGS metagenome assembly ULXL01 (sample SAMEA4835837, study PRJEB28245) | human gut metagenome | biome: gut microbiome; material: fecal sample | place: Denmark | collected 2008
AACCTTTTTTACAAAAAAGGTTCTAAGCCGCCGGAGGCAAATATAAAAATCCGTAATTTTAGGCGCCGTAAATCATGAATTCATTGATCAGGTATCTCGCGGATATACGCTATATCTCCCATCTTTCTTCCGCCATCATATGGCCGGCTTACGAGCTTTCCCATAAAATACATGCTGGCGCTCCTGCCGCCGTCGAGATTATACGCCGATTTGCACCCCAAACGGAAGAACAGATCTGAAAGCTCAGCAAGCGTCATACCAACTGAATAACCAGGCTGCCTTCCGTCAACAAGCACGAGACAATAGTGGCCTGGCTCATAATATCCTATTGCGCACCTAGGATTTTTAGGCTTAATCTGACTGTCAGGGAATTCGCTTATAGCCTTGCCTCCGTCTAAAAGCTCAGGCCCAAAGCACCAGGTTTGATAAGCGCCTCTGTTGATTATCTTCTCAAGGTCTACCTCCTTTTTAGATAGCGTCTCCATGGTGCCATCGTTATATATCACGCATGTATCGGTGCGTCCAACCTCGCTTCTGCATAGCTCCCCGTTCCTTATGACTATGCCCCTTTCCATAAGCTGACAAAAGTCCCCGGAAACGGCCAGTATCGCATCATTAGCCTTCGCTATATCCTGTGTAAACGCCCTTTTAAAGTCGGAGAACTCACCGGACGCGAACGCAGTTTTTAAACAATCCAGCTCCCGTATATAGATATCGGCCACATAATAGGTAACACGGTCTTCCTCGTGTTTTTCAATGCTGATATAGATATCTTCGCTTCTGTAAAAATTCTCTCCCGACTGTACCATTCCGTTTTTTGCAAACAGATGGCCAAACTGCGGACCAAACGCTCCGTAATCGGTTGGCTCTGGCGTGGGGGTGGGCTTTGGCGTGGGAGGGGGCGTGCTTGTGGGGGTTGAGGTTACGGTCAATGGAGTGGGCTGAAGCGTATCCATGGGCTGTTCATTGGAGTCGTCGGAAGGCTCCGACAGGACATGGTTGAACAGGACTATCAGCGCCAGGAGCAAACCTGCTACTGACAACGCTATCAGCCCCATTAAAGCGGTGCGGGGTTTCCCGCCTTTAACAGCCCCGCTATTCTTGGACAAAATTCTATACCTCCAACTTTTTACTCAACAGTTTTAATGCTGTATTCCATACTGCCAAGGCCAAACCCTTCAAGTTCGCGTATCTGTATAAAGGGGTCCTTCCCATGAATACGCTCAAAAAGATGGCCGCTTTCTCCCAGCTTCATATCAACGGGGACGCCCGCCTGTATAAAATCCTCTATTTTTATTGCGTCAAGGCTGGCCTTCTCAACGGCAACTATATCGTTAGAGGCCATAATACCTATGTCAGGCACTACGGACGGCGTTGTAAGTCCCCAGCAATCGCAAAGTATCGTTATGGCGGCCAGAAGGTTTATGAAGTATACATTTTCGGGTTTAAATGTATCCAATACGATTTTTGTAGCCAGCGCCATCCCATATTGGAAGTCGTCAAAGCGGTCGTCCGTCATGGAAATGGCGCCTGTGGGACATACTTTTACACAGTGCGTACAAAGCGTGCAGTTATGGTAATTTACCCTGTATTCGCCGTTTTTATTAAATCCGTTTGCGCTATGGTTGCAGGATCCCACGCATGCGTCGCAATGGACGCACAAATCCGCGTTCCACTCGATCCCGCCCTGTATCCCGTGCAGCTCCTGCCTGGTGCGCTGTGTAACGCAGCCCATCGCTATATTTTTGCACGCGCCCCCGAATCCGCACGCGCCGTGCCCCTTTACATGCGAAAAGTCAATAAGAACGTCGGCGTCGTGTATGTATCCGGCTATATCGACATGCTTAAATGACCTGTAATCAACCTCCTTAGTATAATAGTATTTATTCAGATGCCCGCACGTATCAAGCACAGGACATCCGAGTATGCTCTCGTTATAACCCCTTTGCCATGGCCTGCGTTCAGCTATAGCATGGTCGCATACAAAACAATCACCGCCGCTTTGCTTAATAAAATCTACAAGGATGCGAACGAATACCGGCGGTATAGTGCTATACGTAAGCTTGTCCCCAACATGCATCTTTATTGCTACCGATTTGCCTCTAACCGTTTCCCTTAACCCGCTTTTATCAAGCAGGCGGATAAAGCGGGCGGGGAGCGTCTGGTCCGCGTCATATTTACGGAAACTCATAGGAGCGAATAATACGTCTGACATTAAAACATCCTCCATGACTGAACTTTAACACACATTATATCAGAAATTACGTCTAAGAGGTAAAGGATTTTATATAAAGAGGACAAATTTATACGGTTTTGAGCCCTCGTTTTAAATTATAAAGGAACGGCAAACAATAATATACGAAAATTTTGTATTGCCAAACCAACCCCTACATGCTAAAATACCTTTGTTTGATTTTTTGCATGCGTAATGTAGGCAAGGAGGTGTAGAAAATGGGTAAATATTGCGAGGTTTGTAATAAAGGCGTTATGTCCGGTAACATGGTAAGCCACTCCAACCGTAAAACAAAGCGTTCATGGGCGCCAAACGTTCAAAAGGTTAGGGTTGTGGTAAACGGAACTCCGCGCAGGATGAATGTTTGCACCCGGTGCCTTCGTTCAAATAAGGTTGAGCGCAGTTTCTAAGGTTCTATTCCACTATTTTATTTGCGGTGCAAATATAGCATAATTAAGATCATTGCATAGGAAATCCTGTGCAATGTTTTTTACCTATCGTATGTTTAATTATTTTAATACGATTAATACAACTACTCCGACTACCGGCACCATAATGCCAACCCATACTGGAGCGCAGAGCAGCGCTATAGTAAGCGCAACCAGCAATATTATCAGGCAAGCTGGGCCGCCAAAAAAGCAGGGACGGCGTCTTCGCCTGACCCTTCCGCAATTATACCGTAAAAATGAGCATATATTTCTCCTGAACATTTCACCACCTCCCTCTTTATTGAATATTAGCTAAAAGCGCCTTTTATACTGAATATGCTCGCCGGCTTCAATGCGTTCACGCAAGCTGGCGACGTCGAATAAATTGATGTATGTTGCATCCGGACGTCGGGCGCGGGTTTACCATGGTCAGCCGCGGACGCGTGCCGGCAGGCATATCAATTAGCATTGGAGGCATTTTGATGATACCAGCGGTAGTAGAGCTGAAGGAAGTAAGCCTTACATATCACGAGCCACATGCGGAAACGCTCGCTATAGATAAATTAAGCCTTGAAGTTAAACAGGGAGAGTTTGTATCAATAGTAGGACCATCTGGCTGCGGAAAGACAAGTGCGCTGTCAATGATTGCGGGACTTATGACTCCATCGGATGGAGAGGTATCGATTTTGGGCAAATCGGTGAAGGGCATGCATGAAAAGGTTGGGTACATGCTTCAAAGGGATTTCCTGCTTGAATGGCGGACAATCGAAGGCAATATAATGCTTGGACTTGAGGTTAAGCGGATTGCAAACAGCGAAACACGAGCTAACGCACTGCGTCTGCTTGCGGAATATGGACTGTTTGATTTCAAGGACAGCTACCCAAGACAGCTTTCAGGGGGTATGAGACAAAAGGTGGCGCTTATACGTACGCTGGCGTTTTCACCTGAGATATTGCTTTTGGACGAACCTTTTTCGGCGCTTGATTATCAAACGAGGCTAAAGATCGCCGACGAGGTATACTCAATAATTAGAAATGAAGGGAAGACGGCCATTTTGGTGACCCATGATATAGCGGAAGTCGTAAAGAACAAAAACCCTACCGCTCAAACCAGCTTAGCTTGTACATTTATTATAATATTTCTAAGAGGATAAGTCAATACAAATTACATGTGTTTTTATAAATCCTCTATTTTTTAACCCCTCTAGCCTAAAAATACATAAGCCAGAAATATCCCCATAATTTGTATAATTGGGACATAGCGGACAGGCAAGAAAACATATTAAAATGAATATAATGAAGTTAGAATATAGTCAACCTTTGTATCAAAAAAGTCGTGAAGTTATCCACTTCACGGCCACCAAAATAAGCACTTTTCATACACTATTTTATCTAATGATGTATGATGATGTCAATAGCTTATTCCAAAATAAGTTATGTAATGACAAATTTAGTGCAAATATGATATGCGGTTTGGGCCTAAAATCCCGCTAACAGTGCTATTTATGGTCAATATTTTGGTAGAAGGAGGAATTACAATGTCAAGACGAGGGGATAACATACATAAAAGAAAAGACGGACGCTGGGAAGCACGCATTATAGAAAAATATACAGAAGAAGGAAAGGCATGTTATAAATCTATTTACGCGAAGAGTTATACAGAAGTAAAAGAAAAGGTTAAAAGCCACCAAAAACAGGAACTAAAGCCAAAGACTATAACCTGTAAAACAGTTGATGAGGTATGCAATGAGTGGCTGGAAAGCATAAGTATAAGGATAAAGCAATCAACATATGCCCTGTACTACAGGCGAATACAGGAACATATAAAGCCTTACTTTGATAACATCAAGATAGAGCAGGTAACAAGCGAAACGATTAACAGCTATATAAAGGAAAAAAGCGAAAATGGAAGGTTAGATAACAAAGGGGGGTTATCCCCAAAGACAATTAATGATATAGCAGGAATGCTAAACCAAGTCATGATATATGCCCAAAAAAAGGGTTATATGTCGGGATATGTGCCAGACCTGATAAAGCCGAAACAGGAACAGCAGGAACTTATCGTATTGACAAAGAGTGAACAAAAGGAGCTGGTAAGGTATTTACAGCAGGACACAGATAAAATAAAGCTAGGTGTATTGATAAGCCTTTACACAGGTATCAGGCTTGGGGAGCTATGCGCATTAAAATGGTCTGATATAGATATACCAAATGGGACATTAAAGATAGATAAGACAATACAAAGGATAAAAAATACAGATAAATATGCTAGTTCAAAAACCAAAATAGTAATAGACAAACCAAAAAGCCAAAAATCAATAAGGGTGGTACCAATCCCGTCATTTTTACATGAAAAGCTATGGAACCAAAGGAATAGATATTGGGTAAACGCATATGTGTTATCTGGGACTTACATGTATGTTGAACCAAGAATCTATCAGAAGCATTTTAAAAGGGTATTAAAGGAAGCGAACATCAAAGAGGTAAACTACCATGCACTAAGGCATACATTTGCGACAAGGGCAATAGAAAGCGGAATAGATGTAAAGACGTTAAGCGAAATACTAGGGCATTCGAATATCAAATTTACATTGGAAAGATACGTACATTCTTCAGAAGAGCTGAAAAAACAGAGCATAGAGAAACTTGCAATATGTTATTAGTGGTCAAAACAAGTGGTCAAAAAGGCAAAAAGTTTATAACGTAAGCAATTCAAGGAAAAAGCCGTGAAGTGGATAACTTCACGATTATGCGGTTACTAGTTTATTACATATATCGTTCCCAAACTCGGCTAGAAGTATACTCACCTATATCCTTCTTGAAATTTGACTGGAGTTTACTACTTCATTTCACCACATAAGCACTTTTCGGACAAGCCAAACTAGGGGGATTTTTAATATGCATATTCTAGAATTTAATGTCATAAATCAACAATTAATGAAGATATTAAATATAGATAATATATATGATGCAGAAGTTATTAGGTTTATTAAATCGGTAATCAAAAATAACAAACTGTTAATTTTTATAAGTCCGACAATAAATAAATTATATGGAAAAAAGATAGATAAATACTTGCAAAATTTTGATAATATATTCAAAATTACAGAAATAATGACAGGAGAGATAAACAAAAATTTAAAAACTATTGAACAAATGTATAAAGTGGCTTTCAATTTTTCATTAGACAGAAAGGGCATTATTATTGGAATAGGTGGTGGTGTATTGTTGGATATGGTTGGATTTGTCGCTTCAACATTTCGTAGGAAAGTTAAGTATATAAGAGTACCCACAACATTATTAGCACAAATAGACGCGGGAGTTGGTATTAAAACTGGCATTAATTATCTAGACAATAAGAATTCAATCGGCTCATTTTATCCTCCACTTTTAGTTATAAATTATGTGGGATTTATAAATTCATTAAACTTAATTAATATACAATCAGGCTTGGCGGAGATTTTAAAAATGGCAATAATATGTAGTTCTGGCTTATTTAATAAGCTATTTTTTGCTATAGACATTTACTATAAAAACTTTGATCGCGAACAGATTGTTAAAATTAATGAAATTTCTATTTGTGCAATTTTAGATTACTTAAAAAAAGACTTTTATGAAAACGACTTAAAAAGGCATTTAGATTTTGGTCATACATTTAGTCCATTCTTTGAAGAATTTTCAAGATATAGAATTAATCATGGAATGGCTGGTGCATTAGATATATCTTTATCAAGCGAAATCTCGTATATTATTGGTTTACTAAATGAAGATAATAGAAATAAAATATTTGAGCTATTTTGTCAGTTGAAATTACCAATGCATTCTAATATTTTTAACAGCAATTTGATTTGGCAATCATTAAAAAAGATTGAGTTAAATAGAGGTGGTAAAATAAATTTATTATTACCAAGTAAGATAGGTGAAGTAGTTTTTATAGAAGATATTAATAAAATAAATGAATCAATAATTCAGATGGCAATTAATAATATTATTGTGAAAAAGGGGAAATGTTTAAATGTATAAAATAATATTTGACATTGGTGGAACTAATATAAGAAGTTGCATTTTTAAAAATTCTAAAATGATTTTACGCGAAAAATTTGATACACCTAATTACATGAAAAACAATTCAAATATAGAATCTATGCATGACTATCTATTATGTTTTATATCGCAAATAATTAAAAAATATAATGAGCATATTAAAGCTGATTTTGTTGCAATATCCTTTGCTGGCTTGATTAATTCTCATGGCGAAGTTATTCAGGCTCCTACAATTTGGGGACAGATGGAAAACAAATATCCTTTTTTAGAAAAGTTAAAGAAATTAATAAATTTTAATAATATTATAATAATGAATGATATAACTGCAGCGGGTTATCGATATATAAAATATAATGATGGAACTTTTTGTATTATTAGTATTAGTTCTGGCATTGGTTCTAAAATATTTTGGAAGGGCAATGTTATTTTAGACGAAGATGGCTATGGTGGTGAACTAGGACATTGTTTATACTTAAATTGTATAGATGATAAAATAAAATGTGATTGTGGTGAATATGGACATTTAGGAAGTATATCATCTGGTAGAGGAATTGAAAATATATCTAAAAAAATGAAAGAAAAACACAAAAATGATTATATTAATTCAATACTATACAATAAAAATATTTCAACTTATTTAATTGTGAAAGGAATTAAATTGAATGATACATTTTCATACTTATTATTAAAAGAAAGTATTAAACCATTAGCATATTTTATATCGATTATTACAAACTTAATTGGAATAAAAAAATATATAATAATGGGTGGATTTGCTGAAAGTATTGGTAATTTATACAAAGAAATTTTAATTGATGCAATGTATGAATTTATTCCATTTAGTCTTAAACATGATGAACTAAACAATTTTTTTACAATGGGGAAAAATGATGACAACAATGCTTTAATTGGTTTATCAAATTATTGTGAGGCAAATTACAATGAATTATGATTTTAAAAATTTAAACATTTTAATAACTGGTGGAACGAGTGGCATTGGTGGCTCAATATCTAAATCATTAATTAAATGTGGAGCTAATGTTTTTGTATTATCTAGAAGAAAATCTGAAAGCTGGGATATTGATGTTCCAGATATGTGGAACAAAAGTAATTTAATTGTACAAGACTTAACAGATTTAAATTCATTAGAAAGTAATATGAGTGATATTATTAAAATAATGAATAATAAAATAGATGTTTTAATTTTATCAGCTGTATATTATGGAATTGGTAGAAGACACTCTCTATGTTCTACTTCTTTAGATGAATGGAACGATATATTTAAGGTTAATGTGTTTAGCCAATCTATAATCTTAAAGCATGTATTACCTATAATGAATAGTATGAGTAAAGCTCTAATTTTAGCAATATCTTCTGAGGTTGCTGTAAAAAATGCACCAGGAAGAATAGCATATGGTGCTTCAAAAGCAGCATCAAATAGTATTATGAAAAGTTTAAAAGAAGAAATTTCTAGTCAAAATATATCTATTGTTCAGTTATTGCCACTTGGTATGGTTGCAACTCCTGGTATAAAGAAAAGACGTGATGAAGATTTTGATTTTTCTGAATATGCTTCTAGTGATTCATTTCTTGAGTCAACGTTAGAAATAATAAAAAACATGGGGCAAGAATACAATAATATGAGGATTATAATTGATAACAATGGAATTTCTTATATTGAAAATAATTATTAAAATGGGGCGATATGATGATAAATGAAGAAATGTTAGAAAACTTATATAATGAAATTTATACAGCAGGACAAAGTGCAATAATTAATTTAAATGTAAAAATAGATGATTTTTTAAATAATTCTATTAGTGATAAACGATTAGGGTTAAGTTTGATAATTAAATTAAATAATAATATTTGTAATAATATATCAAACACTCAAAGAAGTATATATACTTTAGAACCATTTCAATACTTTTATCCTGAAAATGATTTACATGTTACTCTTATAGATTTAATTGCAGCTAAAACACATATTTGTTGCTATATTGAGCAATTAATGAAATATAATAATATATTACTAGATTGCTTTAATAAAATAGATAAATTTAAAATTATTTTTAAAGGGGTAATTACAAGCGATGGGGCTATTATTATAAAGGGATATTATGATAATGAGATGTGCATCCTTAGACAATATATAAGAAGTGCTTTTATTAAAAATGGTCTTATACTTGATGAAAGATACGAAACCAAGTCTGCACATATAACAATAGCAAGATATATTAATAATCTACAAAATCCAAAAAAGTTATTGAATCTTTTAGCTACAATGAACAATATTTACTTTGGCCACCAAATAGTTAGTGAAGTAGATTTAGTTATTCATGATTGGTATAATAATAAAAAAATAATTATTGGTAAATACGTAATAGACAAAAAATGTGATTAAGGTATTAAAAAACAAAAATATGTCGAGGCAATAGAATATAAATTTCCACGATCATAAAATACAAAGTTTTTAGATACATCATATGAAAATATCTTTCCAATAATTAATACAAATAATATAGAGTTTGCATGGAAAATAAACATTACCGCAAACATGAATAATTATTTTGTATTTTTGATTATCATGTTTCAGTTTAAATTTTATGACACTTTTTAATTGATTTTTTTAGCAATTCCTAAAAAGGTATTGCTTTTTATTTTGAACTATTTTCATACGAAAGTAAAAACTTGCCTGTCCCTGTCAAAATCAACAATTTACCGCTGTCAGATTATGTTCTAATAAGGGGTACCATTTCTGTTCTGTCCATACGAATACAGCCATATATTTAATCAAGGGTATTTTCCCCCTTGTCATATAATTCAAGAGTGGCTCTGCACTTGATTTTTTTATAAGGTGTTGAGATAGTGGGGTCTCGGCTTTTACCCGAGACCCCACTATCTCAACATGTAAAACGAATAAACAAAAAAAAATAAAGTGCAGAGAGAGAATAAGACAAGGGAGAAAAAGATTAAATATTAAGGGGGTGAGTAGAAGAGATGAGAATAAGAATAGTAGAAAGAGATAAGAAGATAATGAGAGAGATAGACAGGTGGAGAGTGTGCTTAGGCCGACACATCAGAGAACTGGCAGGGTTTAGCGGTCAGCGAGCGTGCGACAGAAGATTAAGAAAGCTAATAGAGGCGGGATACATAGAAAGAAAACACATACTATATGGAGTACCCGCCATATACAGCGTTACAAAAATGGGAAAAAAACTAGCAGGCATAGAGCCAAGTAACAGCAAATTAAAGATAGAGCAAATTGGACACGACATAACAGTATTAGACACAGCCATATACCTACATAAAGGAATTGGAATACTATTTGAAGATATAACCACAGAAAAAGAATTGCATAGCCAAGATGGTTTCGGGATTAGAAAACATAGACCAGACTTTATCTATGGAAAAGACAACGAAACTATATGTGTAGAAATAGAATTATCAAGAAAAGCAAAATCACGATTTGAAGAAATTATCAAAACAAATTTCATGAAGTACGATAGGCAAATATGGATAGTGCCAGACAGCAAGTGCAAAATAGCCAATATCTTAAAGGCTAATAAAGCCAAATACCCAAACATAGAAATCAAAGAGATTAAGGAGATAGAAGGACATGATTGATATTTTTAATAACCTATATAACCGGACTAAGTAAATATGGGTTAAGACTATTAATTGTCATAATCCTATTATGCACCAGCATATTAATAATTGGACATATAAGGAATAGGAAGTATAGGATAATGGACTTCAGAAAGGAGTTCCGCCAAATAATGAAGAAGAAAAAGCCGATAAAGACATATTACCCGCCGGCAGATAGCACCCTTTTAGGGCATGCAGGTAAAAGGGAAATACGAGTGCTTGACAATGCAAAACATGTATTTGTGTGTGGTACGACAGGGAGCGGCAAGACAATAGCATTATCCAACTTTATAAAACGAGCAATAGACCAAGACTATCCAGCGTTGATAATTGATGGCAAGGGAGATACAGGACAGGGGTCAATACTTGATATCATACAAATAATGAAGGGTCAAAAGAAGCTATATGTTATCAACTTAAACAACCCAAGCCAGTCAGACAAATATAACCCATTTGAAGACACAAGTCCTACAATGGCTAAAGACATGTTAATCAATATGACAGACTGGAGCGAAGAACACTATAAATTAAATGCGGAAAGATACATACAAAGGGCATTACAGCTTTTAACAATCGGAAATGTAAACCTATCTTTTAATAAAATAATCAAATGCCTAAACAATGATACATTTATAGATTATAGCAGAATGTTAATGGGTAAAGGACTTATTGACAAAGAACAGCATATGGACAATATACAGGTAGCAGAAACGAGCGGAAAAACGTCCCAAAGTTCAGTAGCGAGGTTTTCAGCTATCGCGGAAAGCGATATAGGGGGGATATTTTCCGGTAATGGAATTGACATTGCCCAAGCCTTAAAAGAGAAAGCTATTATTTTGTTTATACTAAACCCACTAGTATATCCTGAACTTAGTACAGCATTTGGAAGGTTAATCCTTATCGATTCAAAAAAGGCAATAGGAGAATTATTCAAAGCAGCTATAGGAAGAACCTTCTTTATACTGGACGAAATAAATGTATATGCTTCAAGCACATTAACAGACTTGATAAACAAAAGCAGAAGTGCAAGGGTAACTTGCGTACTTGCGACGCAGAGCCTATCCGACTTGGATTATGCATGTGGTGAAGCATTTAAGGAACAAATAATAGAAAACTGCAATAACTATCTGGTAATGAGACAAAACAGCGGAGTAAACGCAGAACACTGGGCGAATATCTTAGGCACAAGAACAACAATAGAGGTAACGCACCAGTTACAACAAAAAGGTTAGATACCTCAGCAACAGGCTTCGGAAGTGCGAAACGAGTAAGAGAATTTTTATATCACCCTGACGATATAAAGAGTTTAAAAACAGGGCAAGGCATTTATCTATCAAGAGACACAGGTCTTGATAGTAAAATTGTGGTTAATAAACCGTTTTAGCGGATATATTATCCTCTTAACTAAGGGTATATGTTTATCTAAAATTTAGTCAAGGCTAAAATGAATAGGCTACGCCTAGCCTTGACAAAATCCAATAAACATATCAATTTCAGCCAAGAGGATAAAACAAAAATATAGTATAGCTTCAAGGAGAGATAAAAAATGCGGTTTCTTAGCTTTTTAAAGGAAAATGTGCTGTATATTATCTGGTTTATGATTAACCTTGCTTTAGGCTGGTTGGTTTTAGGAGCAAACCTAACCGCTCTATGGCTTGTATGTGTGATTTATGCTTTTTCAATAGGTATAGCCCTATGTCCTGTAGGAGAATGGCTATTAAGGCTTATAGAGGGTTGCAGACAAGTATCAACACGGAGAGAACAAGAATACCTACACCCCATCTTTGAGGAAGTATACGAAAATGCAAAACAAGTCAAACCAGAACTAAATAACAATATCAAGCTGTATATTGTTGATGAAATGTATGTCAATGCATATGCAATAGGAAGAAAAACAATAGCAGTAACACAAGGTGCAATAGAAACATTCAGTCAAGAAGAATTGAAAGGGATAATCGCCCATGAGTTTGGACATATGGCATATGGACATACAAAGGCATTATTACTCACCACAATAGGGAATATGCTATTTACAGGTATTGTAGTATTCCTGCGAATAATCATGATGATAATACAAGTATTAACCTGTGCATTCAGTGGAAATGGTATCATATCAACCATATTAAACATAATGTTCAAAACATCGTTCGAACTAAGTTTATTTGTATTCATCAATTTAGGCGAAATAATTTTAGCAATGAACAGCAGAAAGAACGAATACAAAGCGGACGAATTTGCCCTAGAAGCAGGTTTCGGTGAGGAATTAAAAGAATCCCTATATATCCTACAAAAAATCTCAATGCAAGGCAAAATGAGCCTATCAGAAAGAATCAAGGCAAGCCACCCCCACACAGCAAAAAGGATAGAACACCTTGAACAGTTAAGCGAAGCTGCATTGTCGTTAGAAATGCAATATTAATCCATTAACTCTTAGTTAACAGGCTGCACACATAGGGCGGTATGTTTCGAAACAGGAACATACCGCCTCATGCTGTGCATATATTTTGGCTGGGTTAATGATTTATATATTAAAGATTACTTCTCTAATATTAACTGTGTTATAATGTTCACCTTCTATTTTAACTATATCAATTACAATGCTTTTGATAAATTTCTGCATAAATCTCATTCTTTCAGAGTTATTCAAGACAACCCAATTTTCTTTGAAATTTCTAATAATATGTTCTTCAGTTATTATGTTATCTTGATTTAATTTAAACTCTAAATCAGAAATTAAATTTTCAGCGGTTTTTATTTTCTCGTCAATAGATAACATCATTTCTCTATATCTTTGAAAGTCTATTTCCTGCATTACATATAAGTTCATAATCTCCTTTTGTCTGCTCTTATAGCCATTTATCGTAATGTTAATAGAATTTATTTCACTTTTTATAGTATCAATTCTGCGTTCGCTTATTAAATCCTTTTCGTCATAATATGTTAAGTCGGCAATATTTTGAATATAGTTTTCGAATGCTTCGTCAATCTTTTTATGGCATATTGTATGTGCTTTACATACCCCTTTAACTTTGTTTATACACCTATACGAAGTTGAAATTACTTTTGTTTTATTGTCAGCACCTCTTTTATAATTTCTTTTGGGTGAATACCATTCTCCACACTCTCCGCAAGTTAGTATTCCTGAATAATAAGCGTCCTCTTTTGCTCTTTTAATATGTGAAGCCCCTTTTCGCATATTTAATTTATGTCTAACAGCATAGAATGTTTTCTCATCAATAATTGCTTCGTGTTTTCCATCTGCTTCAAAATATTTATCTTTATTATTTACAGAATACCTTACTTGGCCTATATAATTAACATTAGTTAAAATAAGTCTCACTGTTTTTGAGTTCCATAATAATCCCTTTTTACTAGGAACTTTGCGTAAATTTAGCATTGTAGCTATTTGTGTCATAGTATAATCGTCATGCAAAAATAAATTATATATTTCTCGCACTATAGCGGCCTCTTCTGGAACAATATCCTGTACTTTCGCCCCTAAATCTCGCTTATATCCATATGAAGGAGTGCATAGACAATTACTATAACCTTCTTTTGCTTTTCGCTCGAATGCCGCTTGTAGTCTCTCTACAAGGTTTTCTCTCTCAAACTCTGCAAATATCCCCAGTATTTTGATAAACATCCTTCCTGTTGCTGAATGGGTATCTATTGCTTCTACCAAAGAGTTAAAGGCACAGTCATATTTATTAAATATATCGACTAACTCAATTAAATCTTTAACAGACCTTGTTAATCTGTCAATTTTAAATACAAGTACGTTTTTTACTTTACCTGCTTCAATATCTGTTATAAGTCTTTGTAATTCTGTACGACCCTCTATACTTTTCCCGCTTCTGCCTTCGTCTTTATAAATATCATAGATATGCCAGTTCCTTATTTCGGCATAGCTTGTGAGTTTATCAATTTGTGCCATTATTGAATAGCCATGCTGAGCCTGTTCTTCAGTACTTACCCTAACATATATACCTAAATCATTAAATACGTTATACTGTAATTTTGCAGATTTAGGAGCAATAATTGATTGATTAACCTGTTCATTTTTCATAATTATCAAACTTCCTTTCCGTAAATTGCTAAGAAAGTTCGTCGCGTTTTTTCCTGTTTATCTTTGGCATTGAGGTTTTTATAAAAAATGACATTATTTGCTTTTGGAGTTCCTTAGGCAATATAATTTTGCCACTTTTGTCCTTTTTGACTTCTTCCATTTTTACCACCCCCTTTTTAAAATCTATTTGAAGGTGTGTAAAATATGTCAGAGAAATCAAGCTTTTTCGCTAATGTGTTTCCCTTAGTTGTGTGTGAGGCCATAGCCATGAGTGACCGTGTGCTAGTATTTACCAA
>ULXL01050527.1_pt1 | contig 14645 bp, 14 predicted proteins | sample 1961241 | NCBI WGS metagenome assembly ULXL01 (sample SAMEA4835837, study PRJEB28245) | human gut metagenome | biome: gut microbiome; material: fecal sample | place: Denmark | collected 2008
TCTCCTCACTTGTTTCCTAACTAAAACGGAAAATAACAACCCATTTTTGAAAATTTCTTTCATTTGTTTCCTAAATAGTTTTAATTTTTGCAACCTTAAATTGAAAATATCTCTCAATTATTTTCTAAGTTAATGAGTGATTTACGAAGTCATAATTATAAAATTTTAATTATTTCTTCATATGTTTCCTCACTAAATCTTAAAATTGCAGATACTAATTTGATAATTTTATGAGAATTTGTTTAATTTCTTTGAGATTATATTTTTCATTATGTTCTTTAATATAAAATGGTTTATTACTAATCTCATTTACTTTATATTCAAGAATTGTAAGAGTAGTAGGATATGTAATTATGTACTCAGTTGGTTCAACAAATTGTAGATTTGTTTTCAGTAAGTGTTTAACTTTACCATTTTTAGTTATGTAAGTGTAGCTTTTAATGATTTCTAGAATTTCAGTATTTGGCTTTAATTCTTGTATTATTTTGAATTCAACCATAAAAAAATGTCCTCCTTTCTAGAAAGAGAACATCATAGTTTTATATAAAATAAAAACTTACGACACCGTATTGGTTCGTAAGTTGTTTTCAAATGGAGCGAATGAGGGGAATCGAACCCCCATCACAGCCTTGGCAAGGCCGTATTCTAACCATTGAACCACATTCGCAAAATGGAGGGGCCTACCGGATTTGAACCGGTGATCAGGGTGTTGCAGACCCACGCCTTACCACTTGGCTAAAGCCCCGAATTGCTTTACGTACTTATGATTTTACACTATTCATTTTGATTTGTCAATTGGTCTATATAATAAATTTATGATAATAATTCCATTTTAATTCTTTAAAAAATCAAAATAAAAACTTTAGTTGAATATGCTTTAATAGTGGTGATTATAATGCTGCCAAATATTAATCCTAAAATTTTTTCTTTGAGTGCAGTGGCTGTCGGTTATATTTTGCTTGATGATATGACTGCTAATGAACAAAATGCAGTTGGAAACTGGTTGATGCTTGTTGCCCAAGTTTTGTCTACTAATGCCTTTTATCGAGCCGTAATGCAGGAGAGAGGATTGGAGCCCAATGATTCAACAGAGACAGGTAGAAATAATGCGGACACTTTTCCAAATGGTAATAGTAATGGTAATAGTAATCAGTCTGGCGATCGCGAAAGTACTATTTTAATGATGCAAAAGATGATTTATGCTTTACAACGAGAAGTTGATGAGATTAAAAGAAATATGTAATAGGTGTAATATAAAAATGCTTTTTCACAATAATTTCTTATTTTTGTCATAATTTGTTCATATTTAAGAAATATACTGTTTTGTGAAAGAGGGTAGTTTAATGATTAATGAACAAAATAATATTAATAGACCACAGAAAACTAATAAGATTTTAATAATTTTAATTGTGGTCGGATGTGTTTTGACTTTAGTATTTGGGGGATTAGGAGCTTATTTTTTAAGTGATAAGTTAGGTCTTAATTTCGGAAAGAAAAATGTAGAACTTAAGTATACCGATGTTTCTAGTAATACAAGTACTGGTGATGGTGTTTATATGACTGATGTTTCTGATGTTGTTAGTAATGTAATGCCATCAATAGTATCAATCACTAGTAAGACACTTGTTTCTAGTGGTAGATTTGGACCAAGCTTTTTTGGAAGCAGTCAATATGCTGAAGGAGCTGGTTCTGGAATTATAATTGGAAAAAATGATGAAGAACTTTTAATTTTAACTAATAATCATGTCGTTGCTGATACTGATGAATTAAGTGTACAATTCATTAATGAAAAAAGTGTTGATGCTACGATTAAAGGTGGCTCATCTTCACGTGATGTAGCAGTAATTTCTGTTAAATTAGCTGATTTGGATAATGATACTTTAGAAGCTATTAAAATTGCGACTATGGGAGATAGCAGTAAGTTGAAAGTTGGTAATGGTGTTATTGCTATTGGTAATGCCCTTGGATATGGACAATCTGTTACTACAGGAGTTGTTAGTGCTATTAATCGTGAGGTTACAATTGATGGTATAACTAATAAAATGATTCAAATTGATGCAGCTATTAATGGTGGTAATAGTGGTGGAGCTTTGCTTAATAGTAAGGGAGAAGTTGTTGGCATTAATTCGGCTAAGTATTCATCTAGTGGAACTAGCGAAGCTAGTGTTGAAGGAATGGGTTTTGCAATTCCAATTAGTGATGTGGATGAATTAATTACTGATTTGATGAATGGAAAAACAACGGAAGATGCTGAAGATAATGGTGTTTTGTTAGGAATAACGGGAAGTATGATTACAAGCCCAACGACTGGTTTTTATATTTCGGCAGTTGAAGATGATAGTGCAGCTATGAATGCTTCACTTCGGGTAGGAGATATTATTACTAATATTGAAGGCAGCGAAGTTAAGAGTGTTGAAACAATTAGTAATGTGTTAAAAAAATGCAAATCAGGAGATAAAATAAGTTTAACAATAGTTTATGAGAATGGACGAAGTTTTGCAGAGCGAGAAGTAAAAGTTACTTTAAAATAAAAGGAGGTTTAATCCTCTTTTTCGTTTGTAACAGTTGTACCTATCTTTTCACCGGCAATTACTTTTTTTAGATTGTTTTTTTCATTTATATTGAAGACAATAATTGGAATATTATTGTCCATACAAAGGGAAGTAGCGGTAGTATCCATGACGTTAAGTTTTTGATTTAAAACATCAAGATAGGTTATTTTGGATATTTTTTGAGCATCTTGATGTTTTTTGGGATCTTTAGTATAAATTCCATCAACATTTGTAGCTTTTAAAACGGCATCAGCGTTGATTTCGGCTGCGCGGAGAGCAGCAGCGGTATCAGTTGAGAAAAAAGGTGAACCGGTTCCACAACCAAAAATAACGACTCTATTATTTGTTAAATGTTTGATAGCCCGGTCTTTAATGTAGTATTCAGCAATTTGGCGCATTTCAACACCGGTTTGGACTCTAACAGGTTGATTTAATTGTTTGAAGGCATCTCCTAAGGCTAAGGCATTCATTGTGGTCGCTAACATTCCAATATAGTCTGATGAACAACGGTCCATTTGTGTATTGCTTCTGCCACGCCAAAAGTTACCACCACCTACGACAATTGCTACTTCAACACCGCATGATGCAACATCAGCTATTTCTTTGCATATACTTAATACTTTATCGAAATCAATACCTGTTTTGTTTTCTCCAGCAAGAGATTCTCCACTTAATTTTAATAAAATTCTTTGATATTTCATTTTACCTCCTATAAAAAAACTTATTGTTATTAAAAACAATAAGTCTTAGTAATGATTTAGAGATAAAAATGAATGGTTGTTTTTGTATCATATTTATCTCCTCCTATATTAATAATACACTAAATTTTAGTTATAAGCAATCTTATTGGATAAAGTGATTTATAAATTTACTAGAATTGCTCCAATAAGTAAGAGTATTGAGATAATTATTTTTTGAGTAAGTTTATTTTTATCTTTATTTATTAATAGTTCTGCTAAAGAATTAAGGATAGGAGTTAGGGAAAAGAGTGAAGCTACGATAATGATACTTCCCAATTGGTAGGATCTAATGGAAGAATTTAACATTAAAGCCCATGCAAAGCAGGCAATTAAAAAAGTTGGTTTGTCATAACAATTAAATTCTGCTTTTAAATCTTTTAGTGAATGTCGGCCTAAGAGTGAAATTAAGATAGCGGGTCCGGTTACTGTAAGCCAGGTATAAAATGCAAGATTGAAATGATTAGAAATATCTACGTTGATAATCATTGCTATAGCAAATAAAAATTGTGATATTACGGCCATAAGAAAGTATTTGTTAATTTGAAATTTTCCTTTATCATAGGTGAGAATTATATTTGAAATTATTATCAGAAGAGAGCCAAGAATTTTGTTTAAAATGATAGGTTCTTTTAAAAAGATGAAACCAAAGATAATCATAAAAACTGTTGATAGCCTTTTAACCATACTAAAAGTAGATGTTTCCAAACCATATCGGGCCTCAGTATTCAATCGATCAGTTATTGCATAAATACAAATTACAATTAGAAGAGTAAGTACGGTGTTTAGACTGGGCGTAAATTTTATATCAAATATGGGAATCATTAATAAAGAAAAGAGACCTGTAAAAATTTCTAATAAAATAGTTAGAGAACCGGGATTCTTCATATTGCGATTAGCTTTTTTGAAACTTTGAGAGAATAAGACTGCGGATACTAGATAAATTAAAACCCAAAATATCCAAGAATCTATTATTTTCATATTATCACCATAGTCATTATATCCTAGTATATAATTTATTACTAGATTTATTTTTATTTATATCTTTTTTGAAAAAGTTATGGTATATTTGAATTTGTAGTATGACAAGGAGGTATGTGGGTGTTAGAGGTAAAAAATATTACGAAAGAATTTACTAAAAAGATTAGTAAAAAAGAAACCATTACATTTAAAGCAGATGATAGTATTTCATTTACTGCAAAAGAGGGTGAAGTTGTTGGTGTTTTAGGACCTAATGGAGCTGGAAAAACAACTTTATTAAGAATGATTGCAGGGATTATGGTACCAACAAGTGGAGAAATTATTATTGATGGGATGAATCATAGAGACGACGGGATTAAGGTTAGAAAAATATTAGCATTTTTAACAGGAAATACTAAGCTATATAAAGATATATCACCATATGAGTTACTGATTATGTGTGGTGAATATTATGGTATTTTTGGAGAAGATTTAGAAAGAAGAGTTAATGAGATAATAAAGAAATTTGATATGGAAAGTTTTATGCATCAAAGAATAGATACTTTATCAACAGGACAGTATCAAAGAACAGGTATTTCTAGATGTTTGGTTCATAATCCAAAATACTATATTTTGGATGAACCAACCAGTGGACTTGATGTTATATCTAGTAAAGTAATTTTAGATGTTGTTAAAGAGGCAAAGAAGAATAAGAAAACTGTATTATATTCAACCCATTATATGGAAGAAGCAGAAAATATTTGTGATAAAATTGTAATGATTAATAAAGGAAAAATTATTATTACTGGAACTCCTGAGGAGATTAAGAAAAAAACTAAAACAAGTAATTTAAGAGATAGTTTTTTTGCATTAATAGGAGGAAATGATGAATAAGAAAAATATTTTTATAACAATAAAAAAGGAAATAAGATCGATATTTAGGGATAAGAAAACTTTATTTATGATATTTGGTTTTCCCTTTGTTATAGCGCTATTTATATTTTTGTTTGGTTTAATGGAAGATAGTATGATGGGCGAAAGTTCTAATGTCTATAAGATTGGTGTTAATTATGAAGTTAATGATGTTCATAAGGAACTTTTAAAACAATATGGATTAAAATATAAAAGTTATCAAGATATTAAAGAGGCTAAACAGGATTTTGAAGAGGATTTGATTGATGGTTATGTTCTTTGGAACGAAGAAAAAAACACTTATACGATTTATTCAGATAGTAGTATTAGTGGTATGAATGTAACTAGTTTTGTGGCTAATTATTTAGATGATTACAATAAGTATTTGGGAGATTTACAACTTATTGATAAGGGAATTAATCCAGATGAAGTATTTACTAACTTTAAAGTAGAAATAAAAAATGTTTCTGGTGAGGAATTATCCTCAAGTAGTTTTTTAGTGGAACTTATTATGAATATTTCATTTGTTTATATTATTATGGCCATTACACTAGCAGCTGTTAATATGGCAACATCGGCAATTGCAGTAGAGAAAGAGCATGGAACATTAGAAACAATTTTGACATTGCCAATTACAACAACAGAATTGATTATTGGTAAATATTTAGCAAATGTAATAGTAGGGGCAATTGCTTCCTTAATCGGTTTTGCTTTAACAATTATTAGTTTTAGTATTGCAAAAGAAATGTTTGTAATGTATGAAGATTTTAGTATTAGTTTTGTAGCAATATTATTTGGAATAATTATTTGTATCATAGCTTCTTTCTTAATAAGTGGGTTGGCAACTTTAATTACTTCATCAGCTAAATCTTATAAGGAAGCACAAGCTTCAGGACAAATTTTAAATTATATTTGTATTGTACCGATATTTATGAGTTATTTAGAATTTAGTGTTACTAGTTCAATGTATTTTATACCAATTTTAAATTATACGACAATATTGTTGGAATTATATACAGGTAATTTTGAATATATTAATTTATTTATTACAATTGCTTCGACTATTTGTTATGTTGTATTTATTTTATGGTTTATGATTAAACGTTTTAAATCAGAAAAGGTATTATTTGGAGTTTAGGGAAGGTTATAATAAGTTATAACTTTTTCTTTTGACTTTAGAGTTAATGTTATCTATAATTAAGATGGTGAGTAAAGAGTGTATGAAAAAATATAGTAAGTATGTAGGTATATTTTTACTTTTTGTGGTTATTTTTTCTCTAGCACCAATATCTGGTGATGATTGGGGAAATTATTTAGTTGGAAAAGAGGGTATTAGACATTCATTAGGGGTTGCTTTGGGAATGTATTTTGATTGGGAAGGAAGATTTATTAGCCGAATTTTTATTAATATTCTGACATATCATAAATGGTTGTGGAATATAGTAAATGCTTTATTAATAGTAGCATTTTTAATAGGAGTAGTAAAAATTGTTGGTAAGAAACGAGGCTATATTTTTCCATTAATTGTTTTATTAATTCTAGGTATGAATCCATATATGTTTTCACAAGTTATGGTTTGGATAGCTGGAAATATTACATATTTTTTTGTTGTTCCGATTATAATTTGGTATTTTTATTATTTAATTAGTAATGATAATTATAATAAGTGGTTTGTGCCGATATTTAGTTTAGTTAATTTATTGGGAGTTATGTTTGTTGAAAATATGGCATTGGTTTTAGTGCTTGGAAATATTTTTGTTTTAATATTTAAATATATTAAGAATAAAAGGATTGATAAAAGAATTATTCTTTATTTAATTTTATCAGTAATAGGTACTGTAGTGATGTTGTTATCCCCAGGAACAAAGTATAGGAGTAGTATTGAGAATAGTGAGTTTAATGCTTTAGGTTTTTTAGAAAAAATCGTTAGTAATATTCCTAATTTTATTTATTATACATTTATTGGAAATAGTTATTTGTTGGGGCTTTTGAGTCTTAGTAATTATTTTATGATAAGAGAGAATGTTTCCAATAAACTAGTTAAGAGTTTATTAATTATTTATATGTTAGTTGGAGGACTTCTTACTATGTGTATTTATCCTTTAACGTTGATTGGTAATAGTAGTTTTAGTGCCTTAATTAATAGTAATAATATATTTATAGTGGGTTATTGGTTAATTTATTTGTTTATTACGTTAGTTCTTATTTGGTTAGATGATAAAAATGATTTAAGATCTTTTTTATGGTTTTTAATTGGCTTAGTTGGAAATTTAGTAATGCTAATTTCTCCAACGTGGGGATTTAGAACAAGTTTTTTTACATATGTTATTTTTGGAATTGTTGCTATTACGATTATAGGAAAATATTTAGAGGATAATAAAGGTTGGCAGTTTGTTGCGAACGGATTAATGCTTAGTGCTATGTTAGTGTATTTAATTTTTTATATTAATATTAGTAGATGTCAAAATGCTTTAGAAAATAGTATAAGTACTCAGAAAGAGCAGGGAAATGCAACTATTTATATAGAGGCTTTTTCTCCTATAGCAGGTTGCAATATAAATCCAGAAAATGCTTATCATCTAGAAAAATTTAAATTATATTATGGTATTGATCAAGATACACACATTGAATTAGTTAGAGATCGTTGGAAGTATATCATTTTTTATATAGGATGATTTACTTCCTTTTTACATTATTTTACAGGTGATTTTAATTAGTTAATTCTAGTATTTCCTTATTATCTAGTGTTTTTCTAGATTAATAGGGTATTTGTTGTTATAATTAAAGTGGAGTGATTTTATGAAGATTACAATTAATGATGTTGCTGTAAATTACATACAATATGGTGAGGGCAAAGATGTTTTGCTTCTACATGGTTGGGGACAAAATATTGAAATGATGAAGCCTATTGGAGATAATTTAAGTTCTAGATTTCGAATAACAATTTTGGATTTTCCCGGATTTGGGGAGAGTGATGAGCCAGGCCATGCTTGGACGATTGATGATTATTCTAATATGTTAGAGATATTTATAAAGAGCGTTGGAATTAAGAAACCGATTATTATGGGACATTCATTTGGTGGAAGAGTAGCAATTAGGTATTCTGCTCATAATACTATTGAAAAATTAGTTTTATTTGGGAGTCCTTGTATTAGGACGCAGAAAGATTTGCCTATGTCAGTTAAAATTCTTAAAGCAGTTAAGAGGTTGCCAGGGTTTAATCAACTTGGGGAGTATATGAAAAAGTACATAGGTTCAAGAGATTATAAGGCGGCTAGTCCGGTAATGCGTCAGACGTTGGTTAATGTTGTTAATGAGGATTTATCGATGTATGCAAAAGATATAGAAGAGCCTACTTTACTTATTTGGGGAGAAAATGATGAAGAAGCTCCGCTTGAGGAAGCAAAATTATTAGAGGCTATAATGGTAGATGCTGGCTTAATTGTTTTACCAGGAACACATTATGCGTATTTAGAAAATTTACCAAGAGTTATTAGCATTTTAGAAAATTTTATCTAGGAGGAAAAGATGATTATAATAATTAAGTATTCAATATTGGCAATAGCTTTGTTATTTGCAACATTCTTTAAAACAAAAAGAAGCTTACATATGTTACAACAGAACTTATATAATGAAAACAATCGTTATGTAAAATGGATTTTTAAAAATTATAAGCAGTTTTTAGACTGGGATTTATTACTTGTTTTAATTACATTTATTGGATCTCTAGTATTTTTTGATTTAGAAAATGTAGTTAATATAGCAATTGCTGGTTTAGTAATTTTAGGTTTTTATGTAGGTTTTAGTTGGCTTAATCGAATTAAAAACGATCAAAATAAAAAGCCGCTTGTTGTAACGGCTAGGATAAAAAGATTGATGTTTACTACTTTTGTCCTTTATTTTATTCCGTTATGTTTAATGAGTTGTTTTATAGCTGATTCATTATTTGTATGGCGAATGTTATTTGTACTTGCTTTTATGATTTATTTTAATATGTTTGTGGTATATTTAGCTAATATAATTAATTTTCCAATAGAAAGAGTGGTCTATTTACATTATAAACTTAAGGCACAATCAAAACTTAAGAATATGAGTAATTTAAAAATTATTGGTATTACTGGTAGTTATGGAAAGACAAGTAGTAAGAACATTTTAAGTGATATTTTAAATATTAAGTATAATGCATTACCGACACCGAGAAATTTAAATACATTTAACGGTTTGATTATGACAGTTAATAATTATATGGATAAGTTTACAGAGGTGTTCATTGCAGAAATGGGGGCTTATGTTAAGGGTGAAATAGCAGGCTTATGTAAGTTAATTAAACCTAAGTATGGTATTTTAACAAGAATTGGAACTGCTCACCTAGAGAGTTTTGGAAGTGAGGAAAATATTGTTAGTGGTAAATTCGAACTTATTGAGTCTCTTCCAGCAGATGGATTTGCAATACTTAATGGGGATGATCCAAAACAAGTTAATTATAAATTGAAAAATAAAGTTAAGACTATTTGGATTGGTATTGAAAACAAGGATGTTGATATTTTAGCAACAAATATCAAGTGTTCATCTAAAGGAACTAGCTTTGAAGTTATTTTTAAAGAAACACAAGAAAAATACAAATTTGAAACAAAACTTTTAGGTGATCATAATGTATATAATATTTTGGCTGGTATTGCTTGTGGGATTGAATTTGGAATTGAAATTGATGATTTAAGACAAGCTGTTCGCGGGGTTAGAGCAGTAGAACATAGATTGGAACTAAAGAGATTAGGAGATTTTTATCAGATAGATGATGCGTATAATTCTAATCCGGTTGGGGCAGCTAGTGCTTGTAAGGTGTTAGGAATGATGCCAGGAATTAAAGTTGTTGTTACCCCGGGGATGATTGAATTAGGTCCTAAAGAGGCAGAATACAATAAGAAATTTGGTGAACAAATAGCGGAAGTTGCAGATTATGCAGTTCTTATTGGTGAAAAGAGAACTAAACCGATTAAAGAAGGTTTATTGGAACAAGGATTTGACAAAGACAAAATAATAGTTTTTAATGATGTTAGAGATGCATATCCTTTTATTAGAACATTAACTGGTGAAAAGGACGTATATGCGTTGTTTGAAAATGATTTGCCAGACACATATAATGAATAGGGAGATGAAGTTATGAAAATTAGAGTAGGAGTTATTTTTGGAGGAGAGTCTGTTGAACATGAAGTTAGTATTATTTCGGCAATGCAGGCTATTAATAAGTTGGATTTAGAAAAATACGAAGTCGTACCAATTTATATTACGAAAGATAGGGAGTGGTATACTGGTGATATGTTAAAAGATATTGAAGTATATCAAGACTTAAATTTGATTAAAAGATATGCTGACAATGTAGTTTTGTATTGTCGCGATGGAAATTTCGTTTTGCAGAAGAAAAAAGGCTTATTCAAAAGAGTTGTGAAGGAAATAGATATTGCTTTTCCAATTGTTCATGGAACAAATGTTGAGGATGGCGTATTACAAGGGTATTTACAAAGTATAGGAATACCATTAGTTGGACCAAATGTTTATGGATCTGTTGTTGGCCAAGATAAAGCTTATATGAAAGCAATTTGGAGTGAAGCTGGTTTACCAATGACAAAATATGTGTGGTTTTATGATACAGAATATAAACAGGATAATTCAGAGATTGTTAAGAAAGTATCTAAACTTAAGTATCCAGTTATTGTAAAACCTGCAACTACTGGTTCAAGTGTAGGAATTTCAGTATGTGAAAATGAGACGAAGTTGATTGAAGCAATTGATGATGCTATTCAGTATGATAGTAAAATCATTGTAGAAGAAGTTGTTAAAAACTTACGAGAAGTAAATATTGCTGTTATGGGTAATTATGAACATCAAAAAGTTAGTGAAATTGAAGAAGTATTTTCAGGAAATAAATTTTTAACTTATACTGATAAGTATATTGGCGGTGGAAAAGGTAAATTAAAGGGAGCTAAAGCAACCACTAGTAAAGGAATGGCTTCAACTAGTAGAAAATTACCAGCTGATTTACCTAAAGCAATGCGTGAAGAGGTAGAAAGCATTGCAATAGAGGCATTTAAAGTTTTAGGAAGTGCTGGAAATTCTAGGATAGATTTCTTGGTCGATGAAGAAAATGAAAAGGTTTATGTTAATGAAATTAATTCAATTCCAGGAAGTTTGGCTTTCTATTTGTGGGAAGAAAAAGGAGTTAACTTTACACACATGTTGGATGATATGATAAGTATTGGTGTTAAAGATTATAAAAAAAGAACTAGTAAAACTCATTCTTTTAATACAAATATTTTACAAGGATTTGCTGCTAATGGGGGAGTTAAGGGCATGAAAGGTGTTAAAGGAAAATTGAAATAATTTTCAAGAAAAACAAAGACAAGTTTAAATAAAACTTGTCTTTTAATTTATTGTTATAGGTTTTTCATATTTTTTATTTTCAAATTGTTCTGTTTGGTTAACTGTATCTTTTAAAATTAAGGGAATTGCTTCTTTATAACGTTCATTATAATCTTTAGTGAATAAATTTAGAAGAAAATAATCATTTTCATTTAAATCGATTACTGGTGGTAGAAGACCCCGGGAAATTAGAAGGGTATTGAATAAGAAAATTGCTATTTCTTTGTTGCCAACAGGATAGATTTGAGCAGTTAAAAAATCTCCTAGTATTTCAAGACACGCTTCAACATATTCTAAATCTGTGGCCTTTTTATAAAGGTATTCATATTTCTTTTGAAAACGGATGAATTTTTTTTCATGTTTTTCTTTTAATAGTGGTTTAACTGGAGTTGAATCTGGTAGGAATAATTTGTGACTTTTAGTGCAGTGTAATTTTTCCTTAAATTCTTGACACTTTTCTGGAATATTGATAGTTTTCTTTGGCGCAGTTAAGGAAGATAAAAGACCTGTTAGGAGATTTAAAATTTCTTTTTTTGTATCTAGTGAAAAAATGATATAAGTATTTAGTGGTAAAAAAGGTTGGTTATTTTTAAAATTTTTCTTTAAAATGTTGTAATCTTTTTTCTTTTTCGAAAAAATTTTTTTGAAGTCAATGATACTTAGCATTTGCCTTTTAATGTAGGCATCTATGTGACTTTTATTTTCTTCGTTTATATATTTAATAATTTCTTTTTCGTTAAAATTTTGTAAGAGTTTATTAACGTTTTTTTCTATTGGAGTTGTATCAAAAATGCATTTTCCAGGAAAAAAGTTGGAAAAGTGTTTGATTATTTCAGGGGTAAAACAGTTAAAAAGTTGAGTTGAGTTATGTGGAAAGTCTTTATTTTCATATATGTTAAATTGTTTGAACTGTTTTCTTATTTCGCGAGCTTCGCGCCAAGTATAGTTGGTCGTTAAAACTTTTTTGAACAAGGCTTTATATTTTGTTAATTCGTCTGGTGATGCCGGAGTTTGTATAGTCTGATTGATGGGACTTTTGTAATATTCTCCATATGCTTTAGGATATAGTTCAAGCTTTGATAAATGATTTTTAATTTCAAAAAGGACAGAGTAGACAATTAAATTTTCTTCACTAATATTACTAAAGGTCCTTTTGTTTTTTCTTCTATCGGCATCCCAAGAAACAAGTAAATCAACATTTACTTTGGGACCAAACCATAATACACCATTCAAACCGCAATCGTAGATGCCAATTCGAAAACGCTTTAGGAAGTCTTGTGCATCATTTTTTGAATAACCATAGAGTTTTTCAGAGTAATCATTCCAATTATTTAAGTTTTGCTTTAGTTCATCAATCATCTCTTTTTTTTCTACATATATCATATTATCACCTTAGTATAATTATAGTATAGTTTTGGGATTTTAAAAAACTTTATTTTAATAATTAATGGTGTTTGACAGAGAGTTTAGTAATATATGTAAAAAAGGAGGGTTGTTTGAAATTTTTATTTGTGTTATGGTAGTTGTGGTGATTAATTATGAAAAAGGTCGAAAGAAATTATTATATTGATTTTTTGAAGTTTCTTTTTAGTATTGTAATTGTTCTTTATCATAGTTGGGTTTTTGCTGGTTCATATGGTAATGGCTTATTTAATAGAGGCTATTACGCTGTTGACTTTTATTTTATTGTGTCGGGATATTTATTTATCTTATCTATTGAAAAACTTAAGCGATCAGATTTTAAAGGAAAATCTTTGGGATTTATTAATTTAAATTTTCTTTGGAAAAGGATGCGTTCTTTATTGCCAAGTGTTGGATTGGTTTTCATAATAGGATATTTGGTTCTAAGTGAGAATGTATTAGCTGGATTTTTTTCTGATGCTACACAAACTGAGTTATTGCAACTGGGGTTTATTGGAAAAGGAATGCTCGTTAATTTAGGGACGTGGTACTTATCAGTAATGTTTTTATTATTTTTTATTTTGTTCCCACTGGCATATAAGCATAAAAAAAATTTTAATTATTATATTGCACCGCTTATTATTATTTTGACAATTGGGATAGTTAATTATAAAAATATTAATATTTGTGATCCATTAAGTAGAACGTTTATTTTTAGCAATGGTTTTTATAAAGGCTTAATATTTATTAATCTTGGAGTTATAGCTTATGAAATAAGTTGTTATTTTAAAAAGATTGAGTTGAATGCTTTGGGAAAAAGTCTTTTTACTGTTGCTGAAACATTGGCTTATGGCTTTTGTTTGGCAAATATGCATTATGCATTGAGTGAAAGCTATTTTATGGCATTTATTTTTGTACTTGGGGTAAGCATTTCATTTAGTGGTCAAAGTTATGTAGGGAATTTGTTTAAATCAAAATGGTTTGAAAAAATTGGGAAATTTGGTTTTTTATGTTATTTATGTAATATTCCAGTCCGAACATTTCTGTTAGAGAAATTTAGTTTCGATTACTATGCTATGGTAATAATATTTTTATTGATAACTTTTTCTTTAGCTGGAATTTGTTATTTTATTACAGAGTATTTATTTCATAAAGTGAATTGGCGAAAAATTTTAAAAGTAGTAATAAAAGAAAAGACAACTAGTAATTAGTTGTCTTTAATATTTATAATGGTGGGGCGTTAGGGATTCGAACCCTAGACCCACTGATTAAGAGTCAGTTGCTCTACCAACTGAGCTAACGCCCCATTGCTTAATTGCATAATCTATTTTATATCAAAAAAAAATTTATTTCAATAGTTTTTTTTAAAATATAGGATATTTTATTGAAAATACTATTTTTATTATTGAATATTATTGTTGAAAGTGTTTATAAATTATACTTTTTTGTTAATATTATTAGTAGAATGTATTAATTATGGTAAAAATATGAAAAAAGTTTAAAAAGTGCTTGACTTTGATATTTGGTTTATAGTATTCTATAAATGCAGTTGAGAAATGTTTTGGAAAAAAGTGAAAAAATTCCAATTTCTTATTGCAAAAGTAAAATAAATAGTGTAGAATGAAAAAGTACCAATTATTAATGGACCTGTAGCTCAGTTGGTTAG
>ULXL01053378.1_pt1 | contig 14609 bp, 10 predicted proteins | sample 1961241 | NCBI WGS metagenome assembly ULXL01 (sample SAMEA4835837, study PRJEB28245) | human gut metagenome | biome: gut microbiome; material: fecal sample | place: Denmark | collected 2008
ATACCGTGGTCCATTGCGCCGCCCAGTACCTGCCCGAGGGCAAAGAAACCTTTTTCGTCTGTACCCACGGCTCCACCGCCTGCCCCGAAAAGTATTATGCCGCCATCACCGAAGCAGTAAAGGCCAAAAATTGCCCCATTCTTGGCACCTTCTCCTGCCGCGGTTATGATACCTTCGGCCCGTTTAAGCTCATCGGCGGCATGGCCAAGGGCCACCCGGATGCGGATGACCTGCAAAGGGCCCGTGCCTTTATCCAGGCCCTGTAAAAGCCGAAAAACACCGGCAGTTCGCTCCCTGTCCCGCGGAGCTCGCTGCCGGCCTTTTCTTTTTTTATACGGCTTATACCGCGTACTGACTGGTATACAGCCGATAGTAGAAGCCCTGCTTCTCCAGCAGGCCCTCATGGGTACCGGCCTCCACAATCTGCCCGTCATTGATGACTAGGATCAGGTCAGCATCCACTATGGTGGAGAGCCGATGCGCGATAACAAAGCAGGTGCGTCCCCGCATCAGCTTATCCATCGCCTTTTGCAGCAATATCTCGGTGCGGGTATCCACATTGGAGGTCGCCTCATCCAGGATGAGCAGCCGCCGGTTGGCCAGCAGCGCCCGCGCGATGGTCAGGAGCTGCTTCTGCCCGCCGGAAATATTGATGGAATCCTCGCTCACCACAGTATAATAACCCTGCGGCAGCGTGCGGATAAAATGATCACAGTAGGCCTCGTCGCAGGCGGTGACAATCTCCTCGCGGGTCGCCTCCGGCTTGCCGTAGGCCACATTATCGGCCACAGTCCCGCCAAACAGCCAGGTATCCTGCAGCACCATGCCAAAGAGCCCCCGCACATCCTCACGGCTCACAGCGGCTATATCATGGCCGTCTATCGTGATCTTCCCGCTTTGGATATCATAGAACCGCATCAGCAGGTTCACCAGCGTGGTCTTGCCCGCGCCGGTGGGCCCTACAATGGCCACCTTCTGCCCATGCTTTACCTTCACAGTGAAGTCCCGAATCAGCGGCGTTTCTGGATCGTAGCTGAAATTCACATTTTCAAAATCCACATCGCCCTTTATTTCCTCCGGCAGGTGCCCCTCGATGGGCTCCTCCTCCGGGGCGTCCTGCATCTCATACACCCGTCGGGCGGCGGCGCAGATGCGCTGGATAGACCCCAGCACCTCGGCGATCTGCTCCAGCGGCGCGGAAAACTGCCGGGAGTACAGCAGCACCGTTACCACGGCACCCACACCCAGGGCTCCCTGTACTGTTAGGTAGCCGCCGATGAGAGCGACCAGAATATACGCCAATGCATTGGCAGCGGTAATGCACGGTGTGATCAGTCCCTGCAGAAAGATTGCCTTTGCCTCGGCGTCCTTCTGCCGCTTGTTCGCCGCGGCGTGCGCCGCAATGGTGGTCTCCTCGTAGTTATATGCCTTCGTAGTCTGGTAGCTGGCGTAGCTTTCCTCCACAATGGAGTACATCTTGCCGCTCTCCTCAAACAAGCGGCGGAAATAGGTGCCGCAGGCGGCGGAAATCCGGGAAGAAATCACGATGGATAGCGGCATCAGCAGCAGGACCGCCAGTCCCATCCGCCAGTTTTCCCGCAGCATCACCACAGCGATGACCACGATCTGCATAAAGCCCATTACTGTCACATCCACAATGTCGTGGATACTGCCGCCCATATTGGAAACATCCTCTTGAATACGGTCAATGATCTGTCCTGCCGGGGTCTTATCAATAAAGCTGATGGGCAGCCGGGATAGTTTATCCGAAAGCTTGATGCGCAGTGTGCAGGTATAGTACTTACTCACCACATTGTTCATCAGGACCATCTTTCCGATGTCCACGATACTCTTCAGCAGGTACACCCCCGCCAGTGCTCCGCAGATCGGCAGCAGCGCTTCGGTCAGACCGGCTTTGGGCCGTTCTCCGGCCCAGGCATCGTACAGCAGCTGGATGCCCTGACCCAGGAGCTTCGGGGCGATGACGGTACACGCCACCACTATACCACCCAGCAGGGCGCCCAGCAGCAGCCAGCCGTAAATGGGCTTCGCGTCCCGCACCAGTCGGCGGAATACCTCCCAGGTGCTCATTTTTACTTCCTCAGTCGGTTTCTTTTTGCGGTTCATCGGCGCTCACCTCCCGTCTGGGAAAGATAAATCTCCCGGTATACCTTGCAGCGCTCCAGCAGCTCCCGGTGGGTGCCGCTATCCACCAGCCGCCCGCCGTCCATTACAAAGATCTGGTCGCTGCTCATGGCGCTGGTCACTCGCTGCGTCACCACGATCTGAGTCCTCCCAGCCGCCTTTTCGGCCAGCGCCCGCCGCAGGTTCGCCTCGGTCATAAAGTCCAGCGCCGAAAAGCTGTCGTCAAAGAGATAGATCGGCGCGTTTTTCAGCACAGCCCGGGCAATACTCACCCGCTGCTTCTGCCCGCCGGAAAGGTTCTTGCCGGCCTGCTCCAGCCGGTGGTCCAGCCCCTCCGGCTGCGCTTTGATGTAATCCGCCATCTGGGCCACCGCCGCGGCTTCCATCAGTTCCTCCTCGGAAGCGCTGGGGCGCCCCATGGCGATATTTTCCCGGATGGTGCCGCTGTAAATGCCGGCGCGCTGCAATACACAGCTGATATTGTGCCGGATGGTACGGCGGCTTAGGGTGGCGGCATCACGCCCGTCAAAGTAGATCTTCCCCTCGGTGGGCAACCGGAAGGCCATCAGCAGCTGCACCAGCGTGGATTTACCGCTGCCGGTCCCGCCGATGATAGCTACCTTCTGTCCCGCGGCGATATGCAGCGAAACATCGCTTACCGCCGCGGCGTCAGCACCCTCATACCGAAAGGTCACATTCTCCATGCGGATGTCCCCGGCAAAGGCGATATTGTCATCCTCCTCGGCGGTCTCGGTCATCATGTTGGCGTCCATCACTTCACCGATGCGGCCCGCGGCCACCTTGGCATGGGGGTACATCACCAGGGCAAAGGCCGCCATAACGATACCGTTCATTACCAGAGCCACATACTGCACCATGGCAAAGATATCGCCGCCGGAAGCGGCGGAAATCCCGCTTTGCATCCGGCTGCCGCCAAAGTACAGGATCGCGACCGCCACCAGGTTCATCAAGGCGATGGCAATGGGCGCCACCAGGCCCATCTTTGTATTCGCTTCAATGATATGCTCGGCCATCACACGGGTGGCCTCGGCTATGCGGCCCTGTTCCTGCTCCTCCCTGTTAAAGGCCCGGATGACGCGGATGCCGTGCAGCCGCTCCCGCACCAGGTCGTTCTGCTTATCGCAGAACTGGTCGCTGATCTTCCACAGTGGCTCCACCCTGCGGCCAATAGCCAGCACCAGCAGCGTAATGATGGGCATAGCCACCAGGATAATGAGCGCCAGCGTGCTGTCCTTGGAAAAGGCCAGCACCACCCCGCCGAAAAACAGCACCGGAATGGTGATGATGTTGCTGGAAAGCATATCGGCCACCCAGGCCAGCGTCCCCACATCGTGGGTGGAACGGGTAAGCAGCGCCGAGGTGCCGATGCGGCTGACCTCTTCAAAGGTCAGGGCATTCACCCGGCCAAAAACCGCCGCGCGCAGGTCGGCGCAGAAGCCGGAAACAACTTGGGTGCGGCACCAGGTACCGGCCGCAACCGCCCCCAGCGAGAGCAGCGTGACCAGCAGCATTCTGCCGCAGCAGCGCAGGATATAGTCCCAATCGGAGGTGTAGATGCCGCCGTCCAGGATATCACTCATGATGGTGGGCAGCAGCAGCGAACAGACGCTGGAAACGGCAATCAGCAGCATGCCCAGCAGCATTTTCCCTCGGTAGGGCTTAAGATATGGCAAAATTCGTTTCATAATTTCTCCGTCAGTTTATGGGTTCCGCTCTCTCCCCCGATCTTGAAAAAAGGCGCAAAAAGGCCGGGAGCAACAGAAACTCCCGGCGAGCGAAATAGCACCTTGGTTCAGGCGGACTTACAGAGAGAGCTGCTGTGCAGGTATTCGGTTGATTCCAGTGCGGAACTTGTTCATCTTGTTGTTGTGCAAAAAGTACATTTCAGCAGCTCCTTTCTTTCATATTTGGCATCGAAAAGAGTATAGCATACCGAAGGTTCGATTGCAAGCACTTTTTCCCGTCCCTGCATTCCGGCGGCACGCCTCCGCTTTGTCTCGGGGCGCCGTTTGTGCCAAACCGGTCACCCCTCGCCCGCTCCGTCGCGCCGCCTGCCTTGTCTTTCATTCCACCAGGTACCCCACGCCAAAGCGGGTGCGGATAAACTCGGAAAGTCCAGCAGCCTCCAGTTTTTTGCGCAGGCGGTTCACATTCACAGTCAGCGTGTTTTCATCCACAAAGCTGTCGGTCTCCCACAGCCGCTGCATCAGCAGCTCGCGGCTCACTACCTGGCCCTTGCGTTCCATCAGGCACAGCAGGATGCGGTATTCATTTTTGGTCAGGTCGATGGCTTTTCCCTCATACTGCAGGGTCTGGTCGGCAGTATTCAGCACCGCTCCCCGGCACTCCGGCGCCGGCAGGGCAGTCTCCAGCCGATAGCTACGCCGCAGCATGGCCTGCACCTTGGCCACCAGCACACTGCCGTCAAAGGGCTTGGCGATGAAATCATCGCCGCCCATGTTCATCGCCATCACGATGTTCATGTTGTCAGCCGCCGAGGAGATGAAAATGATGGGCGCCGCAGTCCTCTGCCGCAGCTGGCCGCACCAATAGTAGCCGTCGTAGCTGGGCAGCTTGATATCCAGTAGGATGAGATGAGGCTGATAGGTCTCGAACTCCCCGGTAATGTTGCGGAAATCCTGCACCTGCCGCGCCTCCATCCCCCATTGCTCCAGCAGGCTCTGGATGCCCTCGGCAATGCCGCGGTCGTCCTCCACAATGAGTATTTTGAACATTTGGCCCCTCCTCGCTATGCGGTAAATCTCTCCTCCCAGTATCGCACATTCCGGCTAAAAAATCCACCCGAAGATGTTTAAGATTTCTTGATTTTTATGGTCACAAGCGGCATTCCGGGACGCTGCCCGCAGTCGACTGCCCGACGAAATCAGCATAACGCTGTCCCGCCGCAAATGCCAGCAACAGCTGGTTGAGTGGGTCAGATTCAACCACCAATTGAGCCCCACAACCACAGCGTCACCAAAAAAGCCCTCTCCGGCCGGACAGGGCTCTACTTTGCGGCAATTGGCCTAATTTACAAGAGCATTCCATATCCAACAAATTCAGACTTCCAGCTCGTCCTCCATCGGAGGCAGCTGCTCCTCCGGGAACAGGGCGGCAGACTGCTCCTCCGGCAAACTGGCCACCCCCCGCAGCTTCCGCTGGATCTGCCGGGTGCGGACACCGACCAGCTTATCCAGCTCGCTGCTGGCCTGCTCCAGCCGGGTTTGGGTCATGGTCAGGGCATCCGCAAATTTATCAAACTCGGTCTTAACGGCGCCCAGGATATTCCAAACTTCCCCGCTGCGCCGCTGGATGGCAATGGTCCGGAAGCTCATTTGCAGAGAATTGAGCAGAGCTGCCATAGTGCTGGGCCCCGCAATATTGACCCGGTACTCCCGCTGCAAAGTTTCCACCATGCCACGGTTCACCACCTCGGCGTACAGCCCCTCAAATGGCAAAAAGAGGATGCCAAATTCGGTGGTCTCGGGCGGGCAAAGGTACTTTTCGCGGATATCCTTGGCTTCCATCCGGACGGTAAGCAGCAGCTGCCGCACCGCCGCTTGAATCGCCGCCTGGTCACCGGAATCATAGGCGTCCCGGAGGGCAGCGTAGCTATCCCCAGGGAATTTGGCATCGATGGGAAGCCAAATAAAGCTGCCATCCTCCGCAGGAAGTTTGACAGCGTATTCCACCACATTGCGGCTGCCGGGAACCGTTGCCACATTTTTGCCGTACTGCTCCGGAGTGAGAATGTCCTCCAGGATAGCGCCAAGCTGAACTTCCCCCAGAATTCCACGAGTTTTCACATTGCTGAGGACCTTTTTGAGGTCGCCGACGCCCTGGGCCAGCGACTGCATTTCACCCAGACCGCGGTAGACCTGTTCCAGCCGGTCATTCACCAGGCGGAAGGATTCGGTCATGCGGTCATTGAGGGTCTTTTGCAGCTTTTCATCGACGGTTTGGCGCATTTCGTCCAATTTGGCATTGTTATCCTGGCGAATGGTGGAAAGCTGGCGTTCCATGGACACGCGCACATCCTCCAGCGCGCGCGTGGACTGCTGGGAGAATGTGGATAGTCTGTTCTCGAACTGGGTGAGCTGCTCCAGCAGGGCCCGGCTTTCGCTTTGCGACTGGGACTGCTGGGACTGCATGAGGTACTTGCCGAGGGTGAGAATATCGGCCTGCACTGAACGCTCCAGATCGCTTTGCAGGCGCTGGAGCTGGGTGGAAATATCATTTTGGCAGGACTTTTTGACCTGCGTAAGCAGGTAGATGAGCAGAGCAAGGATGAGGACGGCCGCCCCCAACAGCACCCAGCCCATGGTTTGCTGATCCATAGGTTTTCTCTCCTGAATTTGGCCAAACGCGAACTGTTGTTCTTATACGATTTCCATTGTAGCACAAATGTTCGATGATGTAAAGGGACGAACAAAAGTTTGTATGAATGAACGAAAATTCTACCATTTTTGGGCTTGACAATGGGCAGGGTGCATAGAAAAAGCCCCCCGGTGGGGGGGACTTTTTCCTTGAGAAAGATCTTAATCCTTGCGGAGAATGATGGCGGAGCCGGCGAGCGCGAGGGCCGCGGCGGCGACGGCGACAGCAACGAGGTCATTGGCGCCGGTGGTGGGGTTCTTCTGGTCATCGGTCTTGGGGGTGTCCTGGGTAGGGCTGATGATGACGATGGTGGTGGGGCCTTCCTCCTGGACATGGGTGATGTTGCCCTTGGCGTCAGCTGTTACCTTGCCGGTAATGGGAGTAGGTTCATCTGTATTACCACTATTTCTTACTTTGGTTGTACCGTTAGGTGTGATAGTGGCAGTAAAATTATTTGAGGTTTCACCTTCACGATAGTCACCCAACAGGATATCACCATTATTGCCGACAGTGCCAGTAAAGGTGTTGTTTTCAATGGTTGCATCCAGAGAGCCAGTGCCGCTGTTAACGAAGCGGACCGGAGCTGCAAATGCACTCCACTCACCTGCATCACCGCAGTTGGTGAAGGTGCTGTTCTTCACGGTGACAGTCTGAATGCCATTTGCTTTGTGATTGAAGTTTACGGGAACTTGGCCACCGTTGAATGTGCAGTTATCAATGACAACCGTACCGTCCGCATTAGAGTAGAGGGCAGTTGCCTTGGTGAGAAAGTCGCAGCCTGTTACGGTGATGTTATTGACACCGGTAGCGCCGCTGATGTATACACGCTGGACATTGACCATGCCGCTAATCGCCTTACTATCGCAGTTGGTGAGGTTGATGTTTACCGTGTAGCTGGTGTGACGCTGGCCCCAAACGCCGAGGTTATAAAGGTTGGAGGCTGTGATGGTGATATTCTTTTCAAGGTAAGCACCATTTTCGTCCTGCTTGCCGGTAGTGCGGTCATACCGATAGGTGTCAACTTCGAGATCGCATTCGCCACCGGAAATATAAGCGCCGTTGCCAATAATGGTAATATTATCCGCAACATGGCCGTGGGTCAAAGAACCGACATCGGAATTAGGGCGGCAGGTGATGGTGATATCACCCTTATTAGCCATATAAGCGGCCTTCAAAGCATCGGCCAGAGTGGGGGTTTGACCAGAAGCATTGCCCGCCTGCCAATAAACATTATTACTTCCTTCCCAGATGATTTCATCGGCCATGGAAACGACAGGCAGCATGACGGCCAGCATAAGGATAGCCAGCGCCAGGCTAAGGAGCTTTTTCATAAGACATTACCTCTTTCTTTTTGGGGTTTCCCCTCTTTATTTCCGGCAGGTGAATCATGCCCGCGAGTAAATGAATCATGTTTGCCCGCAAACATGAAATCCCCCATATGGGGGATGCCGGTAATGTTATTTTAGCAATTCAAGCGAATAAAGTCAAGAAAACAGTGGAAGTTTTTTCATCTTTGTAGGAGTTGCCAAAAGCGAAGAGGGAAATTTATGCAAAAAAGCAGAGGCCCGGTGAGGGACCCCTGCTGGGAAAATCATTCCTCCCGCTTTTTGCGGGTGGCACGGACGATATTGAGGGCAATGATGCCCGCCACGCATGCGCCGAGGAACATGGGCATGATCATGGCGCTGTATTTTTCATCGGCGGTCAGCACCTCGGCCCACTTGCTGTCGATGTAAAGGGACAGCTCCGGGCCGATATAGGTGTAGTAGCCGCAGTGGGCCAGGGACTCCTCATCGGGGTAGGCGGTGGGGTCGGATTTTGTCTCCTCATCCAGCAGCTCGTACACCTTCGTATTGGGGGTGGAATAGCCGATGGCCTCGGTATTGGCAAGGCCGACCTCCGGCTCCAGCATAAAGTTGATATACATTTCCGCCAGCTCCCGCTTCTGGCTCTCCTTGGGGATGCACAGGCAATCGGTGAAAAGATTGCTGCCCTCCATGGGAATGGAGAAGGCAAGATCAGGGTTGTCCGCTATCATGGTGACGGCATCGCCGTTATAATAGGGCGCCATGGCCGCTTCCCCGCCGATCATTTTATCGAACACCTCATCGGCGACATAGGCCTGAATGACCTTTTTCTGCTCCTTCAGCAGCACCACAGCCTTATCCACCTGCTCAGTGCTTTCGGCATTAATGGGCAGCCCCAAATAGGCAAAGGTGATGCCGAAGGCGTCCTTGGAGTTATTGATCATCAGGATATTATCCATATAGGCTTCGCTCCACAGGGCGCCCCAGCTGGCCACCACCGCTTCGTCCTCTACCATTTTGGTATTGTAGATGAGCCCCAGCACGCCCCAGGTATAGGGCACCGAATACTCATTGGTGGGGTCGTAGGACTGGTAAAGGTACTTTTCATCGATGTTTTTCAGGTTGGGGATATTGGACATATCCAGCTTTTGCAGCATCCCCTCGGCGATCATACGAGAGATCATGTAGTCGGAGGGAACGACGATATCATAGACGGCGCCGCCGGTTTTCAGCTTGGCGTACATCGATTCATTGGTATCGTAATTGGAATAGATGACCCGGATGCCGGTGACCTCCTCAAAGGCCTTGTTGACATCCAGCGAGCCGTCGGCGCCATCGGAGATATACTCGCCGCAATTGTAGACGCTGATGGAATAGCCCTTATCCCTGTAGCGGCCGTAGTACTCCATATCTAGAGCTGAGGTATCAATGCCGGTTTCCGCTGCCAAAGCGGTAACGGGAAGCAGAAGGACAACCATCATCAGTGCCAAAAGGAGGGAAAGGATACGCTTTTTCATGCCGCAGGTTCCTCCTTTCGCATCATCTGCTTTTCCTTGCGGGCAGAGTAATAGTTGCTGAGAAGCAGCAGCGCCAGCACCACCACAAATATGATGGCGGTAAGGGCATTGATCTCCGGGCTGACGCGCTTGCGGACCATCGAGAAGATGGTGACGGGCAGAGTCTGCGAGGAGGCGCTGGACACAAAGTAGCTGATGACGAAGTCATCCAGCGAGTAGGTGAACGCCATGAGGAAGCCGGATACCATGCCGGGCATGATCTCCGGGATGACGACCTTATAGAAGGCCAGCTTGGGGCTGCAGCCCAGATCCTGCGCAGCCTCGAAGGTGAAGCGATCCATCTGACGGAGCTTCGGGAGGACATTGAGGATGACATAGGGCGTGCAGAAGGTGACATGCGCGATGATGAGCGTCACGAAGCCGAGCTGCATTTCCGGCAGCTGAAGGAACGAAAGCGCGGTGCCGCCGATCCAGTTATTGAACTCCTGGATGCCATTGCCGAAAGAAACGAACAAAAGCAGCATGGAAACACCGGTAACGATCTCCGGATTGAGAATGGGCAGATAGGTGATGTTCATCACCAGTGATTTGAACCACTTACGGCGCATGGCATAGATGCCGACCGCCGCCATGGTGCCCAGCAGCAACGCAATGACCGACGCTGCCAGTGCGATGATAAGCGTATTGCGCAGCGAGGAGAGGATCAATTCGTTATGGAACAGCTCCTTGTACCAATGGAACGAAAAGCCTGTCCAGTTGGAGCGGGATTTTGACTCATTGAAGCTGCACACAATAAGGACAATGATGGGAAGATACAGGAAGATGAAAACCAAACGGGTATAGAGCTTGGCATACCATTTCATATCAGCATACCTCCTCTGTCATCGTTATCCTCAAACTGGTTCATTAGGCTCATAACAAGCAGAATGAACACCATGAGCACCAGCGAGATGGCGGAGCCGAGATTGGGATTGTAGGCGTTGCCGAGGAACTGGGTCTCGATGAGGTCACCGACCATCATATTGGAGCCGCCGCCCAGCATACGGGAAATGATGAAGGTGGAAACAGACGGCACAAATACCATGGTGATGCCGGTAGTGATGCCGGGTACCGAAAGGGGCAGCACCACTCGGGTAAAGGTATTCCACGGGTTGGCGCCGAGATCTCCCGCCGCCTCCAGCGTGTAGGGTTCAATTTTGGTCATGATGGAATAGAGCGGAATGACCATGAATGGCAGATAATTATACACCATGCCAAGCACCACAGCACCCTGCGTGTAGATCATCTTGAAGGGTCCCATGCCAAAGACCTCCAGAATGCTGTTGATGATGCCGTTATTTTCAAGCAGTGTCATCCACGCATAGGTGCGCAGCAGGAAGTTGGTCCACATGGGCAGCATGACCAGCATAACCAGCGTGCGCTGATTATTGGCATTGTAGCGGCTCATGATAAAGCCGAGAGGATAGGCGATGACAAGGCAGATGGCGGTAGCCACCAGAGAAAGCCAGATGGAACGGACAAACACCGCGGTGTAATCCGAGACCTTGGCGACATTGGCGAAGGTGAACTGGCCATCACTGGTGGAAAGGCCGAACACCGCCACCAGAATGAGCGGTACGACGACAAAAATCACCGACCAAACAATATAGGGGACGGAAGAAAAGCGAAATTTCATGGCTTTATTCCTCCGTGCGCTTCATGATATGAATATCCATAGGCGCTACATCCATACCGATGAGGGTACCCGGCTCCACATACTGGGTGGTGTGGATCTTCCACTTATAACCCATGGCGTCTACCATGATCTCGTAGTGGACGCCCTTAAAGATGATGGATTCCACAATGCCGGAAATTTTGCCCTTATCGGCGGGAACGATCTTGAAGTCCTCCGGACGGACAACGACCTGTACCCGCTCCTTGGGCTCGAAGCCCTTATCGACACAGTCGAAATAGTCATTCGCAAATTCCACGAGGAAATCCTTATGCATGATGCCATCGATGATATTGCTTTCACCGATGAAATCGGCCACGAAGGCATTGCAGGGCTCATTGTAGATATCCTGCGGGGTACCGATCTGAAGGATGTTGCCATCCCGCATGACGACGACGCGGTCGGACATGGTGAGCGCTTCTTCCTGATCGTGGGTGACATAGATGAAGGTGATCTCCAATGCCTGCTGGATGCGCTTTAGCTCGATCTGCATTTCCTTGCGGAGCTTGAGATCCAAAGCGCCGAGGGGTTCATCCAAAAGCAGGACCTTGGGACGATTGACCAGCGCGCGGGCGATGGCCACACGCTGCTGCTGACCGCCGGAAAGCTGATTGACATGACGCCTGTCGTAGCCGGAAAGACCGACCAGCTTGAGCATTTCCTTGACGCTCTGGCGGCGTTCCTTTTCCGGCACCTTGGCGATCTTCAGGCCGAATTCGACATTTTCGTACACATTGAGGTGCGGGAACAGCGCATACCGCTGGAATACCGTATTCACCTCACGCTTGTAGGGGGGCAGGTCATTGATGCGGACACCACCAAAAAAAACATCACCCTCCTTGGGTTGGATAAATCCGCCGATGATGCGCAAGGTAGTTGTCTTGCCACAACCGGACGGCCCAAGAAAAGTAATGAATTCCTTGTCCATGATGTCAAGGTCGATCCCCTTGAGGACCGGCTCGTCATCAAAATCGACTCTGATGCCGCGCAGGCTGATCAAAGCATTTTTGTTCATTTCAACATCCTCCTTTTGCGGTAAATCTGCAGGCCCTCACACCTGCCGCAGCCGCTATTGCACCGTCCCCGCAAAAGGTTTTTAGGATACCCCGAAGATTGGGGTTCTTTCAGATGGGCATATACGAGCCGCCTTTTTATTGAATTGAATGGTCAAAATGACAGATATCAATATATCATATTTTGTCGTAATGTCAATGCTAAATTTCAAGATTTATTAGAGTTTTTCAGAAAATTTCTGCGTCTTTTGGGCAGAGCTTATGATGAACTTTGAAATACTCCTGATTTCTCCGTTTTTCTCAAAATATCTTAAATTCATGTTTTGGGGGATTTTTCTCCCCGCAGCAGCGAAAAAAGCCAGGAAAGCTCCTCCCGCCGCAGTGCCCCGCAAAGCAGCAGCGCCGCCCCGTAGCAGGCCAGGTAGAGGAACACCAGCAACAGGAGAATAAGCGGCTGCCCGGTCCGGGACAACAGCCTACCAAAGATCAGGCGCAGCAGCCACCAGCCCCCGACTGCCGCTGCCGCCGTAAGCAGCCAGCAGAGCGGCTGGGGGCGGAACACCGTGACCCGGGTAAGCCGCGCGGCACTGAGGGCGAAATTGAGGAGCTCGGTGGCGGAGATGGAGAAAAGATAGCCGGCCACCCCATACCGGGGCAGCAGCAGCCAAACGAGCAGCAGGCCGGTGGCGGCATCGATGATATTGTACCGCATATTGGCGCGGTACTCCCCTACCCCCTTCAACATGCCATCCACGAGGGTATCCATATACATGATAGGCACCAGCGGCGCCAAAAGGCGTATGTACTGCCCGGCGGCGGGCTCGGAATAGATGAGCTCGCCCAGGGGATGGGCGAAGAAAAAGCAGGCCCCAGCGACGGCCATCGAAAAGAAAAGCCCCAACCGGTAAAGGCGCTCCAGCATGTAGCCAAGACCCCGCAGCCGGCCCTGTACCTGGGCTTCGGTCAGCTCGGGAACGATGAGATCCGCAATGACGGCGATGAGCGCTGCCGGGAACAGCAAAATGGGCAGGGACATGCCTTGGATCACGCCATAGGCGGCCAGCGCCGCCTGAGCCCCGCCGCCAAAAAGTCGAAGCCCCCGCGGGACAAGCAGGTGCTGGGCGGTACTGAGTGCCGACCGTGCGTAGCTGCTGAGGGAAAGCGGCACCGTAATGCGCAAAAGAGACGGCAGCATAGGGGTGCGGCAGCGGCCCTCCCGGCGAGGGAGGGAGGCAAGCAGCAAAAGCAGCAGCGCCAGGAAGGAAAAGACCTCCGAGGCGAGCATACCGAGAGTAAGGGCGCCGCAGGCGTACTCCAGGCCGTAGCCGCCCAGCCGCAGCAGCGCCAAAACGGTGCAGCCGATGCGGATGAACTGCTCCGAAAGCTGAACGAGGGACATTTTGACCGACTGATGCATGGCAATGAAGTAGCCGCCCATGGCACCGGACGCAGCAACAAAGGGCAGGGCGAATGCCAGCACACGCAGGGAGAGGATAATGCGGTCATCCCCAACCCAGGCGGCCGCCGCGGGCGCCAGATAAAAGAGCAGCAGTAAGGCAGCCATGCCGAAAAAAGCGGCATATCCCATGGCGCAGCCGGTGGCCCGGCGGATGGCGGCGTCATCGCCGCGACCGGTCTGCTGGGCAATGAGCCGGGTGGCGGCCAGCCGCACACCGGAGACCGCCACGGTAGTGGCAAGGGTATAGACCGACATCACCAGCTGAAAAAGCCCAATGCCCGCAGCACCGATCTTGCCGGCGACATAGACCTGGAACACCAGGGCGATGGTGCGCATCAGCAGGCTGGTAGCAGTCATGGCGGAGGTATGCAAAAGGAGCTGTTTGGCACGGCGCATATGCGGCTCTCCCCTCCCATTTTGCGGTATCTCCTTTTATCTTATGGGTGGATGGCGGGAAATAGACGGGCGAGGCGCAGAAGGAAGGTGCGGCCGCAGGCCGTTTCGCCCCTTGGGGCGAAACACACGGGCAAAGCCTGTGGCGGCGGTGAGGAGCGCCGCCGGGCCTGCGGCCGTATCCAGTAAATGGCATAAATTTGGCCCAGGAAAAGGCGGTGGCAGCTACTTTGGCGCGCGAAGGGTGAAGCGATGGTGCAGCAACCCCAGCAGGGCCAGTGCACCCAGTGCTCCGCAAATAGGGTAAACAGTGCCGATGAGCTTCCCGAAGCCGAAAAGGCTGCACAGCCATGCGGGGATAGCCAACAGAAGGACAAAGCTGAAGCGGCGGTTCGCCATGGTGGAAAAGCGAACCATGCAGTAATGGCGGAGAGCAACGGCGCAGGAAAGCGCGGTACCGAGCATGGCACAGAGCAGCAGCACCCCATAGAGGTAGTACCAGCCCCCGCCCAGCGCACCGGCAGCGGCCAGCATGGGCAGCGGCGCCTCTACCACGGTGGGAAGCGTCTCCATGGTGAGGAATATGCCCAGCGCGATGGAAATGAGAATAATGCAGCCAAGCAGTACTCCCCACCAAACTGTGCGGCGGGAGCGCAACTCTTTCCC
>ULXL01003325.1_pt1 | contig 14571 bp, 10 predicted proteins | sample 1961241 | NCBI WGS metagenome assembly ULXL01 (sample SAMEA4835837, study PRJEB28245) | human gut metagenome | biome: gut microbiome; material: fecal sample | place: Denmark | collected 2008
TCCGTGATTATCTCTATATCCCCCTCGGCGGCAATCGCCGCGGCCTGCCCCGGCAGATATTGAATATTCTCATCGTCTGGGCCCTCACCGGCCTCTGGCACGGCGCAAACTGGACATTTCTGCTTTGGGGACTGTACTATGCGGTGTTTCTGATTCTGGAAAAGGTTTTTCTTCTCAAAAAACTCGAAAAAGTGCCGGTTCTGGCGCACATCTACGCGCTGCTCGTTGCCGTCGTCGGATGGATGCTCTTCCAGCTCAACTCCGTCGGCGAGGTCGTGCACTATTGGGGGGCGATGTTCGGCGCAAGCGGCGCTTCGGCCGCGGCAGCCGACGCATTTTACGCGCGAAGCTATGCCGTCATTCTTTTTATCGCAGCCATCGCAGCGACACCCGTTCCCAAAAAGCTCTTTCAGCGTATTCCGCAGAGAGTACAAAATGTACTCACGCCGGTGCTTGTCGCGCTTTGTCTGGTGATCTCCACGGCATATCTCGTGGACGCGACGTACAATCCGTTCCTGTACTTCCGGTTCTGACGGAAGGAGGCCAAAATTGATGTCAAAAACGACCAATCGAATTATTACCGCCCTCTTTTCCGTGTTCATCGGCGGGTTTTTCCTGCTGAATCTGCTTCTGCCGGACAAGGACTTTTCGGAAAAGGAAAACCGGCAGCTGCAGACGCTGCCGAAATTCAGCTTCTCTGCCCTTTTCTCCGGCTCTTTTGCCACTCGTTTTGAATCTTATTGCAGCGACCAATTTGCCGGACGTGACACATGGATCGAAACAAAAGCCTTTGCGGAGCATGCGCAGGGAAAGCGGCAGAATAACGGCGTGTTTCTCTGCGACGGCGGCCGTCTGATCGAGCCGTTCGACGCGCCGGAGGAAGACGCACTCGCACGCGCCGTGCAGGCAGCGGATTTACTCACGGACACCGGTGTTCCGGTCTCGCTCGCCTTGATCCCCACGACGGCACAGCTTTATGCGGACATCCTGCCGGACGGTGCTCCGAACGACGATCAGCAAGCGGTGATCAACAGCGCCTATGCGCAGACGGCTCTGGAAACGATCGATCTTTCCTCCACTCTCACGGCACACAGCAGCGAATACATTTTCTATCGCACCGACCACCACTGGACGTCCCTCGGCGCCTATTATGCCGCCAATGCCCTGCGTTCCTCCTGGGGCTTGCCGGAGATCGATAAAGATACACTCACACAGGAAACCGTCTCCGAGGACTTCTGCGGAACACTCTATTCCTCCTCCGGCTTTTTCTGGATCGCTCCGGACGAGATGGAAACGCTGATTGCAGCGCCGGAGAAATCGTCCGTTACCCGGTACGAAACAAACGGGGCCGAAGAGACGCTGCCGCTCTACAATTATGACAAGCTCACGATCAAGGACAAATATACCTTCTTCCTCGGCGGGAACATTCCCCGCGCCGTTGCGGATACAGGGACGGAAAATGCCCCTTCCCTGCTCATTCTGCGCGATTCCTACGCCGATTCGCTCGTGCCGTTCCTTACAGATGCCTTTTCCGAGATCCACTTGATCGATCTCCGGTATTATACCGGCTCCGTCAAGGAATATATTGCAGAAAATGCCATCGACCGGGTGCTTTTGCTCTACAGTACCGACAACTTCTGCTCCGATTCCAGCTTCCGAATTTTTTAAAGTCAATGCATATGAAAATGCGGCAGCGATCCCATCGAGATCGCTGCCGCATTACATCTTTTACTCGGTCAAACCGCGCCGAAGAAAAGCTGCCCACACGGGAGTACATATTCAAGGAACTGCGCGTAGAGCCGCGGCATCGGGAGCCCCGAGGCAGCCGGATACATGAGGACAAAATACGCAGCGGCGACGATGAGCCAGATCCACTTGACCTTTCCGGACACTTCCCCGCTCTCTTCCATGTGCTGCAAAAAAAGAATGGCGGCAAGCACGACAAACGGGAACGTGGTAAAGAAATGATACTGGAACGTGCAGCGCGGCACGAGCGTCCACGGCAGATAGTTTGCCGCGATCGCAATGAGCAGGATATATCCGGCCTGCTTCCAATGTGCAGACTCTTTCTTTGTCCGACGGAACAATGCTTCTACGGCCAGCAGAATGGCTCCGATAGCGGAGACCCACCACACGGCCGGGCTGCCGGTTGAAGAGATGCTGGAAACGCGGTTTTCTCCGAGCGACCGGAAGTAAAACCACACGGAGCGGGATGTGAACGGCCATTCATACCATGCCGACTGACAGGTGTGCGTTGCGGTCAGATCGTGATGGTAATGATACATGGACTCCTGCTGCTGCAGCACAAGCGCTATGCTGCCGACGCCGTTCGGCTTTGTAGCTTCATAGCGGAAAAACGGAATATACGAAAGATAGTAGATAAGCGCCGGGATCGCGAGGAAGAACACGCAGCAGAAACCGACCGTCGCCCATGTCCTGCGCCAGAACTCCCTGCGTGCCGCAGTATCCTTCCGGCAGGAAATACCGGTGCGTATCATGTGCGCGAAGAACATCACAGCGAGCCCGGCTCCGGCGTACAGGCCCGTCCATTTGGATGCCACGCCGAGACCGAAGCTTATGCCGCACGCGCCGAGCGGAAGAAAGAGCTTTTTGAGCGGCTCTTTCATGTAATCCATCTGGATATAATCTGTCATGAACAGAACCATGAGCAGAATGAAAAACAGGATGAACACATCGACCGTGGCAATACGCGTCTGTGTAAAGTGCATCGTGTCCAGCGCAAGGAGCGCCGCGGCCAGAAACGCCAGATCTCTCCGGCGGAACAGCCGCTTTGCCAGCGTAAAAAACACCGGCAGCATTGCCGCGCCGAAAAGCGCTGGAACGACGCGCCACCCGAACGGCTTCATGCCGAAGATCACAACGCCGAGCATGATGAGGATCTTGCCGAGCGGCGGATGCGTCCATTCGTATACGCTCATCGTATGGAGAAACTCATACGCTGTGCGGGCATGGTAGATCTCGTCAAAGTACATGCCGTTCAGATAGCTTGGCTCATCCGGTACCGTGTCCGGCTCATCGAGAAGCGCCGCGCCCTCCGTTGTTCCGGCGGCGATCACAGCCGGAAGGCGGTTGCCGGCGGCATCGAAGAAGGCGATCTCGTTGAGAGAGACCTTTCCCGCCGTGCATTGCAGTGTTATATACCGCGTGTGCATGGCGGCGGTCTGCGTGCGCCAGGTAAACATAGTCGCGTATTTCTGCGTATACTCCGCCGTGGAGCCGTCGTCGCCGGTGAACACCGCCGAGCCCTCGGCAATGTTCCCGTTCGTCCATATTTCGGAAACATCGTATTCCGCACCGAGATCGATGCGTACTGCCGCACCGCTCTGCGCTGTCCACACGCTTGTCGGGAACGAGAGCGTGCCCAGATTCAGCAGCGTGAATACCGTATAAATGAGCGTCAGCGCCCACATCAGGCGCTTATCCCCACGGTCTAAGCGGGTGCTGCGCTCCTTGGAAGAAAAAATTTCCTGCACGGCTCGTCACCTCCGATCCTTCTGCCCGAACCCGCGTTCCAGACAGACCTTGGCTGTATAGAAAAACGTCAATACTTCAAAAAGCGAGCATACGCCGATCACGATCTGGTGCTGCTGCGTGCCGCGGACGGCTGCCGAGGCAGCGTTGGATACAACGTACATCGCCGTCGTTTCATTGAGCGCAAGAACAACGCTCAAAAGCATGGACGAAACGAGAAGCCTGTTATCCCGTGTGGCAGCATAAGCGAATGCCAGCAGCGCCATCACGGGGAACACATACCGCTCATGCATGTAGTGGCCAAACGTGAAGATCATGAACATACAGAACGCCGCAGGGATCAGCAGCCGCTCGGGACGAGCACGAAGCGTCTCTCCGCCTTCTCTCCGGCGCGAAACGACCTGCATCGCAACGGAGAGTACGACAGCAAGCACGATCATGACCATGCCGAAGGCTTTATACGGGATCCCCGGCACAAGGGAAAGCTCGGCGGATTTCCAGTTTCCGCCGCAGAGCGCAAGGAAATTGTACGCCTCCACGCTCGCATAATCGTATCCGCCCGCGGAATTCAAAAACCGTCCGACGACCCAGAAAAAGCCCTGATCGCCCCGGAACGGAAGCGAAACGGCGAAGATCACGAGAAGCGCCGCCGCAACGCCGCCGGCCGTGCGCAGAGCATCCTCTTTTTTCCGGATGGAAAGGAGATACTCCGCCGCAAGCACGGGACCATAGATAAGCGCCTGCCACTTTGTCATAATAGCAAGGCCGTAGATCGCTCCGGCGGAAATACGGCGTCCCTCGAAAAGTTCGGAAAAGCTCAAAAGGAGAAGCAGCGTTAAAATCGAGTCGATCTGACCCCAGGCGCCGGAGAGAATGACCGCGGCGGGGTTAAAGACCGCCAGTCCGCCGAGATACAGACACGCGCTTTCGGAAAAGCCCCGCTTGCGGGCAAAGCGCATGAGAAGGATCGCGATGCCGACATCCGCGGCATAGGCCGGGAGCATATAGGCAAACACCGCCGCAGCAGATCCAAAGGGAATACGGAAAAGGTCCAGCAGCCAAGTGACAGCGGCGAGAACGAGCATATATCCCGGCGGATAATCGTACCACTCGTGGCCGGGTGCGGTGTAAAACTGCGAGGCGCCGTTCTGCACGATATCGCGTCCCCATGCCTGCCAGCAGGTTATGTCGTAATCATGGCCGCCGAATAAAAGCGTCAGAACCAGACGAAGCGCCGCGCCGGTCAGGACAAGGAGGATGAAGCAGCGTTTTACTGTTTTCGGATCTGCGGAAAGCGAATAAAAACGCTCGCGATTCCGGTAAAAGCCCCAGAGGAGGACGCACGCGAGGACGATGGCGCAGACGATAAACAGATGCAGATACGACCGGAGACGGATCGCACGGGCCTCGTCCGATTCGTTGACGGTTTTTACGGCCGGCTGCGTCGGTTCATCGAGCGAGACCGCCGACGCTATCTCCTCCGGATCGTTGGTTTGGACAAGCTCCGCTGCACGGAACCGCGCCGTACCGGCGGATGTCTCACTGTAAGAACCGAGCCGGAGGGCGAAATTGATATAGCTCTGCTTTGCGCCGGTACGGACGATCAGTGTTTCGCGCGTCCAGTCAAAGCTGCCGGTACGTCCGGCGCTGACGGCATAAGAGCCGTCAAGCGTGTAATTATCGACCGAAAGACACACACCACGCCCGCCGTGGACGCCCTCGGCGGAGATCTCCGCCGAAAGGCGGTATACCGTATTCGGCTCGACTTGGACCATTTGACAGACGCGCACATCGTTTTCCGCAGCGGAAGCAATGACAAGTGCGCCATTCTGCGTATAAACGGAATAATTCTCCGCTTCGTATGCCACGGTATCCCACCCGTCCGGAAGCTCCGGCAAAGAGAAATCCGCATTGGATAAAAGCGAGCCGTCGGCAAAGGCGGCGCTTTGCAGCACCGCGCAGAGGATCAATAGAAATATTAGAGAAAGAATCGGTTTTCGCCGCTTCATGGAATGGCCTCCCAAAAGGACTTTTTCCTGGATTATTGATTAATTGCATTTTAACACAGAGCGTCCGCTATTGCAAACGGGTCATAATCCGGTATAATAGGATTATATCCACAAGAAAAGGATGACAACGGTATGCTTGGAATTTTATGGTTTTTCCTGTGGCAAAGCGCAGGGATCGCCGTTTCGTATTATCTGTTTCCCGAAAAGAGGATCGCTGTCCGGCTTTGGCTCGGCAGCGTGATCGGAACGCTTCTCTCCATGTGGGCACCGATCCCGTTTGCGTTCCTCCGGGGCTTCAGCATCACGGCGCACATCGCCGCGGCGATCTTTGCTTTGGCGCTGCACGCGCTGTGGTTCGCGCGGCGGGGGAAAACCGTTTCCTGCGCGGAGGATGCCGCGATAGACCGCCCCCTCCCCTATCTGCTTGTTCCCTTTATGGTGCTTGCGATCTATCTCGTAGGCTCGCATACGCTGCAAAACGTGGACGGAGCGCTCTATACCGGACAGTGCACCTACGGCGATATGGCGATGCATTTGAGCTTCATCACATCCATCGCCGGGCAGCAAACGTTCCCGCCGGAGTACAATCTTCTTCCCGGAACGCCGGTGAGCTATCCGTTCCTCTGTGACAGCGTCTCCTCAAGCCTGTACCTTCTCGGAACGCCGCTTCGCTGGGCGTATATGATCCCGATGTTCTTTGCCTTTGCACAGGTGTTCTGCGGCGTATGGTTTCTTGCCCGGGAATTTTGCCGGAGAAAGTACGCGCCGGTGCTCGCTTTTCTGCTCTTCTTCCTCAACGGCGGGCTCGGCATGATCTATTTTCTCAACGGTGAGTACTCCCTGCATGATCTCTTCACCGCGTTTTACAAAACGCCTACGAATCTCACCGAAAAGGGCATGCGCTGGGTCAACGTCATTGCGGACATGCTGCTGCCGCAGCGGGCGACACTCTTCGGCTGGGCGGCGCTGTTCGCTGTTTTGTACCTGCTTTTCCGGGCGGTATTTCGCGGCGATACGCGGCTGTATCTCCCGGCGGGCATTCTCGGCGGGCTTTTGCCGATGGTCCACACGCATTCCTACTTTGCCCTTGGCCTGATGGCGGCATGCTGGCTCGTGTATTCCGCTGTGCGTGACCGGCTTTCCCGCGAATGGTTTCTCCGTTGGCTCCGGTTTGGGCTTCCGGCGGTACTGCTGGCGCTGCCGCAGCTCTTTCTCTGGACATTTCCTTCCGTCGGCGGAAATGAACACTTCGTCCGTGTCGTGATCGACTGGGTGAATAACGGAAAGGAGCCCTGGCTCTGGTTCTGGATCAAAAATGTCGGACTCGTATTCGTTCTGACGCCGTTTGCTTTCTTTGCTGTCTCTAAGGAGCAGCGCGCGGCGTTCTCCGGCGCGGTATTTATTTTCGTTGTGTGCGAGCTGCTCGTATTTCAGCCGAACGAATACGATAACAACAAGCTCCTGTACGTTGCCTATGCCTTCGGATGCTTTGTGTGCGCCGACGCGCTGGCCGGTTGGCTCGGACGGCTCCGGAGCCCGGCAGCGCAGGGCGTGCTTCTTGCTCTCACACTCTTTATCAGCTCCAATGCCGCCGTGTTTACCCTTGGACGTGAGGTTGCCTCCGGTATCCCGAAATACGGTTATGAGCTTTTCTCCCGTGATGAGGCCGCCGCGGCGGAGTATATTATTGAGAACACTGAGCCGGACGCTCTTTTCCTGACAAGGGATAACCACGACAACACTGTAGCAACCCTCACCGGGCGGAACATCGTCTGCGGAAGCGGCTCCTATCTCTACTTCCACGGCCTGAATTATCAGGGGCAGCAGCGGCTTGCCGAACAGATGCTCACTAACGCGGAGGTGTTTGAAGCAAACCGCGAAAGTGAAGGACTGGACTATGTGTACATCGGCTACCACGAGCGCGCGCTTACCGGTGTTATCACCGATTATCTGACGGAAAATTATTCCATTGCGTTCTCTGCCGGAGCGATCACGATCTATGATCTCCACGCGGACGCGGTAGGCTGAATAGCCGTCCGGCAGCAAAGCATTTATATCTTTTTCGCATATACAAAAACCGCCCGCGGTACCTGCCGCGGGCGGTTTGATACATTTCAGAGAACGAAGCTCTCCAGCTGTGCCTTCGGCACAAAGCCGACGGAGGTTTTGACGGGTTCGCCGTTTTTGAAGAGGATGAGCGTCGGGATGCTCGATACGCCGAAGCGCATGGCAAGATCCATTTCCTCATCCACATTGACCTTGCCGACCTTCACTTCGGCATGCTCGTCCGCAAACTCGTGCAGCACGGGTGCAAGCATTTTGCAGGGTCCGCACCAGCTCGCCCAGAAGTCCACGAGGACAGGTTTATCGGCGTGCAGAACCTCTTCTTCAAAGTTGGCTTTTGTAATGGTAATTTCCGACATGGTAGATCGCTCCTTTCGATGAAGTATTAATAGTTTTCGGCGTGGATCTCAAAATAGCTCTGCGGATGGGCGCACGTTGGGCAGATCTCCGGCGCGCTCGTGCCGACAACAATGTGTCCGCAGTTGCGGCATTCCCAGACCTTGACCTCGCTCTTGGCAAACACTTCGGCAGTTTCCACGTTGTGCAGCAGTGCGCGGTAGCGCTCCTCATGGTGCTTTTCGATCGCGCCGACAAGACGGAATTTCTGCGCAAGCTCGCGGAAGCCCTCTTCTTCGGCGGTTTTGGCGAAGCGTTCGTACATATCCGTCCACTCGTAGTTTTCGCCCTCGGCGGCGTTCAGAAGATTCTCCGCCGTATCGCCGATGCCGTTGAGCTCCTTGAACCAGAGCTTCGCATGCTCCTTTTCGTTGTCCGCGGTTTTCAGGAAGAGAGCGGCGATCTGCTCATAGCCCTCCTTCTTTGCTTTGCTGGCGAAAAACGTATACTTGTTGCGGGCTTCCGATTCCCCGGAGAATGCGGCGCGGAGGTTCTGCTCGGTCTTTGTCCCGGAATACTTGTTCTTTTCCGACATTTTTTCTACTCCTTTATAAAGCGTATTTTCCGTTTCGTAGTATGCCCAGATATAGCCAAAGAACCGCCGAAAGGCAGTTCTCTGGCTGATTTTTTTATTCCGCTTTTTTCAGCTCGCAAAGCGCCGCGGCAATGCGCGCAGCGCAGCGCGCGTTATTCAGCGCAAGCTGCACGTTCGTTTCAAAGCTCTCGCCGCCGGTCAGCTCCTTGACCTTGGCAAGCAGGAACGGCGTGATGTTCTTACCGTGGACATTCGCCTCGTCCGCGGCCTGCAGCGCCACATTGATGATGCGCTCCATATATTCATGATCGAGCGCATATTCCTCCGGCACGGGGTTGCCGACGAGGATGCCGCCGGTAAAGCCGATGCCGCGCTGCGCATGGATGATCGAGGCGATCTCCGCTTCGCTCTGCGCCGCGTAGTCCACGCCGAAGCCGCTCTTGCGGCAGAAGAACGCCGGAAAATCGGCGGTCTGGTTGCCGATGACGGGAACGCCCATCGTCTCAAGATACTCGAGCGTGCGTCCGATGTCGAGGATCTGCTTGGCGCCGGCGCAGACGACCGTAACAGGCGTGTGAGCAAGCTCCTGCAGGTCGGCGGAAATATCCATGGAATCCTGACCGCCGCGGTGCACACCGCCGATGCCGCCGGTAGCAAACACGGGGATGCCCGCCATGGCCGCGATGATCATCGTAGAAGCGACGGTCGTCGCGCCGGTGCGGCCAAGAGCAACATACACCGCCACGTCGCGGCGGCTGACCTTGCCGATGTTCTCGGCGCGGCACATGATCTCCAGCTCCTCCGCCGTGAGACCGACCTTGAGGCGGCCCTTGACGATCGCGCAGGTCGCCGGAATACCGCCGAGCGAGCGGATGACCTCTTCCACGCGGTGCGCAAAATCCAGATTTTCCGGATACGGCATGCCGTGGCTGAGGATCGTGCTCTCGAGCGCGACGACGGGCTTATTCTCATCCAGCGCCTGCTGGATCTCGGGAAGAACGTCCAGATACTTTTCAAAGCTGTTCATAGTTCATTTTCCTCCAGAATTTTATTGACGAGCTCCGCGCTCATCCCCGGACTGACGGTACCGGCGCTGGTGACGGCGATGATGCCCGCCGCGAGAGCCCAGCGAGCCGCCCGTTCGGGGGGAAAGCGGTGCAGGTAAGCATATAAAAGTCCGGCCATAAAGGCATCTCCCGCGCCGGTGGCATCTACCATCTGGCTCACGGGACGGAGAGCGGCATAGAATTTTGCGCCGCTGCGGTCGGCCCAGTAGCAGCCGCGCTGTCCCATGCTGACGACGATGCAGTGCGTACCGCGCTCGAGAAGCACATCCGCAGCGCGCTCCATATCGGCGTCGCCGGTGATCTCGCAGCCGGTCATAGCCGCGAGCTCCAGCACATTGGGCTTCAGGCAGTGGAGCTTTCCGGCAAACGGGGCAAGACGACGGGCATACGTTGTGGAAACCGGGTCGGAAAAGATCGGCACGCCTGCGAGCGCGTCGGAGGTGATCCATTCCAGAGCCTCCGGCGTCAGGCAGGGGTCGCAGACGATCGCGTCCGCTTTCCGCAGCGCATCCTTTTGCCCTTCCAGCCAGTCGGGGGTGATGTGCTCCAGAATGCGCATATCGGACATGCCGATGAACATGTCGCCCTCGGGGTCGATGAGCGCCATATAGCTGGAGCTGCCGCAGTCCGGGCAGCGCAGCATGTGCGACATATCCATGCCGACTGCCTCGCCGGAGGCGAGGATCTCGCGGCCGTATAGATCGTTGCCTATGGCGGAGAACAGAGCCGTCCTCTCGCCCATGCGGGAGAGATTTTCGAGAATGTTCCGCGTGACGCCGCCGGGCGACGTGTGGAGAAAGCCGGGGTTGGAATCATGCAGGATCAGCGCGGCACGGCTGCGGCCGTGCAGATCCATGTTGGCCGCGCCGATGCCCGCGGTAAAACGTTTTTCTGCCATTATTTCAAAATCACTCGCTTGAAGTTCTTCTTGCCGCGGCGCAGGACAACGCCCTTGCGCAGTTCCTCACCGTCAAACGCTTTGGCGATGTCGGTGACCTTTTCCTCTCCGCACAGGACGCCGCCCTGCTGGATGTTGCGCCGCGCGTCGCTGCGGGAAGCGCAGAGACCGCTCAGCACGAGGAGGCTCATAATGTCGGACTTGCCGTCTACGAGGTCACTCTCGGAAATGACGGCTTCCGGCACATGCTCGGTGCTGCCGCCGCCGAAAATGGCGCGCGCTTTTTCCTGCGCGGCGCCGGCCTCGTCCTCACCGTGAACCATTTTGGTAAGCTCGTAGGCCAGAGTTTCCTTGGCGGTGTTGAGCTGCGCGTCCTTCCACGTCGCCATTTCGTCGATCTGCTCGAGCGGGAGGAACGTGAGCATACGGATGCACTTCATAACGTCCGCGTCGTCCACGTTGCGCCAGTACTGGTAGAAATCGAACGGAGAGGTCTTGTTCGCGTCAAGCCAGACAGCGTTGCCCGCCGTTTTGCCCATCTTCTTGCCCTGCGAGTCGGTCAGGAGCGTAATGGTCATGGCGTAGGCGTCCTTGCCGAGCTTCTTGCGGATGAGCTCCGTGCCGCCAAGCATGTTGCTCCACTGGTCGTCGCCGCCAAACTGCATGTTGCAGCCATATTCCTTGAAAAGATGGTAGAAATCGTAGCTCTGCATGATCATGTAGTTGAACTCAAAGAAACTCAGACCCTTTTCCATGCGCTGCTTGTAGCACTCGGCACGGAGCATGTTGTTCACGCTGAAGCATGTACCGACCTCGCGCAGAAGCTCAATATAATTGAGATCGAGCAGCCAGTCGGCGTTGTTGACCATGATGGCCTTGTCCTCGCCGAATTCGATGAAGCGTTCCATCTGGCGGCGGAAGCACTCGGCGTTGTGGTCGATATCCGCCTTGGTGAGCATCTTACGCATATCGGTGCGGCCCGAGGGATCGCCGATCATCGTGGTACCCCCGCCGATGAGCGCGACCGGCTGGTTGCCGGCCATCTGCAGGCGTTTCATGAGCGTGAGCGCCATGAAGTGACCGGCCGTCAGGCTGTCCGCCGTGCAGTCAAAGCCGATATAAAAGCGAGCCTTTCCGTTGTTGATCAGGTCGTGGATCTCCTGTTCATCGGTGACCTGCGCGATAAGGCCGCGCCGGACAAGCTCTTCGTAAATCTGCATCAATCTGTCTCCTTTTTATTCTTTTTCCGCGTAATACGGATAAATTCCTTATGACAGGGACGCGCGGAACCGCTCATCCCGTGCGAGAAGCTCCTCAGCTCCCGCAAGCTGTATATCGGTGATCATGTCGCCGCCGCTCAGGCGTGCCAGTTCATACCGGCGGCCCTCACGGTCGAGGAGGCGGATGTTCGTATACGTGCGCCCGCCGTGCTCGGCCTTTTCCACCAGATACTGCTGCTGCGCCATCGCCGCGATCTGCGGGAGATGGGTCACGCAGAGCACCTGCTTCGTCCGGCCGAGGGAAGCGAGCTTTTCTGCCACCCGCTGCGCCGCGACGCCGGATACGCCGGTGTCGATCTCGTCAAAGATCAGCGCGTCTACGCCGTCCTTTTCGGCAAAGACGTTCTTGAGCGCGAGCATGATGCGCGAAAGCTCGCCGCCGGAAGCGATGCGGCTGATCGGGCCAAGCGCTTCACCGGCGTTCGCCGACATGACGAAGCTTACCTCGTCGGCGCCGGAGGCGGACAGGGCGTTTTTCCCTTCGCGGGAAAGGAGCCGCACCTCAAAGCGGACCGACGGCATGCTGAGATCCCGAAGCTCGCCGACGACGCGCTCCTCGAGCCGCTTTGCCGCAGCTTGCCGGATATCGGTGAGCGCGCGTGCCTTCTTTTCGGCAAGCGCATACGCCTTCGCCGTTTCCTTTTCCAGCTGCGCGAGCCGGTCGCCCGCGTATTCCAGCTCGTCAAGACGGCGCTCGGAATCCGCAAGAAGCGCAGCGAGCCCTTCTTCGTCTGTGGAATATTTCTTTTCCAGACGCCGCAGCTGGGCGATCCTTTCCTCCAGCCGGTCATATTCCTCCGGGGAAAAGTCCAGAAGCTGCTGCTTTTCGCGCAGCCGCTCGGAAGCGTCCTCCAGCGCGAGCCGCGCAGAGCGGATGATCTCTTCGGTCTCCGCAAGATCGGCGCTCCACGCGCCGGCACGGGAAACATTATACTCCGCATCGCCGCACTGTGCAACAGCGCTGCTGTCTGAATCGTAGAGCGCGGCAAGGGCAGCGGAAATGTGCTCCGTCAGCTTTTCGCTGTTGCGGAGAAGATCACGCCGCTCCGTGAGTTCCGCTTCCTCGCCGGGGCGGATCTCCGCCTTGGAGAGCTCGGCGATCCGGTAGCGCAGGCTCTCTTCCAGACGCTGTTTTTCCGCTTCGTCCATGGAGAGCCGTTCGCTCTCGCGAACGAGGGCGCGGTAGGCATCATACGTCTCGCGATAAGCCGCGAGCGCTTCACCGCACTCGCCGAAGGCATCCAGATAGTCGAGATGCCGCCGCTCGTCGAGAAGCTGACGGCCGTCGTTCTGCCCGTGGATATCGAGCAGAAGCGCCCCCAGCTCGCGCAGCTGCGACGCCGTGACCGGCACGCCGTTCACACGGCCGGTGCTTTTGCCGTCCGTTGAAATGCGGCGCTGCAATATGATCTCGCCGTCGTCCGCGTCGATCTCGTTATCGGCACACCAGCGCTCCGCCTGCGCCGATTCAAAGGACGCCGTGACGGACGCGCGATCCGCGCCGGAGCGGACAAGCTCGCGGCTGACGCGGTTGCCGAGTACAGCGTTGAGCGAGTCGATGATGATCGATTTGCCTGCGCCCGTTTCGCCGGTCAGTACGCTCAGTCCGGCAGAAAATTCCACATCTGCGCGCTCGATCACGGCGATATTTTCAATGTGGAGTGTTTTGAGCATTACAGCATAGCCTCGATTTCCCGACAGAAGTCCAGTGCCGTACCGACATCGCGCATGGCAAGGAACGCGGTATCGTCCCCGGCGAGCGTCCCGACGAGATTCGGAACATCCAGATTGTCGAGCATGGACGCCGCAGCGTTGGCGAGGCCGGGCAGTGTGTGGATGACGACGATGTTCTGCGCCGTATCAAAGCTCACGACGCATTCGCGGAAGATCTTGCGCAGCCGGTCGAGCTGATCGCCGGAATCCTCCCGCGCGGGGACGGTATAGCGGTAGCCGCCATCCGGGGAAAGCTCCTTTACCAGACGAAGCTCGCGGATATCGCGCGAGAGCGTCGCCTGCGTGCTTTTCACGCCGCGCTTGCGCAGCGCTTCGATCAGCTGGTTCTGGGTCTCAATGTTCTGCTCCTGAATCAACGCAAGAATCTCTTCCTGTCGCTTTGATTTCACGGGGCGTTCACCTCTTTCATTTATCGACTAATTTTTCAAAAACAATGTCAAAGAAGCTGCGATCTTTAACGCGCGCCATAAGAAGTGTTTTATCGGAGCGCGCCACGACGAGCTCGTCCCCGTCAAGGAACGGAACGGCCACGCCGTCCACGGAAAGAAAGACCTCTTTGTCTCCCTGCTCCACGGTGCGGATGGATACTTCGCGGTCCGCTTTCAGTACATACGAGCGCGCCGCAAGGCGGAACGTGCAGATCGGTGTGAGAATGATGCAGTCGGCGCACGGCTCGACGATCGGCCCGCCCGCCGCCATGGAGTAAGCGGTAGACCCGGTCGGCGTGGAGGCGATCATTCCGTCGCCGGAAAACGCCGTAACTTCTCTTCCGTCGCTGAATGCTTCAAGCTTCACAACGCTCACCGAGGCACGGACGACCGCTTCGTTGAGAGCGCTTCCCTCATAGACCAGCTCGCCCTTACGGAAGAGCTTGAGATCGAGCATCATGCGCGTCTGTACCGTGTAATGGCCGTCGGCCACTTCCAGTATGCAGTCCGTCTCTGTCTGCTCCAGTTCGGCGAGAAAGCCCTTGTTGCCGAGATTGACGCCGAGGATCGGAACGCCGGAACCGGCGAGATACCGGGAAAGCTGCAAAATCGTACCGTCGCCGCCGAGAGAGACGACGAGCCTCGCTCCGGGCAGCGCCATCGGAAGA
>ULXL01067096.1_pt1 | contig 14509 bp, 11 predicted proteins | sample 1961241 | NCBI WGS metagenome assembly ULXL01 (sample SAMEA4835837, study PRJEB28245) | human gut metagenome | biome: gut microbiome; material: fecal sample | place: Denmark | collected 2008
AAAGAACATAAGGGAAAAAATAGAAATCAACCCAAAGGAACCGAAATATATAAAGGTGGTGTACGGTCTTGGATACAAGGTGGACAAAATTTAAGTACAGTAATTTCAGCAAGCTTTTATGTGTTTTGCTTGCGTGCTGCTTTATCAGCGTTTTCTCTTTGAATTTTATAAAGCTGATAGAGAGAACGGAAACTGTCGGCAGTCGAAATTGGCTTGCAACCTCGCAGAATAATGATGATTTTGAAAAAATATATTTCAGCTCGGATAAGCTTTTGCATCTTCTTATAAATGATGTTGAGGTTATTTCCTACGATGTCAGCCATAACTACTATCAGGCTTTATATGACGAAAAAAAGGCTGAAACAAGCGAAAAGATGCTTGAATATTTCAAAAAGGTTCAGCCGCTTGTTATAGCTCAGGCAGAGCAGGAGCAGGCAGGCGGGCAAGCCGATTATGATTACGGCTATGAGGATAGCGGCGAGGTAACAACAACGCAAATTTATTCGGAGTATGCGTCTAACGCAATTGCGAATTATAATTTTCAATACGGTGTTTCATCATCGGAAATAGACACCGAAGAAAACACCTTCGGCTTTTATTATGATTACAAAGATGAAAATCTGAATGAACAGATTGAAATTTATTTTAAAGCTCCCATTTATGCCGATGAGGCAACTGCGCTGAACAGCTTTAAATTGCAGTTCGGAAACCATATTTATTACTACTATTGTGCAAATTATGCCGAGGCAGGCGAAAGCGCAGGGCTTGATCTTGATAAGGTTAAGTTTTATGCAGAATTTTCAGACGGCTCAACGGTTGGCAATGTTGAAAACGGAGAGGAATTCAAGGCAGGCGTTAGAAGCGGAAATTATTTTATTATTGAAAACGGCGTTCAGGAAACGGGCGGGAATGCTTCGATAAGCGAAAATATAATTGATTATATTTCCTGCGGAACAGATATGTTTAATAATATAAAGCTTTATATGTCGCTTAACAACGCCTATGAGGGCAACGATAAATACGGCGAGCTCGGTGTTGAGGTTCAAAGCTGTCTTACGGAAAATCCCATCAGCCTGCTTGCTCTTTGCATAATTTCTGCCTTCGGATTAATCACAATGGCGGTGTTCTCCGTTCGCCTTGCAGGTCATAAAAACGGAGAAATTAAAACGGCGTTAATTGATAAAATGCCTGTTGATTTGCATTTTATTCTTTCGGGTGTAGTTGCCGTTTTGCTCGCTTTTTGCTATGTATATACAATGTCTGAACGCTTTAAGTTTTATTTGCACAACAATGTTAATTATTTTTCTGCTTCATTTGACGAAAGCGTTTTCATTCTTGTGCTTATCTGCGCAGAGGGCTGCGGAATATATCTTGCATTTATTGAATTTTGCACCTCTGTTGCAAGAAGCGTTAAAGCAAAGGAAAGGCTTTTCGGTCGCACAATGATTTTCGGATTTTATAAAATACTGCGCTTTGGCTTTAAAAAAATAAAGGTGCTTTGTGCTAAAATTCAAAAATACTTAAAAACGCTTTTCTTTGCTCCGAAAAGGCTTGGAAGAGGAGCCGTTGCCGTTGTTGGCATTTATACCGGCGTAAATATTCTTGTTGTGATTACAGCAATGGTTTTGAGCTTTAATTATCAAGAGCTATTAGCAGCTTTTATGATAATACTTTTGATTGCCGCAGATGCACTTCTTGTTTATAAGGCGTTTTGCTATATGCGCTCGCTTGATAAAATTATCGACTGCGCTCAGCATAATGCTCCCGTTGAAATAGACGATGGTGATTTAACGCCGAGCCTGAAAGCACTTGCGAACGCCCTTGATAAGAAAACGGCAGATTTGCAAAGCGCCGTTATAAAGGCGGTTAAGGATGAGCGCACAAAGGCAGAGCTTATAACTAATGTTTCCCACGATTTGAAAACTCCGTTAACCTCGGTTATCAATTATATTGATTTGCTCAAAAAATGTGATATCGAGGATGAAACGGCAAGGCAGTATATGCAGGTTATTGATGAAAAATCAATTAAGCTTAAACGCCTTATTGAAGATTTGATAGAGGCCTCAAAGGTTTCGGCAGGCAATGTAACGATAAACAAAACGAAGATTAATTTAAACGAGCTTGCAGCACAGGCAATTGTTGAGGAAACGGCAGATATTGAAAAAAGAGGGCTTCAAATAATATTTGAAGAGCCGACGGAGAAAAATGTTGTTTTCGCAGACGGAGCAAAGCTTTACAGAGTGTTTGAAAATCTGCTTTCAAATGCAAGAAAGTATTCTGCACCGGGCTCAAGAATTTATGCTCAAATCCGTTCGGATAACGATTTCGGATACTTTGAAATCAAAAATATTTCAAAGGAGCCGCTTAATATTTCCGCCGAGGAGTTGACGGAAAGGTTTGTTCGAGGCGATAAATCAAGAAGTGAGGACGGAAACGGACTCGGGCTTTCAATCGCAAAGCAGCTTTGCGTTCTAAACGGCGGCGAGCTTATCATCACGATAGACGGCGATTTGTTTAAGGCAACGGTTAAAATGCCCCGCAGAGAGCAGCCGAGCGACGAGCAATAAAAAATGCCGCAGAAGCGCATCAGCTTCTGCGGCATTTAATGTTTTTTATCCTATTTTTTCACAAATTGCGTTGTATTCGTCCAAAACAGCCTGTGAGTCGAAATAAACGGTGTCGCCTTCAACCTCCCAATCCTTTGCATTGTCCGAAAGCAGATTGATTGCCTCCTCGTAATAGCTTAATGTTTCAAGCATTTCATCAAGCGATTTAACATATTCGGAATCCTCGGCAACGGTGTCCGAAATCTCCATAATTTCGTTGTAAAAGCTAAGAGCGTCGCCCGAAAGTCCTGCCTCCTGTGCGTTTTCGGCAACTCCCTCGGCGCTCAGCATTTTAACGGCACTTTCCTTTTCGTTATTAATTGCGGCTTTAAGCTCGGAAATGTATTGCCTCGTTTCAGTGAATTGAGGGCCGTCATTTTTAATATTCTCGGCAGAGAGAAGATTTGAAGCTCTATCGTCATTAAGCGTGTCAATCAAGCCGAAAACACCGTCATAAAATTCAATAAGATAATCCTTTGCGGCGTCCTCCGCAGGTGCATATTTTCCGCTTGAAACACGGCTGTTTAAGTGTGAATAAAGCGCATCGCGGTCAGCGTCCTCATAATATTCAACATCAACAATGCTGTTTATTGCGTCAATCTCGGCATTAATTGCCTGCCTTTGCTTTTCGTTGCTTATTTCAATGCCCGCAAAAGCAATTCCGATAATAACCGCTGCGGCAATAATAATGATTATTGCGATTAAAGGCTTTTTGCTCTTCTTTTTAGGCTTCTCCTCTGCGAAAGCCTGAGTATAATCCTGCTGTGCATCCATAATGAAATTTTCCTTTCTTCAATTTTTTTAATTGTACTATAAAACGCAGTAAAAATCAAATATCAACCAAACTTAAAACGTTTCTCTTGACTATTCTATCTGCAAGAGTGATAATAAAAATATAAGCTTATGATGAAAAAGCAGAGGGGTTTTGCTATGCTTAAAAAATCTTTAATCGCAAAAACAGACGCCGCCGCAAGCGAAAAGCAGATATACACAAATGAATTTGTCAGAATAACATATTTAACCTCACGCCTGATACGAGTTGAGCGTGCAGACACGGCAACGGATTTGCCGAGCAAAACCGTTTGGCTTCGCAATTTCAAAGCAGGCGATTTCAAGGTAACTCAAAGCGGCTCAAAAACCGTTGTTGAAACAGAGGATTGCATTTTCACAATTAAAAAATATAAGCCTCACAGCGTTTATTTTAAGGACACGGGAAAAACGGAAATTTTTTCACGGCAGAAAAATCTTAAAGGCACAAGGCGAACCCTTGATATGACATACGGCAAGGTCTCCTTGGAGGATGGGCTTATAACCGAAAAGGGCGCATATTTGCTTGATGACAGTAAAGCAATGCTTATTGATGAAAACGGTATGTTTACTCCTCGCAAGGCGGGTGCAAGTGATTATTATGCGTTTGCTTACGGAAAAAAATACCGAGAAACAATTAACGCTTTTTATAAAATCAGCTCGCCCGTTCCCATTGTTCCCCGCTTTGCACTCGGTGTTTGGTGGAGCAGATACCACGCATACACTCAGCAGGAATATCTTGATTTAATGCAAAGATTTGCCGATGAGGAAATACCGCTTACTGTTGCAACGGTTGATATGGACTGGCATTGGGTTAAGGATATTGATAAAAAATTCGGTGTTAAATACGGCGGCTGGACGGGATATTCCTGGAACACGGAGCTTTTTCCCGACTATAAGGAATTTTTAAGAAGGCTCAAAGAGCAGAATTTACATATAACGCTCAATCTTCATCCGGCAGACGGAGTTCACTCTTATGAGGATATGTATCCCGAAATGGCAAGAGCGCTCGGCGAAAGCCCCGATGAAAAGAAAACGGTTGAGTTTAGATGCTCAAGCCCCGAATTTTGGAATTCATATTTTGATATTCTTCATAAGCCATACGAAAGGGACGGCGTTGATTTTTGGTGGATAGATTGGCAGCAGGGCAAAAAAAGTGATGTTGAGGGGCTCGATCCGCTCGAGGCACTTAATCATTACCATTATCTTGATAATGCCGAAAACGGTGAAATTCCGCTCATTCTTTCAAGATATGCAGGTCTCGGCTCACACCGCTATCCGCTTGGATTTTCGGGAGATACTGCGATAAATTGGAGGGTGCTTGATTTTCAGCCGTATTTCACGGCAAATGCCGCGAATGCGGCATACGGCTGGTGGAGCCACGATATAGGAGGTCATCATCAGGGCTACAGAGATGATGATTTGTATATGCGTTGGCTTCAATTCGGCGTTTTCTCTCCGATAATGAGGCTTCATTCAACGGCAATTGAATTTCTCGGCAAGGAGCCGTGGAAGTATAAAGCAGATATTTATCATTACGCAAAGGAATGGCTTCGCCTGCGCCACCGCCTTATTCCGTATATTTTCACTATGGATTACAGAGCACACACAGACGGCATCGCCGTTTGTGAGCCGATGTATTATTCTTATACCGAAAACAAAAATGCCTATCAGGTTAAAAATCAGTATATGTTCGGAAGCGAGCTTATGGTTTGCCCCATAACCTCTCCTCAGCACCGTGAGATAAACAAAGGAAGCGTTGAAGCGTGGATACCCGAGGGCAGATGGGTTGATATTTTCACAGGTCAGGCTTATTCGGGCGAGAAAAGAATAACTCTTTTCAGAGATATAAACACAATCCCCGTGCTTGCAAAGGAGGGAGCAATCATTCCTCTTTCGGCAGATGAGGGCAACACCTGTGAAAACCCCGAGCGCCTTGAAATATGGGCGTTTACGGGCAACGGCAGCTTTTGCCTTGTTGAAGATAACGGCAAAACGGATTGCGAGGAGCATAGGGCGGTAACGAAGCTTGATATATCATTTGACGGTTCAAGGCTAACCTTTACCGTAAATAAAGCAGAGGGCGACCTTTCTGTTATTCCGCAGAAAAGAAGCTATAAAATTATCGTTAAGGATGCTGTTAAAAACGGCAAAATGCCTGTGCTTGAAATTAACGGCGCAGATGTAAATGAAGCGCACACGGCTTGTGCGGAAAATGTGAGCAGAGCAAGGAAGCCGGCACCGTTTGATGCGGTTGTTGATATTTTCTCACGCTGGCAGGAAAAAACAAATAAAAAATCATTTGCATATAAGCCGTTTGAGAATAAAAAAGAAGAGGAGGAAATCAGCCGTGCGCTGAAAAAGGCCTCCCTGCCCGATACCGTGCGCGGCGTCTTGGAGGAATATCTCGCTCAGGAATAATCGGATAAACAAAAATCCGAGGCACTCATTGGTGCTTCGGATTTTTCTTGTGTAAAACAGACCAAATGCAGCAACAAGCCGAGAGCTGTGCTCCCGTGCCTGCACAAATCACCATTTATTGTGAACTCTTTCGGCAAAAACGAGCCTGTTTTCAATTTTAATTTCCGTTGAATCGTCAAGGATTGCAGTTCCGGACATAAGGCCGAAAACCTGATGCGGAATCATACATATCAATTTAAGATCAAGCGGAGCCTGCCTGTCAATAATCGGCTTAAAGGTCATTTCAAATCTGCCGTCGGAGGAGGTAAAGCTCCATTCGTCCGTGTATAAATATTCGCCGTTCTTCATCGGAATATTAAAGGTAACCTCTTCAAGCTTATGCGATTTGCCGTTATAAAAAAGCATATTCTCGCTTGCGGCAGATGTGTTGCCAAAGCCGTAGCCTATGTTAAAGCCAAAGCGGCTCCCGTCGTCAAGAATCATCTGGCCCGAGCCCCAGTACCATGTATTATCATAGGTCCAAACACCTCGTCCCCAGTCGAGCGTTGCAAGTGCCTTGTTTTCCTCGTTGAATTCATATCTTTTGCCGTCAAATTCAAAAAAGCCGCTTGCACGCATACAGTTGATTTTTTGATTGTAATAAAAATGCTTATCCTTGTCAAAGGGGGTTGCAATAACCATGCTTTCCTCGGGCATATCGGTTAATGTAATGTCAAAAATAAGGCATTTTTTTGTGTTGCAGTAGTTGTCATAGGAGCCGTATAGCCTGCGCTCCTTGCCGTTGTTAAGAAAGCTCATATCGGCGGTGCCAACCTTGGCGTGAATGTTTCCTGCTTCACTCGTTGGGGGCAAATTCAATTTGCCAAGCGGAAGCACGCCGATTTCGGAATCATTCATTTGAATAGGCTTTTCGCCGAATTGAAGGAATGAAACGGAAAGGCAGCTAACATAGCCTGCGTCGGAAATTGTCAGGCAAATGCCGTAATCCTGTGTTCCTATGTAGTAATAATCCCATTCCTTAATTCTGATTTTAGGCGCAGTAATATCATTTCTGTTGTATTCCCAAAGAAGCTTTTTTGCAAAGCCGGGCTCGGCAATGTTTCCGTTTGAATCAAGAAGCCTTTGCTTCGCTGTTATTTCGTGCTGCATAAAAACACTCCTCTCTGTTATAAGCAGCTTTTAATAATTTTGTATTCATCAATAAGTGCGTCAAGCCCGAAGCGTGCGTTTGCAGGGCTTGTTGACGGCAGGCAGATTGCCTCAATTCCCGTGTTTTCCTGCTGAAATCGGCAATAATATTTGTATGCCGCCTTGCCGGTTGTGAATATCGCTTTAATATCTGCCGTGTCGGTAATAACACTTAAATCGTTAGGCACTGCGTTTTTAACGGAGCAGTCAGAGGCGCCGATAATATCGCATTGTGCAAGAGTGTCCCAAAGTGCAATTCCGTTTTTCAGCAAAAGGGACGCACGCTCTTCGTTGGTTTTCGGCAACGGCTCGCCGAGCACAGCGCTGATAACTCTCCAAAAGCGGTTTTGCGGGTGCATATAATAGAACCCGTTCTCCCTCGATTTCGGCGAGGGCATCGTCCCTAAAATCAGCACCTTGCTTTCCGCATTGAAAACGGGCGGAATGCCGTGTTTAATATGTTCGTATCTCATAATTCGATATTATCATAAAGCGAAAGAAAATTAAAGAGATTTTCTGAAAATAAAATAAAAAAAGATATTGACATTGCCATAATTAAGTGATATTATATTAAAGCAATTGAGACATTCCTCAATAGCTCAGTCGGTAGAGCATGCGGCTGTTAACCGCAGGGTCGTTGGTTCGAGTCCAACTTGGGGAGCCAAGATAAAAAAGTCGACATTTTCGAGAATTTCGAAGATGCCGATTTTTTTATTCCCTTTTATTTAGACTATAAATATGGTACAATGTGTGTAACAGAAAGAAAAAAGGAGGAAAACACTATGAATGATAATAAGTTTTTTTTAACCGAAACCGATAATAATGCTGTTTCACTTAGCGATTCAAACTACATCAACAATAAAGGCGCGAATCTTTATCGTCCCGATACTTATATGGAAGCGGTTGAATATTACAGGTTGGCGGCGGCAATGGGAAATGTTTATTCCATATCCAATTTAGGATATTGCTACCTTTATGGAAGAGGTATCGAGGCGAATTTGTCATTGGCATTAGCATATTTCAGAGTCGCGGCGAACAAAGGTGATGTGGATGCCGCTTATAAACTCGGAGATGTTTACGGGAACGATAAATGGGGGATTAAGGATCGAGAAATGTCCATATATTATTATCGTATGGCGGCAAGTTTTGTCATCGGAACAGAATGGGAAAATGGATATGTTGTGGCTTATTGCACTGAACTTCAAAAGTATCCGAGCTTGTGCTATGCATTGGGAAGAGAGTTATCCCTCGGCGGAGATATGTGCACCGACATTGATTGTGCCTATCAATTTCTTAAACATGCTGAAAAAGGATATAAAACCAAACTCGCCAACGGTAATGAAATGTATGCAAGTTCTTATCAAGGGGTGATCAAATTGATTGCCGATTCGCAGTTTGACGATATTCGTGAGCAATACGATGAATTATTCGATGATGACGACTTAGAAGACTCTTTTTGATGAAAGGTAAGGGTTGAAAAAACACTTTCGTTGCCGAATATTTGGAAACATAAAGGTTAAATATTTGTGAGCGATAAATAATTGTGCTATTTCGTAGCTGTAAGACGGGTGAATCATTGTGACATTTGGCAACTCTTTGAAATTGAATAGTTTTACGGAAAATCACAATTTTTAATCAAAATATCTGTTGTGCTATTACGGTGTACAGGGTCCTATTTACGCAGCCGAAAATTTTCCAAATAGGAAACACTTCGGGTGCGTTATTTTTTTGTGCAGTCTAATGCTCCCGGTGGGAATATATATGATAATTCTATATTAGAGATTATCAAATCGTATGATTTGGTTTCGTAGAATATGTAATGCTTGATTTAAATGATATTAAAAATTATATGCACACGGAACCGTCCCCTGTGCAGTCTCGAAACGCTTGATACTCTCCACCCGACAAAAGAGGGGCACAAAACAATCGCAAACGCTTGGATAACAGAACTAAACAGAATGGGTATATGTTAAAAGGCTATCTCGTTTTCAGAGATAGCCTTCTTATTTACATACAATCAATATAATTCAGCTATAAATCCTTTCATTTCTGCCAAAACACCTCATATTTTTTAATCACAAATATACACTTTATGTAATAATTCTACAATAATCTGTTGTTTTGTGCAATATACTATTTCAACTTGTTTGCCTATTACAAACAAAAATGCAGTCAAAGGCAAGCTTACCTTTGACTGTTCCGTCGTTCGTCTTTATTTTGGCTTTACCCCAACATTTGACATAGAGCCAAGAAAAAACGCCCCTGAAAACAGGAGCGTTTTGAAATATTAATGAAATTATCTCTTTGAGAACTGTGGAGCACGTCTCGCTGCCTTGAGACCGTATTTCTTTCTTTCCTTCATACGCGGATCACGAGTGAGGAAGCCTGCCTTTTTGAGAGCAGGGCGAAGTGATTCATCATATTGAAGAAGAGCTCTGGCGATACCGTGGCGGATTGCACCTGCCTGACCGGAAACACCGCCGCCGTTTACACGGCAAACAATATCAAACTTTTCCTTTGTGTCTGTTAAAACGAGAGGCTGATTTACGATGAGCTTAAGTGTATCAAGACCGAAATAATCATCTATATCTCTGTCATTAACAGTAACCTTACCTGTACCTGCATAGATACGAACACGGGCAACAGACTCTTTTCTTCTGCCTGTTCCGTAGAAATATGGATTTGACTCGTACATAATCTATAACCTCCTATTAGAATTCCCAAGCAGTTGGCTGCTGAGCCTCGTGCTTGTGGTCTGCACCCTTATAAATGTGGCATCTTGTGAGCTGCTTTCTGCCCTGAGTTGTGCTTGGAAGCATACCCTTAACGGCAAGCTCCATAGCAAAATCGCTCTTTTCATTCATAAGAGTTGAATACTTAACCTCTTTGAGGTTACCGATATAACCGGTGTGATGCTGATAAAGCTTTTTATTAAGCTTATCGCCTGTGAGAACGGCTTTATCTGTGTTTATAATAATAACAAAATCGCCGCAATCAACGTTTGGTGTGAATATAGCTTTGTGCTTGCCTCTGAGAAGAACTGCTGCCTCTGCCGCAACTCTGCCGAGGGGCTTATCTGCTGCATCAAGCACATACCATTTGCGCTCGATTTCGTCAGCCTTTGGCATAAATGTTGACATTTAACTTTCCTCCAAATAATAATAGTTTTGCTTTTCAGCTTGCCGAATAATAATATCACAGGAGCAAAAATAAGTCAATAGCAAATTTAAAATAAATTCTTATTGCTCTTGTTTTCTCGTTTTTTCTCATTTTTTCAGTCTGTTTTCTCTTTTTTAATTTACGAAAAATCTTTTTAAAGTGCATTTTTATTAATTCCTACTCCTTTAATATGAATTAACTATTGAAATTTAAGTGATAATTTGATAAACTTATAAGAAACGATTAGCGCATTTGCAATTGAAAAGAGGAATCATTTTGAAAATATCTGATATTTTAAAAAACAGAAGGGTTACCGTTTCCTTTGAAGTTTTTCCGCCTAAGGAATGGGATAAAATAGAAAACACCAAAAAAACAGTTAGAGAAATGGCTGAAAGCAAGCCCTCCTTTATGAGCGTAACCTACGGTGCCGCAGGCACACGGGCGGGCTTTACAACCGAGATTGCAAAGGAAATTGAAGGCTGCGGCATAACTGCCCTTTCCCACCTAACCTGCTTGACCTCAACAAAGGATAAAATAAACAGCGTTTTAGACGAATGGCAGGCAAGCGGAATTAAAAATATTCTTGCGCTTCGCGGAGATATTCCCGAGGGCTTCGTTTTCCCCGATGAGCAGCATTTCCATCACGCCTATGAGCTTGTAAAAACGATTAAAGAAAGAGGCAGCTTCTGCATAGGCGGTGCGTGCTATCCCGAGGTTCATCCCGACAGTGCAAACAGAATTGAGGATATTGCTCACCTTAAAGAAAAGGTTGACTGCGGACTTGATTTTTTAACAACGCAAATGTTTTTTGACAACGAGGTTTTTTTCAGATTTAAGGAAAACTGCCTTATTAAAGGAATAAACATTCCGATAATTGCAGGAATTATGCCGATAACAAATGCCAACCAAATTAAAAGAAGCGTTGAGCTTTCGGGATGTAAATTTCCGAAAAAGTTTGAAAAAATCATTGAACGCTTCGGAGACAACCCAAAGGCAATGAAGCAGGCAGGCATAGTTTACGCAACGGAGCAAATAATAGATTTGATGGCAAACGGACAAAACAATATTCATATATACACAATGAATAAGCCTGATGTTGCAGGCTCAATAATGAAAGGTCTGTCGGAAATAATTAATGAATAGAGCGGAAATTTTGCGCTATATGCGCACAAACAGCAAAATTCAAAACGAGGCTCTGCTCAATATGATTGAGGAGCAGATTTCACTTGCCGAAAAATCCGTTCAGCCGAAAAGCATTTACAGAATATTTGACTGCACGGTTACCGATAATTCGCTTATCATAGGCTCAATCGCCTTCAAAAGCCAACGCCTTGCGGAAAACCTGAAAGGGTGCAGCAGGGTTGCCGTTATGGCGGTTACGCTGGGAACGGAGAGCGACCGATTGCTCCGTTCGTTTTCGGGAGAAAGCGCAAGGCTTATTGCAATGCAGGCGGTGCTGACCGAGATGATTGAGCAGGAATGTGATAAGGTGCAGAAAATTATTGAAAAGGAAAACTCGGCTAAAACAAGGCAAAGATATTCTCCGGGATATTTTGATCTTGACATAAGCGAGCAGAAAAAGATTTTTTCACTGCTTGAAATAACAAAAAGATGCGGAATAACCCTAACGGACACCTGCCAGATGATACCAACAAAATCCGTTACGGCATTTACGGGAATTGATTATGAGGATTAAATTTTTTGACGGAAGCATGGGAACGATGCTTCAATCCGCAGGGCTTGAAGCGGGAGATCTTCCCGAGCTTTGGAATTTAACAAACAAGGAAAGGGTGCTTGAAATTCACAACGCCTATGCAAAGGCGGGCTCGGAATTTATCACAACAAACACCTTTGGGGCAAACAGCTTGAAATTCGACAATTTCGATGAAATTATCAAGGCAGGCGTTGCTCTTGCGAAAAGCACGGGAAAAAGGGTTGCGCTTGACATAGGCCCAACTGGCAAGCTTTTGAAGCCTATGGGCGACCTTGATTTTAACGATGCGATTGATATTTTTGCGCAGATGATTAATGCCGGCAAGGACGGCGCAGATGTTGTTCTTATAGAAACAATGAGCGACACATACGAAATAAAGGCGGCTGTTCTTGCGGCAAAGGAAAACTGCAATCTGCCTGTTTTTGTTACAATGATTTTTGACGAAAAGGGCAGACTGCTGACGGGTGCAGACATAAAAAGTGCAGTTACAATGCTTGAGGGGCTTGGAGTTGACGCAATAGGCTTTAACTGCGGACTTGGCCCAAAGCAGATGCTTGCGCTTGTTGAGGAAATTCGCAGATGGACGGAGCTTCCGATAATCGTTCAGCCTAACGCAGGGCTTCCCGAAAGCGTTAACGGAAAAACGGTTTTCAATGTTTCGCCCGAGGAATTTGCAATGTATATGAAAAAATGCGCCGAGCTCGGCGTTTCATATCTTGGCGGCTGCTGCGGAACAACTCCTGCACATATTAAGGAAATGATTGAAGCCTGCAAGGATATTCCTGCAAGCATTCCCGAAAAGAAAGGCTTAACTCTTGTTTCCTCTTACAGCGAAACGGTTGAAATAGGCACAAAGCCCGTTATTATAGGCGAAAGAATAAATCCCACGGGCAAAAAGCTTTTCAAGGAGGCGCTTCGCAGAAACGATATTGATTATATTATCAAGGAGGGTGTTTCTCAAAGGGAGGCAGGCGCACACATACTTGATGTTAATGTCGGCTTGCCCGAAATTGACGAGCCCGAAATGATGAAAAGCGCGGTTTATAATCTTCAAAGCGTTCTTTCAACTCCTCTTCAGCTCGACTCCTCCGACCCTCTTGCGCTTGAAGCAGGGCTGAGGATATATAACGGCAAGGCAATGCTTAATTCCGTTAACGGCAAGGAAGAAAATATGAAAGAGATTTTTCCGCTTGCCAAGAAATACGGCGCGGTTGTTGTTTGCCTTTGCCTTGACGAAAGCGGAATACCCGAAGCTGCACAGGGCAGAATTGAGATTGCAAAAAAGATTGTTAAAACGGCTGAGCAGTACGGCATTGAAAAGAAAAATCTTATTATAGACGCCTTAACAATGACGATAAGCACCGATAAAAACAACGCAAGGGAAACGCTTAAAGCGGTTAAATATATACGCGAGGAAATGGGAATTTGCACTGTTTTGGGCGTTTCAAACATTTCCTTCGGCTTGCCGAAAAGAGACGCGATTAACACGGCATTTTTCACTCTTGCGCTTCAAAGCGGTCTTTCGGCAGGCATTATAAATCCGAAATCGGAAGCTATGATGAACGCCTATTATTCCTTTAACGCTCTTGCAGGGCTTGACGATAACTGCACGGAATATATTGAAAGCGTTACAGACACAAAAACGCAGACGGCTTCTCCCGAAATCAGCCTGCACACCGCGATTGTTAAGGGGCTTAAAGACGAGGCGGCGCAATGCGCGAGGGCTCTTCTTGAAAGCTCAGAGCCGCTTGACGTTATAAACGGATATATAATTCCTGCTCTTGACGAGGTTGGAGCCGGCTTTGAGGAAAACAGGATTTTCCTGCCTCAGCTTCTTATGAGCGCAGACAGCGCAAAGGCGGCTTTTGATGTTATCAAGGAAAGAATGATATTAAGCGGTCAGGAGGAGAAATCGGGAAACAAAATAGTTATTGCAACAGTTCACGGCGATATTCACGATATAGGCAAAAATATCGTTAAGGTGCTTCTTGATAATTACGGCTTTGATGTTATCGACCTCGGCAAGGATGTTCCCGAGGAGGAGGTTTTAAGGGCTGTTGAGGAAAACGGCGTTAAGCTCGTTGGCTTGTCCGCTTTGATGACAACAACGGTTCCTGCAATGGAAAAAACGATTGCGCTTCTTCACGAAAAAACAGACGCAAAAATCTTCGTTGGCGGAGCGGTTTTAACGCCGTCCTACGCCAAAATGATAAACGCAGATTGGTATGCAAAGGACGCAATGGAAAGCGTTAGAATTGCAAAGGAGTTTTTCAGCTGATAAAAAACAAAAAGAAAATGCTTCGGATTTTTCCGAAGCATTTTTTGTTATAAGGATTTACGGGTAAAGGATATTTGCCCCTGCAATAATATTGATAATTAAGGCAGTATGGGCGAACTTCGTTCGCCCGCTCTTTATAAAAAACAACAGAAAACGGGAGAACACAGTTCTCCCCTACGAAATAAACGAGCGGTTATAAAATAATTTTCGGCAGGGATTTATCCCTGCCGAAACAAAAAATTTTATAGGTCAACATCAGAGCCGTCATCCGTTAACGGCTTAGGTTCGCTCGGCGTTTGCTCCTCAACAAAAGCGTCCTGCGGTTCCTGCGGCTCC
>ULXL01059529.1_pt1 | contig 14381 bp, 10 predicted proteins | sample 1961241 | NCBI WGS metagenome assembly ULXL01 (sample SAMEA4835837, study PRJEB28245) | human gut metagenome | biome: gut microbiome; material: fecal sample | place: Denmark | collected 2008
GGTTGTCTCTACTTTTGTGCGGAAGCTGTCAGTAAAAACGCCCTGCGTTGCACTCGCTGATTTGGACGTGCTAGTGCCGAATGCCGCCGCATATCGCGCGGAAGCATACGACTCACGATCCATCGTCAGCTCGTCTCCGTCGGGGTAGATGACGGCTGCGTCTGTCTGGGTGTACAGGATGGCTTCCAGCTCCTGCCGAAGCTGCTGGGGGCTGGAATAGCGGTCCTTGGGGTCAAATGCGCAGGCCTTCAGGACGATCTCGCCGAGGCGGCCTTCGCCGTAGAACGGGCGCGGCAGCGGTTCGCCGGACATCCGTCTGGCCAGCGCCTGCTCGCGGCTGCTGAACGTGATCGCCTCCGGCGGCTGCGGGAGGAACGGACCGCGATTTTTATTGAGCATCCGGTACAGCACCAGTCCGAGCGAATATGTATCAACGCTGAAGCCGTATTCCTTCCCGGCGTAGACCTCCGGAGCCATGTAACTGTACGTTCCCTTTTTGGACAAGCCCGAGGTCGTCCGCTCGATCGTGCGCGCGATGCCGAAATCGCCGAGCTTATAATCCCCGTTGTCGGAAATAAAAATGTTTTCCGGCTTGATATCGCGGTGGATGATGTTGTACCGTTGACAAAGCTCCAACGCTTTGCAGATATCGATGCCGAGCCTGATGATGTCCCGCCGCGCCATCGGGTGCTCGTAGACATACGGCAGCAGCGGGTGCAGCAGCTCCATGCGAATTAAAATGTCCCAGCCGATGCCATCCGGATGTTCAAGCACCCGCAAATCTTCGCAGCTTACAATGTTCGCCGTGCCCTTGAGCTTGAACATGATGGAAAACTCGTGCATGAGCTCCTCGACGATGCCGTGAAAATATGCCTCGGCCTGCGACACGCTCATGCCCTCGGAGATCACGCTCCGAACCTCCGCGCTGCTCTGCGGGACCGTGATCACCTTCAGCGCCGCCCGGTACGTCTGCCCGAACTCGCTGCGCTCGATTTCAAATACTTTTCCATAGCTGCCTTCGCCAAGGCAGCTCACTATGTTCCAATCCCCCAGCACCTGTGCGCCGGGGCGGTATGCTTCGTGCTCCATGGCTGCTCCTTTCCTCAGAAGACCATGCGGCGGATCGCTCCGCCGTTCTGGTCCGACGTGTAATACAGTGCAAAGGTGTCACAGATATAGGTGACGCGTTCGGCCTCGATCGTGCCGAGGTTTGTCGTTTCGCCGGTTTGCAGGTCCATGCGCCAGAGTGTGCTCGTGTGCTCCATCATGCCGTGTCTGTCATCCGACTGGGTGGAGAAATAGAGCACGCCGTCCCGCGCAGCTGTACTCCAGTATTCAAAGCGCTCGTCCGTGTTGACCAGCCCGCCGCGCAGCGTCAGCAGGTTCCATCCCGGCGGAAAGCCGCCGTCAGATGCAAGCAGATATTTCCCGGCCTTCATGCACGACTGGTGAACAGACAGGGAGAACGTCTCACCCGTTTCCGGGTTGAACGAAAGCCACGCGTTGGGGATCGAACCGCCGATATCATACTTGGCCGGGAATCCATACACACAGTATCCGTTCACATACATGAACATACAGTTATCCGGATAGGCCCGCTGGAGTTCGTTCTCCTCCTCCATGTAGTTCACATAGAACAGTGCCGCATCCTGCCCCGTCTGCGTGTCGACGACGGCAAACTGGCCGTAATGCCATCCATCGTCCAAGCCTCCCACGCGCGTGCCCGTGCGCTCCATGCCGGGGCGCAGCTCCAGCTTGTAGCGGGTGCGCATGGCCTCGCCCTCGCTGGCCTCTTCGGCCTCCTGTTGGAACCATGTCTCATGCGCCGCCAGCTCCTCTTTGCTCCAGTCGCGGCGCAGGTGCGTCGTATCGCTGCCCACCGTGCCGAGAACAAAATGGTCGCAGTGATGGAGCCAGACGGTCTGCCGTGCGGCTGCGGTGCTGAGGAGCACTTCGTTCATATTATCCGTGCCATCCGGGAAGAAGGGCAGCCCGGCTGCCTGCAGCTGCGCACGATACGCTTCACGCGCGGCCTCATTTGCGGCATAACTCGCTCTCTGGTATTCCCAGTCGTCAGAATCGGGCGGCTCTGTCTCCGGCCTGCTCCAGCTGCCGCTCTGCGCGGGGCTGTCGCCGAGCGTGTAGGTCGTGACCTCCCATGTGGTCGTGCATGGCTCGGCATAGGGATACAGGTTATCGGCATGATTCCGCCTTGTGCTGTAGACCGCAAGGCTCCATATGCCGTCCGTGCCCGGATAGAGCACGACATCCACCTGCGCGTCATACGCGTCCATCGCCGGAAGCGTCAGTACGCCCCGCTGCATTTCGCCGTCGGACGCGAGACGCGCATAATAGAGCAGCCCGCACCAGCCGCTGCTCTCCGCGCTGCCGTAGAGCCCGTACCACTCCGGGCCGTTCACGCCGTCGACGTTCACGATCCGGTACAGGAGCAGATCGTCCGGCTGCTCCTGCTGCCGCGCGCCGGAGCCGGGTTCGTAGGATACATATTCCGTGCAGTCCGGGCTCAGCGCCGCCGGAAAGCTGCTTTCAAGCAGCTCCTGCTGTTTTTCGCGCACCTGCCCGGCAAGGGTCTGGTCGCCGGTCGCTTCTGCGCCGGTTTCGAGCGTGCGCAGCGCGGCGTCCTCGTCTCCGGTCTTTTCATATGCTTCGGCCAGCTTGCGGTACGCGTCGGCGTTCTTGGGGTCGATCTTGATAGCCGCCTCAAAGGCCAAAATGGCTTCCTCATAGTTCCCCTCGGACAAATAGCGCACACCGAGATCATATTGGGTCTGCCAGTCGGGCGCTTCGTCCGCCGGTTCGGCTTCCGGTGCTTTGCTGCACGCGGCAAGTGACAGCAGAAGGGCTGCTGCAAGAAGGGTGCAAAACAGCTTTTTCATCTGCATCTCCTCTCTTTCCGCTCAATCCGGATAACCGTCCGTATCCGGGTCAAATTCCTCGCCGGTTTTCGCGTTGATATATCTGATGCCGCCTGTTCGCTCTCCATTCTCGTCATAGACCGCAACGCAGCGATAGGACGGTTCCCCGTTTTTGTAGAAGAGCTCTTCCGTGCACTCTGTCCCGTCCTCATTGTAGAAATATTCAAACGAAAGCTGCCCGTCGAGGTCAAACCAGTATTGATGTGTGAAGCGGTCAGGCTCCCATGAGGAAGGATAGGTGTCCGGCACATACAGCGCATACGCATACCAGTAAATGCCGCACAGATCTGTCCGATGGTTCGTTCGGATATGCACGCGGCCTAGCGCGTCGCTTTCCTCCGTCGTCTCCGGTTCGCCTTCATAATACTCTGTTACAATGGTGTTGCCCTCCAGATCTGTCCGCGTGATCTTGACCACGCTGTCTCCATACCAGATCTCTTCCCATGTGCCGTCGGGCGACGCGCGCCGTCCATCATCCTCCCATGTCAGCTCCAGCTCCGTTTCCCCCGGACGGAGCGGCTCTGCCGGGGCAAAGCCGTCTTCCTCCCAGCGGCGCAGCGGTACGGATGCGACGGAAAGCGTGCCGTATTGCTTTGCCTGTTCCAGCCGGTACATTTTTTCCTCCAGTTCCCATTTATCGGGAATCTTGTCGTGCTGCACATTCTGCAAGGCGGACAGTTTTTCGTCAAAGCGTGCATCGTCTTCATAATGCACTCCATCTATTTCCTCCCCGTAGCTCAGAAGAAGATATGCTGCATTATCGTCGCCGCGGCTGATGTATTCGTCCGCATCCTGCAGCGCTTGCTTTCCGCAACCTTCATCCTCCCAGACTTCCCACGCCGCATTTTTTGCGATCCAGAGCCACACTGCGGCAGCATCATAATTTTGCTTGTCCAGGCACTTTTTCGCGGCGGTATAAGCCTTTTTGCAGCTGAACGCCTCGATATTGGTCTTTTCCTGTACCAGCTGCTCAAAAATATTCTCCACAGAGGACGTTCCTCCAACTGCGCTGCCGCTTCCTGTTCCCGTCTTCCCGCACGCGCAGAGCGTGAGCAGGAATACCAGCGCCAGCGCGGCGCATATGCATCGTTTCATATCCAATCCCTCCTGTTTTACTGCCGGAGCTTCCAGCTTGTCTCGGCTTTCTCCATCTCGGCCAATGTCCACGCGTCGACGACGCCGTCTTGTGTATAGCCGTGGTTTTTCTGCCAGCGCATGACGGCATCCGCTGTGACCGGGCCGAAATCGCCGTCGACAACCACGCCATCATAGTTCATGACAACCAACATAGCCTGTACATATTTGACGTCCTCTCCCTGGCTGCCGCGCTCCAAGGTGCGCTCTGGGCGGGGATAGAGGCTGCGGTCCGCTCTGGTTTCTGCGGTGATGGTATAGGGGTCTGCGCCGCTATTGGCTTTTTCTATATGCGTGATGATCCACCGGCCGCTGCGTTTCTCAAATGAAATGGTCTGAACGGAATCAAAGTAATCTCCAAAACGCATCAGATCACATTCCGCCTCGCAGGTCGTTTCATCGAAGCTGACGATTTTCAGCGTCTGCGGGTCATAGTTAAATACGCCGTATCCGCGCCCGCCGCGAACCAGATACAGACCGCCATTGAATTCCCAAACGTTATCATTCAGCACGTCTGAAACGGTTGCGTAAGCGTTCTGCATAATGCCCAGACTGTCTACGTCCATATAGTCCCGCAGGGTGTTCAGGATCTGCTCCTTGCTGGAATAGTTCGAGATCGGGGAAAAAGAGCGGTACGCCGGATCGATGGCCTCGTCTTCGGCAAGCGTTTGCTCAATATCCGCGCTGTTTCCCTCCGGTACGAGGCGCTTGATCGCTCCGTACTGGCCGTTTTCATAGGAAACAACAGCCATGCATGACGCGCCCCGGAGCTCAACGAAAAACAGTTCATCCTCGACCGCGTTCAGCCACGCCAGATTCTCCTGTAAAAGCGCCAGAAGCTCCTGCTCGTTCAGCTGCGGCTGTTCCGGCTGCCGGCTGGCCTGTATGGAATCGCGCAGGTACTTTCTGCAATTTTCCGGCGTGCTGGCAAGGAAGTGCAGCACGTATTCGTCGTCAGCTGTGCAGGCTGCAAGGCGCTCGTCGAAAACAGCCTCGGAAACCTCCACATCATCGAGGTAGCATACCCGCTCACCGGACACATCCTCGGTTTTTGCGTAGCTCCAGAAATCATGATGCTCGATCTGCACGCCGTCCCAGCGGACATACTGCAGCTCGTAACCGGCAGACGTGCCGTGGCCCTCATTGACAATGGCTCCCGCCGTGGTGACGCGAACATCGGGATTGATCCAGGTATCGACAAAGCCGTTGTACAGCTCCATCACCTGATCGTTTTGCCATGTATAGAGCGTATAATCGGTCAGCGCGATCTGCTCAGACTGCCCCTGCGTATCAATTTCGCCGCAGATCAGCTCCGGCGTGCCGTCCTCATCCAGATCGACAAGCGCAAAGCCCATTGTGCCGTCTGTGCCAAGCAGCGCGGCATAGGCGCGCAGCGCCTCCTGCGGCCAAAGCTCGCAGAGCGCCTGCAAATATCGTTCTTCACCCGTCTCGAGATAACGCGCCTGCAGCCGCTTCGCAAGCTCCTTCCCGGTTCCAAGCGCCCGGCTGCATTCGATCAGACGCGCAAGCACATCCTCGTCCTTTTCGAGCAGCTTTTCATAATAGGACTCCGCCTTTTCATAGTCCTGCGCACCGTAGTACGCATCCGCCGCGCGGCGGTACAGCTCGTCCGTCTCGCTCCCCCACTGCATTGCCGATTCGTAATCCTCCGCAGCGCTGCGGTATGCATCCGTCTGTTCGCTGCCCTGCGCGCTCTGCGCCAGCTCCCAGTACGCGTCGCCTCGCTGCTCATACGCCTGCGCGTTCTTCGGGTCGATCTCGATGGCTGCGGTAAAGGCCAGAATCGCCTCTTCATACCTTCCGTCCGACAGATAGCGCACGCCCAGATCGTACCGGGACTGCCACGTCGGCGCGGACTGCTCCTCAGCGTCAACGGAATGCGCGGAACAGGCGCTCAGCAAGCCGAGCAGCGCCAGCAGGAAACACATCATCTTTAATCTTTTCATACTTTTCTCCATTTTTTCCAAATATCTATAACGCAGACAAAAGGGGCAGCGTGGAAGCACTGCCCCTTTGTAATTCTGTCTTAGTTGAAGCTGCTCTGCATGGTCGCCTTCAGGCCCTGATCCGTGTTCTGCAGCTCGCGGGCCGCCGTATCCATCAGCGTTGCGTAGCCCTCCAGCATTTCAGAGAAGCTTGTGAAGCTGCTCTGCATACTCTCAAATTTTGCGACGAACGCAGCCTGTGCCTCGCCCTTCCAGGTCTCGTTCAGCGCAAGGATCAGCGAGCGCAGCCGCGCCATCGTGTCGTCGTGCTGACTGCGGAGATTGCGGACCTCTGTCGCCTTGGAATTCAATACCTCGGGTGTTACCTGAATCAATGCCATGATCATTTCCTCCTAAATTATTTTTTTTGTATTTTAAATTAATGGAATTCCTGTCTCAGCTCTTCGCGCTGCTGCTCCAGAAGCTCCTGGAACTCCACGCCTTCCTTATCCTGAAAACCAATGAAATACAGAACGGCGATCTGGTCGTGATTGAACAGGAACATCTTTTGCGGATCCAAAATACCTTCTGGATAGAAGCAGGCGCTGTAGTCCCAAACTTTTTCTGTTCCCATTTGCCGCTGCAGGCGGCCAACGATCATAACCCGTTTATTGCTTTCCTTCAGCAATACGACACTGCCGATCGGCAGCAGTTTTTCCTGACTCATTTTATGTCCTCCTCGTTATTCTACCAAAGCTTAGGAAGTTTGATCTTAAATGATATTTTTCCGCCAACGCCGAGCGCTGCACCAAGCGTGAACTTGAACTCGCCGTCGTCATATCCAACCTCAAAGGAAGCGCCGACCCCAATTTCAGCGGAAACGGTCGCCTCTGCTTTTACTCCAGCAACCGTACCTCCAACCGTACCTTCCACCTCGGCCAAAGACGCGCCTACTTCCGCTTTGCCAAGTACTGAAAGACCGTCGCTGCCATACTTTGCGCCAAAAGCAGCACCGGCATTTGCGTCAAGCAGCTTTACATTTGCGTCGACATAGCCGTTGTACTTCTCCGTACCAATGGTCGTATTATAATCGAATCTGGCGACTGTCGCGCCTGCCTCTGCCTTAACACCGACATTAAACAGATCGAATTTGTCGTCTCCGGTAACGCTGCCATCCATCTCTTCATAAAATGTGTCGCCGCTGGAGAGACTGGCTCCCGTTTTCATCCCTTCCTTTGCTGATGCTTTTTTGCTGCTTTCGAACAGATCCGCCGAGAAGCCTGCACCGGCATGAGCGCTGCCAATGGTCACGCCAGCTACCGTCCCAACCGCGACCGCTCCCCCAATCATGAACGCATCCTTGCCTGTGATTTTTGCGAGATAGGCTTCATATTCGCCGTCCCCCGCTTCATAACCCAGCGCTTTTATATCGACCCCTGTCCCATTTTTCCCGTCATTCGGAATCGAATATTCAAAAACGTTTTTCCCGGATTTTTCTTTTTTCGCAAGCGTGACCCCGTCCTGTGTCGTATTGTTCTGGGAAATACCAAACGCCTGATTCAGCTCACTGACTTTCAGATTCTGGTCGATTCCTTTCAGTCCGACCGCTGTTGCGGCCATACCGGAAACTGCTGATTGCATATCATCGGCAAGATTATTCAGTCCCTTTGCCTGTCGGCCGAGCTTCTGGTCCGTCTGCGTGAAGCGGTCGCTTGCGGCAAGCAGCATCTGCGTCATTGCCTCCAGCTGGGTCTGCTCTGTCGTGCATCTGCGGGAAAGCGCCTCCAGCGACTGTCTGATCTGCTGCGTCGCCGCGATCTGCATATCCAGTCCGTTCAGGACGCTGGAAACATTCGCGGCGACCGCGTGCATCGCGCCCGACTGCTGTCTCAGCTGTGCCTGCGCCTGCTGGACGACTGCGGATTCAATTTTGATCTGCACCGGCACAACCTCCTTACCATTCGCCGCCTCCGCCGGAACCCGTCCCGCCTGACGCGGACATGGACGCCTTTGTTCGTGCTTCTGCGGCTTCAAACTCATCTGCGGCCTTGCGGATCGTGTGCGCAAGACGCGACAGCTCATTCTGGATCTTTCGGATCTCGCGCAGCCGGCGCTCGGCTGCCTGATCGTATGTATCGGCGGCTTCTCCGGCCCACACGCCGGCAAGCTGCTGCCGGAGCGCCTGAATGCTCTGCGCGATCTGACTGCATTGCTGCTCGCTCTGTTCAAGCTGTCTTGCCTGCGCACGCGCATTTTCATAATCCATGCGGATCAGGCTCATTTCTGAAGCTCCTTTCCAAGGGTGTGTTTCAGGATGGTTTTATCTTACACTATGTAAAATAATTTGTCAATATGTTAATTAAAATACGTTGTAATATACAAAAACTGGCGCTGCAATTTGTTAAAAACAGCAAATTACTCCAACACAGCGCGGCCCTGCAGGCTTGCGCCGTCCCAGATCCCGCAGGACGCAAGCGTTCTGGACTCCGCAATGGGCGCTCCCTGGTCGTACAGGCGGATCGCGGTGCAGCTGCCGTAAACCTGCGGATACAGGGCGCGGAGCATTTCCAGAACACGCGCATTCACCTCCGCGACCGGCAGGAACGCCGGAAGCTCCACATCCAGCTGCTCGTCTCCGATGGTCAGGGTCACGATCACATTCTGACAGGCCTTCATTGCGGCGCGCCCTCCCGTACCAGCGCACGCAGCGTGCGCCGGATCTGCTCCGGCGTGCTCCTGCGGACGATCCAGTCCTCCGTCTCCTCCTCGCCGGGCTCCAGCCGGAGCAGCATATCGGAATCGTACACAAGACAAAGGCTTTCCAGCGTTCGCGTCTGCAAATGGACCGTGTTCACGCAGCAATAGCCGCACCGCCGTTCCAGACCGGCAAGCAGAAGCGCCGCCGCGTCCTCCGGCATTCCGGCTGCCAACAGCTCTGCCCGGCCTGCGTCTGTGTCCTTCAGACAGTGCTGCAGCAGCTCGTTTGTAAGGCTCCAGTGCGTCTGCGCCTCAGGTGCTTCCTGCGCTTTGCAGCACTCCATCATCCTTGCAAGCGCCAGCTCTTCTATTTCCCCGTCCGCAGCTCCGGTCAGGCTTGCCAGCTCGCCATCCTTTGTCAGCTGCGCCCAGCAGCTCCCCTGCCGGTACAATACGACGGACGGCTCCGCCTGTCCGCAGTTGACCGCATCGACAGTCAGATACAAGTCGCATTCCGCACAGATTTCAATGAGCCGCCGCAGATCGCCGCGCACGATCGCCGCGCCTTCAAATTGCCGCGTGATCGCGCCGCTCTGCTCCAGCTCCTCCAGGCAGACTTCATACGCCGCCCGGATCTCCTCGTGATCCATCATCATAAACGGATCGCGCACGCCAAAAAGATGCTCCGCGCCCAATTCGGACGCCAGCACGACCAGCGCTCTGATCGAGAGCCTGCTCCGCTCCATTTCCTCTGCCTCCTCTATCTCCTCTATTTTTGTACTGCCTTCAGCTTGACCGCATGGCCATCCTGAACCAGATAGCCCATGCCGGCGCCTGCATCCTGTGACGCGGCGCTGTACGCCAGATCGGTCCGGGCAAACATATGCGCCTGCGCGCTTCCGCCAAGCAGAAGGGTCATTTTTCCGGTCATTTCCATGGTGAAGCGCTCGCCCGAAGCGGACAGCTTTGTAATGTCCGCCGCGTTTCCGCTTACGATCACCGCGACGCGCAGCCCTTTGCCAAGGACCAGAATGCTGGCCAGCCGCCGCAGCGTCTGGTCGTTGATCGAATCGATGCAGCGCTTCAGATCGTCAATGCAGATCAGGATCCACGGCCAGTCCGTGCTCCCGGCGCTCGCGTCCTTTCTTTTCTGCATCTCCGGCATCAGCGCGGCGATCTCACCGTCAAACGCCGCCGCAGCCTGCGCCTGCGCGCCGTGAAATACAATGTGCTTCGCAGGCGCAAGCTTTTCTGCGGCCTGCGCAAAAATGGCCTGAACGGTACTGCTTCCGTCCTGCGCGCAGGAGATCAGCAGAAACTGCTCCTGCGCAAGCGCGGCGAAGCACGGCTGCACAGACTGCTCCGTAAGACCGCAGAGGATCTGCTCCGACGGATATTCCCGCCAGTCCACGACCTCCGGCAGCACCGGGATCGGCGGCGGGCAGGCGCCTGTCCATGCCCCGCGCATCAGCCCGGCAAGCCGCCGGATCTCATTGACGCGGTCGATCTCCCGTTTTCCCGCTGCGGGAAGCGCCGTCTGGAATTCCAGCGGCGGAGTGCTTCTGACCAGACCGCGTCCGGCCAGATTTTCCGGCTCCAGACCGTTCGTTTTGCCGACGATCTGCGCGTAATCGCCGCGGTCCGTCATCCGCAGGCAGACAGCCGCCTTGATGTGCTGGCTGATCCGGTACGGCAGCGCGTTCACCGCGCCAGCGCTGACCAGCAGATACATCCCGCAGGCCGCGCCGTCCCGCACGAGCGTCTGCAAAAAGCCGTCGATATCCGGGTACAGCTCCAGCGCAGGCGCAACGTGATCCAGCAGAAGCACGATCCATGGCAGCTGCTCGCCGGTGGCTTCCCGGTAAGCGTCTATGCTGACGAGGCCCTGTCCGGCAAGCAGCTTCTTCCGGCGGTCCAGCGTGTCGATGAGCATGGTCGTCAGCTTGCTCTGCTTCTGCGCGTCGTCTCCGTCCACGATGCCGCCGACGTGCGGCAGCTCCCGGAACAGCCGGAGGCTCCCGCCGCCGAAGTCCATCAGATAGAGGTGCACCTGCTCCGGAGAATAGCAGAGGGAAAGGGACATGACCGCCGATTGCAGCAGCGTCGTTTTCCCGGTCGCAGGCGCACCGTAGACTGCATAGCTTCCGGATTCCGAGAAGTTCAGCGACATCGGGCGCTGCGACTGCGCCGCAGGATCGTCCAGAAGGCCGATGACGGCCCGCAGGCCCTGCTGCTGCGTTTCCCAATGCGCGCCGTCGAACGCCGCGCAGACGACGTCGCGCAGACGCAGCTGCTCGGGCAGCTTTGCCGTCCAGAGCTGCCGCGCCTTTTCCACGCCGCGCTCCCGGCAATAGCGGTCCAGATAGTCCACGACCGCATTGATCTCCTTTCGTTCGGAGCGGTATCCCGTTGTTTTTTCCGGTTCGTAGCAATGGCGGTTCCCGTACAGGTCCACCACAGCCGTCTGTCCGCCCGTCTGCCCCGCAGTCTCGCGGAACGGCTGATAGGGTGCGCCGCTCCAATAGGACTGGATCTGCTCATAGACCTCGTCCTCGCCCACCTGCACGTAGGCGCGGCCCGGCGTTGTGATCTGCGCCGCGTCGGTATGGTGCAGCATCTCCCGGCTGTCTGCGGCGTTTGCCACCTTCAAACACCAGCGGAAGCGCGTATTCGCGTTCATTTTATCGTCTACAACACCGGCGGGCTTCTGCGTCAGAAGGATCATATGGACACCCAGCGTCCGGCCAACCGCGAACACGCGATTGACCGCCTGCATGAATTCCGGGAACCGGTTCTTGAATTCCGCGAACTCGTCGATCACGATAAACAGATATCCCAGCTGCTCATCCGCCTTGCCCTCGCGCAGCAGCCGTCTGTAATCGGAGATATTGCTGACCTTCCAGCGGTCGAGCAGCTCCTTGCGCCGCGTCAGCTCGTATTCGAGCGCGATGAGGTTCCGGCCGATGCTCGTATCCAGATCGGATATGCGTCCGGCAAGATGCGGCAGATTCTGGAACGGGAGCAGCAGGCCGGTGCCCTTAAAGTCGATCAGCACGAAGCTGACCACATCCGGTGGGAAGCGGACTGCCATCGACAGGATCCAGGACTGCACCATTTCGGACTTGCCGGAGCCGGTCGTGCCCGCGACAAGGCCGTGCGGCCCGTGCCGCTTTTCATGAATATCAAACAGGAACGGCGTGCCGTCGCCGCGAACGCCGATCGGGACCGCCATGCTGCGCTCCGGCTCTGCGTTCGCCCAGTTTTTATCCAGTGCCAGCTCCGAGGGCCGCAAAACGTGATAGCCCTGCAGGAACGACACCGAGCGCGGCAGCGCCGGAGCGCCCTTCGCCTCCATGCGGAGCGGCGCCATGCTGCGTGCGAACTGCTCGTACCGGGCCTGCGGCACCTGCTCCGGCTGGAACGGCTGCTTCCGGGACGCGTGCCTCCGCTCAAACAGCACGCCCACTGCTTCCCTGCAGTCCAGAATATCGTGGCATTCCTCCGGGAGCAGATCGATCCGGTCAAACAGGTACAGCACGCTGATGCCAAGCTCCCGGCGGTTTGCCGTCAGAAATTTCATAAACGCGTGCTGCGTGACCGTCTCCGGCGCTGCGCACACGAACAGGTACCACGGCTTTGCACGCGGCGCTGCGCCGAGCCCGGCGTTCTGTCCGGCAGCGGCCCGCGCCGAGAAGACCGGCTCGAGCCGTTCAAGCAGTGCGCGGATCGTTTCGGGTGTGTTTGTGATCAGGCGCGCCGTATGCCCCTCGTCCCAGCAATGCGGCAGCCAGCGGCAGAATTCCCACTGCGCAGTCTCCTCCTGCTCGCAGAGCACGACGATCCGCAGATCGCAGTAGCTGTGATGGGCCGCGGCCTGCACGATCAGATTTTTCCCAAGCGCGACGCAGCGCGCGCGCTTTCCCACAACGCCGCAGGACAGATGCTCACCCAGCGGAACGCAGATCGGGCAGTCCGGAACCATGGCGAACCGCTCCGCGATCTGCGTTGGCTGCTCCGCGAGGACGTCGCTTTCCAGCCGCAGCATCTGCTTCGGTGCCTGAACCGAGAAGCTTGCCGGGAGCGTTCCGCTGCCAACGCGCAGGGAAAGAAAATCCTCGTCGCGGGAGAGCCGCCCCCACAGCTCCCGGTCGACCGCCGCCGCTCTTCGGATGCACACATCCGTCGACGGGGACATATGTGCAAGAACGGTCTGCTGTTCGCTGCGAAGCGCCTCCAGCTCACGGACCTGCTCCTGCAGATACGTGCTGTATGTATCCAGCCGCAGCTGCTGCTGGGAACGGTACTTTTTCTTTTCACCCCGGTAGCGGAGGATCGATACCACCACGCCGATGATGGTCGTGGGGACGCTGAAATACAGCATGGTCATCACATTGGTGACCAGAAGGCACACCGCGACCATCACGATCACGCTGAGCAGCGGCGCAAGCAGGATATTCAGCCAGCTGACATTCGGCTTTCCGCCGATCGTCGGCGGCGCCTGCAGCTCCAGCGTTTTGCAGGGCGTTTCCTCCAGCAGGCGCGGCGACGGCTTAAAGCAGAACGGATACGGATCGTCCGGCGACACCGCCGTCCGCTTTTCGGGCGCAGCGGCCGGCTTCACGCGCACAGCCTTGCTGCTCCACACGAAGAGCCGGTCCCCGCTGACGCGGAGCTGGCAGAAGCCGATCGAGAGCACATCCCCGTCGGCAAGCACGCCGCTTCCGGCAAGGCACATATTCAAATAGGTGCCGTTCCGGCTTTTGAGATCCTGAAAGCGCCACCGGCCATCCTGATAGAACAGCGCAGTATGCTTTCCGGAGATCTGCTGATCCGCGATCTGGATATCGCAGTCCGCGTTCCGGCCGATCGTGAGCCGTTCCGTCCCGGTCAGCGGCACCGGAACGGCGGCCTTTGTGCGGCACGGGTACGCCGTAAGCGCGAGATGCGCGTCCGGATCCAGAACGAGCGATTTTTCATACGGGAGCTTCTCCTGCCGGAACCCGGCGCCGGACACGGACCAGCTATCCGCGTCCGTTTTGACCGTGATCGTCTTTTTTCCAAGACAGGCAGCGGCAAGCTGAATGGTGCAGCCCGCAGCTTTTCCGATCGTGCACGTTTCGCCTGATTGGAGCTTCGCCTCAAGCAGCCGCTCCCGGTCATAGATGCGTATGATGATCTCCATATCTGCGTCTCCCATCAACCGTTATTGCCTGAATTGATTCAGGTCAGTAAAGGAAAAAATACGCGCCAGCTCGTCCGTATAGATCCCCATCACAGGCAGAAGCTTTGCGGTCTGCGCGTTTTGCAGGAACAGGAACAGCAGAGACAGGAAATTCGTCCAGCTCAGCTCCCGCGACTGATTTTCAATCGAGGAGATCGTCTGCCGCGTAACGCCGATGCACTCCGCCAGCTGCGTCTGCGACAGGCCGAGCCGTGCGCGCAGCGCCGGAAGATTTTCCGCCATCGCCTGTGTATACTTTTTTCGATCCAGACTCAGAATTCCCAGTGGCTCCATGTAATTGCCTCATTTCCAAAATATCTCTAAATTTATCATACCAAATGGCAGCCAGATTGTCAATTTTCACATCATAAAATCCCGTGTCAGTGCCTCCCGGAGAAGCAGCCGTTCAACAGAACGAGGCTGCCGCAGATTTTTTTATCTGCGGCA
>ULXL01015833.1_pt1 | contig 14362 bp, 4 predicted proteins | sample 1961241 | NCBI WGS metagenome assembly ULXL01 (sample SAMEA4835837, study PRJEB28245) | human gut metagenome | biome: gut microbiome; material: fecal sample | place: Denmark | collected 2008
GGCGGCAGCTGCGGGGCCTGCCGCCCATCGTGATCTGCGACTGCGGACTGGATGAGGCGGGACTGTCCCGGGCCCGGGAGCTTACGCAGCGGTATGACAACGTCCTGCTGCTGGCTCCGGAGGAGATCGTTCAGAATTTACCATAAGGAGGGCCGGTATGGCCGAACGCTGCACGGTGGAGGGCGCCGTACAAAGCCTGATCTTTCAGAATGAGGACAACGGCTACACCGTGCTCTCCCTGCTGACGGAGGACGGGGAGCTGGTAACGGTGGTGGGGTGCATTCCCTGCGCCGCTCCCGGCGAGGGCATGACCGTCACCGGGGTGTGGACCAACCACCCCAGCTATGGGCCCCAGTTTGCGGCGGAGTCCGTGGAGCGGCGGATGCCCCGGACGGAGGAGGAGATCGTATCCTACCTGTCCTCCGGCATTCTCAAGGGCATCGGCCCCGCCACGGCCCAGCGGCTGGCAGACCGCTTCGGGGCAGACACTCTGGCCGTTATCGAGGAGGAGCCGGAGCGGCTTCAGACGGTCAAGGGCATCACCGCCAGGCGGGCCATGGAGCTGTCTGCCGCCTTCCGGGAGCTGACGGGGCTCAAGTGGGTCATGGAGTTCCTGGCCCGGTATGAGCTGCCGGTGCCCCTGGCTATGCAGCTGTACCGGGCCTACGGGGCGGATGCTCTGCCCCGGCTGAGGGAGGACCCCTATCTGCTGACCGGCGACGCCTATGGTGTGGATTTTTCCACCATGGACGAGATCGCCCTGAGCATGGGCTTCGACGGTGACAGCCCCTGCCGGGTGGAGGCCGCTCTTACATACGAATTATCCCACAACCTGAACAACGGCCATGTGTTCCTGCCCCGGGACAAGCTGCTGTCCGCTGCCGCCCAGCTCATCAGCGCGGACACCGACGCCCTGGAGACGGCCCTGGACGGTCTGCTGACCCGGGGCGTCATCGTTCAGGAGCAGGTGGCCAATGTCCAGGCCTGCTATCTGCTGCGCCTGTATCAGGCGGAGACCCGGGTGGCCCGGCGGCTTCTGTCCCTGCGGGATGCGCCGCGGCAGACCGGGAAAAATGTGGACAGGATCATCACCGAGATGGAACGCCAGCAGGGCATTGCTTATGCCCCTCACCAGCGTCAGGCCGTGACGCTGGCGGCCCGGTCCGGGGTGCTGCTGCTGACCGGCGGCCCCGGCACCGGCAAGACCACCTCCACCCGGGGCATTGTGACCCTGCTGGAGCGCATGGGCCTGACGGTGCTGCTGCTGGCCCCCACGGGCCGGGCAGCCAAGCGCATGAGCGAGCTGTGCTCCCGGGAGGCCCAGACCATCCACCGCTGCCTGGGCATGACCTTCAACGAGCTCACCGGCGAGGTGACGTTCAAGAAAAACGAAAAGGACCTGCTGGAGGCCGACGCCGTTATTGTGGACGAGATGAGCATGGTGGACCTGCCGCTGATGGACGCCCTTCTGGCGGCCCTGAAGCCCGGGTGCCGCCTGGTAATGGTGGGGGACCCGGACCAGCTGCCCTCCGTGGGGCCCGGCAACGTGCTGGGGGATATTCTGCGCAGCGGCTCAGTGGCGTCGGTGACCCTGACGGAGGTATTCCGCCAGGCGGAGCAGTCCGCCATCATCCGCAACGCCCATGCGGTGAACCGGGGCCGGTCCCCGGATCTGAAAAACAAGCAGAACGACGTCTTTTTCCTGTGCCGCCGGTCGCCTGACCGGCTGGTGCAGACGGTGGTGGACCTGTGCCGCACCCGCCTGCCGGAAAATATGGGCATTCCCGCCGGACAGATCCAGGTGCTCTCCCCCACCCGTAAGGGGGAGACCGGCACCGTCAGCCTGAACCGCGCCCTGCAGGCGGCGCTGAATCCCCCGTCCCCCGGCAAGCGCCAGAAGGCCTGGGGCGACATGATCTTCCGGGTGGGGGACCGGGTGATGCAGACCCGGAACAACTATGACGTCCTCTGGGAAAAGGACAGCGGCGAGGCCGGCAGCGGCATCTTCAACGGCGACGTGGGCACGGTGGAGGACATCGATCCCTCCGGCGAGCTGGTGACCATCCGCTTCGACGACCGGGTCAGCGTGTACACGGCGGACCTGCTGAGCCAGCTGGACATGGCCTACGCCATGACCGTCCACAAGGCCCAGGGCAGCGAATACCGGGCGGTGGTGCTGGTGTCCGCCCCGGCGGCCCCCAACCTGCTGGTCCGGGGCGTGCTGTACACCGCCATCACCCGGGCCAGGGAGCTGCTGGTGATGGTAGGCGACGACGCCATCCCCGGCCGCATGGCGGAAAACGACCGCCGCACCCGGCGATACAGCGGCCTGCGCCGCAGGCTCAAGCAAGGAGGAGAAAGCCATGGGCATGAGTGACCTGAATGAGCGCCTGAACCAACTGGAGCAGGGAGCGCTGAACCTTCTGTTTCCCCGGAAGTGCCCCTTCTGCAATCGGCACATCGGCGGCAGGGACCTGATCTGCGGCGACTGCGAAAAGACCCTGCCCTACACCGGGGACCGGGCCCGGCGGCAGGTGTCCGGGCTCCGGGTGGCTGCGCCGCTCTACTATGAGGATGCCGTGCGCCGGGCCCTGCTGGACTTCAAGTTCAAGGGCCGCATGGGCGGGCTGCCCTGCTTCGGCAGTCTCATGGCCCGCTGCGCCGCGGAGGAATTCGGCGGCGAGTTCGATGCCATCACCTGGGTGCCGGTGAGCCGGAAGCGTCTGCGCAGGCGGGGCTTTGACCAGGCCCGGTATCTGGCTGGGAGCCTGTGCGTGGAGTGGCATGTGGAGCCCCAGGAGACCCTGCGCAAGACAACGGACAACCCGGCCCAGTCCGGCCTGGACGATGCCTGCGCCCGCCGGGCCAATGTTCTGGGCGTATACGAGGCTGTCCGTCCGGAGAACATCGCCGGGAAGCGCTTCCTGCTGATCGACGACATCTGTACCACCGGGGCCACCCTGTCTGAGGCGGCCCGGGTGCTGCGTCAGGCGGGGGCTGCCGACGTGGTGGGCCTGACCCTGGCCATCAGCCGGGAGGAATAATTTTCCCGCTGCCGGTGCATAATGAGACATCGGCGGAAAAGCTGCAAAATATGAACAAAAGATTACGATTTGGAAAATCACGCAAATCCTCTTGCAAAATGGGAAAATCACCATTATAATAGAGCATCAGGGAATAATACGGCCCCCTGAGGGCCGTGGTCCATATCAGAAAAATGAGGTGCAGCATTATGTGTTCGTTAGCAAAGGATATCGGTATCGACCTGGGTACCGCATCGGTATTGGTATATGTCAAGGGCAAGGGCGTTGTGCTCAATGAGCCCTCTGTGGTGGCCATCAACAAGGACGACGGCCGCCTGCTCAGCGTGGGCGCCGATGCCCAGGCCATGCTGGGCCGTACCCCCGGCAACATCGTGGCCATCCGCCCCCTGCGTGAGGGCGTCATCTCCGACTACGACATGACGGAGCGGATGCTCAAGGAGTTTATCCGCAAGGTCAGCGGCAGCTTCCACCACATCTTCAAGCCTCGCGTCATCATCTGCGTCCCCTCCGGCATCACCGAGGTGGAGGAGCGCGCCGTGGTGGACGCGGGCCTGCAGTCCGGCGCCAGTCATGTGTATCTGATCGAGGAGCCCGTGGCCGCCGCCATCGGCGCAGGCATCGACATCACCAAGCCCGAGGGCCACATGGTGGTGGACATCGGCGGCGGCACCAGCGATATCGCCGTCATCTCCCTGAAGGGCGTGGTGGAGAGCGCCTCCATCAAGGTAGCCGGCGACCAGTTCAACGAAGCCATCGTCAAGTACATGCGCCGCAAGCACAACATCCTCATCGGCGAACGCACCGCCGAGCAGATGAAGATGCAGATTGGCTGCGTGTTCCCCAAGGACGAGGAGACTACCATCGAGATCAAGGGCCGCTGCCTGATGACCGGCCTGCCCAAGACCATTACCGTCACCTCCACCGAGATGCTGGAGGCCTTCGAGGAGCCGGTGGAGCGCATTCTGGAGGCGATTCACGGCGTTCTGGAGCGCACGCCCCCGGAGCTGGTGGCCGACATTGCCAACAACGGCATCGTCATGACCGGCGGCGGCAGCCTGGTGGACGGCTTTGACAAGCTCATCACCGCCCGCGCCGGGATTCACACCGTGGTGGCGGAGAACGCCATCAGCTGCGTGGCCATCGGCACCGGCAAGAGCCTGGACTCCGTCCACGAAATGAACGACGGTACCGTGAACCTCTCCCGCCGCAAGCAGATGAACTGAAGCTGACACATAGCTCAAGGCCCCGCCATCTGGCGGGGCCTCCAGTCTGTCAAAAAAGCCTCGCAGAGTTCGCGGCCCGCAGGCCGCGAATAAGGTTTGATCCATTTTTCGCGGCGGCATGTACGTCGCGAAAAATACTATGCGCTGGCCTCGGCCCAGCGGAACTGGCCTCGGCAGACCCGACGGCTGATGTCGGGCCAGAGTGTGTTTTCACGCATTTTATGCGTGAAAACGCGCGGGTCGAAGCGAAATCCCTTTTGTCAAAAAAGGGCGCCGCCCTTTTTTGACAAACTGAGGCCCCGCCATCTGGCGGGGCCTCAGCTTGTCAGCCCATATGGAAGGGACGGCAATGCATAGCGCGCTTTTTCTCCTTGCCAAACGCATCCCCCTGTGCTATAATCTGTATATCACATAGGGAACTCATATAGCCCTGCGGGCATGGCGCAGGGCGTTTCTACGGGGCCGCCCACGGCCCTGCTATGGGTGCTCTGCCGGTGAACCGGCGGGGCGCCCGTTTTTATTTTCCGAAAGGAGCGATGCGGTATGACACAGGTTTTACGCGGCAACATCGTCCAGGCCCCGCAGCTGGGGAAGCTGGACATCCGGGAGCACGGTTATCTGGTGCTGGAGGACGGCGCGGTGCAGGGGGTCTATGACGCGCTGCCCCAGGCCCTGGCCTCCGCCCCCCTGACGGACTACGGCGACCGGCTCATCATGCAGTCCTTTGTGGATATGCACCTCCACGCGCCCCAGTACCCCATGCTGGGCATGGGCATGGACCTGCCCCTGCTGGACTGGCTGAATACCTACACCTTCCGCACCGAGGCCCGGTTCGCAGACCCGGACTTTGCCCGCCGGACCTATCGCCGCCTGGCCTCCGACCTGATCACCAACGGCACCACCCGGGTGTGCATGTTCTCCTCCCTGCACACCGAGGCCACCTGGATCCTTATGGAGGAGCTGGAGCGGGCCGGGGTCACGGGCTATGTGGGCAAGGTGAATATGGACCGCAACGCCCTGCCCGGCATTCTCCAGGAGACCACGGAGGAGTCCGTCTCCGAGACCCTGCGCTGGCTGGACGGCTGCCATTTTGAGCACGTCAAGCCCATCATCACCCCCCGCTTCACCCCCAGCTGTTCCGACGAGCTGATGGCCGCCCTGGGGGAGATCGCCCGGGACCGTGGGCTGTACGTTCAGTCCCACCTGTCGGAAAACCGGGGGGAGATCGCCTGGGTCCGTGAGCTGCACCCGGACTGCCCCCAGTATTGGGAGAGCTACGACAAGTTCGGCCTCTGGAAGGACCACACCGTCATGGCCCACTGCGTCTACTCCGACGCCCGGGAGTGCGCCGCCATCCGCCGGGCCGGGGTGGTGGTGGCCCACTGCGCCGGCTCCAACATCAACCTCTGCAGCGGCGTCTCCCCGGTGCGGGAGATGCTGCGCCAGGGGATCTGGGTGACCCTGGGCTCCGACATTGCCGGCGGCGCCCAGCTGCCCATGTACAAGGTCATCACCATGAGCATCCGGGCCTCCAAGGTCAAGCGCATGGAAACCGACTGGTCCGAGGATTTCCTGACGGTGCCAGAGGGCTACTACCTGGGCACCACCGCCGGCCACCGGTACTTCGGCGGCGGCGAGGGCTTCGCTGTGGGCAAGCTCCTTCACGCCATCGTGGTGGACGACGGGGACTTCCCGGAGCCTGTCCGCCAGCTGACGGTGCGGGAGCGCTTTGAGCGGGCCATCTACATGCTCCATCGTCACAACATCACTGCCGTCTGGTCCGACGGACGGCTGGTAAAATAAAGCCGCCCCTTCCGGCCGCTGCTTCGCTGAAAGCAGCGGCCTTTTTCTGCCTGTCCTCTGCATGAAAAACGCAGAACCGTTCGGTAAAAATGTCCCTATAAAGGGTAAATACCTGGATTATACCGAAAAATATACAGAATATTCATGGAAGATATTTCCAATAACTTCCTATGCCAGTCCGCTTGCTGTGAACAAACACAAATGTGCATGTACTGCGGACGGAATCAGCGGGGCGGAAAAAGGGCGGCTGACATTTTGACGGATTTGTACAACACGGACGCCGAGCCTGGAAACTGTTCATGAGATAAGTACAAAAAACAATGGGTCGTTTATCACGGTGATGTGATACCGAAGCATCGGAAAAAAGCGCCAACCGACCGTCCACCCGGCGGAAACACCGGAAACGTTTCCTGAAAAAATCCTTGTTTTTGGAAGAAATTCCTTGCTTTTGTAGGAGAAAGGAAGTATAATTATGCAATCAGGAAATTCCTCAACACAGCAGGGGAGTGGAACGAAAAAATTCAGGAAGGAAGTCGATCGATGAAAAAGACGAGAATGCCGCAGCGGCTGCTTGCTCTGGTATTGGTGCTGATGATGCTCATCAGCGTCCTGCCGGTCAGCGCCATGGCGGCAGAACTGACGCCGGCCGACGCCCAGACCGGGCTGACGGCCACCGATGTGACCAATGAACTCACAGACAGCGACCGTCTGTCCATCTTCGAGGAGAACATGGACCCCAGCAAGGTGTCCAAGTCCGATGTCCCCGCAGATGACGAAATGGTCAAGGTCATTGTGCAGCTGGATGCGGACAGCCTGCTGGATGCCCGCAACCGCACCAATGCCGGCATGTCCATGCTGGACTTCCAGCAGACGGCTGCCGCCAAGGCTCAGCTGGAGGAGATCGCCGATGTCCAGCTCTCCGTGATGAACACCATGGAAAGCAAGGGCATTCCCAGCTCCTTCACCTTCAGCTACACCTCCGTGGTCAGCGGCTTTGCCGCCCAGGTGCCTTACGGCAAGATCCATGACATCAAGAACATCAGCGGCGTAGAGGACGTGGTGCTGTGCCAGACCTACTACACCGATTCCATGGGCTCGGCCACTCTGGGCCAGGCCCTGACCGCCGCGGAAGTGGCGGCCTACTCCAACAACACCCAGTATCAGGGCGAGGGGATGCTCATCGGCATCCTGGACACCGGCCTGGATGTGAACCACGAGGCCTTTGCCAACGCTCCTGCCGTGCAGAAGCTGCAGAAGTCCAGCCTCAGCAAGCTGCTGTATACCCTCAGCGAAGGGGAGGACGGCAAGACCAACGTCACCGCCTACAGCTATGCCGCCCTCTGGTATGCCCAGAAGCACAGCTCCAGCTCCCTGGTGCTGCTGACCGAGGACGATCTGTATAAGAGCGGCAAGGTGCCCTTCGCCTTCGACTATGCCGACGCCGACGCGGACGTGATCCCCTCCGCCGACGCCGTGGAGAAGTACGGCAATGACCACGGCACCCACGTGGCCGGTATCACCGCCGGCAAGACCGTGGACGCCGACGGCAATGTCACCTTCGCCGGTCAGTCTCCCGAGGCACAGCTGGCCATCTTCAAGGTATTCTCCGACTCCACCAACGGCGCCTCCACGGATACCATCCTGGCGGCCCTGAACGACGCCCTGCTGCTGGATGTGGACGTGATCAACATGTCCCTCGGCTCCAACGGCGGCTTCGGCCGGGAGGCTGAGGGCGACCTGACCACCAAGTATTACGATCTGGTCAAGTCCGCCGGTATCCTGCTGAACTGCTCCGCCGGTAACTCCTATTCCTCCTCCCAGGGCGGCGCAAAGGGTGACTTCACCTCCGTGTCCGACCCCGACACCGGCATCATCAGCTCCTCGTCCTCCTATGACGCGGCGCTGTCCGTTGCCTCCGTCAACGCCAACGAGACGGCGGCCTTTGTCACCGCCCAGGGCCGCGTCCCCTATCAGGACGTGTCCGGCCACGACTTCACCGCCCTGCTGCTGGGCAATGACAGCTCCAAAACCTATGAGTACGTCATGGTGCCCAACACCGGCGACACCGCCGATTACCAGGGCCTGGACGTCACCGGCAAGATCGCCGTGGTCATGCGCGGCGGCCTGTCCTTCGAGCAGAAGCAGCTCAATGCCGCCTCTGCCGGTGCTGCGGGCTGCATCATCTATAACAACCGCGACGGCTATCTGCTGAACATGGCCGTGGATAACTACAAGATCCCCACCGTGTGCATCAGCCTGGCCAACGGCCAGATGATGGAAGCCGCCCAGGAAAAGACCCTCACCGTCTCCAAGTCCGAAAAGGGCTCCGTGGCCATGAGCGACTTCTCCTCCTGGGGCCCTCTGCCGTCTCTATCCCTGAAGCCGGAGATCACCGCCCCCGGCGGCAGCATCTATTCCTCTCTGCCCTTCGCCCAGTACGGCTACATGAGCGGTACCTCCATGGCGTCTCCGTATCTGGCGGGTGTGTCCGCCGCCGCTCTGGAGTATGTCAACACTCTGATGCCCGGCGCCTCCGATACCGACAAGCAGCTGCTGGTGAACCGCCTGCTGATGAGCACCGCCGACATCCTGTATGATGAAAACGGCGTGGCATACTCCCCCCGCAAGCAGGGCTCCGGTATGGTGAACCTGGCCGAGGCCGTCACCACCCCCGCCTACCTGTATGTCCGGGGTCAGGACAAGACCAAGATCGAGCTGGGCGACGACGCCGACCAGCTGGGCGTGTACAAGCTGAGCTTCGTGGTGAAGAACCTCACCGGCTCCGCCCTGTCCTATGACGTCAATACCACCGTCCAGACCGAGAGCACCACCACCGATGGCCTGTACATCGCCCAGAAGGGCTATGTCCTCTCCGCCGACACCAGCGCCATCAAGGTCTCCGGCGGCGCCCTCAGCGGCTCCACCGTCACCGTGCCCGCCAAGGGCGAGGCCACCGTCACCGTCACCGTCCGCCTGTCCGACGCGGACCGGGCGTATCTGGCCAAGTTCCCCAACGGCATCTATGTGGAAGGCTTCGTGGAGCTGACCAACAACGACGATCCTGCGCTGTCCGTGCCCTTCCTGGGCTTCTACGGCGACTGGACCAAGGCCCCCATCTTCGAGGACGCCGATATCTACAACGGCCTGGACGAGAAGATGTACGCCACCAACGTGGCCGGTGTTTACGCCATGATGTACGTGGTGAAGCTGGGCATGTATCCCTTCGTGGTCCCCGAGGGCTACGACACCCCCTCCACCTCCGCCGATAAGATCTGCGTGGACCTGGGCGGCGGCAACGGCGTCAGCAACCTGTATTACCTGCAGGCCGGTCTGCTGCGCGCGGCCAAGACCACCAACGTCACCATCACCGACAGCGACACCGGCGAGGTGTACCTCAACAGCGACGGCCTCAATGTCCGCAAGGCCATGTACAACTCCAGCTCCGCCGCTGTGCGGCCCGGCTATGTGGGCGAGATCTTCCCCCCGCTGACCGGCAGCCACCTGATCCCCAACAACACCCGCATGACCTACACCGCCGCCGCCTATGTGGACGGCTTCGACGTGCAGGACAACCTGAAGAACACCTATTCCTTCAACTTCACCTCCGACGGTGAAATGCCCTATATCGTCGACCGCGAGAACCTGCAGTTCCGCACCGGCGACGACGGCCGGAAGTACCTGGACGTGACCCTGGCCGATAACTTCTGCCTGGCCGGCGCCACGCTGTACTCCACCGAATGGAAGACCAACGTCAACAACGGCAGGAAGGAAATGAGCATCGGCTCCAACTACTATGACGGCATCATCCCCGCCCTGAAGGCCGACGGCACCTCTCCCCGGGCTTACGAGGAGTATACCTACACCTTCGACGTTACGGACTTCTATCAGAAGCTCCTGCAGGGCACCTTCTATGTGGTGGCCTACGACTACGCCATGAACCAGTGTGCCTATCGCGTGACCCTGCCTGAAAACGCCGTCACCAAGATCACTCTGGATCAGACCGCTGTGACCCTGCCCCAGAAGGGCTATGTCCAGCTGAACGCCACTGTGACTCCCGACGATGCCACCGACCAGAACCTGGTTTGGAGCTCCTCCGATTCCAGCGTGGCCGAGGTGAAGAACGGCATCGTGGCCGCCAAGGCTCCCGGCACCGCCACCATCACCGTCAAGTCCTCCGTCTGGACCGACGTGGAGGCCCAGTGCCAGGTCACCGTCACCGACGAGGTGGGCGCGGACGTACCTATGAGCGAGTTCCTGCTGAACACCTCCTCCGTGACCATGCTGCCTGACACCACCTATACCAATGTCCGGCTGTATGGCTATTCGCCCTTCTATGCCACCGACCTGACCCTGGAGTGGACCTCCTCCGACGAGTCCGTGGTCACCGTTGAGCCCAACGGCGAGGGCGACCAGCTGACCCAGTACGCCAAGCTTACCGCCCACAAGCCCGGTACCGCCACCGTTACCGCCAAGGCCAAGAACGGCACCGCCACCTATGATCTGGCCGTCACCGTCAACGAGGCCAGCGGCGCCGGCAGCTTCAACATCGTGGGCGACACCCTGGTCAGCTACAGCGGCACCGAGAGCACCGTCACCATTCCCGACGGCGTCCGCGTCATCGGGGAGAACGCCTTCAAGAACAACGACTACATCCTCAACGTCATCTGCCCCGACTCCCTGGAGGAGATCGGCTATCGGGCCTTCTACGACTGCGACAACCTGCAGAGCGTCAGCCTGCCTGAGACGCTGAAGGTCATCAACGAGGGCGCATTCTACTACTGCGAGAACCTGAAGACCCTGGGCCACACCGATGACGGCGTCCTGCCCAAGGGCCTGACCTCCATCGGCGTCAAGGCCTTCTACTTCTGCAAGGCCCTGGAGGGCGACCTGGTGATCCCTGAGGGCGTCACCTCCCTGAGCGCCGGTATTTTCTATAATGCCTTTGCTCTGACCAGCATCACCATTCCCGACACCGTCACCTCTATGGACGCAAACGGCGACCAGTTCGCCAACTGCACGGCTGTAACCTCCGTGAAGCTGTCCAAGAACCTGACCGAGCTGCCCAAGACGGCGTTCTTCACCTGCAAGAGCCTGAAGCACCTGCCCGACCTGTCCAACGTCACCTCCGTTGGCACCAGCTGCTTTGCCGGCTGCGCCGCCCTGGAGGAGATGGTGATCCCCGAGAGCCTGACCTTCGTCGGCACCAACGCCTTTGCCCGCAGCAGCCTCACCGAGATCACCGTGCTGGGCGATCCCACCGGCCTTGATTCCGCGTTCTACAACAGCCTGAACCTGGCCACCTTCGTGGCCCCCAAGCTGACCACCATCGGCAAGCAGATGTTCCAGGGCTGCACCGCGCTGGTGAACTTCATTGTTCCCGACAACGTCACCCTCATCGGCGAGAGGGCCTTCCAGGGCTGCACCAACCTGAAGACCCTGACCTTCCCTGCCTCCTACAAGGCCGAGACCCTGTCCTTCGGTCTGACGCCGTTTGTCAGCTGCCCCGCCTTTGAGGGCTATGTCATCGAGGACGGCGCCAGCATCGTCCGGACCGAGGACGGCACCCTGCTGGCCGGCGGCGGCAAGGTTCTGGTGAGCCTGCCCCAGGACTTCAAGGGCACCTCCTACACCGTGCCTGACGGCGTGGAGACCATCAGCGACTACCTGTTCTATAAGAAAACCACCATCACGTCCGTCACTCTGCCCGCCAGCCTCAAGAAGATCGGCACCGCCGCCTTCCAGGGCTGCACCAAGCTGACGTCCATCGCCCTGCCCGATGGCTTCACCACCCTGGGTGAGCACGCCTTCGACGGCTGCTCCGGCCTGAAAACCGTGACCTTCGGCCAGAGCCTGACCGCTGTTCCCGACTACGCCTTCAGCAACTGCTCCGCGCTGACGGCTGTGGACCTGCCCGCCACCGTGGAGACCGTGGGCAATTACGCCTTCCGCGGCTGCGCCAAGGCCACCGCCCTGTCCCTGAAGGAGGGGCTGACCTCCATCGGCGCCAACGCCTTCTACGGCTGGAAGGCTCTGAAGGCCATCACCATTCCCCAGTCCGTCACCTCCCTGGGCGGCTCCGCGTTCTATGACTGCAACGCCGCCGCTTCCATCGACTGCGGCAGCCTCACCGTCATCCCCGAGCGCGCGTTCTACAACGCCAAGGCCGTCAAGACCGTGAAGCTCAGCGACAACGTCACCTCCATCGGTGAGCGCGCCTTCTATAACTGCATGGTGCTGGAGACCATCAACTGGCCCTCTCAGCTGAAGACCATCGGCAAGCAGGCCTTCTACTATGCCCGGAAGCTCCAGAATCTGGACTTCTCCGGCACCCAGCTGGAGTCCATCGGCAACAGCGCCTTCTATCAGCCCTATGAGGCCCGGACGCTGGCCTTCCCCGGCACCCTGCAATCCATCGATAGCAAGGCGTTTGCTTATCTGAACTACAACAAGACCGCCTATGTCACCGAGGTCAACATCCCCGCCTCCGTCACCAGCCTGGCCAAGGATGCCTTCTATCTGGCCAGCGGCCTGAAGAACATCGTGGTGGACGCCAACAACCCCGTGTATGCGTCCTCCAACGGCATCGTGATGCTCAAGGACACCGGCGAGATCTACATCTGGCCCCAGGGCAACGAGACCACCGAGTTCACCCTGCCCGCCAGCATGACGGAGATCCCCGATAAGATGTTCCAGAACAACACCAGCCTGAAGAAGGTCATCGTTCCCGCCAGCGTCACCAAGGTGGGCAGCTACGCCTTCTCCAGCTCCAAGATCGAGGAGATCTACTTCGAGGATTCCGCCAACGGCCTGACCATCGGCACCTTCGCCTTCTACAATTGTCCCAATCTGACCAGCCTGCGTCTGCCCTACGGCCTGACCAGCATCGGCGCCAACGCCATTTCCAAGACCGGCCTGGAGACCATTGTCATTCCCGACACTGTCACCGAGATGGGCGGTAGCGCACTGGCTTACAACGACAATCTGAAGAATGTCACCCTCTCCAAGTCCCTGACGGCTGTGCCCAGCCGCGGCTTTGTGGGCTGCGAGGCTCTGACGGAGCTGACTCTGCCCGCCTCCATCCAGGATTGCGGCGTCAGCAACACCGTCAATGCCTTCACCGACTGCGTGAACCTGCAGAACATCTTCGTGGCCGACGGCTCCCTGTACTTCAAGAGCGTGGACGGCGTCCTGTTCGATAAGAACGGCACGAACCTGCGCTGCTATCCCGAGGGCCGCACGGCGGAGAGCTACCGCATCCCCGAGGGCACCGTCCGCGTGGGCGGCAGCGCCTTCGCCGGCAACGAGCACCTCAAGAGCGTCAGCCTCCCCACCACCCTGGAGCGTATCGGTCCCAAGGGGTTCTTCGCCTGCACCAACCTGAAGGATTACTACTTCAACGGCATGACCGCTCCTCTGCTGGAGACCACCGTGTCCCTGACCGGCGCTTATGCCAACGTGGCCCTGTACGCCAACTTCGTGGGCCTGTGGGGCACCACCACCACCAGCGGCTTCGTGTACAACGACTGGGGCCTGAACCTGTACTATCCCCAGGGCGCTGTGGGCTACACCGCCTATGTCTGGGACAAGTATTTTAACACCGAAAAGGGCAGCGTCAACATCATGGACGAGAGCTACTTCACGCCCACGGATCTCACCGTCACGGAGACCGGCGTCCGCAACGCCCTGCTGACCTGGACCGCCGCCAAGCAGTCCAACGCCGAGGATATCGTCTATAAGGTGGAGCGCAGCGTGGCTGCCCACTTCCAGGATGATACCCAGGATACCTGGACCTTCGAGGGCTTCGAGACCCTGGCCGAAGGCCTCACCGAGTGCACCTATACCGATACCACCACGCTGCCCTTCGGCCGCAGCTATGCTTACCGGGTCACGGCTTACAGCCTCACCGGCGAGACCGGCCCCGCAGCCATTGGTTATCTGTATATTGATGCCGACCCCAACAACGCCGATGAAATGGCGGTGCTGGAGCTCATCAAGAAGATCGAGGCCCTCAAGCCCATCGAGAATCTGACCAACGAGGACGAGGCTTACCTGCGTCAGCTGCTGGCTGAGTACAACGCCCTTACCGACGCCCAGAAGGAGCTGGTGTACAACTATGGTACCCTGCTGGCCGCTCTGGAGCTGGTGGGCCACAACCCCGAGCTGAAGAACGCCAAGCCCGCCACTTGCACCGAGGACGGCTACACCGGCGATGAGGTCTGCAAGGTCTGCGGCGAAGTCATCACTAAGGGCCAGGTCATCCCCGCCACCGGCCACGATACCCAGCTGGTGGGT
>ULXL01028396.1_pt1 | contig 14211 bp, 7 predicted proteins | sample 1961241 | NCBI WGS metagenome assembly ULXL01 (sample SAMEA4835837, study PRJEB28245) | human gut metagenome | biome: gut microbiome; material: fecal sample | place: Denmark | collected 2008
GGCGGCCTCCATGTCCCGGGCCGGGTCCCGCCGGCCCGTCATGCCCTCTGCCGCCGGGCCAGCAGATGATCCAGCCACACCAGCACATAGCCGAAGGCCAGGAACGCCGCCGCCATGCCCAGGAAGATCAGCAGCACCTTGCCCCAGCCCAGGGCGTCCACGTCCATGAAGGCATAGGGATACGGTGAGCCGTTGTAAAACCGGAAGCTGCTGACCCGGGCCCGTATCATGGTGTATACGAAGTAGGCCGCCGGGAAAATGCCCCACAGGAAGGGTTCAAACCGGCGATAGTGCCCCTTTTCGTCAAACAGCAGCCAATCCAGCACCGTCAGCAGAGGGGCGGCAGTGTGCAGCAGATGATTGGTGATCAGCTGGGTGGGGCCCATGCTGAAGTCCCCGGCGGCCAGCACCAGATGAAAGGTGATGCCCGTGATGGCCATGGCCATCACCAGGGCCCCCTTGCACACCGGCAGCCAGGTGCCGCCCCGGCGCAGGGTGTGCACGGCGGCGCCGGTGAAGTACACAGCGCACAGGATGTTGCTCATCAGCGTGAAGTATTGCAGAACGGCCAGGTTCAGCTTCCCGCCGATAAAGCCGCATTGCAGCACCACGCCCACAGCGGCGCACAGGGCAGTAAGGATATGCACGGCCGCCGCTGCGGCCCTGGAACGGATAGGCATCATGAAAAATCTCCTTTTGCGAATGCTGCGGGCCGGAACAGGCAGCGCCCATACCGGCCCGGAATTGTGTGTGCGTTATTGATTCTGGCTCTGCTGCCAGCGCCAGGCGTCCCGGCACATGTCGGCCAGGTCCTTTTCCGCGTGCCAGTGCAGCAGCTGCGCCGCCTTGTCCGTGGCGGCATAGCAGGTGGGCAGATCCCCGGCCCGCCGGGGGCCGATGCGGTAAGGCACCGCCACGCCGTTGACCCGCTGAAACGTCTCCACGATCTCCAGCACGCTGCTGCCCCGGCCGGTGCCCAGGTTGATGGCCTCCCAGCCCGGGCTGGTCCGGGAAAACTCCAGCGCCGCCACATGGCCCCGGGCCAGATCCACCACGTGGATATAGTCCCGGACGCCGGTGCCGTCGGGAGTGGGATAGTCGTTGCCGAACACCGTCAGCTCCGGTCGGATACCGGCGGCGGTCTGGGTGATGTAGGGCATCAGGTTGTTGGGAATGCCGTTGGGCAGCTCCCCGATAAGGCCGCTTTCGTGGGCTCCCACGGGGTTAAAATACCGCAGGCACACGGCGGACAGGGCCGGATCGGCCTTGGCCGCATCCCGCAGGATCTGCTCGATCATCAGCTTGGTCCAGGCATAGGGATTGGTGCAGCCGCCGGTGGGCATATCCTCCCGGCAGGGAGCCGGGGCGTCGCCGTACACCGTGGCCGACGAGCTGAAGATCAGCCGGTGCACCCCGTGGTCCGCCATCACGTCCAGCAGGGCCAGGGTGGTGTCCAGGTTGTTCCGGTAATAGGCCAGGGGCTTCTGCACCGACTCGCCCACGGCCTTGTATCCCGCCAGATGGACAGCGGCGGCAATGGGATGCTCCCGGAACACCCGGTCCAGAGCCGGACGGTCCGCCGCGTCCATGTGATAGAACGCCGGGGCCCGGCCCGTGATCTGCCGGATGCGCTCCGGCACGTCCGGGCGGGCATTGGACAGGTCGTCGGCAATGACCACGTCATAGTCCCGCTGCAAAAGCTCCACGGCAATGTGAGAGCCGATGAACCCGGCTCCGCCGGTAAGCAAAACAGTCTCTTTCATGGTGCTTCCTCCCGAACCCTGTGATTTACTGCGGCGTCTGCTGCACCACGCCGGAGAACAGATACACCCCGGTGCCGTCGTACAGGGGAGCCGTCAGGTGCTGGCCCAGGCCGCTGTGGCGATGGGGATAGTACAGGGGAATGACCCAGCCGTCCTCCACCAGCATCCGCTCCGCGTCCTCCAGATAGGCGTCCCGGACCTCCACCCGGCCCGAGGCCTCCGCTGCCCGCAACAGCATGACATAGGCGGTGGAGTGGAAGCTGCTGCCGCTCTGCCACCAGGACAGCAGACCGGACGCATCGCCCCGGTCAGCGGTCAGGGTCGTCAGCGCCACGATGTATTCGCCCCGGTTCACAGCCTCCGCCAGCTCCTGGGCCGTGGCGCCGCGCATAACGGCGATGATCCCCAGCTGGTGCTTCCAGGCGTCCCGGACGGCCATGGCGGTATTGGTCGCCGTCTCGTCCGAGGTATCGTACAAAAGGGTGATCTGCCCCACGGCCTTTCCGCCGCCTGCCTCCTCCAGCAGGGTCTTGGCCTGCTGGCACAGAGCCTCGTAATTATCGGGGGCGTTGTCCACCAGGCTGCCGCTCTCCGTGCGGAAATCGCCGCCCATGGTATTGCGCAGGCCCGGGGGCACAATGCCCTCCGCTGCGTCGCAGGACAGGCCCTCCACCAGCGCGCTGCGGTCGATGACCAGACTCAGGGCCCGGCGCAGGGATTCGTTCTCCAGGCTCTCGGCCCGCTGGTTCAGCAGCAGCACCGTGGTCTGGGGATAGGGATCGGAGGTGTCGCCCTCCGGCAGGTTCATGGCAAAGTCCACGTCGCCGTGCTCCACCAGCTCCGCCCGCTTCTGGCCGTCCGTCTCAAACCGGAACTCCAGCACGTCCGGCCCCAGACGGCGGGCGTCATAATACCCGTCGGCGGCCAGGGCCGTCAGCCCCGTTTCCTCCCAGGCGGTGGCCCGATAGGGCCCGTCGGTCAGCAGCGCCTCGGAGTGCAGGGACCAGTCCTCCTGCTCCGCCGCATCGCTGCGCACCGGCATGGTGGCGCTGGCGGCGCACACGTCCGTCAGGAAATAGGCGCACTTATACGACAGCTGCACCACAAAGGTGAAGTCGTCCGGGGCGGACACCTGCAAAAGGCTTCCGTCCTGCTTTTCCCGGGCCTGACTGTACCCCGCCACCATATCCAGCAGCGCCGCGTGAGGCGAGCCCGTGGCCGGATCCGCCAGCCGCTGCCAGGCGTAAACAAAGTCGTGGGCGGTAACGGCCTTGCCGTCGGACCACCGGGCATTCTGCCGCAGGGTAAAGGTATACGTCTCCGTGCCGTCCAGGTTATCCTCCACGGCATAGGACTTGGCCACGGCAGGAGCGGCCTGGATGCTGCCGTTCTCCCCCCGGGAGAGCTTCATCAGATTCTCAAACAAATGGGACACCACCGTGCGCTCGGCGTCGGTGGCCGCCATAGCGGGGTCCAGGGTGGCGGGCGCGCTGTCCAGACACACCCGCAGGGTCATGGTGTCCCGCTGCTGTGCGCAGCCGGTCAGGGCCAGCAGGCATACCGCCAGCACCAGGGCCGTCCACCGTATCCGTCGTTTCATAGGGGCCACGCTCCTTACTTGGATTTGTTTTCCGCCGGCGTCACCTGACCGTCCTCGCCCAGAACGGCGGGGATGATCTGGCTGCGGGTGTTGCGGGCGATATCGTCCAGCCGCATGCGGGACGGGAAGTCCGACAGCAGGGTATATGCCACGCCGTGCTTCCTGGCCCGGCCGGTGCGGCCGATGCGATGGATATAATACTCGTTCTCCTCCGGCACCTCGAAGTTGAACACCGCATCCACGTCGTCCACGTCGATGCCCCGGCTGGCCACGTCCGTGGCCACGAACACATGAAGCTCCCCGTCCCGGAACCGGGCCATGACCTCCTCTCGCTTGCGCTGGGGAATGTCGCCGTGGATGCATTGGGCGTCCAGTCCCCGCAGCTGCAAAAATTTTGTCAGCCGCTCCGTGGAGCCCTTGGTGTTGCAGAAGCAGATGACCCGGTCCAGCTGCTGGGCCCGGATGATGGCGGCAATGGCGTCCACCTTCTTGTCCGACGGCACCTCGATGCGGTATTGCAGGATGTCCGGCTTATTTTCCCGGGTGGCCTGCACGGTGATCTCCTCCGGGTCCCGCTGATACACCCAGGAAATGTCCATGACCTCCCGGGAGATGGTGGCGGAGAACATCCCCAGATTCCTCCGGTGGGGGATCTTGTCCAGAATGCGGGTCACATCGTGGATAAAGCCCATGTCCAGCATCCGGTCCGCCTCGTCCAGCACCACGGTCTGCACCTGACCCAGAGTCACGGTGCGGCGCTTCATGTGGTCGGACAGGCGGCCCGGCGTGGCCACCACGATCTGGGGCCGCCGCTTCAGGGCGTTGATCTGCTTGGCAATGGGCTGTCCGCCGTAGAGGCACACCAGGCGGACCCCCTCATGGCACACGGCGATCTGGCGCATTTCGTCGGTGATCTGCATGGCCAGCTCCCGGGTGGGGGCCAGGATCACCGCCTGTACGTCCTCGTTGTCCGGGTCGATGCGCTCGATGATGGGGATGCCGAAGGCCATGGTCTTGCCGGTGCCGGTGGGGGCCTTGGCGATCACGTCCTTTCCCGCCAGCATGGGGGGGATGCACCCGGCCTGAACAGGGGTGCTGATCTCGTATCCTTTGTTCCGTATGGCGCGCATGGTGGCCTCGGACAGGCCAAAGCTGTCAAAGGGCGCGCCCTGTGTAAATTCCATAGCAGTTTCCTCTTTTTCTATATAATCAGCCATGTTACATTATAACATACCTGTCAATATGTCCCCATACCGCTCCAGCAGCCACCAGGTGATCCGGGCCGTCAGCCCCCACAGGGGATACGGAAGCCCCTCGTATACCGGCACCTCCATGCGCCCGGCCTGCCAGGGATATCCGGCGGAGGCCCCCACCCGGTCATAGGGGAAGTCCGCCCCGATCTCCGGCCGCAGGGGGTAGCGGTAGATTGTGGGCGGGTGAGCCCGCAGAAAGGACAGGGGCACCGTGAATGTGTCCCGCACCTCGTCGGGACTGGGGCGCAGAGGCGCCGCCGGATCCAGCCGGGCCAGCACCGGGTACATGAGCCCCTCGGACCGCAGGTACAGAAAGTCCAGGTCCCCGAAAATCTCAATGGCCTCCGCCGGAAGGCCCAGTTCCTCGAAGGTCTCCCGCAGGACGCACTGCCGGGGCGTCTCTCCGGGCTCCATCCGTCCGCCGGGGAAGCACACCTCCCCGCTGTGGTGATGCAGCTTCGCCGGGCGCACCTCATACAGAAGGCTCAGCCCCTCCGGCCCCTCCACCAGCGGCACCAGCACGGCAAATTCACCCCGCGCCTGCTGCAAAGACGGCCGGTGCTCTGCCAATTTCCGTCGTAGCGTCTCCTGGTCCATACAAACGCCCCCTTTCCCCCTCACTATACCACGTCCCGGGTCAAAGGAAAAGCAAAACCTAAAAAACAGCCGGAATTCACAAAAAGTTCTTGCAATCGGAAAAATCCGGGGATATAATGTGAAGGTTGAGAGATTTGCTATGCAAAAGCATAGCAAAAAATAGAATGTGCCATTCCCTCGCCCCTTCGGGGCAACCGGGAATGATGCACAAAACTTCATGCACAGAAGAGTTTGCCTGTTTTCGTGGTGCGCCGCACAGTGCATGAATTTTTATACCCAAAAGAAAGGGGTTTTTCCTTTGCAGAACGAAAAACTGAGAAACGTAGCCATTATCGCCCACGTGGACCACGGCAAGACCACCCTGGTGGACCAGATGCTCAAGCAGGGCGGCGTGTACCGCGAGAACCAGGAGACGGTGGAGCGGGTCATGGACTCCAACGATCTGGAGCGTGAGCGGGGCATCACCATCCTGGCCAAGAACACCGCCATCCAGTACGGCGACACCAAGATCAACATTGTGGACACCCCGGGCCATGCCGACTTTGGCGGCGAGGTGGAGCGCATCCTGAAGATGGTCAACGGCGTTATCCTGCTGGTGGACGCCGCCGAGGGCCCCATGCCCCAGACCCGCTTTGTGCTCAGCCGCGCCCTGGAGCTGGGTCACCGGGTCATCGTGGTGGTCAACAAGATCGACCGCCCGGACCAGCGCATTCACGAGGTCATCGACGAGGTGCTGGAGCTGCTGCTGGACCTGGACGCCACCCCGGAGCAGCTGGATTCCCCCATGCTGTTCTGCTCCGCCCGCCAGGGCATCGCCTCCTACTCCCCCGACGTGCCGGGCACGGACCTCAAGCCTCTGTTCGACACCATCCTCAGCTATATCCCCGCTCCCGAAGCGGACCTGGACCAGCCCTTCCAGATGCTGGTGTCCGCCATCGACTATAACGAGTTCGTGGGCCGCATCGCCATCGGCCGGGTGGAGCGCGGCGTCCTGAAGCAGAATCAGGAGATCGCCGTGTGCAACTATCACGACCCCGACGCCCCGGCCAAGAAGGCCAAGGCCGTGTCCATGTATGAGTTCCAGGGCCTGGGCAAGCAGCCCATCACCGAGGCCACCGCCGGCAACATCATCGCCATGTCCGGCATCGGCGACATCACCATCGGCGACACCATCTGCGCCCCCGACTGCGTGGAGCCTCTGCCCTTTGTGAAGATCTCCGCCCCCACCATGGAGATGACCTTCTCCGTCAACGACTCCCCCTTCGCCGGCCGCGAGGGCAAGTTCGTCACCTCCCGCCAGCTGCGGGACCGCCTGTTCCGGGAAACGCTGAAGGACGTGTCCCTGCGGGTCACGGAGCTTGAGGGCGCCACCGACGCCTTCAATGTGGCAGGCCGCGGCGAAATGAGCCTGTCCATCCTCATCGAGACCATGCGCCGGGAGGGCTACGAGTTCCAGGTGTCTCCCCCCCGGGTCCTGTACCGCACCATCGACGGCAAGAAGTGCGAGCCCATTGAGCGTCTGGTGGCCGACGTGCCCAGCGAATGCGTGGGCGCGGTCATCGAGAAGCTGGGCTCCCGCAAGGGCGACCTGATCGAGATGACCCCTGTAGGCAGCCGCATGAAGCTGGAGTTCCTGATCCCCGCCCGGGGCCTGTTCGGCTATCGCAACGAGTTCCTGACGGACACCCGGGGCGAGGGCATCATGGCCTCCGTGTTCGACAGCTACGCCCCCTATAAGGGCGACCTGAACCGCCGCAGCACCGGCTCCCTGGTGTCCTTTGAAACCGGCGAGTCCGTCAGCTACGGACTGTTCAACGCCCAGGAGCGCGGCGCTCTGTTCATCGGCCCCGGCGTCAAGGTGTACGAGGGCATGATCGTGGGCGTGTCTCCCAAGCAGGAGGACATCACCGTCAACGTCTGCAAAAAGAAGCAGATGACCAATATGCGGGCCGCCGGCTCCGACGAGGCCCTGCGCCTGGTTCCTCCCCGGAAGCTGAGCCTGGAGCAGTGCCTGGAGTTCCTGGCCGACGACGAGCTGCTGGAGGTCACCCCCGAGAATCTGCGCATGCGCAAGACCATCCTCAATCACGAAAAGCGCATGAAGGCCACCCACGGCGGCAAGAAAAAGTAAATCATTGATGAAAAGAAACGGCGTCCGCCTTTGACCAAGGCGGACGCCGTGAGACTGTCAATAAATAGGATTGCCTCTGCCTTCGGAAAGGAAGATAGTTACGAAAGAAACCCATCAGGGGTGTCTTTCGTTTTCAATCATCGCATTTTCAGAACTTTCATGAAAGTTTTGAAAATGCTTTTTCAGCTTGTCAAAAAGGATTTTTGACAAGCTGACGGCGTCCGCCTTTGACCAAGGCGGACGCCGTTTCTTCCTTTTTTGACAGGCAAAGGGGGGTCCCGCCGAGTGGCGGGACCCCCTTTGCTTTTGCTCAGCGCTTACCTGAACGATCAGGCTTTCTCAGCTGTTGCGCTTTTTGCGGGACACGATGACCAGCACCACAGCCAGAGCGGCAGCGCACACCAGGACGATGATCCACATGGTGGTGTTGCTCTCGTCGCCGGTCTTGACGCCGGGCTGGGTGGGCTGATAGCCGGGATCGGCTGCGCCGCAGTCGGTGCACTTGCCATCCTTGTAGTGATGGCCGGTGGCGTCGATGACCATGGTCTCCACCTCACCGCAGCCGGTGCAGGTGCGGGTCTTTTCGCCGGGCTCGGTGCAGGTGGGCTGGGTGGTGACGATCCACTCGCCGAAGGTATGCTCATGGGCGGTGCAGACCACATCGTTGCGGTCGCGGACGCGGATGCGGGGAGCCATGGGGGTGCCGTCGGCCAGGACGAAGGTGTTGTCATAGGAGGCCAGGCCCGTGGCGGAGATCTGGCAGCCCACGGACAGGTTCGCCACATCGTAGGAGGTGGTGATATAGCCGTCGATGAACACGCGGGCGATCTTGCCCTCGCTGTCGCGGACCAGGATGGTCTGGACCAGGCCGTCGGCCATCTCATAGCCGGTGACGTAGCCGTTCAGGGTCACCAGCTGGCCCAGGACGGAGCCGTCGTTGATCTGGGTGGAGGTGACGGCTCTGGGAGTGACGGGAGTGGTCTCACCGATCTTCTCAATGGAGGAAACCTGCAGCTCGTTCTCGCCCTGATAGGTCTCCGTCACGCCGGTGACGCGGACCACGTCGCCGATCTTGAAGTCGCCGGCCACGGGGAAGCAGTTGATGCCGCCGGTCTCATCCTGAACATAGATGCAGTCGAAGAAGGCGGTGGCCTTGTCATAACCGGAGGCGTTGGAGGTCACGACACCCTCAATGGTGTACTTGTGACCGGCCTCGGTCTGGGCCTGGACCGTGGCAATGTCGGTGATCTTCACGGGGTTGATGCGGCCCAGCAGGTTCTCGCAGATCTTATAGTTGGAGTAGTTCTTCTCGGAGCCGTTGTCACTGATGGTGGCCTGGACCTCGAAGTTGGACATGAAGGCCGCGCCGGACACGATGATCAGGCCCTTGCCCTCCAGCTGCTCGCTGGCCATGGCCAGCAGACGGCTGTCGTTTTCGGCATAGGCGTACTTGGGCACGTTGGCGCCGCCCAGGCCGTCCTTATCCACGTCCACGGAATAGGTGGTGCTGTGGGCGTATACCACCGGGGAAACGGTGGCGGGCAGGGTGGAGGTGGGCTTGCCATCGGCGTCCACGGCATACACGGAGGCGCCGCCATAGTGGCTGAATACCTCGGTGTACAGGCGGTCATAGGGGTGAGTGGGGTCCACCTCCACGCCGTCGGTCAGGAAGCTCTGACCGTAGGTGTTGAAGTACAGACGCCACTTGTCCACGCCGTCGGCTGCGCTGCGGACATCGTCATAGGTGGCATCGTCCGCAATACGCAGGCTGGAGCCCAGGGCCTGGAGCACCTCGTTCTGGGTGGCGGCCATGTGCTTGATGGTGGGATTGCTCTGGATCACGTCATAGTTCTCGTAGTTGTCGCTCCAGCCGGCCAGGATCACGGTGCCGCCGCCGGCGTTGAAGGCGGTAATGGCCGCCAGCTCCGCGGCGCTGTAGGTCCGGGGATCGGTCTGGGCGTCCGCCAGGCGGCGGGAGGGGGCGGTGAGGATCAGGGCCTTGAACTTGGGATTGGAGCAGGCGGCGATCAGATCGTCGCTGGTCTTCAGCTCCACGGTGCGGACGTTGTACTTGCCCGCCAGGTTGCCGAAGTTGCCCATGGAATCCTTGTAGTTACCGGCCACATACTCGTTGTAGTGGGAGGCGTCGATGCCGATATACACCAGGTCGTCGGCATTCAGCACGTCCAGGGTAATGTCCTTGGTGAACACATACTCCTTGCCGTCCTGCTCCAGCACCACGGTGGCGGTGACCTTATAGACCCGGGCGGTATCGAAGGAGATATCATAGCTCAGGTCCAGGGTGCCGCTGGCGGGAACGGTGCCCGCGTCGGTGGCGGAGGCCAGGACCTGACTGCCCACGGCGTAGGTGATGGACTTGATCCTGGCGTCGGTGCTCTCGCTGTTGAACAGGGTGGTGGTAACGGTCATCTTCTCGCCGGTGACGGGAGTGGAGGTGCCGCAGGTCACATCGGAGATGCCCAGCTTCAGGGTCTCGCCCACCCACACGGGAGCGGTGACCGCCAGGTCGCCGTCACCCTGGGTGACGCGGATGTAGTAGTAGCTGTAGTCGGGGTCCAGGGTCACGGACAGGTCGCCGGTGGCCAGGACAGCGGGATCGTCCCAGGTATAGGCGGTCTTGCCAGAGTTGACAATGACCTCCACCTTGGAGATGGAATCGCTGGCGTCGGGGTCGTTGACGGTAACATGGATGTCCAGCTTCTCAGGGACCTCGGTGAGGCTGCTGCCCAGGAGCATGCCGTTGACGGTGTAGCCGATCTCCAGGTTCTTGTCCTCGGTGGCGTACATACGCATGGCGCGCAGCGCGTCGTAGATGCCCTCCTCGGAGAAGTCGTCGGTGAGGATCACGTCGCGGGCGTCGTTGGCGTTGCCCCAGCGGCCCTTGTGGTTATCCTGGTTGTTGGTGGGAGCCAGGTGCCAGCCCTTATCCAGCGCCATGGTGTAGTACTCATAGCTGGGATAATAGCCGCCGGCGCCGATCTGGCCCTCGCCGTTGCCGGCCTCCACCATGTACATGCGGCTGTCGATGACGGGATCCCAGAAGGCGAAGTCACCGAAGGTGCCGAAGGTGTTGCCGGGGTGGTTGAACTGGCTGAGGCTGTCTGCGCCCTCCTGCTGGCTCAGCAGGGCATAGTAGGCGCGCATACCGGCATAGTCGGTCTTGTTGTTCAGGGTGGTGTTGTTGCGGGAGACGATACCGGGGGTATTGAAGGTGTTGATGTGGCCGGGACCGCCGGACCAGGTCATCTCGAAGCCGGCCAGAGCCACCAGGGAGCCGGCGTTGGCCTCGTTGAAGGCGGCCACGGCGGAACGGTAGCTGTTCCAGGTCTCCTGGCTGTAGGGGGTGGCCAGACTCATGTCATACAGAGCGCCCTCGGGGTTGGCCGCGCCGCTCTTGTCGAAGTAGTTGGAGTGGTCGGTGAAGGCCACAAACTGCACGTTGGCGCTGTCGGGCAGGTTCTTCACATAGCTCAGAGCGGACTCCAGAGAGCCTGCGCCGTCGGAATACTGGGTGTGGCTGTGCAGCTGACCGAAGTACAGCTGATACCGGGACTCACCCACGGTGAAGAACCAGCTGAAGGAAGCGGACTTGCCGTCGGCGCGGGTGACGGTGACGGTAACATTGGTGCGGCCGTCGGTCATGTCGGCGGCGGGGGTGTAGGTGGCCTTGCCGCCGGCACAGACGGCGTTGACTTTCTCCCCGTTGACGGTCATTTCCACGGTGGGATTCTCACCGGCGTTGATGAGCTCAGCGGAGATCACGGGCCGCTTGTCGCTGCCGGTCTGGCTGCCCTTGAGCGGCGTCACGGCGCCGATGGAGGGCTCGTCCACCACGGTGACCACCAGGCTGCCGCTGTAGCTGGCGCCGGAGACATTGGTCACGCGGACGGTGAAGGTCACCTGATCGGACCCGGCCAGCATGGCGGCAGGCACATTGGCGGTGTAATTGCTGCCGTCGGCGGTGTAATCGGTGATGACACCGGCGGCCTTGCCGTCCACCAGGATCTCCAGCTTCTGGACCGCCTTCGCATCGTCCACGGTAAAGGTCAGGGTGTAATCCTGGCCCCCCTTCACGGAGTCGGCGGAGGTGAACTTCACGGCGGGATCATTGACGATGCCGCCGTCCAGCTTCACGCTGTCGGCTACGCCATAGAAGAAGAAGGAGTAGATGGTGTAGTCCGTGACGTTGTACATGCTGTAGGTCTTATAGCTGTCGCTATAATACTCCAGGAACTGGCTGTATCTGCCGTTGAACTTGGCGGTGCGGCTCTCCAGCTGATAGCCGCCCACGCCGCCGGAGCAGGGCTCCACGGTCCAGTCGGCGTCGTCGCTGGCGGTGAGGGAATAGAAGGCGTTGTTGCCGGTGCCGTTGGAGCACAGGTAGCCGTAGGTCTCGTTGCGGAAGCGATAGTATTCGCCGCTGCGCTCCACGGTGAACACCACGCCGCCGTTGCCGGGAATGGCCTTGCCGTCCGTGATCTGGGCGGAGACACTATTGATGGCGGGGCTGTCGGTGTTGTCATTCTGTCCGGCCAGGACGCCCTGGGCATTCTGGTTGAACAGCACCACCTGCGCGCCCTCCTGGGGCAGACTGCCGGCGGGCTGGTCCGTCTCGTCGCCTACCAGATAGAGCTGCTGGGCAAACAGAGCCTCGTTGCTGCCGATGGTGCCGAAGGCACTCCAGTTGTTCTTCTCGGCATACCACTCCAGATAGCTGCTGCGGCCCACGTTCTGGATATAGACGCAATTTTCCGTGGCGGCGGGAAGGATGCTCCAGCCGGTGTGGGTCTTATCCAGGGGGGTGCTGGAGTATTTTTCGTCCATAGACAGCTTCTTGCCGTCGGCGGTGGAGAAGGTATAGCTGCCGTCGGCGTTGACGCCCACGGTCCAGATGTCGGCCTTGGTATAACCGGAGAGCTTGCCATTGGTCAGGGTCACGTCGGTGCCCTTGTTATAGAAGCCGGTGTACTCCGTGGACAGGGCCTTGCCGTTGGCGGGGTTGAATACCACCACCTGGTCGCCGTCGGATACGGAGGTAACGATGCCGCTTTTCTGGATTTTGAAGAATGCCTGGGCAAACAGAGCTTCATTGCTGCCGATGGTGCCGAAGGCACTCCAGTTGTTCTTCTCGGCATACCACTCCAGATAGCTGCTGCGGCCCACGTTCTTGATATAGTAGCAGCCCTCGGTGGCAGCCTGCTCCAGTGTCCAGGCGGTGTGGGCCTTGTCCAGGGGAGTGCTGGAGTATTTTTCGTCCATGGACAGCTTCTTGCCCTCGGCGGTGGAGAAGGTATAGCTGCCATCGTCGTTGACGCCCACGGTCCAGATGTCCGCCTCGGCAAAGCCGGACAGCTTCCCACCGGTGAGGGTCACGTCGGTGCCCTTGTTATAGAAGCCGGTGTACTCGCTGGACAGGGCCTTGAGGTTTGCGGGGTTGTAGATGACCACCTGGTCGCCGTTCTTCAGAGGAGCGGCGGGATCCTCCGGCTGGCCGGGCTGGCCAGGCTCCTGGGTGTCTGCCACCAGATAAAGCTGCTGGGCGAACAGGGGCTCGTTGCTGCCGATGGTTCCGTAGGAGCTCCAGTTGTTCTTCTCGGCGAACCACTCCAGATAGCTGCCGCGGCCCATGTTCTTGATGTAGAAGCAGTCCGCCGTGGCGGCGGCGCTGAGCGCCCAATCCACATTGGCCTTGTCCAGGGGAGTGCTGCTGTAGCTGGTGTCCATGGACAGCTTCTTGCCCTCGGCGGTGGAGAAGGTATAGGCGCCGCTCTCGGTGCGGTTCACGGTCCACAGCTCTGCATCCGTGTAGCCGGTGAGCTTGCCACCGGTCAGCTCCACATCCACGCCCGTGTTATAGAAGCCGTTGTACACGGAGGACAGAGCCTTTTTGTTGGCGGGGTTGAACACCACCACCTTGTCGCCGTTCTGCAGGGTGGTCAGATCGGTGACGATGCCGCTTTCCCGGGCGGCGGCAGTGTCCAGCTTATAGATGCTGGGCAGCAGCATGGACACGTTGGTGTCCGAGGTGTAGTTCAGGAAACGGGGGTTTCTCACATTGTACAGAATGCGGCCGCAGGCCGTATTCGTGCTGGCAATGGTGGCGGCGCCGTTGTCATCGATGGCGATGGTCCAGGTGTCGGTGCCCTTGCCGGAATTGCTCATTTCCTTTGCCTTGACAGCAGAGATCTTTTTGCCGTCGGAGGCGGTCAGGGTCCAGGCCCCGGCGCTTCCGCCCAGCGTAAAGATTTCCACCTTTTTGTCCAGGGCGTCCAGCTTGGTTTCCACGCTGGAAAGGAATTTTCCGGACATGGCCCCGGCGGCAAAGGTGCTGTCGTTGGCAGTTGCGGAGAGGATGATCTGGTCGCCGGCCTTCAAGGTCGATGCGTCGGTGACCAGTGCTGCACTTTTGGACGCCGGGTCCGCTGCGAATACCGACACCGGCAGCAGGGAAACCAGCATGACCAGTGACAGCAGCGCAGACAGGAGTCTGGTGCGTACAGGTGTTTTCATCAAACAATAACCTCCTTTAATTTCCCCGGAGCTTCCCGCCCCACAGGTATTTTCATTGTAACATACGCTTCTATCAGTTTCCAGCTTTATTTGCAGATTTGACACAAATTTTGCTAATATGTGCACAAGGCATGGATGATTGCACAAAGCCCTGCTTGACAAGGGGGGCGCAACTTGCTATGCTGGTGTCACCAATTGCCGAAAGGACCGGTATATATGAAGAAAAAAACGAAGGGGCCCGGCCCTGCCGCCTGGCTGCGGGAGAATAAATGGACGTGCGTCGTGCTGGCGGCGGCGCTGGCGGTGCTGCTGGCGGCGCGGCTGCTGGCGGCTCCC
>ULXL01076049.1_pt1 | contig 14144 bp, 18 predicted proteins | sample 1961241 | NCBI WGS metagenome assembly ULXL01 (sample SAMEA4835837, study PRJEB28245) | human gut metagenome | biome: gut microbiome; material: fecal sample | place: Denmark | collected 2008
CTTTCGCCGGAGGATCATGATGCGCTGGCCGCCGTGCAACAGCGCTTCGCGTCGGAGATCGCTTTCCTAAAAGAGATGCCCACGGTGCTGATCGCGCCGAACTATGTGTTCGTTCACGCGGCGCTGCCCTGCGCCGATGAAAGCGAATGGGAGCGGCATCCGCAAGCGGAATTTCTCCGTATGGACGCCTTTGCGGACAGCGGAGGGAAATTTGACAAATGGGTGGTCTGCGGGCACTGGCCTGCGGCACTCTACGGCAGTGAGCGCTCTTGCTGCAATCCGCTGGTGCGGGAAGAACAGCGCATCGTCTCCATCGACGGCGGCTGCGTGCTGAAGGCCTCCGGTCAGATCAACGTGCTGATGATTCCGGATCTTGCGCAGGACGGCTTCCGCTTTACGTCGTTTGATTGCCTGCCCACCGTCGTCGCGCAAGACGCACAGGAGGCCTCTCCGCACTCCTTTTGCATCCATTGGATCGACAACGAAATCGAGATCCTGCGCGAAAACGACGGAATTATACACATTCGTCACCTGCGCACCGGATATGAGATGGATATTTTATCCTCTCAGATCTATTCCCGCACTTCCCCCGTGCGCTGCGCCGAGGTCACAGATTACCGCCTTCCCGTGCAGCCGGGCGACAAACTGTCGCTGATCGATCCGCAGCGCTGCGCCTTTGGGTATTTCTGCAAAAAAGACGGCGTCATCGGCTGGTATGCCGGCCGCATTGTCGAAGAATAGATTTTCATCAACAGCAAAAAAGAAGATAGATAGCTGAATTTGCCTATACGCTGAAAGGCCCGCAGAAATGCGGGCCTTTCAATTTTGCAAAGGAGTTTAGCTATGGAAACGATTGAGTACGACAAGCCCATCGAAAAGGCGCTCGAAGATTGGGGCGCAGAAATCACCGGCATTAACACTCTGCTCGGCTGCTGCGAGCTGCTGGCGGGGTTGGCCGAGGAGGCCGCAGAGCTGGCTCAGGCCGCACTGAAGTTGCGCCGGACACTCGACGGGCGCAATCCCACGCCGGTGTCCACCGGCGATGCGTCCCGCAAGCTGAACGAGGAGTTCGCTGATGTGCTGCTCTGTGCAGCAGTCCTCGGGTTTGACCGTGAGGAGATCGCTCGCATTGTCCGAGAGAAAGCTGCCCGGTGGAGCACCAGATTGGAGGAGGGTTGCGACGATGTTTGAGTATCTGCCGGAACGCCCGCTCGAACCGCCCGAGGACAGGCCCATCGCCTACTGCGATTACTGCGGCGGTGAGATTTACGAGGGCGATACCGTGTACAACATCGACGGGCAGCTCATCCACGAGGACTGCTTGCACGATTTCGCTGATGACTACTTCAAAGACTGCAAAGAGGAGGCTGTGAGTTATGCAGAGGCGTATTGCTGACATCAAGATGGACATCGCCGCCCACTCTGCCCGATCCGCTTGGGATAGGGGCGTCAAGGGCTACGCGGTTGAGATGTTCGATGACTACGTGGACCGGCTGCACATCGCTGATGATTCGGTCCGCATCGGGAAGATCGCAGAAGCCGACCTGCTGAATGGCGCTCGGGATTGGGAGCAGTACAGCTACGGCGGCTGCGCGGAGGTCTACGACGGCGACATCTGCGAGCGGCTCTGCAACGAAACCCAGAAGAAGAAAACCCACGACGGCGAGCTGCCACTGGGCGGTGAGGATTGGCTGACCGTTCAGGCCCGCGCCCTGCGGCAAGCCGCTCGAATCGTCATCCGCTACGCGAACAGGAGGGATTGAGATGTCGGTAGCATATCAACCGCTGACCCACCCTCGTGTGGCAGAGTTCGCCCGGAAGTTCCGCTTCCCCGGCTGGTACATCGACAGCACCGGCTGTTATGGGTGTGTGCTCGGAAAGTATTGGATTGCGGTCTTCGTGAATGACTGCGATGAATCTCTCGACATCACGGTAGATACCGTGGGCGAGACCGGCCATTTCGATAAGAATCTCGAATGGGAAACCGCAGAGAGCGATGACGAGCTGGCTCTGACCGCCACGCGGTTCATGGCGAAGTACGCACTGAAAAGCTGAAAGGAGAAGAACAGATGATTGTTGAACGGCAATATGTGAATCCGATGGAGATGACGTTCATCGGGAAGGACGGCTCGATGGGGCTGCGCCACGGCAAGACCTACCGCGTGTTTATGTTCTGCGCGGAGGGCCACATCTGGGTGAGCTGGAATGACAGTGAAGACCGCATGAAGGTCTGCCCGTACACCTCGCTGAATACCCTGTACGCCAACTGGAAAACCCCCGCTCCTAAGCTGAGTAACGAGGGTGCCTATAAGATTATCGCCAAGCACCTCTACCGCGCTCACAGGATGTACACAGGCGGTAAGACGCTGGTCATTCTTGCAGATAGCATTGAGGAAGCGACCGAGAAAGCTCGTGCAGCATTTGGCATCTCGACCGTGATTGTGCGTCGCGTTGATGCTACCGAGGACCCGCAGGTCTACGAGGTGTGAGCTATGAATCGCAAGACCGCTGACCGCATCATCGTAAAGAGCAACGCTCGCATGAAGCTGGTTCTCGACTGGTACTACGAGAACAAGCATTGGCTTGACCGCGAGCCGTTCCTTGCGCCGATGGAATCCGGTGTGGTGGAGCTGTGTGAGGAACAGATTGAGTTCACGTTCGAGAACACACGCGGCGTAGTGGAGATTGCGATTTATCCCACGGTCCAGCCGAACATTCCGGCGTCTATCATCTTTGACTACATCCCGGAGCAGATGGACATTGCCAATCGCCGGGTAGCTCCGGGACTGTCAGAGCCGAAGCAGTTGGCGCTTGACCTCGTGCTCCGGTATGATAAGACGCCGGAGAAAGAGGCGTTGAAGTACCACGCGCTGATGCTGTTTATGGCCTACTACCGCGAGGTTGTCGAGGTTGAGCAGCGTGTTGAGCACCGGACAGCTAAAGCCAAGAAGAAAGGCCGCAAGGCGCGGCGGGTTCAGCCACTCATCCGGCGGTTTTACACGTTGGCTGAGTTCGACCCCGACGCCCTGCCGAAGCCTGAACAGGCCAAGCGAAAGTACACCAAGCCCGAACACGAGGTCAACGTCCGAGGCCACCTGCGCCGGTACAAATCCGGCAAAACGGTGTGGGTCAAACCCTCGGTTCGATACAAGGGCAAAACCGCACACCACAAAGAATACGAACTGTAAGGAGGAATTTTATGCGATATGGATTGGTGATTGCCACTGAGAGCGAGATGGAAGTGTTTCACCGACGCTACCGTGTGTCAAACACGGGGTTGATGAGGTTGAAAGGCTTCACCGCTCTCCGCTACAAAATTTTAGGTCAGGAAGTGTGGGCTGTGCAGAGCGGAGCCGGGGAAATCCGAGCAGCCGCCGCGACGCAAGCCCTGCTCTCTGAGTTCAGTATTGACGCGATCCTGAATTTTGGGGTTTGCGGCGGGCTGGACGAGAGGATTCCGCTGGCGCAGCCGCTCATCGTGAGCAATGTCATCCACTACGACTTTGACATCTCCGGTGTGGACGGTTGTGAGCCGGCGAAGTACGAGCAGTACCCCAGCGTTCACATTCCCGCCAATCTCGATATTGTTTACGCAGCATCAGGGTCGAATCCGGGCATCCTCCGAGTGACTTGCGCGTCCGGCGATAAGTTCCTTGACAGCGCGGGCGACAAGCGTAGCCTCCACCACCGCTTCGAGACCGCGCAGATTTGCGACATGGAGGCGGCGGGTATCTTGCTCACGGCGAATATGTCCAACACTCCGGCGCTGCTGATTAAGGCCGTGTCGGACGGTGTGACCGGAGGTGCGGAGGAATATCACAATACGCTCGACAGAGCAGCAGAGAGCTGTCTTGATGCACTCGAAAATTGTCTGAATCAGATTTGGGAGGTACAGGATGATTGAGGTTTTGCAGTTTATCTTTTCGAGCTTCTGGATCTGGCTCGGGTTCACCACAATGGTAGCCGTTGTGCTGAAGTATCTGGCAGACGCAATCGAATCCATCTGTCGAGGCCGTAAGGTCAAGATTTACAACTTCGAGAACGGGTATCATACCGTTGAAATTGAAAACGCTTCTCTCGCTGACATTGAGGCAATTATCGCAGCAAAGAAGCTCGACACATTTGAGCAGAAAGGAGAAATCACCAATGATTAAGAATTTCACCCCGCAGCCCTACGAGGGCGGCAACCCGCTCCCGGACTACGTGGGCAATCGAAGTGAGTATATGCTTATTGGGGATGTTCCCGGCGGCTATAAAATCACGCTGGCGAAGCTGACTGTGGGTGATTCCGTGAGCGCCGGCAACCCCCTCGCCCACGCTCTGTTTGAGAGTTACACAGACCACGGCGAGCGGGCCAAGGTTGCTCGGACCCGCGTGAGCGGATTTGACCGGGAGTTCATGGCAGTCAGGAGCGCCATGAGTGAGACTGGGGTTGAATTCCACCCCACAGTTTCCTGCCCCAGTGAAACCATTTTGGAAGCCCTTGGCGGGTGGTTTATGGCGAACAACCCCGAAATTGTTGGGGTCTCCGTCGTGTCACAAACCTGTCATTGACCTGTCAGTATAGGAGGTGCTACAATGATACCGTCGGATTTCATAGTTACCCACGCACCCATGCACCTGCGCTTGGAAATCAGGAAGAAGTGCAACTTCTTCTGGCTGCGAGATATTCGAGATGTGGACATCTCGCAGTGCTGCGCGAAGTGCTTCATCGGCGAGAAGGACAACCGCGTTTACTACGGAACGCTGCAAAAGTCCAGCGCCGTTGTGGACATCATCGTCAAGCAAAGCCCGAGAGCGAAGGCATATTACCTTTGCGGGTTGAGCGAGGGATTTGTGTGGGAGCTGAACACGCACGTGGCGTTTGTGCCTGACAGCAATTCGGAAATTCACATTGACAATGACCGAATCAAGCTGGACATCTCGAACGCTCGGCGCATCCACTTTTGGGACTATGTGCCGAATCCACCCGGAATCTACACAAAGCAGCAGCGGACCTGCCGAAACTGGATATTCGCAAATTACTTGAAGGATGGGATGCCATTATGATTGTGAGCGCGAGTAGACGGACGGACATCCCCGCACTGTTTTCCGAGTGGTTTTACAACCGTGTGGGTAAGGGATTTGTCCTCCTTAGAAACCCATATAACCCTCTACAAGTCGGGCGTGTCGCACTCACGCCCGACAAAGTAGATGGGTTTGTTTTTTGGACCAAAAACGCAGCACCCATGCTCGGGAGAATCCATGAGCTGGATGCGTTCAAGTATTATTTCCAGTACACCATCACTCCGTATGGGCGGGATGTTGAGAAAAATATCCCGGACAAGCACGAAGTTGTGATACCCGCTTTCAAGAAAATCGGGGCTGACAAAGCTATCTGGCGGTACGACCCCGTTTTCATAAATGACCGCTACACGTGGGACTACCACATCCGGGCGTTCACAAGACTGGCCGAAACCTTAGAGGGCCACACGCACAAGGCTGTGATGAGCTTTGTGGATTCCTACCGGTCGGTTGATCTGAGGCCGCTGAATATTCAGCCGCTCACACCGGAGCAGCAGCGCGAATTTGCGCAGCAGCTCTTTGAGATTGCGGCCCAGCACGGCATCGTCCTTTCTTCCTGCGCGGAAGACTTGGGAATCCCCCACTCCTGTTGCGTAGACGGAGCGATGTTTGGTGTTAAAAAGCCGAAGGACCGCAACCAACGGGGCCTGTGCCAATGCGTTGAGAGCGTTGACATCGGCGCATACAGCACTTGCAGCAACGGCTGCGCTTACTGCTACGCAAATCATTACGGCTATGTTCAAGCCCCGCCCAGCGTGGATTGCGACCTCTTGGGGTCGCCCCTGAACGGGAACGAAAAAATAAAGCAAAGGAACTGATACGATGATTGAGAAAGTAAACCCGTCCCACCCGGACAAGATTGCTGACCGCATCGCCGGCGCGATTGTGGACTTGGCCTATCAGGTCCAGACCGACCCGAAGATCGCCGTGGAGGTTCTCATCGGGCATGGCGTGTGCCACGTCATCGTTGAGACTTCTGCTCCGCTGCTCATGCCGGAGGCGGTCAGGGCCATTCATAATGCCATTCGCCGCATCGCCGGTCTTATCCAGATTGACCTGACCATTGTCCCGCAGGATGCTCACCTCGCCGACAACCAGAGCGAGGGCTTCCGCTGCGGCGACAACGGCATCTTCAAAGGGATGCCGCTTACGGATGAGCAGAAAACGCTCGCCGCGATTGCCCGCGACATTTACGCCGCCCACCCGTTTGACGGAAAGTACATCCTCGACGATGACAGGCTCATCATTTGCCAGAGCAACGCTACGAGGGCTGACATCGAGAAGCTGTACCCGACAGCGGAAATCAATCCGCTGGGCGACTGGACCGGTGGCACTGATGTGGACACCGGCGCGACCAACCGCAAGCTCGGCTCCGATATGGCCGATTCCGTCACCGGCGGCGGGCTGCACGGCAAGGACCTGTCCAAAGCGGACGTGTCCGTCAACATCTACGCTTTCCTGAAAGCGCAGGAGACCGGCAAGCCTGTCGAGTTGTGCTGCGCCATCGGGGATGACACCATTGACGGCAAGCCTTACGAGGAAATCGTGGAGATCGCTCGTCATCACATCCAGTCCGTCGGAGGCTTTGAGGCTTTCGCGGAGTGGGGGCTGTATTAACGGAAATTGAATAGGTGAAATCAGGGAGCCTTCCGTTTTTGTGTGGAGGCTCCCTTTTTTTATGCTCAGAACAAGGAGGACAAGACATGGAGATAGTCTACAAACGGGTGGATGAACTCATCGAGTATGAGGGAAACGCCCGTCGAAATGATGCCGGCGTGGCGAAAGTCGCTGACAGCATCCAAGAATTCGGGTTTCTTAACCCAATCACCATTGACGCCAACAACGTCATCATCTCAGGCCACACCCGCCTGAAAGCCGCAAAGCGGCTCGGCATGGAGGAAGTTCCCTGCATCATCCAGAATCTGTCCGAAGAAGACGCGAAGTTGGCCCGTATCGTGGACAACAAGAGCCACGAGTATTCTACGTGGGACGTTGGCAAGCTCCATCAGGAGCTGAGCGGTATCGGCTCGAACTTCAAAACCACGTTCTTTACCCCTAACCGCGACCGCAAATTCTTCACCGAACACAAGTGCCTCATCTTCGGTAACAACGAGCTGCCGCTTACGGAGGATGAGTACAACCGGTTGAAAGCGGTCTACGATGACTATATCGGCAGAAACAAAACCTACCTGGGGTTTGTTCTGTTCCTGACGGGAGGTAAAGAGGAATGAATATCAGAGAGATTTCCACTTCTCGGCTGCGGGAATACGAGAACAACCCGCGCAACAATGACCTCGCCGTCGAGAAAGTAAAATACAGCATTGAGCGTTTCGGTTTCCTGTTCCCCGTCGTTGTGGACATGAACTACACCATCGTGTGCGGCCACACCCGTGTGCGGGCTTGCCGGGAAATGGGTATTCAGACGGTCCCGTGTATCATCGCAGACGAACTGACCGATGAGCAAATCAACCTGTTCCGGCTGGTGGACAACAAGACCAGCGAATACAGCGATTGGGACTTCGAGAAGCTGAAATCCGAGCTGTCCCGAGTTGACCTCACGCTGGAAAAGAACCAGCTCCTGCTCGACCGTTTCGAGTTGAGCGCGGAGGTCTTTGACATCGAGCCTGAGCAGGCTGAAATTAAGATCCCCGCTTTCAATTTCATGGGCGTGAATGATAAACCTAAGCAGAAAAAGCCGCAGGTGAGCACCATCCACAGCCCCGATGTAGTTGGAGGCGATGATGTTGAAGTTGAACCGAGTATTCCCGAAGCGCCAGAAGCGGCACGGGATGATGCCGCCCCGGTACACAATTTCACCGCAGATGTTACCCCGGAGGGGACAAACATCGAAATCCCGCAAGAGACAGAAAGCGTGGAGCCGAAGAAAAAGGAATCGAGAGCGGTCCTGCCGTTCTGCCAATTCCGATTCGGCGACGTGTCTTTCTTCATTTCGCAGGTAGAGCTGGACCGGCTGAACGAGAAGTATCAGGAGTACATTGATTCCGGCGCTATCTTGTCCGGCAGCTTCGCCGATTACCTGCTGAAAGGAGTTGAGAATCGTGATTGACTTCGTAGAAAAAGTACCCATCGACGAGGTTACGGGGTCTGAGTACAACCCGCGCTCCATTACGCCCGAGGCGTTAGAGGCGTTGCAGCACAGCATCCGTCGGTTCGGTATGGTGAAGCCTCTGATTGTCAACGCCTCGAACAACGTCATTACCGCCGGCCACCAGCGCAAAAAGGCGGCTACCGCAATCGGGCTGGAATACCTGCCCTGCATCAGAATCAACAGCCCGAATTTGCAGGACGAGATTCTGTTCAACCTCATGCACAACTCGATTGAGACGAGCAAGACTACTGTCCGCGTTGAGGAGTTCACCGTGGGCGGCTACCATTACTGCCCGTCTGACAAAATCAAAATCGAGAGCGAGCCGAAGAATGTGCTCATCTGTTCCGAAATCACCAAGCTGATGTCCCGTTACGGCGAGTGGGGCAGCATCGTCACCGACGGCGACGGTAACGTCATCCTCAATTCTGAGTATGCCTACTGCTCCAAGAAGCTGGGCTACGGCGTCCTGTGTTACGCCATCCGCAACGAGGATGTGCCGGAGTTTTTGGAGTGCATGGGCGTCGAATATGGCAAATACAACTTCGACAACCTCGGTGTTCAGACCTACCACCAGTTCCTTGCGCAGCCGAAGCGCCTGAGTACAGATGGCCGGCAGTCCAACTCCTCCGTCTTGTATGAGAAGTATCTGATTCCGCGTTTGCAGAAGTCCGATAGTATCATCGACATTGGGGCTGGCCGAATGGCTTACGTCAAGCTGCTGAAGTCCAAGGGCTATGACATTCACGCCTATGAGCCTTCCCTGATGGTGAAGGGCGCAAATAAGCTGGACATGAAGGGCATCATCGCCAATATCCTCGACGCGGAGCGGGCGGTCAGATCACGCGGCCTGTTTGACTACTGTGTCTTGGAGGCCGTCATCAATTCCGTCGTGGATGACGAGTTTGAGAAAGCTGTTCTTACCGCTTGCAACGCCGTTCTGAAGGCCGATGGCACTTTGGTCACTTGCACCCGTAATCTCGCCTATGTGGAAAAGGCTTACGACAAGACTAAGCTGTCTGCCGGCGCGGGGGATTGCCTCTGGTATCTGGACGACAAGAACTATACGCTGGGCGTTACGAACGGCATTGTGTTCAAGCAGAAATTCCACACGCGAGAGAGCTACGTTTCTCTCCTCGAAAACTATTTTGAGGAGGTTGGCGTCCTCGCCTGTAACGCTGGCTACATCTACTGCGCTTGTACGAGGCCGAAACAGCTCCCGCGTGAAGTCTACGAGGAATACCTTGAAAAAGAGCTGAACATCGAGTACCCCGGCGGTTTTAAGCACAACAAGCACGTGGGTCTGATGACCGCCCTGATCGAAAAGGTAGCGGAGAGGTATGGCTAATGAGAAGAAAAGAAAGGACCTGTTCGAGCAGTGGATAGAGGCTGGCGAGGTCGAAAATAACCTTGCCATCGTGCAATCCCTGTCAATGCAGGGTAAGTCGATGGAAGAAATCGCAAGCGCGTTCGACATCACCCGACGTACCCTGCAAAAGCTCCAAAAGGAGCACCCCGCTCTGAAGAAGGCCATTGATTCGGGCCGCCTTTCCGTTGTGGCGATGTGCCAGAACAAGCTGATGGAGCGGGTTGTAAACGGCGATACTACCGCCATCATTTACGCCCTGAAGGTTTACGGCGGCGACTTCTTCAATGACAGGAAGGCTGTCGAGGCTAAAATCACCGGCGGGCCGATTTCTGTTCAGCCGCAGGTCCAAATCTATCTGCCTGAAAGAGATTCGGAGGTTGGTGATAATGGCAAGAAGAAAGAGTGAGCCTGAAAACAAGTCCATCATCATTCGTCCGCAGCAAGGCAAGCAGGAACTTTTCTTGCGGTCTCCGGCTGACATCTGCATTTACGGCGGGGCTGCGGGCGGTGGTAAGACATACGCGCTTTTGCTGGAATGTCTGAGGCACATCGACAACAAGCTGTTCGAGGCTGTGATATTCCGGCAATCCCGCCCACAGATTATGAGCGCCGGCGGCTTGTATGCCACAAGCCAAGAGATTTACCCCTATCTCGGGGCTACGAACGTTTTGACCCCAAATGTGCAGTGGCGATTCCAGTCCGGCGCAAAGGTTACGTTCGCCCATATGTTCTACGAGAAGGAGAAATACAACTGGCAGGGTTCTCAGATCCCACTCCTGATGTTCGACGAACTTGTCCACTTTACGGAGAGCCAGTTTTTCTATATGTTCTCCCGAAACCGTTCTACCTGCGGGGTTAAGCCCTACATTCGCGCTACCTGCAACCCTGATGGAGAAAGCTGGGTAGCGAAGTTCATCGACTGGTGGATTGACCCCGAAACGGGTTATGCTGACGAGAGCCGGTGTGGAAAGCTGCGGTACTTCGTGCGGCGAAACAATATCCTCCACTGGGCCGACACCCCGCAGGAGCTGTACGAGACGTTCAACCTCTACACCCCGGAGGACCAAGAGGACGTAAAATCCGTTTCCTTCATCAGCGCCAAGCTGTCTGACAACAAGGCCATGATGAAACACGACCCCGGTTACATGGGTGCTCTGAGGGCTATGTCTGAGTTCGACCAAGAGCAGCTCTTGAACGGCAACTGGAAAATTCGCAGGTCCGCGGGCCACTACTTCAAGCGATCTAAGATTGGTCAGATGTTCCACGCCACCCCGACTGACGTTGTTCGTTGGGTTCGTGCATGGGACTTAGCAGCAACATCCCCTGAAGAAGCCGACGAGCTGGACGGCTTGCCGCAAGCACTCCGCAAGAACAGCCGCAGCGACAGCAGCGCGTACACCGCCGGTGTTCTTCTCGGGAAGCGGCGAAATGGCCGTATCTTTGTTGCGGATGTGATAAACGTCCGAGAAAATGGCGCGGATGTGCGTAAGCTCATCCTTAACACCGCTCAAAGCGATAACGCCTTATATGGAAACGTGACCGTCAGGTTGCCGCAGGACCCCGGGCAGGCCGGTAAGGACCAGGCCCAGAGCTTTGTGCGGATGCTTGGCGGTTTTACTGTAACCACTTCGCTTGAAAGCGGCGATAAGGTAACGCGGGCAGAACCGTTCTCCTCTCAATGGCTGGCCGGCAACGTGGACGTTAAGATAGCCGAGTGGAACGACGATTACTTCCGGCAGCTTGAAAACTTCCCGGTCGGCAAGCTCAAAGATATGGTAGACGCCTCGGCCAATGCCTATTTAGAGCTGGAAAACTCTAAGCCGGAGTTCGGCTTCTCCTTCAGTTGAGGTGAATTATGAGAATCTTTAACATCGAAATCACGAGACGAAAAGTGCGGGACGAGTACATGAGTTCGGCCCGTGACAGCTTCGTCTCCCGTTGGGCGCGACCGCCCTCTATGAACACAGCCGAATGGCTGGATATGTTCTCGAAAAGCCCCCGGCTTGCGGTCGTGGATCGCATTGCAAGCGACATCGCTAACGTGGGCGGCAAGCTGCTGCGTGTGAACCCGGACGGCTCTGAGACTGAAATCACAAAGCATCGGTTCCTCGACTTCATGGAGCAGCCCAACCCGCTTTATGAGATGACGAGTTCTGCCGTGTGGCGGCTCCACGAAATCTACCTGATGCTCGTCGGTGAGAGCTTCTTCCTCATTGAGCGGGACGAACTCAATCGCCCCATCGAGCTGTGGAACGTCCCTCCGCACTGGGTCAAAATGACGCCGTATCTCGGCAATCCCAGCTACATGATTACGTCTCCCGGCGGCTTGACCATGACCGTACCGGTGGACGATATGTTCGTGATGAAGCAGCTAAATCCGCTCGACCCGTTCATGCGGGGCCTCGGTATCGCTGAGAGCATTGCGGATGAAGTGGAGATTGACGAGTACGCCGCCCAGTTCCAAAAGCGGTTTTTCTACAACGATGCCACGCCCCCGGTAGTGTTCCTGATGCCGGACGCCACACCCGACCAGCGGGACGCATTTATGGCCCGCTGGAATCAGAAGCACAAAGGCGTTGAAAACAGCCACCGGGCAGCAGCTCTGTCAGGAAACGTAGATGTCAAAGAGCTGGGGAGCAGCGACGGTAAAAACCTCGGTTTCATCGAGAGCCGCACCGCAATGCGTGACGCCGTGCTGGAACATTTCGGGGTGCCGAGAGAAATCATGGGCATCACCGAAAACAGCAACCGTTCCACAGCCGACGCTGCGCAATACATCTACGCCAAAAACGTGCTCATGCCGCGCATCCGGGCGCGTGAGGAGGCCATCAATAAGCAGCTCCTCCCGTTGTTCGGGGACGGGCTGGTATGGCGCTACGACCCCGTTGTTCCCTACGACCAAGACTTCAATAAGGCGAAAGCCCTTGAAGCCTATAATGCGGGGCTGCTCACTAAGAATGAGGCCCGTGGACTGCTCGACCTTCCTGATACCGAAGGCGGTAACGTGTTCAAGGTTTCCATCAACGACCTGTTCCTGAGCGAAACGGATGACCCCGCAGAAGTCTCGCAGACGCTGTTGCAGGAAGACATGGCCGCTTTGGATATTCCTGAGCACGGGGAGAAAAAAGACCGTCGGATGAATCCCACGGCCCTTCTCAGGCGTGAGGCCGTGGCAGTCCGGGAGTATTCCAGACTATTTGAGGCCGCCATCAGCAAGCACTTTGCTGGACAGGAAGCAGCCATCTCCACAGCCCTCGGGTTGACTGAGAAGGCTGACACGCCCGATGCGTTATCGTCTTTGGCTGATTACCTGCTGCCTGATGGCACCTTTGACCCCGAGCTTTGGGAGATGCTGCCGGAGATCGAGCAGCAGCGGCTCGCCGACGCTATTGCGTCAGGGTTGCTTGACTGGAATGCCGAGGCCGAGAAGCTGTCGAACCTGTTTAACCCTCTGTGGAAACGGACCTACGACGAAGGCGCTGACATCAGCGAGAGCATTTACGGCCTGTCTGTTGAGGAAAGACCGGAATTTGTGTCTTCTGCCAAAGTGAACGGCGCTCGGCGCATTGTTGGCATTGAGCAAACTACCCAGCGCAAAATTTCGGATATTGTGGTTCGCTGCGTGTCGGATGGCGTCAGCCAGCACACGCTGCGAAAAGCAATCCAAGACGAGATGAAAGACGCATCTGCTGCGCGTGTGAAAATCATTGCGCGGCAGGAAACCATGACCGCGCTTGCCACCGGCCAATTCGACATGATGAAGTCGGCGGGCGCTAAAACAAAGACGTGGCACCACAGACCGCAGAAAAATCCCCGTGACGGATCTCGCGGCCCAAACCACGTCATACTGGACGGCGAGACGGTGGCGATTGACGCCAAATTCTCCAACGGTCTCCGATTCCCGAGAGACCCGCAGGACCCTCGCCCCGAGGAGCTTATCAACTGCCGGTGTTATCTGACATACGGCGGTTTTTAAGATGCCCTAATCTCTGAGGAAAGGAGGAAACCCGTATGGCAATTAAGGGAAAACGAGCTGCCGGTGTAACGCCGGAGCCGAAAGCCTCTACACGTGAGTACAAAGCGTTCAAGTTTGAACTGGAAAGCTCTGATGAGAGTGGCGAGTTCTCTGGGTATGCCGCGGTCTTTGGCAACAGGGACAGCGGTGATGACATCATCGAGAAAGGCGCGTTCTCCAAGACCATCAGAGAGGATTTTGACCGCATCAAAATCCTCGCGCTGCACAACGATTGCTGGCTTCCTGTTGGCAAGCCGCTTGAACTGCGCGAGGACGGAAAAGGTCTTTTCATCCGGGGCAAAATCAGCGACACATCAATGGGCCGCGATATTCGGACGCTTTTGAGAGATGGCGTTCTGACTGAACTGTCCATCGGCTACGATGCGGTTGCTTTCGACTTCGACAGTGATACCGGTGTCCGGCACCTGAAAGAAATTCGGCTGTGGGAGGTCTCCATCGTTACTTGGGCTATGAATGACCAAGCAAGGGTCGAGGAGGTCAAATCTCTCGCTGAGGATCTTCGTTCCGAAATCAAGGCCGGAAAAATCACCCGAGCGAGGCTCGATGCACTGAAGCCCTTCATTGCAGTT
>ULXL01033195.1_pt1 | contig 14068 bp, 9 predicted proteins | sample 1961241 | NCBI WGS metagenome assembly ULXL01 (sample SAMEA4835837, study PRJEB28245) | human gut metagenome | biome: gut microbiome; material: fecal sample | place: Denmark | collected 2008
CAGAGGGTCCTTGGTTCAAGTCCAAGAGGAAGAGCAAAAAAGAAGCCACCTAAATGGGTGGCTTTTTTATTATCACTTCTTGTTTTGTTTCGGCAAAGAAGTATCGAACTGAAGAGCAATAGGCTCGGTGCTACCTGCCAATTTAGCAGGTAATGTCACTGCCACTTTCCCATCTCTTTCTATCCATTTCATACGTTGTCCTGTGGACAACAGTCTGACACTTGTACCACGCTCAGGAACATTCCCCTCCCACTCAATGACAGCAGGCAGCGTTTCTCCTTCAGGCAAAGCGTATAACGCATAAAGGGTTCTGCCATTCTTATCGGCAGTGAACCAAACATTCCCACAATGGTAATTGGGGGTGATCCGGGTATGGTAAATAGCCTTCCCATTTTTCTGCATCCAGCGTCCAATCTCCTGCAAACGTTTTACAGTAGGTTGTTCGATAAGGCCTTCGGCAGTAGGTCCTACTCCAAGAAGTAAATTTCCGCCTTTGGCAACCACTTCCATCAGAATGGAGATAATCCGGTTAGGTGTTTTATAAACCGGATTCTTTACCCAGCCCCAATCCGTAGTCAACGTCACACAACTTTCCCATGGATAGGGAAGCTGATGCTCAGGAATTTTTTGTTCCGGTGTCTGATAGTTCTCATATTTACCATGAATAGTGCGGTCTACCACCAAAAGGCCGGGTTGTTTTGCACGCGCCATAGCAGCAATCTGCGGCATATCGATATCCTGATTGTTACGAGGAGAAACCCACCCGCCATCCAACCATAGGATATCAATCGTTCCATAATTGCTCATCAGTTCACCAATCTGGTTATGTGTATATGTTTTAAAAGCTTCCCATTTCTCAGGATGACGTTCTATCTTGTAATTCACATTCCGATTAGGTGTAGCGAAATAATCCCACCAATAGTCCTGATTATGCCAGTCCGGTTTTGAAAAATAAGCGCCTGTCATAAACCCTTCCTTTCTGAAGGCTTCGAATACATACTTGGCAACATCCGCTTTCGGATGCTCCTTAAAAGCACACCGGGATATGGAAAAATCCGTGTATTGACTATCGAACATACAAAAGCCGTCATGATGTTTAGTCGTAAAAATCATGTATTTCATACCGGCTTGTTTCGTCACTTCCGCCCATTGGGCAGGTTCGAATTCAGTCGGATTGAACTGCTTACTCAATCCGTTCCAATACCAATCCTTAAACTCTTGATAGTTATTGTGACCGTAACGACTGATCCAGTCCACGTCTTCGGAACACAGAGCCCACGATTCAACAATACCAGGCACGGCATAAAGTCCCCAGTGAAAAATAACACCGAACTTCAAATCACGCCACTGGTCCAGTTTCTTCAATACGAGAGAGTCTTCCGGCCATTCGTAGGTCGATGATTGTTTATGTACAAATGTGTGTTGAGCTCTCATTCCTGTGGAGAGCAGGCAAAATGCCACAACAAATAAAACTACAATTTTTCTCATGCGTTTTTCTATCTTTTCTTGAGTATCTATAAGGAATTCCTGTCACAACAACAATTCCACGGGTTATCAAAAGCGCTCCGAAGTTATAGTTTTTCCCGCAAAAAGCATAGAAGAAAAATAAGATTTTCTTATTTCATGCATGAATTAGTATTTTTATGCGAAGAATCAAGCCCTTTAGATAAGCCAATACCCTGTATTTTGTTTCATTAACTGAACAAAATTGGATACCACATGAAAATAGAGTAAGTTTGTTGAAACCTAACTAAACGACAAGTCTATGGGTAAGAAGTTAGTGAAGCTTACTGATAGCCCCTTATTATCTCAGCCGTGCATGAATAGTCTGCTTTTCTTCTGAAATACTTGACAAACGACTTTTTATTTTGTATCTTTGAAGAAATAAAAGTGATAAACAGCATGAGTAATATAAGAAAAATAGATACATAAACAACATTCCGACTGATATGTTTTAGTATCAGGATAGATATGATATAGGGCAATAGTCTAACGATTATTGTCCTATTTTGTTTATATTTTTACTTAAAATATTTAATCCATTTTCGAAAAACGGGAAAAATAGTTTTTAATAAACTCGGATACCGTTTATAATAAACTATCCAAAAGTTTATTATAAACAGAAATCAAGTTTATTAATAGCGGAATAGCTGGTTGTAAAAATAGAGAAAACTGCATTATAGAATAGAAGAGCATCGAAAAGCGTATCCGTTTACGAAGTAATATAAGATAACATTTTTCATTTCTTCCAAATATGTAGATACAATCTTCAGGATAAACATCCTCAAACTCCACCAAAGGAATATCCCCCTATTTTTTCGATTATCCGGTACTACTAAAGAGAATACATTTAATCTGCTACCGCTAATGTCAGCACACTTATCCGTATACCCTCTACTTCCATGATCCGGGAAGCACATGCTACGGTAGTTGCTCCCGTTGTCAACACATCATCCACTATTAGCACGTGTTTTCCAATCAAGGATTCAGCATGATGCAATTCGAAGATTCCCTCCACATTCTCCCAACGTTCAAAAATAGATTTACGCGTTTGCGTTTCCGTATATTTCCGACGTACAACAGCTTCCGTATCGACGGGGATTCCAGTCACGGCAGCAATTCCCCGCGCTATCCATTCACTCTGATTATAGCCACGGATGCGTTGTTTCGTCTCATGCAGCGGAATCGGAATTATCACATCGATTCCCTGAAAGAAACCGGACTCTATCAATTCCGCAGCCATGTATCGCCCCATGATGGCTCCTATCTCTTTCTGCCCTCCATATTTAAGCAAATGTAGTATCCGTCGAAAATCACTCCCTTTCCGATAGTAGAAAAAAGACGTAGCCCGTTCCAAAGGAAACTTTCCCCAGAATAGTAACTCAACCGGATTATCTCTTCGAAGATGATAATCGGTACGTGGTAAATCCATATTGCACACAGCACAAATACATTCTTCCCCTTTTGCCAATGGCCTGCCGCAGACAACGCAACAACGAGGGAATAAGAGGGAAAGAAAAGCCCCAAACCATTCTTTAACAAGAAATGTGTGTTTCATAATCATAGAGAATTGAAGGCTACAATATCGTCACATATCCAATGGAGGGACTTCTGCAATAAGCTGTTGATATACAGAATGCAAATATCCGTTAGTCGCTATAATATGATGGCCGTCCATGAAGTGTCCGTTACCGCAAAAATCGGTAACCCGCCCACCGGCTTCCTGCACAATCAAAGCCGCTGCCGAATAATCCCATTTTCCGAGAAAAGCTTCCGCCCACGCATCAAAACGCCCCATAGCAACATAACAAATCGCGGCAGCGGCAGAGCCATTCATACGAATGCCGCCCACTACTCCGTAAAGTTTATCTATCAAGTGGAGAGCTGTCTGTTTGTATTGTTGGGCATTATATGGCAACTCAGCAAAGACAAATGCATCTTTTATATCCCGAACACCTGAAACGTGTATTTCTTCCCCGTTCATAAAGGCCCTTCCCCCTCTCCATGCACAGAAACATTCGTCCCGGCAAACTTCATAGACAACACCCAAGAGCAGTTCGGTGCGACTACGCAAAGCAATACATACACAGTAAGGAGCCTCATCGTGAATATAATTCGTTGTTCCGTCCAGCGGATCAATAACCCAGCAATAAGGTTCATCCTGATAAGTGGCAGAGCCTTCCTCCGTTATAAAGCCAGCTTCGGGTAACAAAGCGGAAAGAGCCTTAACTATCCGTACCTCCGATTCTTTATCTACATAAGACACATAATCGTGTGCATGTTTCTCCACCACACTCTCACGACGGAAATTCTTCCGCTCTTCTTTCAAAAAATGCCCGGCTTCGGTTGCGATACGGCATACATCGCCTGTGAGCTGTTTTAAATCCAACATTTCTTCTTTAATATTAAATAAATGTGCTTCGAAGGTATAGTTTTTCCCGTAAAAACATGGAAAGAAAATAATATTTTCTCATTAAATGTACAAAATAACACCTTTACCTAAAAATATTAATAACTTTGAATGCATAATTTTATTCGAAGAACCGAAGTTTATCATTCGAAGAACTAAAGTTCTTTGAATGATAGAGTATAGTTAATGTTGCAAAGAACTCATTAATATTTAGAGACACATCCGGTCTGAGCTCGTTTAAACCGGATGTGTTAATTTCTTGAATAACTTGCTTTTTTCACAGAAATTCCCGAATATTGCAATCTAATACTAATTGAAAGGACTTTCATGAAAAGAGTCGATTCCGTTATCTCCCTAATATACTCTTTATCAAAATCAGAAAAGAAACACTTCTCCTTGCAGGTCGTTAAAGACAAGGAGGAGAAGGACTATCTTGTGATTTACGACATTATCACGAAGAGTAAACAACCCAACGGAAATACAGTGAAAGAAGAATTTTATAAGCGCAGGCCGAGAGGCTCCTTCGAAGTATCCATTCAATATTTATATGAGAAACTGGTAGACACGCTGCTCACATTAAGGAAGAAGAAAGACATCTATTATGATCTGCTGAATGATCTATGCAAAGCCCGTATGTTGTATGAGCGCTCTCTGTTCGAAGAATGTTTCGAGATTCTATCCAACACAATTGAGCAAGCTCAATTCTACGAAAACAATGAGATACTGACAATTGCCCAAAAACAGGAACTGGAATATCTGCTACGGCTGAATTTCCCCAACATGACAGAACAAGAACTTTTTCATAAACATTTTATCCAAAATGAATCTTTAAAGAAAATCCGAAAAATAACGGAGCAATCTTCTCTGCACAATTTACTAAAATACCGCCTCTCTCATATCGGCTCCATACGAACTGCGAAGCAAAAACAAGATATGAACGACCTTATGGTCAACGAGCTATATATAGCCGCTTCTTCAGACGCGGAAGGAAACTTTGAATTGACACGAAACCATAAACTCTTTCAAGCAAACTATCTAATGGGGGCGGGAGATTACCGAGCTGCCCTAAATTCATACAAAGAGCTTAACTCATTATTTGAACAGAATCAGCAATTCTGGTCGAATCCCCCCATTTACTATTTATCTGTACTTGAAGGAGTACTCGGTAGTCTGCGGTCGGTTGGAAATTATAATGAGATACCCTATTTCCTGGAGAAATTAAGAAAGTTAATCGCAGAGGATTCTTCATTGGAATTTAAGGTAAATGCAACTTGCCTGCTTTTCCAATATGAGCTATTTCCTTACCTCGACAAAGGGAACTTTGCTGAATGTACAGAACTCATGAGCCGTTATCAGGAAACACTTTATGATAAAGAAGCATGGTTAAGTCCGATTCGTAAAAGCGAGCTATTACTTTACACGACCCTCATACACATCGGAAACCAAAATTACAAGGCCGCAAAAAAATATATCAGTAATGCCATTATAGATCATAATATCAAATACCTGCCATTAATGAGAACCATTCGTCTGGTTCGTCTTATAGCTTACTATGAGACACAAGAATTTGAATTGATACGACACGAATCCCGTTCTATTACCCGCAGCCTGTCTTCTCCCAAAGAGCAGACTTTCAAAACAGAGCATACGGTTTTATGGTTCTTAAATAAAAGTAATCTGCCTATTCTAAGAAAAGACCGGGAAGATTTCTGGGAAAAGTTATATCCCGAAATTCATGAATTATACAATAATAAATACGAAAATCAGCTATTACGCATTTTCGATTTTACCGCATGGATAGAATCAAAAATACGAAAAGAAAAACTGTCTGATGTTCTTAAACGGCACACAAATGCTAAAGAAATCTAAAAAGAAAAAGCAGATCATCTAAACTCACAACACTAAAACGCTCTCCTTATTTTCACTTTATCCGTTTGTAATTATATAATTCCGCACAACAATACAATCCATAAATTATTTTTAAACAGGATATTTCATCCTAAATATATAATTTGAAATTATATAAATGGAATATTAATGTAAAAAACGACGCGTTATTATTCCTTTTATTTGCATCATCTTAATTATTAATATTATGGAAACTATATCTAGCAATCGACCCAAAATCGTAGTTATCGGAAGCTGTAATACCGATATGGTTGTGAAAGCCAACAGACTACCTGTCCCCGGAGAAACCATTCTAGGTGGAACTTTCTATATGAACCCCGGAGGAAAAGGAGCCAATCAGGCAATCGCAGCGGCCCGGTTGGGAGCGGAAGTCACCTTTATCTCCAAAATTGGTTACGATCTATTCGGGCTGCAAGCTTTAGAAATATACAGATCTGAGAAAATCAATACTGAATTTATATTCACCGATCAGAAAAGCCCGTCAGGAGTAGCTCTTATTTCTGTCGATTCGTTTGGTGAAAACAGTATTATTGTAGCACCGGGTGCCAGCCGTTCGCTTTCAACAGAAGATATCAATAAAGCGGAAGAAAAAATCAAGGAAGCCGATATTATACTCATGCAGCTTGAAGTTCCGATAGATACAGTAGAGTACGCGGCTACTATTGCCAACCGATACGGTAAGAAAGTAATACTCAATCCAGCGCCTGCCTCTACGTTGAGCAACTCCTTTTTAAATAATGTACATACTATATTGCCTAATCGTATAGAAGCAGAAATGCTATCAGGAATAAAAGTAATGGATGTTGAGAGTGCGCACCGGGCAGCTAAAGCTATCGGAGAGAAAGGTATAGAAAATGTTGTCATTACTTTGGGAAAAGACGGAGCCTACGTGAAAGAAAAGGACGAATATACCATGATTCCTGCAAAAGAAGTAGAGACGATCGACACAACCGGAGCAGGAGATGTCTTCTGCGGAGCATTCAGTGTGTATCTATCCCAAGGACATTCGTTGGCCGAATCCGTAAAATTCGCAAATGCAGCGGCCGCCATTGCCGTCACACGCATCGGTGCCCAGAGTGCTATTCCATACAAAAGGGAAGTCAACTTATAGAATAAAGAAAAAGCCTAGGTCTATCACATAAATCTGATTCAAATGAAAGTAGTAGTTATTGGAAGTTCAAACATCGACATGGTTGCACAAGTCAGCCATCTCCCGGCACCCGGCGAAACAGTCGGAGATGCAAATTTCATGCAGTCCCTCGGAGGCAAAGGAGCCAACCAGGCTGTGGCGGCAGCCAGGCTTGGCGGCTTTGTGACGTTTGTCACCTCTTTGGGGAATGATATGTATGCGGATATTTTAAAAAATCACTTTAAGAAAGAAGGTATCACCACCGATTACATTATTGATGATGTCAATCATCCCACAGGAACCGCACTTATTTTTGTGGCTGACAGTGGTGAGAACTGCATTGCAGTAGCTCCCGGAGCTAACTATTCTTTATTACCCGGTTCAATCACCCATTTCTCAAAAGTAATTGACGAAGCCGACATCATCGTCATGCAGGCTGAGATTCCTTACGAAACAATAAAAAAAATAGCTCTATCAGCAAAGAAAAAAGGTAAAAAGGTATTGTTCAATCCCGCACCCGCCTGTCTGATCGATGAGGAGCTGATGAAAGCCATTGATATACTAGTCGTCAATGAGCTGGAAGCTTCATTCATCTCAGGGATAGATTATACAGATAATAATCTTGAGGAAATAGCCGAAACATTGCTGAAAGCGGGTACAAGCAATGTGGTAATCACACTGGGAAGCCAAGGTGCATACATGAAAAATGCTAAAGAAACCATCCAACTTCCCGGTTGTAAAGTAAATGCGATCGACACAATCGCCGCAGGTGACACTTTTTGCGGCGCATTGGCGGTCGTTTGTGCAAAAAAAGAAATAGACCGGGAAGCACTCAACTTTGCCAACACTGCGGCAGCCATTGCAGTCACACGCTCGGGTGCACAACCGTCTATTCCCACTCTCGATGAAGTGAAGCACTTCATGCTTGAAAAAGAATTAGCCTTATCGTTCAACTTTTAAATTTAATGAACCATGAAAACCTATTTGAAACGACTACTCATCCCTATTTTATCGGGCTTGATAGTATGCAGCTTTTATAGTTGTAATAGCGACGACGAACACACCGCTACTCCCATAGCCCCCATTCTAAAGGAAATAAAATTTCCTTCGGAAAATGACATCATCCCCGGTCAGGTTGCGCAAATCAACGGACTCGGTTTTGCAAAAGAAGATATAGTCTATTTAAGTAACGCTGACAACCAGAAAGAAAAGGTAGAAGTCACGGAGATTACAGACAGTTACCTGAAGTTTATCGTCCCGGTAGAAGCAGGCGGCGAGTATACCGTAACAATTGAAAGAGCAGGGAAACAGACCGTTTTAAACGGAACTTTCAAAGTGCCTTTCGTTGTTCCGATCATTGATATCGTTCTCCCTTCAGGTAATGTACAGCCCAAGAGCAAAGTCGAGATTCAGGGAAAAGGATTTGAAGCAGGGGACGTCGCCGTATTATATGCTTCTTTCTACCCGACAGGCGTCGAATACAATCTGCCATTAACTCTTAATGAAGAAGGAGTAGAATTTACACTTCCGGAAGGATTATACGGGGTAAACTCTATTATGATTATCAGGGGAGAACGGAAAAGTAATCTTGGAACAATCACTATCGAAACGAATGTTGGCGACAAACTCGGAGGAGGTGTTGTATTCTGGGTGGACGCTGCAAAGGCACACGGATATATCGTAAACATGAGTAACATCGGTACGGGAACAGAACAATTCGGTCCGGAGGTAAATCCGTCGGACGCGGCCGGAACGAGTCAAAACATGGGAAGCGGCTATACAAACACTCAAAATATAGTCAAAAAGTTTAATGCATTGCAGAGTGCGAACAACTGGCCCGAGTGGCAAGGAGTCAAAATTGCCGCCCAACTTTGTCTGAACAACAGTGTCACTGAAGGAAATGCCGTATATGCCGACTGGTTCCTCCCTTCCAGAGAAGAACTGATCGAAGTATTCAAAGTTAAAAGTTTATTAGCTGAGAAAGGAGTCAATATTCCGGCAAACAATTACTGGACTTCAAGTGAAGGCGACGGGGAAGCCGGCTGGTCTGCCTATTATGTGAACTTCTACGAAGAGACTAATATCGTTTCTGAAATCTGCTCAAAAAGCGGTTGGAAAATTGGTGTTCTTCCTATCCGGGCCTATTAACTAACAATCCTATAAAATAAGCGTCATGAAAAAACACATTATATTATTTATAGCCATCTTTTTTGCCAGTGTATTACATGCACAGACAATCAACATTAGAGGAACCGTTACCGACACGAGTAATGAAACATTGCCAGGTGTATCTATAACCATAAAAGGTACTCAAACAGGAACAGTAAGTGATGCAAACAGCAACTACAGCATCAGGGCCCAAAGAGGAAATGTTCTGGAGTTTACTTTCGTGGGTATGGTAAAACAATCTGTTACCGTAGGAAAGCAAAATGTCATTAATATACAAATGGCAGCAGACGCCATTAATCTGGACGAAGTAGTGGCAATCGGGTATGGTATTGCCAAAAAGAGCGATTTAACGGGTGCCGTTGCCTCTATCAAATCAGAAAATCTTACTAACTCCAAAGTAGGAACAGTGACAACTGCCCTGCAAGGACTTGCCGCCGGCGTGCAAGTCACTACCGGCTCCGTAAAACCGGGTGGAGATGCTTCTGTCGTTATTCGTGGAGTAGGTTCGCTCCGAGCCGGCAGCGAGCCGTTATACATCGTCGACGGTATTCCCGTACAAGGAGGTTTGCAGGATTTATCTTCCGGTGATATTGAATCTATCGAAATATTAAAAGACGCTTCTTCCGCATCTATCTATGGCTCGAGAGGTTCTAATGGCGTAGTACTCGTGACTACCAAGAAGGGTACAAGCGGAAAAGCCAAAATCTCCCTGAATGCCTCTTTCGGTACGCAACGAATGTTGAACAAGCAAGATTTGATGAACGCACAGCAATACTATGAATTAGTATCCATTGCCCAGCCTAACTACAAATGGACATCAGAAGAACTACGCTTGCTAAGCCGTGGTGAATCGACCGACTGGCAGGACGCAGTGACCCAAAACGGGCAATACCAAAACTATAACTTCTCGATTTCCGGAGGGAAGAACGATATACAACACTTTTTAGGAGTAGACTGGTATGATCAGAAAGGTACGATCAAAAACTCGTCTTTCAATAAGCTGACCGTCCGATATAATATGGATGCCAAACTAAACAAGTGGCTGAGATACGGTGTACGTTTCAATGTCATTGAGTCAAAGCTCATGAATATCAATGAAGAAGCCGACTCGGGATACGGAACTATGTTCAGTGCCATTAGTTCACAACCGACAGCTCCTATCTATACCGAAGACGGAGAATACTTCGATGGTTTCCTCAACACGAGAGCAAATCCGGTGGCTATTGTTGACCTGCTTGACAAAGCTACACTCAAGTCCAGATTCGTAGGTTCCGCCTACATCGAGATAGAACCGATAAAGAACTTGAAATTACGTTCCGATAACGGCGGAGAACTTGTCTTTTATAAAGTAAATACTTACGAAGACGGCCGTATGGGACAGCATTATACGGCTGGTGGCCATGCTAATGTGATGTCGAACAAGAAAAGATATTGGCAAACAGAGAACACTGCCACTTATTCATTTGACATCAATAAAGAACATCAACTTTCTGCAATGGCAGGTTTCTCCGCTTCCAGAACAGATTATGAAGAAGTAACCGCCGACTCCAAAAAGTTATCATCTATTCTCAAGTATTACAATTTGCAAGGAGCGGAAGAACATGGACCGAACTCTTCGTATGCAGTCCCATCTTCTCTGGTGTCTTTCTACGGACGATTCAATTATAATTTCAGCAACCGCTATTTGGCAACATTGACGATGCGCGGCGACGGTTCTTCCCGTTTTGCTCCGGGACACCGATGGGGATTCTTTCCGTCACTGGCTCTTGCATGGCGTGCTTCTGAAGAAAGTTTCATCAAAGAAAACGCTCCGGTCATCAGCAACCTGAAGTTAAGAATCAGCGCCGGCAAACTGGGTAACCAGAATATCGGAGATTTTGCTTATGCCCCGACAATCGCCCTCGGAGGAGCTTCCGCTAATTACATTTTAGGTAATAACCTGGTAACCGGCTCCGTACAAACCTCTATTTCGAACCCGGAACTGACTTGGGAAAAAGCCAACCAACTAGACTTGGGTATTGACTTCGGGTTATTCAACAATCGGATAGCCGGTACGATCGAGGCCTACTATAAGCGTACGACTGACCTGCTATGGGAAGTACCCCTTCCGTTGGAATCCGGCTTCGGAACTTCACTTACCAATATCGGCAAAATTGATAACAAAGGTATTGAATTTACGCTGAACACGGTCAACATCAGTACCAAAGACTTCTTATGGACAACTGCCTTCATGATTTCTTATAATAACAATAAGATCAAAGAACTTTATGACGGCAAACAAGATGTCAATAAAACATTGTTTGTGGGACGTCCTATCGGACAGTTCTACTTATTGAAATCCGAAGGTATCTGGCAAACCAATGAAGCTGCCGAAGCTGCCAAGTACAATGCCCAACCCGGTGACCGCAAGATTCTGGATGCCAAGAAAGACTATGTCATCAACGGAGAAGACCGTGATTTCTGCGGAGTTTCCACTCCCAAATATTATGGTAGCTTTACGAATACATTCTCATATAAAGGTATTGACCTTACCGCGTTCTTTACTTTTGCAGGAGGACATAAAATCAACAATTCACTGAACCGTTACCTCAATTCTTTCAATGTATGGGGAAACATGAGTGAAAACTATTACAAATATTATTGGAGACAAGACAGACCGAACAACAAATATCCGGCTCCGAGAGTTGGTAGTGCTTATGCCAACGGAGATGGTACCGATGCCAATCTCCAAAAAGGTGACTATCTCCGCCTCCGTAATCTGGAAATTGGTTATAGCTTGCCGAAAAACGTCATCAGAAATATCAAAGCCTCAAATATCAGAGTTTATTTCTCTGTACAAAACCTATTCACAGCTACGGAATTTACGGGATTTGATGTAGAGTCCAGCGACAATACCAATCCTTATCCGAACGCCCGTAGCTTTATCGGTGGTATTTCTCTTAACTTCTAAAAACAGAAACATTATGAAAAAATATTTATCAATATTAGCTTTCAGTTGCCTGACATTATGTAGTTGCGACAACTTTCTTGACTTGACACCCCAAAGTGTACTAACACCGGAAAATGCTTATGAAAAACCGGAAGACTGGCAGCAAACTCTTTATGCCGCTTATGGCACGCTCCAGGAAGTCTTTGTCGGGAAATATACCATTACCCTTACTGAATTCGGAACAGATGAAGTAATTCCGTTTGATATGGGTTGGGCGGCTTATTCCCAATTGCATTACTATACTTTTTCCGCTTCACACGAATTCCTGGACAATCACTATCGGCTCTGTTACGAAGGTATCAAACGTTGCAATGCAGTTATTGATATGCCTTCGGATGCAGTCAGTGCGGATCTTCATAGTTCCATGATTATGCAAGCTCGTTTTTTAAGAGCGATCTACTATTTCGACTTAGTAAGAATGTACGGTGGAGTTCCCTTATGGACAAAATCATCCATTGACAGAAGTGAAATCATGAGACCGCGCGCTACGGTTGACGAAGTTTACACACTGATTACGCAGGATATGGAAGCAGCTCTCGGCCTCCCTACCTCCTGGCCGAATGCCCAAGATAAAGGAAGAGCCACTTCATACGCTGCCCAAGCTTTGCTGGCACGCATTTACCTTCAGTGGGGAAAACCGGAAGAAGCATTAAAATACTGCCGGATGCTCGAAGGCAAATTCAAATTGTACGATAATCTAAAGGATATATTCGATCCTAAAAACAAGAATCAGGAATATGAGAATATATTTGAAATTCAATTCAAGCATTCCGGTTCATGGGGACTGGAGGGAAGTATCCAGCATTCTTATTGGGGACCTCGTAATGTAGGCGGACCGACCAACTTTGGCGGCTGGGGCGGATTTGGTCCGACACAATATTTATACGATTCTTATGATAACAACGATAAACGTAAAAAAGCATTCTTCATCACAGAATATGCAGGCGTCACCCAGACACCTCCTTCTTCCGGCAAATTCTGGGACGCAGAAACAGGTAATGTGATTGAAGATGATAATCTGAATTTTACAATGATTCGTTATGCAGACGTGCTTTTGATGAAAGCGGAAGCGCTGAACAGCATTGATGACACAAGTAATGATAAGTATGATGCCTTAAATGAAGTACGAGGCAGGGCAGGACTGACTTCCATAACAGCAGCCGATAATCTAAATAAAGAACAATTTGCCGAAGTCGTACTGGAAGAAAGATTACATGAATTATGTTGTGAACACCTGCGCCGCTGGGATTTAATCCGCTTCGGCAAACTGGGCGAATATATGAAAGACCATGCCGGAGTCACCATCCAGCCTTATCATGTTCTATACCCAATTCCACAGGCAGCCGTCGATGCCAATGACGCTATCACAGAAAACAACGAAGGATATTAACATAAATCATTTAGCACATGAAAAAATTTATTTTTATCACAGGACTATTGATGAGTATCTTCTTTTATTCATGTAAAGAAGAAGACCATGGCATACTCCCTCCTATCGAAGGGGGAGGAACTATAGAAGTCAAAGACGGAAGAGTTACGGTCAATCCGGCAGAATATCTTTATGCGATACGAAATCCGATGAAAGGTTTACGTGAATTCTTCGGCCCGGGCTATGACAAGGTAAGAGACGAATATCCGTATCCTTACGGCTCCATCATTAAAGAATATATGCAATGGAATATGCTGGAAAACAATGAAAGCGACGGTGTCGACAAGATTATAGCTTACAGTAACCACAGGTGGCAGGGAGTAGAAGATATCAATGTCAAGGTTATCCCACGTATCTATATCGTATGGATGGAACCCTGGCACGGAGGATATGCCAAGAACACTCATACAGACAACCCGGACGACCTGAACGGTTGGCATTGGCCAAGCGACATTCCGGGAGAGACATACGATGAAGACGATCTTAACGCTCCTATTATTGGAGGCTATTGCCACCCTACTTTTCAGGAAAGAG
>ULXL01016547.1_pt1 | contig 14043 bp, 9 predicted proteins | sample 1961241 | NCBI WGS metagenome assembly ULXL01 (sample SAMEA4835837, study PRJEB28245) | human gut metagenome | biome: gut microbiome; material: fecal sample | place: Denmark | collected 2008
CGCTTGGTCTTGAGCGAGCGGGCCGCGATGTCCATCATGTGGTCGAGCCGCTGGTAGAACTCGTCCTCGGTTTTGGAGAGATAGGCGATGCGCGGCATGTTGATCGTCACGACGCCGACCGAGCCGGTGCTCTCGCCGGAGCCGAAGAAGCCGCCGGATTTCTTGCGCAGCTCGCGCAGATCCAGCCTCAGACGGCAGCACATCGAGCGCACGTCGCTCGGCTCCATGTCGGAGTTGATGTAGTTGGAGAAGTACGGCGTGCCGTACTTGGCGGTCATCTCAAAGAGAAGGCGGTTGTTCTCGGTCTCGCTCCAGTCAAAATCCTTGGTGATGGAGTAGGTCGGGATCGGGTACTGGAAGCCGCGGCCGTTGGCGTCGCCCTCGGTCATGATCTCGATGAACGCCTTGTTCACCATGTCCATTTCCTTCTGGCAGTCGCCGTAGGTGAAGTCCTGCTCCTTGCCGCCGACGATCGCGGGCAGATCGCGCAGGTCGGCCGGAACGGTCCAGTCGAGCGTGATGTTGGAGAACGGCGCCTGCGTGCCCCAGCGGGACGGCGTGTTCACGCCGAAGATGAACGACTGGATGCACTGCTTGACTTCCTTCTGGGAGAGCTTGTCCACGCGCACGAACGGCGCGAGATAGGTGTCGAACGAGGAGAACGCCTGCGCGCCCGCCCATTCGTTCTGCATGATGCCGAGGAAGTTGACCATCTGGTTGCACAGCGTGCTCAGATGGCTCGCCGGGGTGGAGTTGATCTTGCCCGGAATGCCGAGACCCTGCTGGATGAGCTGCTTCAGACTCCAGCCGGCGCAGTAGCCGGTGAGCATGCTCAGATCGTGCAGATGCAGATCGCCGTTGCGGTGGGCGTTGGCGATCTCTTCGTCGTACACCTCGCTCAGCCAGTAGTTGGCGGTGATCGCGCCGGAGTTCGAGAGAATGAGACCGCCGACGGAGTAGGTGACGGTGGAGTTTTCCTTCACACGCCAGTCGTTGATCTTGAGATAGTTATCAACGGTCTTCTTATAGTCGAGCACCGTGTCGCTCACGGCGCGGAGATTCTCGTGCTGCTTGCGGTAGAGGATGTACGCCTTGGCAACGTTCTCGTAGCCGCCGCGGGAGAGGACGCTCTCAACGCTGTCCTGGATATCCTCGATGTGGATGAGCTCATCGGTGATCTTCGGCTGGAAATCCGCCGTGACCATAACGGCCAGAAAATCGATGACGCTCTGGTTATAATTGGTTTCGGTGGCGTCGAACGCCTTTTTCATCGCGTTGGCGATCTTGCTGATCTCAAAGTCAACGATCCTGCCGTCGCGCTTCACAACCCGGTACATAGTCTTCCTCCATATATTTCTTTAATTTTAATCAAAGTAACGCGCGCCGCATGTCCTGTCCGCCGCGCTCCATTATCATATCATCGAGTCTTGACGGTGTCAATATATAGTGTCTGATTTTCATTATTTGTTTCTTTTACCACTAAATATAGTGCCGCCGCCCCAAAAACGGCGGGGCGGCGGCATATATTGCGGAGACGGGGATCAGTCCATGCCGCGAATCTCGGCGTTCGGTATGGCGGGCAGCAGTATCGCCCGGAACGATTCCATCTCCTCGCGCGTGAAGGCGGCGCAGCCGCCGGAGATCACGTCACCGGAATCCTTGAATGCCTGAAGGAAATACTTCTCGTTCCCCGGCAGCCACGCGGCGATATCGGCAAAATCCTCCGCCGAGTGCAGGCCGCGCACGACCGTTGTGCGGAATTCAAAATCGGTATCGCCGTTCATGAGCATCCGGGCGCACTCCTCCACGGCGGCCAGGCCGGGACGCAGCGTGCCGGTGACGGCGGAATAGTTCTCCCGTCCGGCTTTGATGTCCATGGCGACATAGTCGGCGAGCTTTTCGCTCAAAATGGCGCGGAGCATGGCGGGGTTCGTGCCGTTCGTATCGAGCTTCACGGCAAAACCGAGAGCTTTGATCTTCCGCAGAAACTCCGGCAGATCGCGCTGCAGCGTCGGCTCGCCGCCGGTGACGGCAACGCCGTCGAGCAACCCCTTCCGGTGGGCGAGGAACGAGAAGATCTCCTCCTCCGGGATCACCGGCTGGCTTTCTGGCTCGAGCACGAGCGAGGCGTTGTGGCAGAAGGGGCAGCGCCACGGGCAGTGCGCGGTGAACACCGTGCAGGCGGTATGACCCGGATAGTCGAGCAGCGTTAATTTCTGCAAACCGTGAATGACCATATCTTGCCCTCCTTTTGCCGAACGATACAATATCATGTATGAGCCCGGATTGCAATTGGCAAATACGGCGAAAAAACGCGCCGCGCCGCGCTTGACAGAAAGCGCGCGCCTTTTTATACTCAAAGAGAACAAAACGGGCGAAATGGAGAAGAATTATGAGTGCGTTTTTTCTGACCGGCGCGGTGCAGACCGGCAAAAGCACGGCCATCCGCCGCTTTTTCTGTGCAAATTCTGCGCTCCGGCGGGGCGGTTTTCTCACCGTGAGCATCCCGACGGGGACCGGATTTGACGTTTTCATCGTCCCGCCCGTGTGGACGGAGTGCGATCTCACGCCGGACGCCCTCGTCGGGCGGCGCGGCGGCGCTTACGAAAAGCACCCGGAGCATTTTGACGGCCGCGGCTGCGCGCTGCTCGCGGAGCGGGAATGCGACGTTATCCTCATGGACGAGCTCGGGCGCATGGAGCTGGACGCGCACGCGTTCCGCGCCGCGGTGCTCGCGGCGATACATTCCGGCAGACCGGTGCTCGGTGTCATCAAGCCGGAGCATAATGCGTTTCTGGACGAGGTGCGCGCGCAGAGCGGCGTGGAGCTTTTCCCGCTTACGATAGAAAACCGCGAGGAAGCCCCTGCGGCGATCGCGGCGTGGTATGCGCGTGCTTCGCGCGAAAAGCGGGCATAATGCGGCAGGGGGGATGAGCTTGGAGAAAAAGTATACACTGTGGGACGTCCTCTGCCGGATCGTGCAGAGCGTCTTTCTTGCCGCGGAGATCACGGTTCTCGCCGACCTGCTGTTCGCCGCGGGGGAGAATCCTCTGCCGCGCGCGGCGTTCTGGGGACTGTTTCTTGCCGCGGCGGCGGCGCTCTCGCTCTGGCGGGGGTTCACGCGAAAGGGGCGGCGCATCGTATTCCTTTCCATAGCGGGCGCGGCCGTCCTCTCGGCGCTCGCGCTCTTCGCCGCGTGGAGCGCCGCGGCGCCGAAAACGGCGTACGAAGCGCCGGAGACGGAGCCGAAAGCGATCTTTTCCGAAAAGCGCGTGCTCGCCGTCGTGCCGCACGAGGACGACGATCTCAATCTCCTGAGCGGAGTGACGGGGCAGTTCACCGGCGCCGGAAGCGAGGTGTACGTTGTGTTCGTCTCGACCGGCGACGCCGCCGGACTGGGGGAGAAGCGCGTATACGAGGCGATCAACGCGCTCTCGCTCGACGGCGTACCGGAGGAGAATATCATCTTCCTCGGCTACGGCGACAGCATCCCGGACGACGGGATACACATTTATAATGCAGCGCCAAACGCCGTGACGCCGTCGCTGAGCGGGCGGACGGAGACGCACGCTGCGCCGAACCATGAAGCGTACCGCGAAGGGACGCCGTATACGCGCGAAAACCTGCTCGGCGATCTGCGCAGCGTGATCGAGGAGATCCGCGCCGACGTGATCTTCTGCGTGGATTATGATGAGAACATCGACCACCGCGCGGTGACGATGTTTTTCGATGAAGCGCTCGGCGAAATACTGACCGCTGCGCCGGACTATGACCCGCTCGTGCTCAAGGGCTTTACCTACTCCACGGCGTTCCGCGCCCCGGCGGACTTTTACGATTCCGTGAATCTGCTTTCCACGGTAAACCCTGACGGGGCGCGCATGGAAAACGGCGTGTACCGTTGGGACGCGCGCGTGCGCCTGCCGATGGACGGCCGCGCTCTTTCGCGTTCGATCACGGAATGCCGGAGCTTTGCCGTTTCAAGAGAATACGAAAGCCAGATGCTCTGGCGCATTGCGCCGCGCATCATCAACGGCGATAAGGTGTTCTGGCAGCGATGCACCGGCTCGCTTCTGTACGGCGCGGCGGTGCGCGTATCGTCCGGCAGCGGCGCGGAGCTTACGGACTTCCGGCTGCTCCACTCGGAGGACCTTGCCGGAAGGGAGCTGCCGTACGGCGCCGTGTGGACGCCGGAGAGCGGCGACACCGCGCGCGAGGCGGAATTTTCGTTTCCCGCCGCGGACGTGACGGAGATCCGGCTCTACGATAACCCCTCGCCGGAGGATAACGTCCTCGCCGCGGAGATCGTGTTCCCGAGCGGGAACCGGTACGCCGTCGGCGCGCTCGACCCCGCCGGTACGTTGGTGCCGGTGGACGAGCCGGACTGCGAAGGCTTCACCGTCCGGCTGCTGGAAACGGAGGGCGAGCACGCGGGGCTTACGGAAGCGGAGGCGTATTCCGGCGCGCACGATGTAATGCCGCCGCTTATAAAGCTCACGGACGGGGACGGAAATTTCATCTACGACTACCGGCTCTCCCGCGGGGAGACGGAGGCGGTGCTCTCGCTCTACGCCCTGAGCGCGAGCGATGATTTGACCGGCTATACCGTGACCTGCGAGGGCGAGGGCTGCGCCGCGGCGGTCCGGGACGGCGCGCTTTCCGTGACCTGCCCGCGCGGAAAGAGCTGCACCGTCACGGTGACGGACGAAACGGGTACGCTTTCGGACAGCGTATACGTTGCGCACGAGACCGCCACCATTCGCTTTGTCAGCGCGATAGAGAGCTATTGCGCGAACGGCATCCCGAAAACGAACCTCTATTCCCTCGCCGTGCATTACTACAAACACTTCATCCTCGGCTGGGAATAAAAAATCTCCCGGCGGACACGTTGTCCGCCGGGAGATTCTGCATTATAGAGCGGGGGTTGTTTGATTCAGTAGAACGTCGCAACTTCCTGCTCCGGCACGTCGCACGGCTCGATGGACACCATGTGCAGCACCGGGCCGGGGCCTTCGTACACGTCCGGCAGAGTGCGGATGTCGATGCGGGCGGTGAGCTTGTACCAGGCAAGGTTTTTGATCTCTTCCGTATCCGCGGCTTCCGCGGCGAGCGGGATGAAGCGGATATCGTTCGCGCAGCAGGTCATCACGTCGCGCCCGAAGTAGAAGTATCCCTTCTTCAGACTGCGGGATTTCGTGATCGCCTTGCCCTTGAGAGAGACGGTCTTGTTCCGGTATTTCTCCGGCTGGTCCATGATATCCTGCAGAAAGATCGCATAGTCCGCGTCGCCGATCTCGCAGACGGGGGCGTTGAGATCGTAGGGGAGGGGGAGCTCAATGTCGTCGTAGCTGATCTTGCCGTCCGGCGTTTCAAAGGCAATATCGCACCGGCGGTTGATGGCGCGGATGATCTTGTGCGCCTGCATTTTGAGATCCTCGTCTCCCTCGGGGAAGCGGTTGAGCACCGCCAGCTCGCAGCTCTGGAGCTTGTCCACCATGAGCTGGCGCATGTTGTTATTGTAGTTGAGGAACGTGCGCGCGTCGATGAACAGAAATTCCTGCGCCACGATCCACTCCTTCGGCATGTTCGTATAGAGTGTGTCGAGTGTCCACATGCCGTTGTACTCCACCATGACGTAGGAGCAGCGGTGCTTTTTCAAAAGCGCCGCGAGATTTTCGGTTGTAAGATCGCTCTCGCTCTCAATCGTCTCGGTGAACACGGTCGGCGCGGCGAACGCTGAGGGATCGTATTCCTCCGCGCCCTCCTCGCACACGAGAAGGAGGATGCGGTCGCCGTTATTAAAGCTCGCGTCCTCGAGTGTCTGCTGGGCGAACTTCGTCTTGCCGGACTCCAGAAAGCCGGTGAAGAGATATACGGGGACTTGTTTTGCCATGGCTTATTCTCCCTTTCAGCGGAAGAGCTCGGCGACGGCGTCCTCGTGCAGCTCGTGACCGATGACGCACAGCCGCCCCGTCACACCGGCGCTGCCGCGGCGGATGTTGATCTCGCCCGGCGTGTAGTCAAAGTGGATCCACTCGCCCTCGCTCGCGGCGACGATGCCCTTCGCGCGCAGCACGGCGCCGTATTTGGCCTCGTCCTCGAGCGCGGTGAGCGCAGCGCGCAGACCGTCCTCGGTGAACTTCTTCGCCGTTTCCATGCCCCAGGACGTGAACACCTCGTCCGCGTCGTGGCCGTGGTGATGGTGATGATGGCCGCAGCCGCACTCGTGCTCGTGGTCGTGCTCGTCGTGATCGTGATGGTGGTGCTCATGGTCGTGGCCGCAGCCGCACTCGTGCTCGTGGTCGTGCTCATCGTGGTCGTGGTGATGATGCTCGTGCTCATCCTCGTCGTCATCCTCGTCATCGTCGTGATGGCAGCCGCAGGAACAGTTGCCATTTTCATCAAAGTGATGATGGTGCTCGTGCTCTTCGTGCTCGTGGTCATGGTCGTGATGATGGTGATGCTCGTGCTCATCCTCATCCTCTTCGTGTTCGCGCTCAATACTCTCGAGCGCGGCGGTGAGCGTGTCGCGCTTTTCCATTGCGTCGAGGATCTGCGCGCCGGAAAGCTCGTCCCACGGCGTCGTGATGATGACGGCGCCGGGATTCTTTTCGCGCAGCAGCGCGACGCACTCGGCGAGCTTTTCCTCTTTGATGCCTGCGGTGCGGGAGAGGATGATGCACCCGGCGGATTCGACCTGGTTGTTGAAAAATTCGCCAAAGTTGCGCATATACATTTTGCATTTGCCCGCGTCTACGACGGTGCAGAGCGCGTTGATCGTAAGCTCGCCGTCCGACGCCTGCTCCACGGCGGTCACGATGTCGGAGAGCTTGCCGACGCCCGAGGGCTCGATGAGGATGCGGTCGGGGGCGTAGCGCTCGCAGACCTCGTGCAGAGCGGCACGGAAATCACCCGTAAGGCTGCAGCAGATGCAGCCGGAGTTCATCTCCGTCACCTCAATGCCGGCGTCCTTCATGAAGCCGCCATCCACGCCGATCTCGCCGAACTCGTTCTCGATGAGGACGAGCTTTTCGCCCGCGTAGGCTTCCGCGATCAGCTTTTTGATGAGCGTGGTCTTGCCCGCGCCGAGGAAACCGGAAAATACATCAACTTTTGTCATACATATAACCTCTTTCTGCTGGAAGCAGCCTGTTTTTCTAATAGAATATTATAACACGTTCGTCAAGGGGGTATTTCTGCCATTGCCTGACTTTTTACGGAAAAATGAATTGTAATAATATAAATGTATGCTATAATGAATAAATGTCCGTTTTACTCCATTCCACTCTTATTTATTTCCGATCCACTCAGCAAATTTTTTGAGAGGTAGACAAATTGGAACAGAAAAAGAAGTCCGCTCGCACGATGCGCGTGCTCGGCACGCTGCTTGAGGGCAGCGGAAAATACTTCGCCGTGTGCATCCTTCTGGGACTGCTGCTCACGGTGGTTGAAATGATCGCGCCGCAGGTCATCCGCGTAACGGTGGACTCGGTGATCGACTCGCAGCCGATGGATCTGCCCGCGTGGGTGCTCCGGTGGGTGGAGTCGCTCGGCGGCGCGGCGTTTCTGCGCGCGAACATGTGGTTCATCGCGCTCATTCTTGCGCTTGCGGGTCTCGTCGCGGCGCTGCTGCGCTATGGCGCGAACATGTTCAACGCCAAAGCGGGCGAAACGCTCGTCAAGACCGCGCGTGACCGGCTCTTCCACCACATTGAATGCCTGCCGTGGAAGTGGCACGCCGAGCATCCGACCGGCGATATCATCCAGCGCTGCACGAGCGACGTCGAGCGCATTAAAAACTTTTTCCAGGAGCAGTTCATCTCCGTTTTCCAGATCATCGTGCGCATTATCCTTGCGCTGACGCTTATGACGCTGATGAACGCGAAGCTCTCCATCGTCGCGTGGGTCATCGCGCCGATCATCGTGCTCTACTCCGTGCTCTTCCATAACAAGATCCGCGCGCGCTTTACCGAGTGCGACGAGAACGAGGGCGTTCTCTCCACGATCGCGCAGGAAAACCTCACGGGCGTGCGCGTCGTGCGCGCGTTCGGGCGCGAAAAGTTTGAGCGCGACCGGTTCGAGGCGCAGAACAACAAGTATACCGAGTGCTGGATCAGCCTGACCCGGACGCTCTCGGATTTCTGGGCGGTGGGCGATTTTACGAGCTGCCTGCAGATCCTGCTCGTGGTCGTGCTCGGCACGGTCTCGTGCGTGAACGGCAATCTGACGGCGGGCGAATTTGTGTCGTTCTCGCTTTATAACACGATGCTCATCGGCCCCGTGCGCCGTCTCGGCCGCATCATTTCCGAAATGAGCAAGGCGGGCGTCTCCATCGACCGTCTCGGCGAGGTTTTGGAAGCCGAGACCGAGCAGGATGCGCCCAACGCCGCCGAAGCGCCGATGGACAAGGACATCACCTTTGAAAACGTCAGCTTCCATTACGGCGGGGACGGCCCGGACGTGCTCGAAAACGTCAGCTTCACCGTACCTGCCGGAAAGAGCTTCGGCATTCTCGGCGGCACCGGCTCCGGCAAGAGCAGCCTGCTGCTTCTGCTCTGCCGTCTGTACGCGCCCACGGAGGGCAAGATCACCGTCGGCGGCGTGGACATTGCCGATATGCCCGCGCGTTATGTGCGCGAGAACGTCGGCGTAGTGCTGCAGGAGCCGTTCCTCTTCTCCCGCTCGGTGCAGGAGAACATCGGCATCTGCGGCGCGAGCGACGCGGAGATCCGTGCCGCCGCCGTCACCGCCTGCGTGGACGGGGATATCACCCGTTTTTCGCAGGGCTACGACACCATGGTCGGCGAGCGCGGCGTGTCGCTCTCCGGCGGACAGAAGCAGCGCGTGGCCATCGCCCGCATGCTGACGAAGAAAACGCCGGTCATCGTTTTTGACGATTCGCTCTCCGCCGTCGATACGGAGACGGACGAGAAGATCCGCTCAGCGCTCGACCGTGATCTCGGCGGCGCGACGACGATCATCATCTCCCACCGCATCACAACGCTGCTCGACTGCGACAACATTCTCGTGCTCGAAAAGGGCCGCGTAAGTCAGCTCGGCTCCCCGAAGGAGCTGCTGGCCCAGCCGGGCATTTTCCGCAAGATCTACGACATGCAGATGTCCATCGGAGAGGAGGAAGGAGCATGAACGAGCAGAAAAAGATCAAAGGCGCAAAATGGTTCGGCATCCCCAACCTCGTCCCGTATATGAGACCCTACGGCAAGCTCATCTTCTGGATGGTGCTCATGGCGTTTTACGGCAGCGCCATGGACGCGGTCATTCCGCTCTTCCAGCAGTACGCCATCGATCATTACATCGCCGACTCGACCCTTGCGGGGCTCGGCTGGTTCATCGGCGCGTATGTCGTCGTCATCCTCACGCAGACGGCCTCCAACTATATCTCCGCCTTCGGCGCGTGCAAGCTGGAGCTGTCCGTCGGCCGCGATCTCAAGCGCGAGAGCTTCAACCATCTGCAGACGCTCTCGTTCTCCTACTTCAACCAGAACAGCGTCGGCTATGTCCACGCGCGCGTCATGTCCGATACCGACCGCATCGCGAGCACGCTCGCCTGGAGCATGGCCGAGGGCGTGTGGCATTCGGCATATCTCGTGTGCGCCATCGTTATGATGCTCATCCTCAACTGGAAAATGGCGCTGTGCGTGCTCGTGATCGTGCCGATCGTGGCGATCTCGTCCATGTACTTCCAGAAGAAGCTCGTGTTCTTCCACCGGCAGGTGCGCGAGAAAAACTCCCGCATCACCGGCGCCTTCAACGAGGGCATCACCGGCGCGACGACGACGAAAACGCTCGTCGTTGAGGATAAGATGGAGAAGGAATTCGATGAACTGACCGCCGACATGAAAAAGGTCAGCGTCCGCGCGATGCACTTCCGCGCGATCTTCATTTCCACAACAACGCTCGCGGCCTCTCTCGCGCTCGCGCTCGTCCTCTGGCGCGGCGGCATCGTCACGCGCGAGGGCGTGATGCTCATCGGAACGCTCACCGTGTTTATGAACTATGCGCAGGGCATGATGGAGCCGATCCAGTGGCTCGTGCAGGCGCTCTCCAGCCTTGTGAACGTGCAGGTCAACGTCGAGCGCTTCACCACGCTCATGGAGACAAAGTCCGATGTGCAGGATACGCCGGAGGTCGTGGAGAAATACGGCGACACATTCAGCCCCAAAAAGGAAAACTGGGAGGAGCTGCACGGCGATATCGAGTTCAAAGATGTGACCTTCCGCTACCCCGACGGCGACGAGAACATTCTCGAGCACTTCAACCTGAAAGTGCCGCAGGGAACGAATGTCGCCATCGTCGGCGAGACCGGCGCGGGCAAATCCACGCTCGTGAATCTCGTCTGCCGGTTCTATGAGCCGACGGAGGGGCAGGTGCTCATCGACGGGCGCGACGCGCGGGAGCGCAGCCAGCTCTGGCTCCACTCGAACATCGGCTATGTGCTCCAGACGCCGCACCTCTTCTCCGGCACGGTGCTCGAAAACCTCCGCTACGGCCGCGAGAACGCGACCATGGGGGAGATCGAAGCGGCGGTCAGAGCCGTCTCCGCCGAAGGGATCATTGAGAGACTGCCGGACGGCTATCAGAGCGATGTCGGCGAGGGCGGCAACAGCCTCTCGACCGGCGAGAAGCAGCTTCTGTCCTTCGCCCGCGCGCTGCTTGCCGATCCGCGCATCTTCGTACTCGACGAGGCGACGTCCTCCGTCGATACGGTCACGGAGCGGCTCATCCAGGACGCCATCGAGAAGGTCATGGACGGGCGCACGTCGTTTGTGATCGCGCACCGTCTCTCCACGATCCGCCGCGCGGACGTCATCCTCGTGGTGAACGCCGGCCGGATCGTCGAGCGCGGCAGCCACGCCGAGCTCATGGCGAAAAAGGGCGTGTACTACGGCCTCTACACCCGCCAGTACAGAGAAGAGCAGATCCAGGCATCTATGGAAAACGAATAAAGAAAACAGTATCCGCCGGACGCAAGACCGGCGGATATTTTTGTATACCCGAAAACCACGCGTTAGACGTGTGGTTCAAAAGAGCCTTTGGCGATGAGGGAGACAAAAAACTCCTTTTGCTTTAGAATAAGCGTGCGGTCTGCCAACTGCACTTAAAAAGCAAAAGGAGGGCATTCAGAATGAGCCTGAATGACATAAACAGTTTATCTCATACGAAGTGGAATTGCAAATATCACATAGTGTTTGCGCCGAAATACCGAAGAAAGGTATTCTATTGCTCCTTTTTAACCGTTGTATGTGCTTTAGCGTCTTCTTGTATGGCAGCGGCTTTCTTTTTGCGCTCATAATTCAGTATAAAGGCGGAATGTAAACTGCGAAACCTGAACTGCGTAAAAAACAGGTAAAGCGGAAACAAAAGCTCGCGAGAACTGCCGTCTTCTGTTAAGCGAAAAAACCTTTTTCTGCTTGTTTGAAGGCAGAAAAAGGCTTTGGGAATCACAGTCCGGTTCAAGCGCTTAAGGGGGGAGAAAATTACTCCGGCTTTGCCGCTTTCCGCAGCGTGACGATGCCGATGAGATTGGACACGACCGCGCCGAGATCGAAGGCAAACGTCACATAGTTTTTGAAAACAAAGTCATAGACCGCCCAGCAGAGCACCGTGAGGATGAGTACGATCTTGAGCTGCACCTCGTCCTTGAGATCGAGAAACCATGTATAGGCGCACGTAGCCGCGGCGGGCAGCAGCCCAAGCCAGCCGTCGGAGTTGAAGGCGAACAGCAGCGCAAGCTGCGCGGCGATGAACACGATCTTCCACGGCGTCGTAAACTCTTTTTTCATGCAGAAGAGATTGCGCGCGATGCCGATAATGTTGGCCGTGATGCCCGTGAACGCGCCGAGAATGGCGTTCGATGCGCTCAGCACGCCGAACTGAAAACACTGCACGGTGAGCATCTGCTTTTTTGTTTTCAGAAAGCCGGTCGAGACCATGATGGCCGCGCCGATGAGCGCAACGATGTTGCCGAGAAGTACCGTATTCATCCGAAGTCCTCCGAAGAAATGCCCCCGTCCTGCTTAGGGCAGGATGGGGGCATTGAGTTTATGCCTTGAGAATTGAGCGCGCAGAAGCTTAAACTTACTCGCCGCGGACGGAGGCGATGTGAGCAAGCAGACGCATCATGTTGCAGGTGAAGCCGTACTCGTTGTCGTACCAGGCGCAGAGCTTCATGAAGTGGCCGTTCAGAGCGATACCGGCCTGCGCGTCAAAGATGCTGGAGTGGGTCTCGCCGATGATGTCGGAAGAGACGATGGGCTGCTCCTCGTAAGCCATGACGTCCTTCAGCTCGCCTTCGCAGGCGGCCTTCATCGCGGCGCAGACTTCCTCGTAGGTGGTCTCCTTGGCGAGAGACACGGTCAGGTCAACGATGGAGCCGTCCGGGGCAGGGATACGCATGGACATGCCGGTCAGCTTGCCCTGCAGCTCGGGGATGACCTTGCCGACGGCCTTCGCAGCGCCGGTGGTGGAGGGGATGATGTTGTCGTAGGTGCTGCGGCCGAGACGCCAGTTCTTCTTGGAGTACTCGTCAACGATGCTCTGGGTGGCGGTGGCGGCGTGAACGGTGGTCATAAGGCCTTCAACGATGCCGAAGTTGTCATGCAGGACCTTCGCCATGGGAGCGAGGCAGTTGGTGGTGCAGGAAGCGGCGGAGGCGACCTTCAGATCGGCGGTGTAGGTCTTGTGGTTGACGCCGTAAACGAACATCGGGGTCTTGTCCTTCGCGGGGGCGCTCATCAGCACGAACTTCGCGCCGGCGTCCAGATGGGGCTGCACGCTCTCGGCGGTGAGGAACTTGCCGGTGCACTCAACAACGTAAGGAACGTTCAGCTCGCCCCAGCCGAGGGTGGAGGGATCGCGGCTGCTGAGGAGCAGGATGGGCTTGCCGTCAACGATCAGGTGATGCTCGTCGTAGGAGACGGTGCCTTCCCACTTGCCGTGGACGGAGTCATGGGAGAAAACGTAAGCGATCTGCTCAGGAGTCTTGTCCGGAGCGTTGATTGCAACGACCTCCATGTCGCCGCGGCGCAGAGCCACGCGGGCCGCCAGACGGCCGATGCGTCCGAATCCGCTGATACCAATTCTAATCATGTGTGTATCCTCCTGTAAAAAATTTTTTGATCTCTTTTCTAACCGGCTGCATTTTACAACATTTCCGCACATAGAACAAGTGTTTTTTTCAAACAATATTAAATAATTCTCGACAGTTAGTTAGTGAATATGTATAGAAAACAGCGTCTGACGCCGAAACTGCGCAAAAAACAAAAAATCGTAGTATCCACGCCGCAAAATTTGTGGTATGATACGGGCAATAATCCAGCGCAGAAAGGGAAAACTGCTGATATGGAAAAAGTGGAAATCTCCGGTGCGGCGCTTGCGCCGCTGTTCCGGCTGAGCCGGGACGCTGTCTGCGGCATTGCACGGGGCCGCATCGTGTTCTCCAATCCGGCGGCATGCCGGCTGTTCGGCGCGGACGTTACCGGCGAGAGCGCCGCGAAGCGCTTCCCGGACCTGGAGGAGAACGGCTGGGGCGACAGCTTTGCTGCCGTGCTCACCATCGGCGATACACCGAGAAACATTACCGCCGTGCGCAGCGGCGAGATCCTTGTCCTCACGATCCGGACGGAGGAGCCGGAAATACTGCCGGTGCCGCCGACGGCGCTGCGGCAGATGCGTTCGGCGGCGTTCAATCTCCGGCTGTCGATCGAGCAGTTGCTGAAGGACGAGCCGGAAACCTGGGACGAGGACTATGACGAGGAACGGGCGAAAGTCAGCGCGGTCCTCTACCACAGCTACTATAAGCTCCTCCATGTCACCAACCAGCTTGCCGATCTCAACGCGCTCGCTGCCGACGATAAGCTTTCGTGGCCGAAGCCTCTCTCGTTCGGCGATCTCATCGCCGATCTGGTGGACTCGGCGGAGATCTTCCTGCGGCGGCGGAACATCACGTTCCGGTTCGACCCGGCGGGGGAGAGCCTTTTCGTGATCGGCGAGCAGAGCAAGCTCGAGCAGCTCCTGCTCATCCTC
>ULXL01002328.1_pt1 | contig 14020 bp, 5 predicted proteins | sample 1961241 | NCBI WGS metagenome assembly ULXL01 (sample SAMEA4835837, study PRJEB28245) | human gut metagenome | biome: gut microbiome; material: fecal sample | place: Denmark | collected 2008
CCCCCTCTCATTTAAACTTTCAGGTGAATAAGGTACAGCTTTCCACTCCTGTGCTTCAACAGGAGTGGGAAACTCTTATCTCCGAAATGGGAGGAACCGTCTCCCCCAAGGCAACCGGTACTATTGAAGTTAAATTACTGCCGACCCTCCCCGAAATACCGATGAACCAGGATGAAGCCTACCGACTGAGCATCACAAAGAAGCGGATAATTGTTGAGGCTGTAACCGAACGCGGTGTTTATTGGGCTATGCAAACTTTAAGGCAGCTGGCAGAAAAAAGGAATTCAAAAACGCATATTCAAGGAGCTGAGATCATCGACTGGCCTGCTTTCCGGGTTCGCGGATTTATGCAGGATGTTGGAAGAAGCTACATTTCACTGGATGAACTTAAGCGTGAAATCGCCGCGCTTGCCAAATTCAAAATCAATGTTTTTCACTGGCATTTGACCGAGAATCAATCCTGGCGTCTGGAAAGTAAGATTTTTCCGATGCTGAACGATAGTGCGAATACCACCCGCATGCCCGGCAAATATTATACGTTGGAAGAAGCCAAGGAGTTGGTTGCATTCTGTAAAGCACATCACATGACGCTGATTCCCGAAATAGATATGCCCGGACATAGCGCTGCATTTATACGTACTTTCCGCCATGATATGCAAAGTCCTGAAGGGATGAAAATTTTGAAATTGTTGATGGATGAAGTCTGTGAAACGTTTGATGTGCCTTATTTGCATATCGGTACGGATGAAGTGCAGTTTACCAATCCCCGTTTTGTGCCGGAAATGGTGTCCTATGTACGTTCCAAAGGTAAGAAAGTAATTTCATGGAATCCGGGTTGGCACTACAAACCCGGGGAGATTGACATGACTCAACTTTGGAGTTATCGTGGAAAGGCGCAGAAAGGGATTCCCGCCATTGACTCACGTTTTCATTATCTGAATCATTTTGACACCTTTGGTGATATCATAGCATTGTACAATAGTCGTATTTATAATAAGGAACAAGGAAGCGAAGATTTGGCAGGGACAATCCTGGCTATCTGGAATGACAGGTTAGTCAGTACCGAGTGGGGGATGATTATCGAAAATAATTTCTATCCTAATATGCTGGCTATGGCGGAACGTGCCTGGAAAGGTGGTGGGACGGAATATTTCGATAAGAACGGAACAATACTTCCAACCGACGAGCATTCGGAACTATTCAGAAGTTTTGCCGATTTTGAACGTCGTTTGTTGTGGCATAAAGAACATACTTTTGACGGTTATCCGTTTGCGTATGTCCGCCAGACAAATGTGAAATGGAATATTACAGATGCTTTCCCGAACGAAGGAAATCTGGCAAAGGCTTTTCCTCCGGAAGAAACTTTGCAGGATAGTTACAGCTATGGAGGAAAAACATACAATGTGCGTCCTGCTATTGGTGCCGGAATCTATTTACGCCACGTGTGGGGGACGCTTATTCCCGGATTTTATAAAGAACCGAAAGAAAACCATACGGCCTACGCCTACACCTATGTCTATTCGCCGAAAGAACAAAACGTTGGTTTGTGGGCTGAATTTCAGAATTACGGACGCTCCGAAGCCGATCTTCCTCCTCTGCCGGGAAAATGGGATTATAAGGAAAGCCGTATCTGGATAAATGAACAGGAAATATTACCGCCTGTCTGGACAGCTACTCACCGCACCAAAAGCAATGAAATAGCTTTGGGCAACGAAAATTGTGTGGCACGCCCGCCTTTGGAAGTTCATCTGCAAAAAGGCTGGAATAAAGTACTTTTGAAATTACCGGTAGGGAAGTTTGTTAGCCCGGAAGTCCGGCTAGTAAAATGGATGTTTACTACTGTCTTTGTTACTCTTGACGGACAGAAAGCGGTAGAAGGACTCATTTACTCACCAAATAAAACACTAGAGTGACATATCGATTATAGAGAGAGAACTATTTATAAATATGCTATGAGCAGATTTGAATATGTTATAATGAAACTCAGATATGCTATAATGAAAAACGGATATGCTAATGAGTAAATAAAAAGAATAGTCATGAAAAAGATCTTTTTTTTAGTGGTCATATTGACCCTGTCTTTGTTATGCCGCGCACAAGAACGCAAATATTCTACGTTTTACTACCAGCGTGCTACATTGTTTGAAGAACTGCCTGTTACTTCCAGTGACATTATTTTTCTGGGAAACAGTATCACAAACGGTGCCGAATGGGCGGAACTGTTCAAGAACAAACATGTCAAAAACCGTGGAATCAGCGGCGACATTTGTATGGGAGTATATGACCGTCTTGATGCTATCCTGAAGGGAAAGCCCGCTAAAATATTTCTTTTGATTGGTATTAATGATGTGAGTAGGGGAACTCCCGCCGATACTATTGTATCCCGTATTGAGATGATTGTCAGGAAGATAAAGGCAGATTCGCCTAAAACAAAGCTATATCTGCAAAGTGTTCTTCCGGTCACCGACCATTACAATATGTTCAAGGGACATACTTCCCGTTGGCAGGTTATCCCTGAAATCAATAAAGGGTTAGTCGGCTTGGCAGAAAAAGAAGGAGCGACCTATATAGATTTGTACTCCCATTTTATAGACAAACAAACCGGAAAGATGAACACTACCTATACAAATGATGGTTTGCATCTTCTGGGGAAAGGTTACTTGAAATGGGTAGAGATTGTGAAACCTTACATTGGGAAGAAATAAATGAAAAAGATTTTACTATTATTCGTCTGTCTGTTCGTTTGTTGGGTGTTGTCTGCCCAGCAACGGATAAAGGTTGCATGTGTAGGAAACAGTATTACCTATGGTACAGGATTATCTGACCGTGCAACACAATCTTATCCTGTGAAGTTGCAAAAGCTGCTGGGAGAACGTTATGAAGTCGAGAACTTCGGGAAACCTGGCGCTACCCTGCTTAATCAGGGACATCGCCCTTATACCCGACAGGAAGAATATCGGAAAGCATTGGATTTTGCAGGAGATATTGTTGTCATTCATTTGGGTATCAATGATACCGACCCTCGCAATTGGCCTAACTACCGTGATTTTTTTGTGAAAGATTATTTGAAGCTGATTGATACATTCCGTGAGGCCAATCCCGCTGTACGGATTATCATTGCACGAATGACTCCGATTGCCGACCGCCATACCCGTTTTTTGTCGGGAACCCGTGATTGGCATGGAGAGATACAAACGGCTATTGAAACGGTGGCACGCTATGCCGGGGTACAGTTAATCGATTTCCACGAACCGCTTTATCCATATCCTTATCTTTTGCCGGACGCTGTTCATCCTGCTGCTGAAGGGGCTGCGATAATGGCGAGAACAGTTTACTCGGCTATCACCGGAGATTATGGAGGCTTGAAATTATCTCCGCTTTATACGGATAATATGATTCTTCAGCGCGATACTCCTTTGAAGGTTCATGGGAGAGCCAATGCAGGAGAGCAAGTAACAGTTTGCATAGACCGCCAGCGGTGGATTACAAAGGCTGCACCGGACGGTAAATGGTCCGTGAAATTATCACCGTTGAAAGCGGGAGGACCTTATACGCTAACAATTTCTACCCCTCATAGAATCTTGAAATATACAAATGTTTTGATAGGAGAGGTTTGGTTATGCTCCGGTCAGTCGAATATGGAATTTATGTTACGGCAGACTATTACCGGCAAAAAAGACATTCCTCAAGCTGCCGACGAACAGTTACGTTTGTATGACATGAAAGCGCGCTGGCGCACGGACGCAGTGCAATGGGACGCTTCCGTTCTCGATTCCTTGAATCATCTTCAATATTATAAGGAGACCGAATGGGAAATTTGTACTCCTGCCAATGCTGCCCATTTCTCTGCAATCGCTTATTATTTCGGTCAGATGTTGCGGGATAGCTTGAAGGTTCCGGTGGGGTTGATCTGTAATGCTATCGGCGGTTCACCCACCGAATCATGGATTGACCGGAATACGTTGGAATATCAATTCCCGGCTATATTAAAAGATTGGACGCGTAATGACTTTATACAGGACTGGGTACGTGGAAGAGCTGCATTGAATGTTAAACTCTCGAAGGAGAAGTTTCAGCGCCACCCTTATGAACCTTGTTATTTATACGAGTCCGGTATTCGGCCGTTGGAGCAATATCCCGTCAGAGGTGTGATCTGGTATCAGGGGGAATCAAACGCTCATAATTGCGAAGCTCATGAGAAGCTCTTTAAACTCTTAGTCGGTAGTTGGCGTAAGAACTGGAAGAATGAGGATTTGCCATTCTATTATGTACAGCTTTCCAGTATAGCTCGTCCTTCGTGGCCGTGGTTCCGTGACAGCCAGCGTAGAATGATGGCTGAAATTCCGAATACCGGTATGGCAGTATCAAGTGATTATGGTGATTCGTTGGATGTACATCCTAGAAATAAAAAACCGGTTGGAGAACGCTTGGCTCGCTGGGCATTGAATAAAACTTATGGAATGCATGATGTGTTGCCTTCCGGACCTTTATTTTGTCGGGCCGATTTTTGTGAAGATGTCGTATATGTTACTTTTGATTACGGCAAGGGGTTGAAGAGTTCGGACGGTGGTCCTTTGCGTACGTTTGAAGTTGCCGAGACAGACGGCGTTTATTATCCCGCAGTTGCCGAAATAATAAACGGTCAGATAAAAGTATATAGCGAACAAGTGAAACGTCCGCGATATATCCGTTATGGCTGGCAACCTTTCACACGTGCAAATTTGGTGAATGAGGCAGGTTTGCCCGCGTCAACTTTTCGTGCGGAAGCGCCCGAATCTTTTGTTGCCGATCTCCATTTACAAAGAATGGAGGGATTTCCTAAGTCGGAGAAAGGACTTAAATCAGGAGTCTCTGCCTGTTATGCAGGAATGCTGAATGGGAAACTGCTGTTGGCAGGAGGTTGTAATTTTCCCGGAATCCCCGCCGGTAAAGGAGGAAAAAAGAAATACTATCAGGGGATTTATGTAGCAGAGATGAATCCAGATACAGTGTTTGTCTGGAATAAAGTTGGAGAACTTCCCGTTTCTGCCGCTTATGGCGTTTCTGTATCCTGTTCGGATGGAATCATCTGTATAGGAGGAACTGACGGTCAGGATGCACTAACTTCTGTTTATAAAATCCGCTGGGATGAGAAAAGCGAAAAGAATGGGAAAAATAAGAAGAAAGGAAAAGTCGTCATCGAAACATTACCGGCTTTACCTTATGCTCTGGATAATATGTGTGGGACGCTAATTGGGGAACAACTATTCATAGCCGGAGGAAATAGAAACGGAAAGCCATCCAATTCCTTCCTCCGACTCGATTTAACTAATCTTTCTGTAGGCTGGCATGAGTTACCGGAATATCCCGGAGATGCACGTACACAAGCCGTTTGTGCCGGCCAGCGTAGGGGAGACGACTACCGTTTCTATTTATGGGGAGGATTTGCTCCTTCTACGGAAGGAAAACCGGCAACACTTTCCACAAGTGGTTACTGTTATTCTTCCGTATCTCGGCAATGGATGCCTGTAGCTACTCCGAAAGGAAGTGACGGAGAGGTTGTATCTTTAGGGGGGGGAGCTGCCGTTGCATTAAATGATAGCTTGGTATTATGTACAGGTGGAGTAAACAAAGACATATTTCTAGCGGCTCTACGGTGTCCTGAAAAAGATTACCTCCTTCATCCGGTAGAATGGTATAAGTTTAATGACCGTATATTGGTCTATAATATCAATCTGGACATCTGGCAGGAAGTTGCCCGTACATCGCTGGTAGCGCGTGCCGGAGCTGCGTTAGTGGGGTGGGATAAAACATATTATAATATTAATGGAGAATTGAAGCCCGGTGTCCGTACTCCGGAAATTATAAAAATAACGGTCGAATAATGGGGGAAAATTGACAAAAAAGTAATATCTTTGACTCCGTTAATATCTAATACCCCCACTATGATATTGAATTTGACAGGAAAAAAGGCTCAGATAGCATGCGGACTACTATGTTGTTGCAGCATGGCGTATGCACAGAGTAATGACAATTCAGAAGTTGTACTTCTACACACAGGCTGGGAATTTTCTCAAGCAGGAACAGAACTATGGCGAACGGCAGAAGTGCCCGGTACAGTACATCAGGACCTTATTCACCACAAATTACTTCCTTCTCCTTTTTATGGAATGAATGAACAGAAGATTCAATGGGTGGAAAACGAAGATTGGGAATACCGCACTTCTTTTACCGTTACAATGGAACAATTGGAGCGGGATGATGCCCAGCTCATCTTTGAAGGTCTTGATACCTATGCAGATGTTTATCTCAACGGTTCCTTACTGTTAAAGTCCGATAATATGTTTGTCGGTTATTCGTTACCTGTAAAGCCACAACTTCGTCTAGGGGAAAACTTACTCCATATATATTTCCATTCACCTATCCGGCAAACTCTTCCTCAATATGCCTCCAACGGATTCAACTATCCGGCGGATAATGACCACCATGAGAAACATCTGAGTGTGTTCTCCCGTAAAGCTCCTTACAGTTACGGTTGGGATTGGGGAATCCGTATGGTAACTAGTGGTATTTGGCGTCCGGTAAAAATCCGTTTTTATGACGCCGCTTCCATTAATGATTATCATATCAAGCAACTGTCGCTGACAGAACACTCTGCCGAACTATCTAATGAACTGGAAATAAACAATATACTTCCTCAATCGATTCAAGCAGAAATACGGATTAATTATTCATTTGAAAAAGGAGAAGAAACTGTAATTAGCCGTTCTGTCACTTTGCAACCCGGACTCAACTCTATCCATATCCCTTCCGAAGTCCTGTCTCCGGTACGCTGGATGCCGAATGGTTGGGGCAAACCGGCTTTGTATGATTTCTCTGCTCAAGTTGTCTTTGACGGTAAAGTGGTAGCCGAGCAATCCCACCGTATCGGTTTACGTACCGTCCGGTTGGTGAACGAGAAAGATGCGGACGGAGAATCTTTCTATTTTGAAGTGAATGGCATTCCTATGTTCGCCAAAGGTGCCAACTATATACCACAGGACGCTCTATTGCCCTCTGTGACTACCGAACGCTATCAGACATTGTTCCGTGATATCAAAGAGGCCAACATGAATGTAGTCCGTATATGGGGTGGAGGAACGTATGAAGACGATCGTTTCTATGATTTGGCGGATGAAAACGGCATCTTGGTTTGGCAGGACTTTATGTTCGCTTGTACCCCTTATCCGTCTGACCCTACATTCTTGAAGCGGGTAGAGGAGGAAGCTTGCTACAACATCCGCCGTCTTCGCAACCACCCTTCGCTGGCTATGTGGTGTGGCAACAATGAGATATTGGAAGCCTTGAAATATTGGGGGTATCAGAAAAAATACACTCCGGAAATCTATCAGGAAATGATGTCCGGTTACGACAAACTCTTCCGTGAACTACTTCCCGCCAAGGTGAAAGAACTCGATGCTGACCGCTTTTATATCCATAGCTCCCCTTATCTAGCCAACTGGGGACGTCCCGAATCATGGGGAATAGGCGATAGCCATAATTGGGGTGTTTGGTACGGACAGAAACCTTTTGAATCATTGGATACCGACTTGCCACGTTTCATGAGCGAATTTGGTTTCCAATCCTTCCCTGAGATGAAAACTATTGCTACATTCGCAGCTCCTGGAGATTATCAAATCGAATCGGAAGTGATGAATGCCCACCAAAAGAGTAGTATTGGCAATGCTTTGATCCGTACTTACATGGAACGTGACTATATCGTACCTGAGAAATTTGAGGACTTTGTATACGTCGGACTGGTTTTGCAAGGCCAGGGAATGCGTCATGGCTTGGAAGCTCACCGTCGTAACCGTCCTTATTGCATGGGTACTCTATACTGGCAGTTGAACGATAGCTGGCCCGTCGTTTCATGGTCGAGTATCGACTATTATGGTAACTGGAAAGCTTTGCATTATCAGGCGAAACGTGCTTTTGCTCCTATTCATATCAACCCTATTCAGCGGAATGACAGCTTATGTGTCTACCTTCTTTCCGATCGCCTTGATACGTTGGAGAAAATGACATTAGAAATGAAAGTCATAGACTTTGAGGGAAAAAAGATCAGTAAACCGATGCTCTTGAAATCTTTGTCGGTTCCTGCAAATACCTCTCAATGTGTATATCGGACAAAACTTGACGCCTTACTGTCTTCGACAAAACGCCCGCTTTCGGAAGAACTCCTCCACTGCTTCATGCTGCTTACCTTGAAAGACAAATCCGGACATGTGGTAGATGAAACGGTTTATTTCTTTGCAAAGACCAAAGACCTACTTTTGCCCGAAACGACTATTTCCTATAAAATGAAGCAGACAGATGGCGAATGCGAACTGACACTTCTTTCTCCTGTTTTGGCAAAAGACGTCTTTATCGAAGTACCATTACAGGGTGCCCGTTTTAGTGACAACTTTTTCGATCTTCTGCCCGGAGAACGTAAAACGATTCTCATTACTTCTCCTCAAATAAAGAAAGGGGAGGAACTGCCTCTGACTGTGAAGCATATTCGTGAGACCTATAATTAAATAATTCTATTAATAACTTAACACCTAATTTTTTAGTTTATGAAACAACTCTTAAAATTAACGGGATGTCTGGCGGTAGCAGGGCTTTTTGCCTCTTGTCAATCGGCTCAGCAAGAAGCTGATTACCAGATTATTCCCATGCCTCAGGAAATTGTAACAGCCTCGGGAAACCCCTTCATTCTGAAGAGTAGTGTGAAGATTCTCTATCCGGAAGGTAATGAGAATATGCAACGTAACGCGAAATTTCTGGCAGACTACTTGAAAACAGCTACCGGAAAAGATTTTGTTATCGAAGCCGGAACAGAAGGAGAGAATGCAATTGTATTGGCACTTGGGACAGAATCCGAAAATCCGGAATCTTACCAATTGAAAGTTACCGGTGACGGAATTACAATCACTGCTCCTACAGAGGCCGGAGTATTTTACGGAATTCAATCATTGCGTAAGTCATTGCCTGTCGCAATAGGTGCGGAGATTGCTTTGCCTGCAGTAGAGATAAAGGATGCTCCCCGTTTCGCTTATCGTGGCGCACATTTTGATACGAGTCGTCATTTCTTTACTGTAGATGAAGTGAAGACTTATATTGATATGATGGCTTTGCATAATATGAATCGTTTCCATTGGCATATTACTGAAGACCAAGGTTGGCGTCTGGAAATCAAGAAATACCCGAAACTGACGGAAATAGGTTCTAAGAGAACGGAAACAGTTATCGGACGTAACTCCGGTGAATATGACGGCAAACCTTATGGTGGTTTCTATACGCAGGAAGAGGCTAAGGAAATAGTAGCGTATGCTGCCGAACGTTATATCACGGTTATCCCCGAGATTGACCTTCCGGGACATATGCAGGCTGCTCTTGCCGCTTATCCCGAATTAGGTTGTACTGGCGGTCCGTATGAAGTTTGGAGACAATGGGGTGTATCTGAAGATGTGCTTTGTGCCGGAAACGATCAGGTATTGAAATTCCTCGAAGACGTATATGCTGAATTGATTGAGATCTTCCCGTCAGAATATATCCATGTGGGTGGTGACGAATGCCCGAAAGTACGCTGGGAGAAATGCCCGAAATGTCAGGCACGTATCAAGGCATTGGGGTTAAAATCGGATGATAAACATAGTAAGGAAGAACGTTTGCAGAGTTTCGTAATCAATCACATTGAGAAATTCCTGAACGACCACGGACGTCAGATTATTGGTTGGGATGAAATTCTCGAAGGCGGACTGGCTCCTAACGCGACTGTAATGTCATGGCGTGGAGAAAGAGGTGGTATCGAAGCTGCCAAACAGAAACACGATGTGATTATGACACCGAATACCTATTTGTATTTCGACTATTATCAGACGAAAGATACGGAAAACGAACCTCTCGGAATTGGTGGTTATCTGCCGCTTGAAAGAGTATATAGCTACGAACCTATGCCGACTTCCCTTACTCCGGAAGAACAAAAATATATTAAGGGTGTGCAAGCTAATCTCTGGACTGAATATATTCCTACTTTCTCTCATGCGCAATATATGGTATTGCCTCGTTGGGCTGCATTGTGTGAAATCCAGTGGTCTACTCCCGACAAGAAGAACTATGAAGACTTCCTGTCTCGTTTGCCGCAACTGATTAAGTGGTATGATGCAGAAGGATACAATTATGCAAAACATGTGTTTAACGTAACAGCCGAATATACGCCGAACCCGGCAGACGGTACACTGGACATCACGTTGTCTACCATTGACAATGCCCCTATTCACTATACATTGGACGGTACGGAACCTACTGCCGCTTCTCCGCTTTATGAAGGTGTCCTGAAAATCAAGGAAAATGCAGACTTCTCCGCTATCGCTGTTCGTCCTACCGGAAACAGTCGTGTGATTTCAGAGAAGATCAATTTCAGTAAGTCCAGCATGAAGCCGATTGTAGCTAATCAACCGGTCAACAAACAATATATGTTTAAAGGTGAATCTACACTAGTAGACGGACTGAAAGGAAATGGCAACTATAAGACCGGTCGTTGGATTGCATTCTATAAAAACGATATGGATATGACTATCGACCTTCAGCAACCTACCGAGATTTCGAGCGTTGCTATTTCTACTTGCGTAGAGAAGGGAGACTGGGTGTTTGATGCAAGAGGATTTTCCGTAGAAGTATCAGACGACGGTAAGAACTTTACCAAAGTAGCTTCCGAAGAATACCCTGCTATGGAACAAAGTGATAAGAATGGTATCTACGAACATAAATTGTCATTCACTCCGGTGAAAACTCAGTATGTAAAGGTGGTTGCCTTGTCTGAAAGTAAAATACCGGAATGGCATGGAGGCAAAGGAAATCCTGCTTTCTTGTTTGTAGATGAAATCACAGTAGATTAATGAATATAAGAAATAGATGCACTAAAGTTTGTCTTTTCTTATGGGTATTGGGGATGTGCTTTGCGGCACATCCTCTTCATGCACAGTCCGTAATCCCTGTCCCTCTGAAAATAGAGCAGGGTACGGGCTCTTTTTTACTCTCAGAGAAAACAAAACTTTATACAAACATTCAAGGTGGAGAAGCTCGACTTCTGGAAAGCTATCTGCAAGCATTACCGGTTCATCTAAAGAAAGGAAAGAAAAAAGATACGCAGAACGTACTTTCTCTGTTGATAACCGAAAAGAGCGAACAGTTGCCTTCTCCCGAAAGTTATACCCTGTCCGTCACTCCGGAACGAATCCTTATCCGTGCAACATCGGGAGCGGGATTGTTCTACGGAATCCAGACACTGTTGCAATTATCTCAGCCTTCGGGAACAGGCTATTCCATTGCTTCTGTTGAAGTGCAGGATAGTCCTCGTTTCGCTTATCGCGGCTTAATGCTGGATGTATCCCGTCATTTCTTTTCTAAAGAATTTGTGAAGAAACAGATAGACGCATTGGCATTCTATAAGATCAACCGCCTGCATCTGCACCTTACAGATGCGGCAGGCTGGCGAATTGAAATCAAGAAATATCCTTTGCTTACAGAATTTGCAGCCTGGCGTACTGACGCCAATTGGAAGACGTGGTGGAACGGCGGACGTAAGTACCTCCGTTTCGACGAGCCTGGAGCTTCCGGAGGTTACTATACACAGGATGATATTCGCGAAATCGTAGAATATGCTCGTCAGCATTTCATCACGATTATTCCGGAGATTGAAATGCCTGCCCACTCGGAAGAAGTGCTGGCAGCTTATCCGCAATTCTCTTGCGCGGGTGAGCCTTACAAGAACGCGGACTTCTGTATCGGAAACGAAGAAACGTTCACCTTTTTGGAAAATGTGCTGACCGAGGTCATGGCGCTTTTCCCTTCCGAATACATTCACATAGGAGGTGACGAAGCCGGTATGGCAGCGTGGAAAACTTGCCCGAAATGCCAAAAGAGAATGAAAGACGAACATCTCTCTCACGTGGACGAACTGCAAAGTTATCTGATTCATCGTATTGAGAAGTTCCTGAACGATCATGGTCGACGTCTGCTCGGCTGGGACGAGATATTGAAAGGAGGACTGGCTCCTAACGCGACTGTAATGTCATGGCGGGGAGAAGAAGGCGGTATTACAGCTGTAACTTCCGGACACCGGGCTATCATGACGCCGGGTGGCTACTGTTATCTGGATAGTTATCAGGACGCTCCGTACTCTCAGCCGGAAGCGATTGGTGGATACTTGCCATTGAAAAAAGTCTATTCTTACAATCCGGTTTCTACTTCATTGTCAGCGGAACAAGCGAAACTTGTGTATGGTGCGCAAGTTAATCTCTTTACTGAATATGTCCCGACTCCCGAACACGTGGAATATATGCTATATCCACGTACGCTGGCATTGGCGGAAGTTGCCTGGTCGGCTCCGGAACGTAAGTCATGGCCGGACTTCTATGCACGTGCCCTGAAAGCGGTAACGGATTTGCAGGCGAAAGGCTATCACACTTTCGATTTGAAGAGTGAGATCGGAAGTCGGCCGGAATCTTTACAACCCCTTACGCATCTGGCATTGGGAAAGAAAGTGATTTATAACGCTCCTTACAACTCCTCTTATGCAGCACAAGGTGATGTGACTTTGACCGACGGTATCCGTGGCGACTGGACTTACGGTGACGGTGCATGGCAGGGATTTATCTCGAAGAACCGCCTCGATGTAACCGTTGATATGGAAAACGAGACCACTATTCATTCAGTCACAGCAGCTTTCATGCAGGTAGTGGGAGCTGAAGTATTCTTGCCTGCGTCTGTGGTTATTTCAGTTTCCGATGACGGAGTCAATTTTACGGAACTGAAGCATCAGGACTTTGTTGTTAACAAGGAAGAAGCAATCAAGTTTTCCGATGTTTCGTGGGAAGGAACCGTCAAGGGACGCTATGTACGTTATCAGGCGCGTGCCGGCAAAGAACTGGGTGGCTGGATATTTACTGATGAAATCATAGTGAAGTAAGCAAATCCCTCGGTAAAACTCGAAAAAAGAGTCATATTGCGGCTATTAATATCAATAAAAGAAGGAATCTACTCAACCAGATTCCTTCTTTTTTTGTTATATTTGTATTATTACCTTAAAAACTGATAGTTATGATACGACAACACGGTAAACTAACTTTTCTTAGCTTTCTTCTGGTAGTTTTGTGCGGAAATACATTTGCACAGAAGATTCCTGTCATTCCTCTGGACTTGGATTCCTTGATAACGGTAGGCTATGCTACCGGAAGTCTGAAAACCCTCTCCGGTTCTGTGGAGAAAATTACGGAGAAACAAATGAACAAAGACCAGGTAACCAATCCTTTGGAAGCGATTCGGGGTAGGGTACCGGGTTTGACTATTCAACGGGGTACGAATGGCCTCGCAGCTCTGGATGCAGTGCGCCTGCGTGGAACCACTTCACTGACTAGTGGTAACGATCCTCTGATTATTGTCGATGGAGTGTTTGGCGACCTTAGTATGCTGACCTCCATTTATCCCACAGATATCGAAAGTTTCACGATTCTGAAAGATGCTTCCGAAACGGCACAATACGGTTCACGTGGTGCTTCCGGTGTGATTGAAGTCACCACTAAAAAAGGAATGCAGGGTAGGACGCAGGTAGCCTACAACGGTAGTTTCGGCATTTCTACTGTCTACAAGAATCTTAAAATGTTGTCGGGAGACGAGTTCCGTAGCGTAGCTTCCGAACGCGGTATCTCTATTTTAGATAAAGGTAATAATACTAACTTCCAGAAAGAAATACAACAGACAGGTCTGCAACAGAATCATCACGTCGCTTTCTATGGAGGCTCCAGCACGTCGAGCTACCGTGTATCACTTGGTTTTATGGATCGTCAGGGGGTGATTTTGAATGAAGATATGAAGAATTTCACTTCCAATATGAACATGAACCAAAAGATGTTCGATGGCTTCTTCGACTGCGAACTGGGGATGTTCGGTTCTATCCTGAAAAATCATAATCTGGTTGACTATCAGAAAACCTTCTATTCGGCGGCAACCTTTAACC
>ULXL01016537.1_pt1 | contig 14001 bp, 13 predicted proteins | sample 1961241 | NCBI WGS metagenome assembly ULXL01 (sample SAMEA4835837, study PRJEB28245) | human gut metagenome | biome: gut microbiome; material: fecal sample | place: Denmark | collected 2008
CGAAGAACGCATATCAGCAAAAAACCGGCATTATCAAGTTTTAACAGAATAAATATCCGGCTTTGCTGAATTTTAATTACATAGATTATAACAAAGTAGTTGATTTTTTTCAATAAAAAGAATAATATTATTTTAATTTGATTTAAAATATGATACAATATATTATCTTTTGAAAGGGTGTTGTTATGAAATACAAAAATTTTTATGATCTTCATACTCATTCCGAGCACTCGTTTGACGGTAATAATTCCTGCACCTTAATGTGCGAAAGCGCTGTTAATCTCGGTTTAAAGGGTATTGCAATAACAGATCATTGCGAAATAGATTCTAAGGACTGTGATTTTGACAATCTTTGCGATAATCAGTTTTTTGACACAACGAGGGTTCAAAGTATTTTCAAGGATAAATTAACCGTTTTCAGAGGAATTGAACTCGGTCAGTCTATCTACAATAAGCCGCTTGCCGAAAGTATTCTTGAAAAATATGATTACGATTTTGTTTTAGGCTCTGTTCATAATCTTGAAAATATGGAGGATTTCTATTTTCTCGACTATAATAATTATGATGTTGATGATTTATTGAAAGGATATTTCAATGCCTTAAAGGAGCTTTGCATTTGGGATAAATTTGACTCTCTTGCACATTTAACATACCCTTTAAGATATATTACGGGAAAATACAAAATTGATGTAGATTTAAGCAGATATTCCGAACAAATTGATGAAATACTTTCAATCATAATCAAAAATAAAAAAGCCCTTGAAATTAACACCTCGGGATATTTTAACGAATTAAAGGATATTTTACCGAATGCGCAAATCGTTAAACGCTTTAAGGAGCTTGGAGGTCAATATATCACAATCGGCTCCGACTCTCATTTTTTTGATAAAATCGGCTTCGGAATTGAACAGGGAATGACTGCCGCAAAGGAATGCGGATTTGATTTTATAACCGTCTATCACAAAAGAACACCTATATTAATTCCCATTGAATAAAGAAAGGTTTGATTAATATGAACGAAAAGCTATTAAGTCTTATTGAAGAAAACGCAAGGCTTACTAATAAGGAGATATCTGTTATGCTCGGATTATCCGAGCAAGATGTTGAAAATGAAATTAAATCACTTGAGGATAACGGTGTTATAAAGGGCTATAAGGCTATTGTTGATATTGAAAAAACAAACAGCGAAACTGTTTCCGCACTTATTGAGATTAAAATTCAACCGAAGTACGGCCACGGCTTTAACGATGTTGCAGAAAGAATTTCAAGGCTTGATGAGGTTGAATCCGTTTATCTTATGAGCGGTGCCTTTGATTTGGCGGTTATGGTTACAGATAAATCATTTCACGAGGTTGCGATGTTTGTTGCCGAAAGACTTTCACCGCTTGAAGGCGTTGTTTCAACTGCAACTCACTTTATTCTTAAAAAATATAAGGAAAAGGGCGTATTCTTTAACGCAGAGAAAAAAGACGACAGGGGGACCATTTCCCTTTGATAGATTATAATGATTTTATAAACAAGAACCTGCTTGATATAAAGCCAAGCGGAATACGAAAATTTTTTTCTATTGCCGAGGAAATGGACGATGTTATTTCTCTCGGAGTAGGGGAGCCTGATTTTCTTACTCCCTGGCATATCAGAGCAAGCGCAATTAATTATTTGGATGAAGGCTCAACTCGCTACACTGCCAATGCGGGTCTTGCGTCATTACGAAATGAAATTTCAGCTTTTTATTTAAGAAAATATAATATAGATTATAATCCTAAAAGCGAAATTCTCGTTACGGTAGGCGGCTCCGAGGGAATTGATATGGCGGTTAGAACGCTTATTTCCGATGGAGACGATGTTTTGCTTGCAGAGCCCTGCTTTGTTTGTTACAGACCGATAGTTGAAACCTGCGGCGGCAATGTTATTCCGCTTGTAACAAGCGAAGAAAACAGCTTTAAGCTGACCGCTGAAGAAATTGAAAATTCGCTGACAGACAAAACAAAGCTTATAATTCTGCCTTTTCCCAACAACCCAACGGGAGCGGTTATGCGCAGGGAAGATTTAGAGTCTATTGCAAGGGTAATTATTAAGCACAATCTTTTTGTTTTATCCGATGAAATTTACAGTGAGTTAACCTATTGTGAAAACGGACATTGCTCCATAGCTTCAATAGAGGGAATGAAGGAAAGAACAGTTGTTATAAATGGCTTTTCAAAAACATATTCAATGACAGGTTGGAGACTCGGCTATGCACTCGGTCCTTCTCCTGTAATTAAGCAGATGACAAAGCTTCATCAGTTTGCAATTATGAGCGCTCCGACAAATTCACAGTATGCCGCAATAGAAGCTTTAAGACACGGCGACAGTGATATTGAAAATATGAAGGTTCAATATGATATGCGAAGAAGATATACCGTTTCACGATTTAATGAAATAGGGCTTCATTGCTTTGAGCCGGAGGGTGCCTTTTATGTTTTTCCGTGCATAAAATCAACAGGTCTAACAAGTGAGGAGTTTTGCGAAAGGCTGATAATGTCAAAAAAGGTTGCAGTTGTTCCCGGAAATGCGTTTGGAGACTGCGGAGAGGGATTTATAAGGGTTTCTTATTGCTATTCAATTGAAAATATAAAAAAGGCAATCGCAAGAATTGAAGAGTTTTTAAATGAAATAAAGGAGTAATATGGAAGTTAGAGTAAAGGCCTGTGCCAAGATTAACCTTATGCTTGATATCGTTTCAAGACGAAAAGACGGTTATCATGATTTATTTATGATTATGCAAAGTGTTGGTATATACGATACGGTTTCCGTTAAGGAAACGGGCAGCGGCGATATAACAATTAAATGCAATTTGCCTGATATACCGACAGATAGCAGAAATATCGCCTACAAGGTTGCAGAAGCCTTTTTTAAGGATAATAATATCAGAAACAGGGGAATTGAAATAAGCATTATAAAGCGTATTCCTCATGCCGCAGGACTTGCCGGCGGAAGTGCAGACGGTGCGGCAGTTATTAAGGCGCTTAATACTATTTACAAAACAAATTTAACCGACGAAGAAATGTGTAAAACAGGTGTGAAAATAGGTGCAGACCTGCCGTTTTGTTTAACAGGCGGAACATTGCTTTCACAGGGAATAGGAGAAATTTTAAGCAAGGTTAAGCCTCTGCCGAAATGTTATATTGTTCTCGTTAAGCCTGATATTGATATCAATACCGGTAAGGCTTATGAGCAGTTTGATAAATCGGGTAAAAACCACACTCCGGATAAGCTTGGAATGCTTTGTGCACTGCAAAATAAGAGCTTAGCTGAAATTTGCGAAAGGCTTGAAAACGTTTTTGAGCAATTTATTGACGTTCCGCAAAGAATTGAAATTAAAAACATTTTAAGAAAGCACAATGCACTCGGCGCCTGTATGAGCGGAAGCGGACCGACTGTTTACGGAATTTTTGAAAGCAAGGATGACGCACAGGCAGCATTTGAAGAGTTAAAGGATGAATACCGACAGGTGTTCTTATGCAGTCCTGCAAGAACGGGCTGCCGTGTTGATAAAATAATTGAATAAACAAAGTAAAACCTGCCAACAATCAATTTGAAAGGCAGGTTTTTATTTTGACTTTAAACAAAGGCGTTAAAATTTTTATTCCTATATTCTTAATTATCAGTATGGTTTTGTCCTACACAGTACCCTTTATAGAAAAAAGCGAAAGCATTTCCGATGAGGTTTTCAGGCTCCATATTCTTGCTAATTCAAACTCCGAAGCCGATCAGCAGCTAAAGCTCAAGGTCAGAGATGAAATACTTATTTCCGGCGAAAATCTTTTTAAAGAGTGTAGTTCCGTTGAAGAGGCAATTAATATCTGCTCTGAAAATTTATATTTTTTTGAACAGGTCGCTCAAAAATGTATTAACGAAAACGGTTTTGATTATTCCGTAAAAGCAACAGTCGATAAGGAGTATTTTAACACAAGAGAATATGAAAAAATAACACTTCCAAGCGGAATTTACAACGCTTTAAAAATCGAAATAGGGGAGGCAAAGGGAAAAAATTGGTGGTGCGTAATGTTTCCTGCAATTTGTTTGCCGTCAGTATCCGATGATGAAATTAATGAGGTTTTATCCGATGAGGAAATTAAGCTTATTAATTCAAACAACAAATATGAAATTAGATTTAAAATAGTTGAAATATACGAAAAAATTAAATCAAAGGCTGTCGGATAATTACATTTTTAAATCTCCGTTTGCAGGATTATCAAGTAGCTTTCCGCTTTTTGAAAATCTTGAACCGTGGCAAGGGCAATCGTATGAATGTTCAGCCTTGTTCCATTTTAGTGCACATCCTAAATGCGGACAACGCTTTTTTGACACAGTTAAGAGGTTTTTAACCGCTTCAAAGCCATTAACGGCAAGCTGTGGTCTTAAAATACTTCTTGACGGGTTGAAAATTTCTGCATATTCATTTTCCTTTCCCGAAATCAAATCACTTAAAATCATTGCAGAAAGCATTGAGCCCGTCATACCCCATTTATTAAAACCGCTTGCAACAAACAAATTATTCGTTCTTGCCGAATATTTTCCTATATAAGGCATACCGTCAAGGGTTATGCAATCCTGAGCTGCCCACATATATTTCACATCTGCACTCGGGTAATGAATTGAGGCGAAGCTTTCAAGCTCCTTCCAATTATCGCCGTCTTTACCTGTTCTGTGTCCGCCGCCGCCTAAAATTAAATAGCCTTTATAGTTTCTGAATGTCATTCCCGTTTTGCTTTCGTCAACATACATTCCGTTGAGATTCTGCGCATTTTCAAGCGCAAGCATATATGAGCGGTGCTGATACATTTTCAGATAATAAAAGCCGTGTTTATTAATAGTGGGAAAATGTGTTGCAACAATTATGTTTTTTGCTTCTATTTTTGCTTTATCGGTAATTGCAATATTATTTCCCGTTTCATGAATAAATGTGTTTTCATAAATATTAAGTCCCTTTGTAATTACAGAAAGAAATTTCAAAGGGTTAAATTGCGCTTGGTTCTTAAATTTTATCGCACCCTGCGTTTGAATAGGCAACGGAATATTCTCGCAAAATTTAGCGTCATAATCAATTCTTTTAAGAACGGAAAGCTCCTCTTCAAGAGCTTCTCTGTTATCTGTTGAATAAACATAATTATCTTTGATTTCGTAATCACAATCTATATTGGCACATAATTCGGCGTATTTTCTAAATGCTTCTTCGTTTGCTTTAAGATAAAGTCCTGCCGTTTCAAGTGAAAATTCCTTTGCGATTTTACTGTAAATAAGCCCGTGCTGATAAGTAATTTTAGCCGTGGTATCTTTTGTTGTATTACCGCATATTCTTTCCTTTTCACAAACCACGCAATTAATACCATTTTCTTTGAGAAAATACGCAGTTAAAATACCTGCAATTCCTCCTCCGATTATCAACACATCTGTTTTTAAATCGTGATTCAAGCTTGGAAAATCGGGCATTTTAACAGTATTTTGCCAAATAGACTGCATAATAACATATCCTTTAATCTTTTTAGTTATTATGCGTATTCATAAAATAAAAATACTAATTAATTTTACAAATAAAATTATTATGTTAATTGGTTAAAATGTTGAAGGACAATAAAAAAAGCAGAACAGTAAAAATACCGTTCTGCTTTTTTGAATTATAACGCATGTTTTGATACGGATTGCGTCGGGTTGCAAAAGTGGCTTTTTTGTTTTTGGGTTACACAAGGAATGCAACTTTCGGACTAATTCAACCAATTACTATTTTGATGCCTTCTTTTTTCTTTCTCTGTCAATCGCGCGCTTACTTGCGGTTGCTTTTGCACACGCGGGACAATCAGACCCTTTTGCTCTGTTGGCGACAATTGATTCCCACTCATGACCGCAGTTGTTGCAAATCCACCACACCTTTCGTCCACTGGATTTGGTTACACTATATGGCGTCAGACTTCCATTGCGCTCAGTGTTCCATTCTAAAACTAAATGCGGATACAGTTCACCAAAAGAATTGGCGATACTTGTGTGTACACGCAATTCTTCGATTCTTGATCGATCTCGGTTTATATCTACAAAACCTTTTTCAAAAGGAACACCAATTAATTTGAGAATATCTATTAGAACTTTGTCCATAGAGGTTGTTGATAAATCATTTAAATAAAAGAATTTTGCAGTGGTTGGATATGATGGACAATTGGGCTCTCGTATACGAAAAAGCCGTATTCCTAATTTATTGCACAATTCATCCTTTGATATATCCCTGCTAATATCTTGGTGATAAAACTCACCATCATATTCTATACCGGTATTAATTGAGGGCAAAAATACATCTAATTCATATGGTGACAAATCAATACTTCGATAATTCCCGATGGTATCTGAAAACTTTTGACCAACATAATAGAGAACTGCTTTTTCAGGGAAAGATGTGCGTAAGGAACTAGCACAAATCGGGCATCCTTCTCCTGCATTTCTATGTGCTGCCGTCGCTTGCCATGAATGTCCATGGCAACATTTCCACCAATACTTTTTACCGCTTGATTGCATAACAGTTTCTATTGAGACAGTATTTTTTTCATAATCCCATTCTTCAGCTAGTTCTGGGTTAGTGGTTTTAATATCGTTGGTTCCGATAATTGCTCGTTGACCAGCACAATACGGGCAAGTGTGTCCATCTGTAACATGGCTGATTTTTGCTTTCCATTCATGCCCTTCGGTGCATTTCCAATATACAACTTTGTGACTTTTTCTAGCACAAGTTTCCGGGTTAATTCCAACGTTGCGAGAAAAATCCCATATTTCCTCAGTAAATGGAAATAAAGTAAATAAATCATTATATCCCTTTAATACTTTCTTGCCTGCACAAATAGGACAGCCTCGTCCTTGCACCCGATTTGAGACAGCAGATTTATATGAATGTCCTTTAGGGCAAATCCACCAAAACACCTTATTACTACCAGGAGAAATATCTTGAGGAGTCAATTCGTTCTGGATTCCCCATTCGGATGCTATTTGTGGATACTTTTCGGCGAGAGTGCCACTTTTCTTAATTGCTGAAACTATTTTGCCTTTACCAATTTTAGCTCGGGCACATATGGGGCAACCATTACCTTTTGCTCTGTTTGCGATTATCGAATTCCATCGATGACCACAATCAGAACAGATCCAGTATGCTCGTTTATTACTACCGAGAAGAAGGTTGCTTGGATTATGCCCTATTCGGTTATTTGCTTCCCAATCCCATTCTTCCATAAGTTGAGCATTATCGCTCACGTATCTTTTTTCTTTCTTTTCTGCCACAATGCTCACCTCGTTTCATCAGTAAAAGTTTTTGATTTAGTACATTATATCACTAAATACCGCATTTTTCAATGACAATGAAACTATTCTCTGGCACGATGAAACTAATCTCGGTCACAATGAAATTATTCTTTCAAGAAAAGTTTCATTATGATTTGCAGGTGTAAAAAATCGGTGGGTTGGAGTCACCCAACTTCGATTTTTGTGTAGTAAATTTTGATACAATGAAACTAATTTCATTTTCAAAAGTGCCGAAAAGCCTTGCGCCAAGTGTTTTTTATAAAAAGAAAAGGAACGCAAGTATCGTATCAATACTTGCGTTCCAATATGGTGCCGGCGGCGGGGGTCGAACCCGCACCCTGTCGCCAGGACCGGATTTTGAGTCCGGCACGTCTGCCAATTCCATCACGCCGGCTTTTAAAAATATCGGGATACCCTATTGGGTATCCCTTGGTGCTGGTGACCGGACTTGAACCGGTACGGTATTGCTACCGAGGGATTTTAAGTCCCTTGCGTCTGCCGATTTCGCCACACCAGCGAACACTCAATATAATACATTAAATTGATGTGATTGTCAATAATTAATTAACTTTATTTTGCACATTTCCTTCAAGATAGCATTTGAGATTTTCTTCAAGAACGCCAAGAAGTCTTGCTCTTGTTTCCCTTGCTGCCCAGGCAATATGCGGAGTTATAATGCAGTTTTTAGCAGTTAAAAGAGGATTTTCGGCATCGGCAGGCTCCGTTTTTAATACATCAAGCGCCGCTCCAGCAATAATTCCGTTGTTTAAAGCATCTGCAAGAGCACTTTCATCAACAACAGGGCCTCGTGATGTATTAATCAAATAAGCGGTGCTTTTCATTTTTTCAAGATTTTCTTTGTTAATCAATCCCGTTGTTTGAGCAGTAAGAGGGCAATGGCAGGTTACAAAATCAGCTTCCTCAAAAAGCTTTTCAAGGCTTGTTTGCTTTGCGTTTTTGTATGCGCTTAAATCCTTTTTGCTTTGTGAATTAATAAGAACCTTCATACCGAAGCTTTCTGCAATTTCAGCAACCCTTTTTCCTATTGAGCCAAAGCCGATTATTCCAAGCACCTTTCCGTCAAGCTCAAAGAGGGGAGACCTCCAATAGCAAAAATCCGGGCATGCACACCAATCGCCTGCGTGGACTGAATCCGAATGAAGTTTAACCTCATTGGCAAAATGCAGAATAAACGCAAAAACCTGTTGTGCAACCGCATTAGTTGAATAAGAGGGAATGTTGCAAACAGTTATTCCGAGTTCTGATGCCGCTTTGCAATCAACAACATTATATCCCGTTGATTGAAGACCGATATATTTGAGCTCGGGAGATAGTGCTTTTAATTCGTTTTCGCCTAAAACCGTTTTATTTATTATTAAAATTTCCGCACCCTTGGCACGACTGATTATTTCATCAGGTGCAGTTCTTTCATAAATACAAACCTCTTCTGCATATTTATTAAGAAAATCCCAGCTTAAATCCCCGGGATTTGTTGTTGCCGAATCAAGATTAACTATTTTCATACTCTTCACCTCTGATTTTTATGTCTAAATTATATCCCTGATAAACAAATTTTGCAATATTTTATTGATAATAAGTGCAATATAATATATAATTTAAGCATAAAAATTATTGGTGGTTTTATGAAAAAATCTCTGATAATTCTCTTAACTGTTGTTTTCACCTTTGTTGCGTGTTTCTCCTTTAATGCGTTATTCAGCAAAAAAATAACCGTTAATTCGCTTTACAGCTTAATGGGAAAATGTATTATTATTGACGCAGGACACGGAGGAGTAGATGCAGGAACAGTTGCCGAGGACGGAACACTTGAAAAGGATATTAATCTTTCAATTGCATTAAAGCTTTATGATTTTCTAAATGTTTGCGGCATTAGCTGCAAGCTAATAAGAGATGATGATTCCGAATTTTATAAGCAAGGAGAAAACAGAAGCAGATCCGATTTATATAACCGTCTTGATTTTGTAAACAGTATTGATAATTCGATCCTTGTTTCGATTCATCAAAATCATTTTCCCGATACATCGCAATGGGGGATGCAGGTCTGGTACACGGCAAACGAAAAATCAAGCAAAATCCTTGCAGACAGTATTTTGCTTTATGATAAGGTATATCTTCAAAAAAACAACACTCGCATTAATAAGGAGTCAGACGACAGTTATTATATACTTTATAACGCACAATCACCGTCAGTTATGGTTGAATGCGGCTTTATGAGCAATTATGAGGAAAACAAGCTGCTTAAAGATGATTTATATCAAAACAAGCTTGCATGCGTTATAGCTTACGGAATTAATCAATATTTGGAGCAATGATATTTTATATTAACAGCTTGAACGGAGAATAAAAATGGCTAAATTGAAATCACTTTTTGTTTGCTCGCAATGCGGATATGAAAGCGCAAAATGGTATGGAAAATGCCCTGGCTGCGGCGAATGGAATACTATGAACGAGGAAGCTCCTCAAACGGCAATAAAATCCTCTAAAAGAGCTTTTTCGCTTCAACCTGTTATGAAGCTTCAAGACATAACAGAGGATGTTGAAAAGCGTATTTCTACGGGTATCAAAGAGCTTGACAGAGTGCTCGGCGGCGGAATTGTTGAGGGAAGCCTTGTTTTAATAGGCGGAGATCCCGGAATAGGTAAATCAACAATTCTTCTTCAAGCCTGTCAATATATCGGCAAAAACAAAAGTATCTTATATGTCAGCGGAGAGGAATCGGCAAATCAAATCAAGCTGAGGGCAAATCGTCTTGGAGTAACAACCTCCAATTTAGGAATACTTGCCCAAACAGATGTTGGCAGTATAATTGAAAATATAAGAAGCGAAAAGCCCGACTTGGTTATTATTGATTCAATTCAAACAATGATTCTTGATGAATGCTCATCCTCGGCAGGCTCTGTAACTCAGGTTAGGGAATGTACAAATATTTTTATGCGCACCGCAAAATCCTTAGGTATTCCGATTTTTGTTGTCGGTCATGTAAATAAGGACGGTGCAATTGCCGGTCCGAAGGTGCTTGAACACATAGTTGACACGGTTTTATATTTTGAGGGTGAAAGAAATTATTCTTACAGATTATTAAGAAGCGTAAAAAACCGATTTGGTTCAACTAATGAAATAGGCGTTTTTGAAATGCAGCAGGATGGTCTTAAAGAGGTTGAAAACCCGTCGTTGATGATGCTTTCCGGCAGACCTAAAAACGCAAGCGGAACCTGCGTTGCGTGCATTATGGAGGGCTCAAGACCAATTCTCGCAGAGGTGCAGGGACTTGTTACCGCAACAGGCTTCGGAACACCGAGAAGAATGAGCACAGGCTTTGATTATAACAGGATGGCAATGCTGCTTGCTGTACTTGAAAAACGAGCAGGATACTTCTTTAATTCAATGGATACATATATTAATGTTGTCGGCGGATTAAGGCTCGACGAACCCGCTGCCGATTTAACTGTTGCAATGGCTCTTGTTTCATCATTAAAGGATATTGTTATAAATGATAATGTTATCGCTTTTGGAGAAATAGGATTGGCAGGGGAGATTAGAGCGGTAAGCTGTTGCGAGCAAAGAGTTCAGGAGGCTTACAGGCTTGGATTTGAAAAATGTATAATTCCGTTTAATAATTATAAAAGCCTTTCAAAGAATTTAAAAATAAATGCAGATATAATTCCGGTTAGAACAATAAGAGAGGCTTTCAGTGCATTAACAGAGGATTGAACTTGTTTTTGCTAAAAAAAACGATAAACACAAAAAATTATACTTTAAGGCAAGCCGAGGGGAATAGCCTCTTGACTTGCCTTAAAAAATTTGCTACAATTATACAAAATTAATATTTTGTGCAATATAGGGGAGTTAAAATTAAAAAATAAATAAATTTGTGGATAATTCAGGCGTTTTGCTGCATTTCCGAATAACCTGATATATTATTGAATTATTTCTATTTAATTTAATTGATGATTTTTTTCATTTTATTTCTTACTATTATACTATATATTATAATATTCCTTACAATTGATAGCTGTTAATTACAATTGATAAAATACTATTAATTATTTTTCTTTTGAAAATTTGATAGCGATTAATACAATACAAGGGATATTATGCTTTAACCTTTGAATTAATCAGATTTGATTATAAATTAATACGCAAAAGCTCTTATTCCCTGCAACTATTATTAAAATAATTCATTGTGAAACTGTTTCACAGAAAGGACTATAAAAATGAGAAAGGAAGAATTTTCGCAATTACCGCAGATAATTCAGCAGTATCTGCTTTATCTTGAAGCAATCAAAGGTCATTCGGAGCTGTCTGTTATTGAATATGCCTCTGATTTAAGAACATTTTTTCGATTTATTGCAAAGGAAAAAGGACTTGTTTCTAATGATACGCCTAATGATGAAATAGATATCTCCCCTATTGATATTGATTTCATAAAAAAAATAACTCTTAATGACGCATATAAATTCCTTGTTTACTGCAAAAATGTTCGAAAAAACAACGAAAGCACACGCGCAAGAAGGGTTATAGCAATAAGACGCTTTTTTATTTACATAACAGATAATCAAGGCCTTTTGGATTATAATCCTATGAAAAACCTTGATATACCGAAAAGCAAAAAATCATTGCCTAAATATCTTACTCTTGAAGAGGCTCAAAGGCTTTTGTCTGTTATTGACGGACCGTATAAGGAAAGAGATTATGCAATCGTAACATTGTTTCTAAACTGTGGAATGCGGCTTTCAGAGCTTGTTTCAATAGATTATAACGATATAAAGGCAGACGGCAGCCTTGTAATAACCGGTAAAGGAAACAAAGAAAGAACGGTATATTTGAATAATGCCTGCCTGAAAGCAATTGCTGAATATATGAAAAAAAGGCCTAATGACGGAGTTAAGGATAAGGCTTTGTTTTTAAGCTCAAGAAATCAACGCATAAGCCCGAAAACAGTTCAGCATATCGTATATTCTTATCTTGATAAAGCAGGTCTCGGCGATAGAGGCTTATCAGTTCATAAGTTAAGACACACTGCCGCAACGCTTATGTATCAGCACGGAAATGTTGATTTGCTTTTGCTAAAAGAGATTTTAGGACATGAAAACTTGGGAACGACGGAAATATATACACATATAACGCAGGACGCCGCAAAAAAAGCAATAGAGTCCAATCCTCTTAACAAGGAATTCAAATAGAAATAATGCCGGATAAAGCCGCAGTTACACCCGAATTTATCAGTGCAACGGCAACTGCTATAAGGGCATAAATAAGATATTTCTTCAAATATTTTTTATAATCTATTTTTTCTCCTTCAAAATTCTTATTAACAGTAATATTATATATGCTTTTGCTCAGCTCATAGCTTATTTCAATAGTAAATATAATTAAGGTTAAAAAGGAGCAAACAAAGGGTGCAATCATTAAAAGATTATAACCAAAGCCTTTTATCTGGAAATTTATGTAATAATAAGCCGATTCAAGTCCGCATTGAATGCCTAAAATCAACGGTATAATCTGTATTAAAGGAAAGCCGACAAGGCATATTCCGAGCAAAACGGTTACTGCATAAACCAAAAAATAAAAGCCTAAATTATTAATAAAAGAAGTTAGAAATTCCGTGCTGTTAAGCGTCTTTATTAGCTCGTTTAGCCCTTCGCCTGAATATTTAGTATAAATAAACGCACCTAATATAAGTCCTGCTGAATAAAATAAGACTGAATAAAAAGCAGTTTTATTTTCCTTGAAAATTTCGGCAGGGCTCTTTTTATCCTCTTTTTCATTTATTTCGGTAAGTTCGGTAATTTCCATTATTTTATCCTTATCTTCTTATTATTTTTTACTGAAAGCAATCCGAATAATCCACCTGAAATTATTACCAAAAAAATCTTAACAATGAATATTAATACATTTGAATGATTAACAATCAAATTAATAAGCGAATAGATTATTAACGGAACAGACGATATTATTCCTAAAACAAATCCGTTGTTTTTAAACGGCTTAACGGAAATATAGCTTGTAATTGAAGCTGTTATCAAAGCCGTAATGATTGATATGTATTGAAGATACACTATATCGGCATCGAGCTTATAAACGGCAAAAGACGATATAAGGCTTAGTAATATAACACAAATACCGGAGACCATGATAATTCTTAAAAAATAATTGATAAATAAATTCCTGTCGAATGAGGTTTTAATTTTTTTCATAAAAAAACTCCTTTGCTATCCATTAAAGGATATTCAAAGGAGTATAAATTTATAACTTGAGCTTATATTAAATTATTTGTTTTCATCATCGGTAAGAACCTTGGGCTCTTCCTTTGATTCCTTTTCCTTGGCTTTCTTTTCCTTTTTGCTCTTTGCGGCCTCTTTTGCGGCTTCAACCTCTTTTCTGTGCTGTTCAACCTTTGTTTTATTTGTGTTTACAGCCCAACGTTGAATTTTCATTTTTGTTCTGTCTGCACCTGTTTCAATAATCAGATCCTCTTCTCTGATTGTAACAACCCTGCCGACAATTCCGCCGATTGTGATGATTTCATCGCCGATTTCAAGAGAATTTCTCATCTCCTGCTCTTCCTTTTGGCGCTTTTTCTGCGGGCGAATCATAATGAAATACATAACACCTATCAAAACAATCATAAGAATAATGGAATATGATGAATTAGCGCTG